>ERZ773258.296-NODE-296-length-62620-cov-14.121106_pt1 | contig 62620 bp, 57 predicted proteins | sample MGYA00511962_ERZ773258 | MGnify/ENA primary metagenome ERZ773258 (study PRJEB29015, sample SAMEA2737755) | human gut metagenome | biome: human gut; feature: human-associated habitat; material: faeces | place: China | collected 2012 ... | reverse complement strand
CTGTCATTCCCAGCAGTTAAAGGCATGGCGGCCCACGGGAGGACGCCGCCATGCTGTTTTACTATCATTATAATCTAATCCACTTCTACCGCTTAAAAAAAGCCTTGCCCCGCCACGGGAATATTCCGGCTATGAGTATGAACTATACCATGTAAGAAAACAACAAAACGCTTCAAATCGTCGCCCGGTAGGTTTACGACCTGCCGGGCGATTTTTGTCGATTTTCGCGGATTGTCATTTCCGGCAAAAAATCAGATGGAAAAGGAGGCGGTCAGCAGACCAGGGCCAGCATAGGCCCCTGACAACGGACAGGATCATCCTGCTCACTCCCCACGGAAAGGGGGTGAGAAGATGAAAGTTACCCCTGATGATTACGGGAGGCGCTGCCAGTTTGACCATTTTTGCAAGCTGGTACTGTACCATGAAGCCGTTGACTACTTCCGGGAAAGGAAGCGTCAGCGTGGCTGGGAAACATCCTTTGAAACGCTGCCGCTTTCGGAACTGGACACGCTATGCACGATAGATCAGTACCCCAGCGACAGTTTTATATTTCCGGCCTATGGCTGTGAGCTTCAGATCAGCGACGGGCTGGTGGCCGCTGCCTTTGCCAGCTTGCCCCAGCCGGGACAAAGCATCTTGATAGCTGCAAGACGTACATTATAAAATCCAGAGGCTTGTGCAGCAGTCACACCATCCGGGACGAGTTGGTGGAGCAGGTAGTATTTGAAGCTGTCAAAAGACAGATTGACCTTTGCGGTTCTCTCGCAGAAATCATTGACGAAATAAACCAAGCCCCCGTAGTGCGTAATCAGTCAACAAGGCTTGACAAGCTGCTGAAAACAAAAGAACAGGAGCTTCACAAGATTACAAATCATTGTGATAATCTGTATATCGACTGGAAAAGCGGCGACCTGACGCGGGATGAATACCACCGCATGAAAGCGAAGTTTGAACAACAGGCCGAGGAAATCCGGCAGACTATCGCAAATCTGCAAGAGGAACAGACCTTTGTATCAAACGGTATCACTTCCGCTGACCCGTACCTGCAAACATTTTTGAAGTATAAGAATATCGACCATTTGGAGCGCGGTATTGTTGTTGCCTTGATAAAACAGATTAGCATTTACGAGGAAAAACGAATTGAAGTAGAATTTAACTTTGCAGACCAGCACCAGCGGATATTGGACTTCATAGAAGCCAACCAACCAAAGCTGCGTGTTGTCAAGAGCGAGGCCGTCTAACTGGCGGCTTCCACCTCTTGATTTTTTCAGGCGCAAAGTTGTGTATAAAAGAACGAGGCTGTAGCGTATGCCGAGCTGATACTTAACGGTAATCCGGAGAAGTATCTGAAAGCGGTCACAGTGTACAGGCCATTAGACAGTTGAGCATACCCAAACGCATCGGCAAGGAAAGCTCCTTGCCGATGCGTTGGCTTTATTTATTCAAATTTCCGATCATACAGCAGTGCTGCAATCAGCACGACGAAGCACGATCCGGCGTTATGCACCAGCGCCCCTGTGGTGGGGTTCAGCAACCCAAGAACAGAGAGCGTGACCGCAAGGAAGTTGATGCACATGGAAAGCGTTATGCTGAGCTTGATGGTTTTCACCGTTGCATTGGAAAGCCGTTTCAGATACGGAATTTTTGAAATATCATCGCTCATCAGCGCAATGTCAGCGGCTTCCACCGCAATATCGCTGCCCATACTGCCCATGGCAACACCGACGCTTGCCGTTTTCAGTGCGGGGGCATCATTGACGCCGTCCCCGATCATACACACATTTCTGTCCCGCTGCTGCAATGCGGCGATGTTGCCGACTTTGTCCTCCGGCAGCAGATCGGCATAGACCTCACGAATACCGACCTGCGCGGCAAAATAGTCGGCGGTCTTTTGATTGTCGCCGGTCAGCAGCACGGTGTTTGTCTGCATGGCGGTCAGCTTCTGCACCATTGCGGCAGCTTCCGGGCGCAGAACATCCGACAGCGCAATCACACCGACGCATTGACCGTTTACCGCAACGAGAATGGATGCTTTGCCTTGCAGCCGGAGCTTTTCCAGTGCGGCATCAGCGTTCGCCGTCACGGAAACGCCGCACTCGTGCAGGTACTTTTCGTTGCCGCAAAGGAGCTGATAGCCGTCCACCTCGGCAGAAATGCCTTTGCCGGAGGTCATTTGGAACGCCGCAGATTCGCTAAGAGGTAAATCGAGCTTTTTTGCATACGCCACGATTGCTTTCCCCAACGGATGCTCACTCTTTGCCTCGGCAGAAGCCGCAAGATACAGGAGCTTGTCTTTGCTCAATTCAGGAGAAAAAGACAGAACATCGCTGACTTCCAACTTTCCATAGGTCAGCGTGCCGGTTTTATCAAAGGCGATGGTATCGACCTTGCCCATCTTCTCCAACGCTTCACCGGATTTGATAATTACGCCGTGTTTGGTAGCCTGCCCTATGGCAGCCATAATCGCCGTGGGTGTTGCCAGCACCAGCGCACAGGGGCAGAATACCACGAGTACCGTTACCGCACGGACGATGTCCTGCGTTGCAATACCGGCAATGACAGCAACCAGCATCGCCACAGGAACAAGCCAGCTTGCAACCCGGTCGGCAATTCGTGCCATAGGCGCTTTTTTGTCCTCCCCTTCCTGCACCATGCGAATGAGCTTTTGCAAGGAGCTATCCTCGCCGACCTTTGTTGCACGGATGTCGGTTGCGCCGAAACGATTGATCGTGCCGCAGAACACGGTATCTCCAACCACCTTATCTACCGGCAGAGATTCACCGGTCATAATCGACTGGTCAACGGAGGTTTCGCCGCTTACGATGACGCCATCCACCGGAACTGTTTCGCCGGGCAGAATACGGAGCATATCTCCCTTGACGATCTTCTCGGCAGGAATCAATTCTTCCTTTCCGTTCCGAATGCGCCGTCCCTGCGTCGGAGCGAGGCTGATGAGCTTTTTCAGTCCCTTCTTTGCCCGGTTTGTGGTGGCATCCTCCAAAAGCGCACCGATTGCCATGATGAAAGCGACTTCACCGGCGGCGAACAGGTCGCCAATGGCAATGGCGGCAAACATGGCAATGGTAATCAGAAGGGCAGATGAGATTTTGCTGATTCCGGGATTATAAATGATCCGCCACACCGCAAGATACAAAAGCGGAATCCCGGAAATCACAACCGTTCCCCACGCCGGGTCAATCGGAAGACTGACGTCCACCCTCGGCAAATCAAAGCTGAATACAAGCAGAACGCCTCCGATGATGGTCATCGGGAGTCCTGCCAGAACATCGTTAATTCGTTTTAACATTTCGGACACCTCTTTCTTCTTGACACTGCAAGCCTTTTTCTGTATCATTTATTCGATACAGAATACTTTGTTCTGTTCTGAACTTATTGTATCGAGAAAGAAGTAAGGAAACAAGAAGCAGATTTTGCGGAACATTCGGTTCGGAACAGATTTTACGAATTGTTCGGGAGGCAGATATGGACAGACGGCAGAAGAAAACAAGAGATGCGATTTTCTCCGCATTTGCGGAGCTGCTTTCTCAGAAGCATTACAATCAGATCTCCGTGCAGGAGATTATTGACGCGGCCAATGTGGGAAGAACGACCTTTTATGCCCATTTTGAGACAAAGGATTACCTGCTGAAATCCCTGTGTGAAGAATTGTTCGGGCATATCATCGACACGGCTATGGGCTTGCCCCACGGACATTATCATTATTCCTGCGGCAGCAAGACGGACTCCGTGTTTCTGCATCTGGTACGGCACTTGCAGGAAAACGATAGAAACATTCTGGAACTGCTGTCCTCAGAAAATAATGAGATTTTTATGAAATACTTCAAAACCAACCTGCGGACGCTGATCGTGACCCAGTACGCCGAAAAGGGACTGCTGAAAAGCGCAGCGCTGCCGGAGGACTATCTGGTAAACCACATTGCGTCATCTTTTGTGGAAACGATTGACTGGTGGCTTTCCCGTGGGATGAAAGAAACGCCGGAAGTTATCACGGAATACTTTTTGAGCGTGATTGAGCCAATCTGCCAAACGGGTACTTGATTTTCAATCTATCGACCAGTATAATAAAAAGCACAAGCCTCTCGAAACAACTGTCTTGCACGCATCCCAGTGCTTATCACCGCTGATAAGGTTTTGATAAGCATCCATCGTACAGCTACGATAATATGGAGAATCAAAATTCTCAGAAGAACAGGAGCAAATAATTCCTAAACAAAATTCGTTAAGTTGTGAGTTCCTGCAACGAGTGGGAATAAAAAATCCGTGATACTTAGGGTGAAAAAGCTTTAGGGAAATCTCAACTTTTTGATTCGCCACAGCTGGTTTGATAGCAAAATGATAGCAGCTCTTTTCAGCCAATTGTTCATTCCCATCAAAAGGGACAGGTGGCTTGCAGGTTGCTTTCCAATCCGATAACGAGCAAAATGCTCTGCTCAGTTTTTGAAACGAACTTAAGCAGAGCATTTTTTATTTGCGTTACAGGATGTCTTTGAACTTGGAAACCAAGTAATCGCTCAGTTCCTGGGTGGGAGGGACCGACCTTCCTGAATTTCCCGGAGGTGTCGTATTTGGGATAGTGGTAACGCCAGCGGTCATATTCTTCCTGGGTGTTTTCTTTATTTTTCAGCTTTGTCATTTCGGTGTTCCAGGCTTCCAGCATTCTTTGAGGCTCAATGCCATCACTGCCACCCTTTACTGGATTGACCCGCAGATGCACCTCTCCCTCACTTTCGCAGACCTCCAGACCATAACAGTCCCCCAGTGTAAAGAGGGTGTGCATCAGCCCAATTTCAGAATCAATGTCCGGCACATTCAACGCATCGGGAGACACATCCAGGGCGTTTGCTAAAACAGCGGTTATGTCTGCTTTAGGAGACCGGGTTCCGTTTTCGTATTGGGCAAGACGCACATCAGCGGAGCGTTCCGGAAAGCCGATAGCCATTCCAAGATATTTCTGGGTCATACCCCGCAGTGTGCGAAAAAAGTGAATTCGTTCACCAATTGCCATGACAGCCATCTCCTGTGTTGTCTTGTATATGGAAACATTCTTTGGCAGGTTGAAAAATGAGATGTTTTACGGTTGTAAGAAAGAATACACTTCTTTTAACGTCTTCTCAAAGGCAATCTCGGACTATATTGATTACTATAACAACAGAAGAATTCAAGCCAAAACGAAATGGATGCCTCCCATAAAATTCCGGGAAGCATCCATGATGTGATACTAATTGTTCAATTCAAATTACGGTGTCCAGAAAACTGGGTACATATCAACTACCATGGGGCTTTCCTTATAAAATTTCCGTCAGGTCAGACAGTTTCTTGATTGTTATATCGGAATTCGGATCATTTTCCCTTGACCGAATTCCAATGACCCGAAAATGTCCTGTTTCTGCGGCCTGGACACCGGATTCAGCATCCTCTATGACGATGGCCTGCTCCGGGGATATGTCCAGTAAGGAAGCAGCCAGGAAGAATACTTCCGGGTCCGGTTTGGACCGGGTGATTTGTGTTCCGTCTGCAACGGCATCGAAGAAATGTTCCAGACCAAGCTGGGTCAAAATCTGCCGGGTATTCTTGCTGGAAGAGCCGATTGCCAGAAGATAGCCCCGCTTCCGCAATGTTTGCAGGGCGTAACAGGTATCCTCAGACAAATCAGATGGGCGCATTGTTTGCAGATACTCCCGGTAAATCCGATTTTTCTCCTCCGCAAGTTCCCACTTTTCTTGCTCAGAAAAATGGGAACTTCTGTCTCCTAAAATGATTTCCAGGCTGTCCAGACGGCTGACGCCGCGGAGCAGCTTGTTTTTCTGTTCGTCAAAGGGAATGTCCAGTCGATCTGCCAGAGCTTTCCATGCCAGATAGTGGTATCGGTCTGTAGAGCAGATCACACCGTCTAAATCAAAAATAATTGCGCGTATATCAGTCATTTTTCAGTTGAAATCCATTTCTTGAGAACACCGGCAGTTTATCCCCGGCATCGATGACAATTGTTTGGTTGCCTGCGTAGATTTTCCCTGAGAAAAAGTCCGTCCAGGTGCCTTGCGGCAGGTAAATCCCTCGGGAATGCGCATTTTCTTCCAGTAATGGCGCTACCAGCAGATCATTTCCCAGCAGGTACTCATCCTGACAGTACAGAACGTTGGAGTCCTTTGGCCATTCGTATACCAGCGGGCGCAGGATGGGCTTGCTTTCCGTTACGCACCTCTTTGCTGTTTCCCAGAGGTATGGGCGCAGCTGCTCGTGGAGCTTATGCCAGTAGCGCATTTCATCCAGAAATTCCGGCGCGTTATAAATCTGCGCCATATTCCATGGGCTGCGCTCGTTATTCCCCTCCGCACCGGGCATCAGCTCCCGGAACTGTCCTCCGTCCGGTTCGGAATGCCATTGCATGATAGGGCAGAAGCAAGCCATCTGGGTGGCTCTGCGGTAAAGATCGAGGGTTGGGAGCGGGCCGGCAAATCCGGCAATGTCAAAGCCCCAGAACAGGATGCCGGATGCGGCTGCGGAAAGCCCGGCTTTCAGCACACTTGCAAGCTCCTGGTTTTGGGACTGCTGGTCGCCGCCCCAGTGGCAGGGAACAGTATGTTGCCCTGAGAAGCCTGCGCGGCTGAAAAGTACGCGCTCGCTGCCGATAAAATCCCGGTAGCTTTCCGTATAGTCCCGCGGATAGCGGTTGACTCCCTGCTGTCCTGTGCTGCCGTCGCAGAACTTTACGTCCGTGCTGTGGATGAACTCGCCGCCATCGGTTTTGAATCCATCCACACCCATGTCCAGCAGACATTGACGCTTGCCAAACCAGCTCGCCCTTGCGGCAGGGTTGGTGAAGTCCGGCACCATAGAGCCGGGAAACCATTTCCCTTGTGGAATATGGTAGGGCGTTCCGTCAGAGAAGCAGACGCATAGCTTCTGCTCGATTGCTTCCTCCCAGTCCAGTTTGTTTTGCAGGTTCGGCTTTTCCCCGGGTTCCAGCTGCTTGTAAACCGGAGCCTGCCAGAGAAGCAACTTTTTTCCCGCATTGTGGAGCTGCTGAATCATTTGGACAGGATCAGACCAGGGAGATTCCGAAAAATCAAAATCCTCCAGAGAAAGGGGCGTACCATCCGCCTTGGGAACATATCTTGCCCCATTCCAGATGTAGAAGGTTGCTTCATCGCTCCAGGCTTCCAGTACAACCACAGAAGCAGGAAAATCGTAGGTATCCAGCTTCTCTAACAGCTGCTCCACATCTGCCTGCTTGTTCCAGCGATTGGCGGAGACCCATACACCCAGTGCCCATTCCGGGGGGAGTGCGGCAGAGCCAAAGAGACACATATACTCCCGCAGCATGACCTCCGGGGTTCCGGAAAACAGAACAACATCGGCACATTCCGGAAGATTTACGCGGATTTCATCCTCCGCAAAGTCAAATTCCGTTGTCTCACAGGTATCGACATACAGCCCAAAGCCGGTATCCGTCCAGAAGAAGGGCGTTGGATTGTAGGTCTTATCGCCCTGAAAGCAGAATTTTTCCTCTACGCGGTTGACAACATGGTGCCCCTTCTGATTCAGAGAATCGAATTTCTCCCCCACTCCATAGGCACCGTTGTATTGCAGATAAATTGTCAGTGTTTTCCCCTGACGGGACAGTTTTGCCGCACCATAGGAGATTTCTTTTTCCTTGTAAGAAACTTTTCGCATACTTACCCCTTAATGCCGCCAGCCATCATTCCGTCCTTGAATTGACGCTGAGCAACAATGTAAATCAGAATAATGGGAATCATGGAGATCAGACTGCCGGCCATGAGCACATTGTACTCCGTGGCATACTGGCCGTTCAATGTGGACAGGGCAATAGGCAGTGTCATCTTATTCTTGTTGGTCAGCATGAGCAGCGGCCACAGATAATCGTTCCAGGATTCCATGAACGTTGTAATGGACAGTGTGGCGAGGCTTGGAACGCATAGCGGCAGCGCAACCTTGCGGAATACCTGAAATACATTGGCTCCGTCAATCCTTGCGGCATCCAGAAAATCGTTGGGAATCGTGCGCATCTGCTGTACCAGCATGAACACCGCAAAGGGGCGGAAGACGGAAGGGAGAATCACGCTGGCGTAGCTGTCAATAAGCCCCATGCGATTCATCACGACGAACAACGGAATCATCGTTACCTGGGTGGGAATCATCATGGTTGCAAGATAGCACCGCAGGAGCAGGCTGTTCCCCGGAAACTGGAGCTTTGCAAACGCGAAAGCAGCCATGGAGGAGGAAAGCAGCGTAATAATCGTATAGCTTACAGAGATAAACAGGGAGTTCCCAATGGTTTTGGCAAAGGGAAACTTGGAGAATACTTTGATATAGGCGGCAAGGGTCGGTTCTTCCGGTATCCACTGGATTGGGATAGACATCAACGCACCGCGGCTTTTGAAGGATGTGGAGATCATCCACAGAAAGGGAATCATCGCAATGACCGCCAGGAGAATTGCGACAACATAAAAGCACACCGTCCCCAGCTTTTTCTTAGTTGTCATAGTGTACCCACCTTTCCTGACCCTTCATTTGAATGGCCGTAAACACCATAATAATTGCGAACAAAATCCAGGAGAATGCCGAAGCATAGCCCATGCGATAATACCGGAAGCCGTAATTGTAAATCCGCTCCACCATGACCTGCGTTGCGCCGTTGGGGCCGCCGCCGGTCATAATCATGATCTGCGGAAACAGCTGGAACGCATTGATCATTCCAACAATCAACACATAGAAAATTGACGGAGTCAGAAGCGGCAGTGTGATTCTCGTAAATTTGACCCATCCGTTTGCGCCGTCCAGACCCGCCGCTTCATAGTAGGTCTTGTTGATGCCGACAACGCCGGACAGCAATATCAAGCCGAAGAAGCCCATATCCTTCCAGACAGACACCAGTACAATGGCGGGCATGGCCCACTTTTCGTCGGTCAGCCAGCCCGGACCTTGGATGCCGAATATGGACAGAATACCATTCAGTGCGCCGTACTGCGGGGACAGTACCGATTTCCAGATCAGGGAAGCGGCAACCCAGCTGGTAAGCACGGGGATATAGTACACGACCCGGAAAAAGCCGATTCCCCGCCGCGCCTGGCTAAGCAGGGTTGCGACCAGAAGAGCCGCTGCAAGCATCAAGGGAATATAGAGGACGATATATTCGGCAGTATTTCCCAAGGTTCTCCAGAATTCTGTACTGGTCAAGATTTTCTTGTAGTTTTCCAGCCCGATAAAGTGCTCCTGGAGAAAGCCGGGGTCTGTCAGCTTTGCCAGGCCGTTCCAGTCCGTCAGGCTGATCATGCCGGAGATAATCAGGGGCAATACACTGAAAATCAGCATACCGATCAGGCTGGGCAGCAAAAACGGGGAGGCTGTCAGCAATCCGCCGGCCTGTTTTCGTGGGCTTATTCTGCGTTTCATAGAATCCCTCCATATGCCTTGTGGAAAAAATCAGGGCCGCCGCGCTTGCTGCGGCGGCCCCATCCGGGAATTATCCGAGAGTGATCTGCGCTTCACATTCCGCCTGTGCCTGATCCAGGGCTTCCTGTACGGTGATGGTACCCTCCGCTGCCGCGGCGAGCTTCTGGGTGATGATGTCGCTCATAAGGGCGTAATCCTCAATGACCGGAGGCATAACCAGGTAATCCAGGCTTTCAAACACGGCCTTGCGGTTGTCGGGAGGCGTGATTTCCAGGTAGCTGGACAGGGCGTTCAGATCCTTCAGAGCAGGCAGATCCCAACCGGCAGCCAGACGAATGTCGGCGGATTCCGTGCTGGAGGTCAGCCATGCCAGCCAGGTGGCAACGGCTTCGGGATACCTGGTGTCGGGGTTCATAACGACGCAGTTGGAGAAGAAGTGGGTAGCCTTCTGGGTGCTGCCGGGTTCTACGGCGATGTCCCAGGCAAAGTCGCAGCCTTCCGTGAAGGTGGCGAAAGCCCAGATGCCGGTGGGGATCATACCCAGACGGCCGCTCATAAACATATCCCAGTCGCCCATGCCGCCCTGCTGGGCTGCGTTGGGCTGCACATTGGAGACCAGAACCCGGTCAACCAGGGTCTGCGCTGCCTTCAGATTTTCGGGGGAGTTGATGGTAAACTGGGTCTTATCCGCATTCAGCAGAGCGCCGCCGTACTGGGCAACGACCTTGAAGAACTCGTTATAGGTAATGGGCTGCCAGATGCCGTAAATGTCATCGCCCAGGGCGCGGATTGCTTCTGCGGCGGCCTGTACGTCGTCCTGCGTCCAATCGTTGGTGGGATAGGAAACGCCGGCCTGGTCAAACAGATCCTTGTTGTAGATCAGAACAACGTTGGAAAAGCTCTCGGGCAGACCGTACTGCTTGCCGTTCACGCAGAAAGCGTTCAGCGCGGTATCATTCAGTCCGCTTACATCTACACCGGAGATTTCAGCCAGCAGACCCTTGTTGGCATAGGCTGCGAAGTTCTCGATGTTCAGCTCATAGCAGTCGGGGGCAGTGCCGCCGGCAACGCGGGTCTGCATCTGAGTAAAGTAGTCGTCGTAACCGATGGTTTCCACATCAACCTTGATATCGGGATGGGAAGACTCGAAAGCCTCCACCATCTTGGCAAGAGTCTCCTCGTTTCCGCCGGAGGAGTTAAAATTGCAGTAGGTGATGGTAACGGGGTCAGCGGCTTTTTCGGTGGCTGCCGCAGGCTGCGTATCGGCGCTTTGGGAGGCCGCCTGGGTCGCTGAGGGTGTGCCGGAAGCGGCGCCGCAGGCAGAGAGAACCATCAGCATGGCGAGCAGCGCGGCGATGAACGAAAAAATCTTTGTTGTTTTCATTTTGTTTCCTCCTGATGTTGTTGATTTTTTCGCTCTTCTCACCTATAATTGGATTTGGTGAAAAGAGTGGCGTGTCGATTCTTTTCCCAGCGGTTTGCACAATCTTTTGCGGGGCTGTGCAGACCGCTTTTTTACACCTCCTTCTGTGGGCACTGCGGGGATACCGCAGAAGAAAACTTATTTTGCATTCAGGTTCCGGACGGACCCTCGTGGGATCAGTTCCAGAGGAAGAATTTCTTCCTGCTTGGGAAGCGCCGGATTCTCAATATGCTTCAGCAAAAGCTCCACGGCGCGCTGGCCTTTCAGAGAAATTTGCTGACGGATCGTCGTCAGGCCGGGAGTCAGATATTGCGCAACCTCCACATCGTCGAAGCCCACAACGGAATAGTCGTTCGGAACGCTCTTCCCGGCTTCAAAAAGTCCTTTGATTGCGCCGATGGCCAGAATGTCGGCGGCGGCCACAATGCCGGTTACAGGGAGCTTTGCCGCCAATAGCTGCTGCGCCAGGGAAATGCCGCTGCTGTATTCGATCTGACCCTCAAAGACATACTCTTTCCGATAGGGAACGGAAAACTCCTGCAATGCTTGCTGGTAGCCCAGCAGCCGCTTCTTCATGACGCCGTTCTCTTTCATCTGGCCTGTGAGGAAAGCAATGTGATCGTGCCCATTTTCGAGCATATACCGGGTGGCAAGGTAACTGCCGTAAGCGTCATCAATACGGATATTGTGATAATAGTGATCGTTGCAGTAGCTGTCGATCAGGACAATCGGGATTTGCGTTTTCTTCATTTCCTGATAGAATTCGTCCGGGTACATACCAATCACGATGATGCCATCCAGGTTTCGCTGCTTGGCCAGCGTCAGATAGCTTTCATTGGCATCCGTTGCGGAAATCAGAATGTGATAGCCCTGTTGGCGGGCATAGTATTCGATACTGCCCAGAACCTCACTGTAAAAGCTGTTCTGAAACATCAGCCGGTCGCCGGGCTCCGTTTGAGGAACCACAACGCCAATCAGCTTGGAATCCCGCATACTCAATCCGCGGGCATTGAGATCCGGTACATAGTCCAGCTCCGCAATGGCATCATGGATACGCTGCTTTGTCTCATCTGAAATTGTCCGTTTTCCACTGAGTGCATAGGAAACGGTTGCGGTGGATACGCCCGCAAGCTGGGCGACATCTTTCAGGGTTGCTCTGGCCACGGTATGTCGTTCCTTCCTTGTTTAATCGCTTAAACATCTTTCTGACCTTATGATACAAGTTGCATTTGCATTTGTCAAGAACTTTTTTGCATTTTGTGAAATTTTCCATTGACAAGATTTTGTTTTTTGTTATACTTGATACATGAAAAACGTTTAACCGATTAAACAATATGTTGAGAGGTGTTTCTATGGAACGTTATCTTCCAACGGGCAATGCGTTTCTTTCCTTGCCGAAGATCAATGAGCAGACTGCGGGAATTGAAGATCTGACCTTCCTTTCCATGCAGCATAAGGGGATGATCGAAATCCGAGGCGGTGAGGAATTGCCTTTGATCCGCCCTTTTTTGCAAGCCGACGGGCATCGACTGCCCCTGACGCAAATGCAATGGAGTCGGGATTCCTTCTGGCTTCCAGTGCTAAAGGGTAAAGCCGGAGACCTTGATTTCACAATGACGATCCTGACACCAATCGGAGAGCGCGGCTTTGCCGTTCGTATGGAACTGGCAGGAACAGAACAGGCGGCCATTACCTGGGGGCTGGAGGGCTGCTGGGAAAGCAGCTGGCACTGTATCAATGAGGATAAGCCTTTGGACGGGACTATGCACTGCTATGAAAGCGGATGGAATCACAGCATTGTGTTTGATTTCCGCTGCGGTGCGCCTATGTTTGCGTTCGCACCCATGTGTGACAGGGAGATTCAGTCCGCATTTTCCAAAACGGGGAGCGGTATATCCTACACGCTGACAGAGAATTTCGGGCTTTTGCCGGGTGAAAGCCACAGCACCGTCTTTTATTGGGGCCTCGGCTTTGAAGAAGTCGCGGCGGCCACCAGCGCAAAAGAAATGCTGCGCCGTGGTTGGGACTGGGAATATCGACGAACAACCGGATGGCTGAATCAGCGGATTTCTCAAATGGCAACGCCAAAGCTGACGGAAGTTTACAACACGAATCTGTTCTTCTGTATTTTCTATTCCACCGGCCTGACACTGGATACGGAAGAACTGGTATGTGCCACCAGCCGCAGCACACGGTACTATGTCAGCGCTGCCTATTGGGACAGAGATGTCTTGTTGTGGGCGTTCCCGGCAATCCTGGATGCAGACCCGCAGCTTGCGGAGGAGATTCTGCATTATGTTTTTGGCCGCCAGAGAAGAAACCTGGGCATTCACTCCCGGTACATTGACGGTACTGTCCTGGAACCCGGCTTTGAGTTAGACGAGCTAATGGCTCCCGTCATCGCTCTTGAAAGTTATGTAAACCAAACTGCTGATAACGCAATTTTGCATGATCCTTCCGTTATGGCCGGCATCCAACAGATTCTCAAAACGCTGGAAACCATGCGGCACCCGGTAATCCCGCTGTATGAAACATTTCTACAGCCTACGGATGATGAAATTGTTTATCCGTATCTGACATATAACAATGTATTGGTCTGGCGGGCAATGAAGGCTCTGGCGCGTCTTTATCCAGAGAGATACGATACATTGGAGCAGCAGGCAGAAGCGGTTCGGCAGGCTATTTACGCCCATTGTGTTTTCCGGGATACGGAGCAGAAGCCATACTTTGGCTGGTCTGTGAATTTGAAGGGGCAGCATAATGTTTACGATGAACCGCCCGGAAGCCTGCAGCTATTGCCATACTACGGTTTCTGCGCACCGGATGATGAAATCTGGGGGAACACCGTGGCAATGATTCGCGCTCCTTCCTATGCTTACAGCTTTGCGGATGCACCCATTGCGGAAATTGGCTGCGCTCACGCACCCTATCCCTGGATTCTCAGCCTGTGCAACAGCCTGCTTTGCGGGTACAAGGAGCAGGCATTCCGGGAGTTGGAAAAGATGGAAATGGACAATGGCATTGCCTGCGAAAGTGTTGACCCGGTTTTGGGCACCTGCACCACCGGGGCCGCGTTCGCGACCTGCGCAGGATTCCTGTGCCACAGTATGAAGCAAGCAAGTAAGGAGGCGTCCCATGCGGACTGATTTGCAATTATCCCCCTGGTCGGTGTCCGGAACGGGAAACGGCTGGGATGACGATTTCTTTGAAAGCATCTTCTTCCTCGGAAATGGAAGAATGGGCATCCGGGGCTATCTGCCTATGGAACCAGAGGACAGACCGATTCAAAAGGGCGTGTATCTGGCAGGCATTTTCGGGGAAATCAAGCCGGGAATCACAGATTTTGTGAATCTGCCGACACCGGTGTATGACAGCATCCTTCTGGATGGAGAAGCCGGAACTCTGTCGTCTCCAATTGAACGCAGCCTGGATATGAAAGCCGCTTGTTTTACAGCAAGGTTTTCTCTGACGGCAAAGCAGAAAACGGTAGATATTGTCTACTCCCGGTTTTTACCCAGGGAGCATCCGGCGCTGATTTTACAGCGGTTGAAGTTTCTTCCCCATGAGAATGTGGAAATCTCCGTGGCCAGCGGCCTGATGACAGACAGCTGCAACAGTCCTATTCCAGATGACCAGACAAAAGAAAATACGGAAACCATTCAGCTGTCGCTGCTGGAGGAAGCAAGCGTTGCCCCTCAGGGAATTACCGCAGACTTTCGAATTCGCGGAACAGGGCTTTCCGTTCGGGAAAATGTGTGGTTCCACAGCACCACATTTCAATTTATCGGGGGCAAAGATGCCTGTGCTGTTTATACGGCAAGTGGGCGGACAGGAGAATCACTGGTTCTGGACAAGGCGGCATCTATCCTGACCTCACGGGATGTGGACCCGCGAATCGCACCGATTCCCGAAGCGTGGGACTACGATGCCATGCTGGCAGCGCATAAGGAGGCCTGGAAAACCGCCTGGCAGAATTGTGATTTGGAGATTTCCGCCCTGGACGGTGAGCTGCAAACCGGACTGCGTTTCTCCATGATCGGCCTGATGGGCAGCTGTTCCGCCAATGACCCTACCGTAAGCATCGGCGCGCGGGGCCTGAGCCATGGCCGGTATAAAGGATGCTATTTCTGGGATACGGACCTGTTCATGCTGCCCTTCTTCCTGAAAAATGATTTGCAGGCCGCAAAAAGCCTCTGCGATTACCGCGCCCGTTCTCTACCGGCAGCGAAGGAGCATTCCATCAGGATGAATACAGCCGGGGCAAGATACCCCTGGATGGCTGCGCTGGACGGCAGCGAGCAGTGCGAAACCTGGGACATTGGATGCAGTGAGCTGCACGTCACAGCTGACGTGGCCTATGCTCTGGATGCCTACTGTAAGGCCTCCGGGGACAGCGAATTCTATCTGGAAAAAGCGGCGGAAGTTTATATCGAGACGGCCCGTTTCTGGGTCAGCCGCTATACCTATCGCCCGGAACTTGGCAGGGCGGACCTGCTATTCTGCAAAGGTCCGGATGAATACTGCGGCATTACCAACAACAATCTCTTTACCAATGTGATGGTTCAGCACAATCTGACCCTGGCCATCCGGGCAGCAGCGGACCTTCTCGCCAAGCGCCCGGAACGGTATCATGCGCTTGGTCTCAGTCCCGAAGAAACGGAGCATATGAAAACTCTGCGGGACGCAATTCCCTGGCCCCACGACCCTGTTACCGGACATCTTACCCAGGACGAAACCCTGCATCTGCTGGAACCGGTTGACCCTGTAACGCTGAAACCCGATGCCGGAGCCAGCTACCATCATGTATGTTTTGACCGTTTGCAGCGGTATAAGGTCATTAAACAGGCTGATGTGCTTCTCCTAATGACGCGTCTTCCGCAGCTCTTCACAGCGGAAGAAAAAAACACCGCATGGAAGGACTTTGAGCCTATCTGCCTCCACGATTCCACATTGAGCTTTGCCAGCCACGCTCTGTTTGCCCTTCAGAACGGATTAACAGAACAGGGCATGGATTATCTAAAGAAAGCACTCCTGCTGGATTTGCGGGATGTGATGGGTAATACCGGCCATGAGGGACTGCACCTGGCGTGTATGGGTGAAGCCTGGCAGGCGGCAGAGTGCCTGATACACTTATAACAATAGAAGAACATCAAAAATGCGCACCCACTTACAATCAAAAGCGGATGCGCATTTTCTGATTTTTAGGAGGCTCTGCCAGAAATGACCTCAACATCTTCAGGCCGCATGAAAAAGATTGATTGTTTTTTCGGTATAATTGATCGTTTTTTCTTGAAATATGCAAAAAAGAGAGGCTGCCTCGAATGATTTTGAAAAATCATTTTGAGACAGCCCCTTTTTGTTTCACGGCCGTGCCGTTATCGGCCGTATCTGAAAGCTGGCAGAACGGTTGAGCCGCAATCGATTGCCCTTGGCAATCCATTTCTCCCGAAAATGCCGGATGGATCCCGGAGGGGAAATTGGAAGGCAAACGCGCCGCCTGCCCGTTCTGGCAGCTTTCGATCGGCCTCGGGGGATATCTGTCGGCTGCCTTATCGCGGTACAGTTTTGAAGGATGTGTGTGCAATGCAGATTGAGGAAATCGGATTAGGAGGTATTTCTGCGATTTGGCATCCGTTAATACAGCGTGGTAATGTTTACGCCAGTGCTTCGCCCAGGCTGCGGCAGGCGCTCAGGGCTTCATCGTCCGGGGTCTCCTGGCAGATCACGCTGTCGCAGGCCAGGTTTGCTCCCTTGTCCCGGCAGCTTTCTTCCCAGGTGCGCATCCATTCGCCGTCGCCCCAGCCGTAGGAGCCGAACAGGGCGATCTTCTTGCCGGAGAGCTTGCTCTCGCAGGTCTCAAACATGGGGGCGAACTCGCCGTCTTCCAGCTCCTCCGCGCCCATGGCGGGGCAGCCGAAGGCAACTGCGTCAAATTCGTCCATCTTTCCTGCGTCGAACTCGGCGGCGGTGAACAGCTCCGCTTCCGCTCCGGCCTGCTTTGCGCCTTCCTGGACGGCCTGCGCCATTGTCTCGGTATTTCCGGTGCTGCTCCAATAAACAACTGCAATTTTCATTTTCAAAAGTCCTTTCGTATTTCATCCGGCTACAGTGAGCCGTTCGATGTCGATTCCGCTGGCAAGCTGACGGCAGTAGACCCTCGTGCAGGCCTTGTACTTGGCAAAGGTCTTTTGCGCCGCTTCCTCGTTTTCATAAACCTTCCAGCAGCCCACGCACTTGCAGGGTCTGTGCTCCAAAAAGCCCTTCACGTCCTCCGGCGGATAGCTTAAAAACAGGCCAATCTCGTGGGGAAAATCCTCCTGCTGCTTTAATCGCCGGGCAAGCCTTGTCAAGCAGCGGCTCCCGCCTCGGCAGTTGTAGCCGCACGCGCTGAGAAGCGCTTCACAGGACGCGCAGGAGAGGTCTTTTTCCAGCCTTGCCGGCCGGTAGAGATAAATCAGTGCCTTGTCCTGCCGGATTCGCAGGGGAACTGCCCGGACGCCCTTTTTTCCAAGCCGCCGGTTCAGACTCCTCAGAAAATCCAGCAGGTCTTCCCGGCTTTCATAGGGGCAGGCGAACAGGTTGCCGGTTTTCAGCCCTGCCAATGTGGGGGCGCAGTTGCGAACCACCTGTTCCTCAGACATGGCCGTCCTCCCTGCCCCGGGCGATTCGGCGCAGGCTTTTCCGGATGGAAATGACGCCCACGGACGTTACGGTGACAGCCGCAACGGCACCGGCGCCGGACAGAATCGTGGCAATTTCCATAGCTCGGACCTCCCGTATTCATAATGATAAAATCATCTTTTTTTGCTTTTCTGGTTAGCCTCAGCTAACTGGCTATATCATACACGATGCTGCCCCATTTGTCAAGTCTTTTTCCTACTATTTTTATAGGCAGGTTTTTGGATGTGAAAAAGCGCCCCAGCAGGGCGCTTTTAAGCCGTTTTATTGAAGTTTCCGAGCCTTTTATTCCTGCGGCAGCGTGACAATTCGGGGTTCATGATGGACGGTTGGCAGAATTTTCTCCATCAGGTCAGCCGTCCGAAAGCGCAGGCTGGAGGTGTTGATGCAGGGATGGCAGCCGATGTACTCCCCTTTCAGCACGTCCTCGTCCATGAGAAGCTGCACATGGTTCTCCCGGTCGTTCATCAGCCCCAGGACGCTGACGGAGCCGGGGGTGATGTCCAGAAACTTCTCCATATACTCCGGCGCAGCAAAGCTCAGGCGGGAGGAGCCGATCTCCTTGGAGAGAACACTGGTCTTAAAATGCTTGTCCCCGGGGAGCATCAGCAGATAAAAGTCCGTACACTGCCGGTTGCACAGCAGCAGATTCTTGCAGATCACCGCGTCCAGCACCCGGTCGATCTCCTCGCAGGCCTCCATGGTCATGGCCGCCTCGTGATCGATGCGACGGTAGTCGATTCCCAGGCTGTCCAGCAAATCGTAGCAGCGGATTTCCTTCTCAAGCCGTCCGGCACAGTTGGCGGGACGTCCGTTTACCAGTTCCATAATCATTTTTCCTTTCTCAGCTGCCAGAAGGCCACGGCGCTGGCAGCCGCTACGTTCAAAGAATCCACGCCGTGGTACATGGGGATTTTTACGGTGTAGTCGCACCGGGCAATGGTCGTCTCCGTCAGGCCGTCGCCCTCGCTGCCTAAGATCACCGCCAGTCTTTCCTCCGCCGTGAGACGGCGGTCGTCAATGGAGACGGAATCGTCGCTCAGCGCCATGGCGGCGGTTTTGAAGCCCAGACGGCTCAGCTGCGCCATCCCCTCCCCCGGCCAGTCTCCCGTAAACGTCCAGGGAATCTGAAACACCGTCCCCATGCTCACCCGGGCGCTGCGGCGGTACAGCGGGTCACTGCATCCGGGGGTCAGCAGTACGGCGTCCATCCCCAGCGCGGCGGCGGAACGGAAGATTGCCCCCACGTTGGTAGGATTCTGGACGTTTTCCAGGACAACGATCCGCGCTGCCCCGGCGCAGATATCCTCCACGGTGGGAAGCCCCGGGCGGCGCATGGCGCACAGCACGCCCCGGGTCAGGTGGTAGCCGGTGAGATTGCACAGCAGCTCCTCGTCTGCGGTATACACGGGAACGCCGGGGCAGCGGGCGAGAACCTCCCGCGCCGCCCCCGTGATGTCCTTGCGCTCCATGAGCAGCGATACCGGCTCATAGCCGCCGTCCAAGGCCCGGTGGATGACCTTGGGGCTTTCCGCAATGAACATCCCCTTGGCCGGTTCAAACCGGTTGAGCAGCTGCGCCTCCGTCAGTCGGGCATACACGTCCAGCTCCGGCGCGGAGAAATCCGTTATTTCAATGACGTTGGCCATAGCGTTCCTTTCCGCCCCAAGACAACATGCCAAAAAACGGGGCGCTTTTTTCCCTCCTATCCTACCAGATTCCGTTCAAAATGTCAAAGATTTCTCCGCTGATTGACTTCCATTTTCTGTAATGGTAGAATGGGTCTATTGTAAAGAGAGGGGCGGATCGCCATGGCGAACAAACATCCGGGGTATATGACCACCTTCCGGGAGCGCTTAAGCTACTGGACATACTTCATCGGGCAGAACATTTACTATAACATCACGGCGGCGTTTATTTCCACCTACCTTGCCATGCAGGGCGTGAACCTGGCCAAGGTCGCCATCGTGCTGCTGATCGTCAAGATCTGGGACGCCGTGAATGACCCCATTTTCGGCTTCATCTTCGACAAGGTCAAATTCAAAAACGGGCAGAAAAGTCTGCCCTGGCTGCGCATTTCCACCGCACTGATCCCCATTGTGACCATCATCCTGTTCTCCATTCCCTCGGCGCTGGGGGAGACTGGGAAACTTGTCTGGTTCGGCGTGGCCTACGTGCTGTGGGACACTGTGTACACTCTGACGGACATTCCCGCCTACGCCATGCTGAACACCATGACCGACAATCTGCCGGAGCGGAACACCCTGCTCTCCGTCAACCGGGTGTTCTCCGGGGCGGGCGTGCTGATTTACGGCGTGGTGCTGCCCATCCTCATCAGCGAAAACGTGGGCATGAGCGCCAGTCTGGCCATTGCCACGCTGTCCATTTTCAGCGCCCTGACCATGGTGCCGCTGTCCATCAACTGCAAGGAGCGCAACTATAAGCCCGAAGAGGAGGACGAAAACTTCTCCCCCAGGCAGATGTTCTCCTATCTGGGGAAGAACAAATACCTGCTGACCTACTACGGCGGCTACTGCGCCACCGACGCGCTGAAAACCTCCGCCGCCGTGACGCTGTTCGTCTCCTTCTATCTGTTCGGCAATTCCCTTTACTCCATCGTGCTGAATCTGCTGAACATGGTGCCGGGGGTTTTCGCCGCCATGCTCATGCCCACCATTTTGAAAAAGCTGGATAAATTCAAGACCCTTTTCTGGTGCAATATCGTCAACATCATCTTAGGGCTGGTGATTTTCTTTGTCGGCTACGAAAACCGGGCGCTGTTCCTGACGCTGACCTGCATCCGCACCGTTCCCATGAGCATCGTGGGCATTCTCGCCTTCATGTTCACCCCGGACTGCGCCGAGTACGGTCAGTACAAATCCGGCATCAGCGCCAAGGGCATCACCTTCGCCATTCAGACCTTCTCCGTAAAGATCACCGCTGCGGTCTCGTCCTCTCTGGCTTTGGCGCTGCTGGGCTGCTTCCACTGGATTTCCGTGGAGGCGGAGAGCTTCGAGACGCTGAAGGCGCTGAACATTCAGCAGAGCGCAGGGGCGCTGGAGGGACTGTGGATCGTGTACGCCCTGGTGCCTGTCATTGGCATGATCATTTCCACGTTCTTCTACTTAGGCTACAAGCTCAACGACAAGGATGTGCAGATCATGGCGCGGTGCAACGCCGGGGAGATCACCCGGGAGGAAGCCGAGTCCATGCTGTCCCGGAAGTATTGACCCAATGAACAGAAACGGCGCCATCCGGCGCCGTTTCTGCATGTCATACGGGGTTCCTATCAGGGTCTGTCATTATTTCTCGATAGAATGGTTAACACCATTTTATACGAGTTTTTTATAAAACGCTTAAAAGCGTTTTATTAGGCCGCAGGATTGCGGCCAGCGGCCACTGCCGCTAAAAAACGAAGTCAATACATTTCTTACCGCCGCCCAGGCGGTCTGCCGTGTAACGGCAGAATAAAATGATGAAATCATTTTATTAAGAAATAGTATTATCCCGCGAATCCTTCGCAGGCCGTCCGCAGAGGCGTGCGGGCAGCAGACGGCAATCTAAAAATGGCCTCCCGCCGTAAAGCGGGAGGCCATAAGAGGATATATTACTGTGCCAGAGTGCTGGTCTTGTACTTCGCGCTCTTCTTCAGGAACAGCACCAGGAAGCCGACCGCGGCGATAACACCGGCGACAACGGCGATGGGATAGTACACGCTCTCGGCAATTCCCATAGGCTTCCACAGCAGGCCGAGGCACTCGCCGGCCGCGAAGAAGTAGGTGATGGAAACGCCGGTCATGAAGGTGGCAGGAACCGCGCAGATCCAGTAGTTGCGCTTGTTCTGCGCCAGATACATGGCAGCCGCCCACAGAGCGATCATGGCCAGAGTCTGGTTGGACCAGGAGAAGTAACGCCATACCACGGAGTAGTCGATCTGGCAGATGATGGCACCGACGCCCAGCAGGGGGACGGTCAGAAGCAGACGCTTCTTCCAATCCTTCTGGTCGATCTTGAACCAGTCGGCCAGCGTCAGACGGGCGCTGCGGTAAGCGGTATCACCGGAGGTGATGGGGCAGGCGATAACGCCCAGCATAGCCAGGACGCCGCCGATCTTGCCCATGGTGGTGGTGCAGATCTCGTAAACAACAGCGTTCACACCGGCACCAGCGTCCAGCAGAGCCTGGGTGTTCTCGTAGAAGGAAACACCGGCAGCCGCCCAGACCATGGCAATAATGCCCTCGGCGACCATCGCGCCGTAGAACACTTTGTGACCCTGCTTCTCAGAGGTGCAGCAGCGGGCCATCATGGGAGACTGCGTGGCATGGAAGCCGGAGATGGCGCCGCAGGCCACGGTGACGAACATGAACGGCCAGATGTGGATGTTCTTAGGATGCTGGTTGTTGAAGTTGTTCCACAGCTCGGGCATCTGATACTCATGGGCGAACAGCAGAACACCCGCAACACCGACGGCCATGATGATCAGGCAGATACCGAAGATGGGGTAGATCTTGCCGATGACCTTGTCGATGGGAACGAAGGTGGCGATGAAGTAGTAGATGATGATGACCCACAGCCAGAAGGTAGCGTCCAGCTTCTCGGGGGTCAGCAGAGCCAGCAGACCGGCGGGACCCTTGGAGAACACGACGCCGACCATGACCAGCAGGATGACGGAGAACACGCGCATGACCTGCAGCATGACCTTGCCCAGATAAGTACCGGTAATCTCGGAGATGCTGGCGCCTTTGTGCCGCATGGACAGCATACCGCACATGTAGTCGTGGACGCCGCCGGCGAAGATGGTACCGAAGACGATCCACAGATAGACGACAGGTCCAAACAGAGCACCGTTCAGAGCGCCGAAGATGGGGCCGAGACCGGCGATGTTCAGCAGCTGAACCAGGAAGATCTTCCAACCCTTCATCGGGACGAAGTCAACACCGTCGTTGAGCGTGATGGCAGGCGTCTCCCGGTCGTCAGAGCCAAAGATCTTGTCTACGCGCTTGCCGTAGAAGATGTAGCCGACGACCAGAGCTGCAATGCAGAGAATGAAAGTAAGCATAGGTTTCCTCCTTAGTTTAGTTACCCTGCGGTGGCGTATCACCGCCTGGCGAGTATTATTATATGTCCAAACCGTGAACAAATCAACCCTTAGTATGGCGAAAAAAGATTTTCGTTGCATTAAACAAATTTATGGCGATTTTTCCCCTCCGGGGAGTGGCGTGACCCTGATTTTTTTCGTCAGATTGCATAAAACAGCACGCAGAAGAATTGGAGCAGCGCCCCTAAGTCGACGAAAATGTGAAATACGGAGTGCATCCACTTCCTGCGCTTGCCCAATCCATACAGAATGGAGCCGACCGTGTAGGCAATACCGCCCAGCAGCAGAAGCAGAAAACCCGGGAAGGTCAGCGCCTGAAGCGCCTGTTTCGCAAAGAAAATGATCGCCCAGCCCATGCCGATGTAGCAGATCATGGAAAAGACCCGGTATTTCTTCAGGTCAATGGCCGTCAGGGTCGTGGCCAGCGCCACCATGCCCCACTCGAAGCCGAACAGCACCCAGGCGAGGACAGGGTTCTCCGGGCGGATGGCGGACAGCAGAATCACGGTGTAGGTTCCCGCAATGAGGAAATAAATGGTGCAGTGGTCAAGTACCTGCATCACCTTTTTGCCCAGGGTGGGCTTCAGGCCGTGGTAGACGCTGGAAATGGTGAACATGGTGACCATGGCGCTGCCGTAAATGGCGGAGGTGACGACGCCCCAGGGATTGGCGTGGAGGGCGGCGAAAATGACGCACAGCGTCAGCGCCACGACGCCCACGGCGCCGCCGACGATGTGGGTGACCATGTTCATGATCTCTTCGCCCCGGCTGTAATCCGGGAGCTGGCGGTCGGACAATTTCGTTCGTTTCATTTTGGTTCCCTTCCTTTGTGAAGATGGAGGGAGTATAGCACATTTTTCACAAAAAAGAAACCGCCATTTTGTCGAGTTCTCTCCCCGGCGGAGAAATTCGGTTTCTACCGGGGTGAGAAGTGGATACGGGGTTGACAAATGTCCTTCCATACAATACAATTCTCCTAGTCACGGCGTAAAGTACGCCGTTTTTTGTATAGAATAGAGAGGGTTCGAGCTATGAAAAAGATACCTTTTTTGACTCTGGAAAAAGCAAAGGAAATCCGCGAGCAGATCCCCACCCCCTTTTACGTTTACGACGAGGCCGGCATCCGCGCCAACGCCCGGTTGCTGAAGGCGGCGTTTTCCTGGAATCCCGGATTCCGGGAGTATTTTGCCGTCAAGGCCACCCCCAACCCCTTCCTGCTGAAAATCCTCCACGAGGAGGGCTGCGGCTGCGACTGCGCCACCTATACGGAGCTGCTGCTGTCCGAGGCCGTTGGCATCACGGGACATGACGTGATCTTTTCCTCCAACGATACGCCGGCGCTGGATATGCGCAAGGCGCGGGAGATGGGCGTTTATATCAATCTGGACGACGCCACCTATGTGGATTTTCTGGCGTCCATGGGTCCGGTTCCTGAGACGGTGTGTCTGCGGTATAACCCGGGCGGCTCCTTCTCCCTGGGCAACACCATCATGGATATGCCCCGGGACGCCAAGTATGGCATGACCGAAGACCAGATGGCGGGGGCGATCACCCGGCTGATGAAGCTGGGCACGAAGCACTTCGGCGTTCACGCCTTCCTCGCCTCCAATACCACCACCAATGAATATTATCCCGCTCTGGCCGGGCAGCTGTTCCGTCTGGCGGTGCGGCTGCGCAACGCCACCGGCGCCCATATTTCCTTCATCGACCTGTCCGGCGGCATCGGCGTGGACTACCGCCCCGAGCAGCCCAAATGCGACATCGGCGTCATCGGCGAGGGCGTGCGGGTCAAGTACGAGGAAATCCTGACCCCCAACGACATGGGCGACGTCGCCATTTTCACCGAGCTTGGCCGGTTCATGCTGGCGCCCTACGGCCACCTGATCTCCACCGTCATTCACGAAAAGCACATTTACCGGGAATACGTGGGTCTGGACGCCTGCGCCGCCAACCTGATGCGCCCGGCCATGTATGGCGCTTACCACCACATCACCGTGCTGGGCAAGGAGGACGCACTCCTGGATCACGTCTACGACGTCACCGGCGGTCTGTGCGAGAACAACGACAAATTTGCCGTCGAGCGAAGCCTGCCGGAGATCCAGATCGGCGACATCGTCGCCATCCACGACACCGGCGCTCACGGCTTCTCCATGGGCTACAATTACAACGGCAAGCTCCGTTCCGCGGAGGTTCTGCTGAAGAAGGACGGGAGCTTCCAGCTCATCCGCCGCGCCGAGACGCCGGAGGACTATTTCGCGACCTTCGATTTTTCGGATTTCCGCTTTGGAAAGTAACACTGGCATTGTGTACAAAAACGATTCTGATTTTTTGGATGGCAGGTCGCAAATTAACAAGAAAATTTCATACTTTTCCGTTTCGTTTATGCTATAATGTATAAGGCGGCAGTAAGGCATCCTCCCAATCAGCCGCGCCGAAAAGGAGAACCCCATGAATAATATTCTGTTTTTTCTGACACCAAAGGCGATGTGTGCATATTTGTACGATGATTATACCATCCGGCAGGCACTGGAAAAGATGGAATCCGCAGGCTACGCCGCGATTCCCATTCTCAACCACCGGGGCGAATACCGGGGAACCCTGACGGAGGGCGACCTGCTGTGGGCCATGAAGAACATGTGCTACATGGACATGCGTCAGGCCGAAGCCCGCCGGGTCATGGAGATTGCCCGCCGAAAGGACAACGTCCCCGTCCGGGTCACCACCTCCATGCACGAGCTGGTGGAACGGGCATCCAATCAGAATTTCGTTCCCGTGGTGGACGACAAGGACGCGTTCATCGGCCTGATTACCCGAAAGGCCATCATCCGCTACTGCCGGGAAAAGCTGTTCCCCGAAGATTGATCGAATCCACTACATAGCGACAAATCCATAACGAAAGAGCGCTGTCACCTGGGACCAACGGTTCCGGATGACAGCGCTTTTGTTATTTCCCCGTATAGGCCATAGGCTGATTCAGGTACTGCTCCCAGGGGAAGTTTTCCGTGGATTTTTTCAGGCCGAAGGCCTCCCGTATCCCCTGGCACAGCATTTTCAGCTTGTATTGCAGGGGCGAGGCTGCAAACAGCGACGCGTTCCCCGCCGTCATGGCATACTCAAAAATCCGCGCCCGGTCTTCCTTGGGGTAACTCATGGAATAGGTGTCCACGAAGCTGCGGGTGTCCGGCTGCAAAAATTCGCTGCCGTCCCGCTGGGCGTTGGCGAGATAATCGTAGTCGTACGCAAAGTCCACGGGATTCAGCTTTGCCCACTGGTCGAGGGCGATGCTGTTGCCTAAGATGTGGGTCTCCATCACGTGGTACAGCTCGTGGTACAGCGCCTTTTCCGAGGTATCCCCCGCCGCGAGAACGATGTAGGCGTCCGTTCCGTTCATGAACTGAATGCCGTTCGCGCTGCTCACACTGCCGGATTCGGCGCTGCCGGTGATCTCCCGCACCAGGCAGATTTTCAGGGAGGAAAAATGGGAGACTGCGGCTTCCAGCATCCCCTCCGGGAACTTGGCAAGGCGCTCGTTCAGCCAGTCCAGCTCCCGCTTGAGGACGGGCACCAGGTATTCAATCTCAAAATTGTAGTCCCAGGGCTGCACCAGGTCGGCGTCCTCCCACAATAGCACCTCCACGCCGTAGGTATCGCCGACGGTTCTTGCGTAATACTCACACCACACCAGCCCGTGATAGTCCGGCTCCTGGCTGGAATAATAGGGGCCGGTATAAATCTCCTGGTCGGAAACGGCGAATTCCGGCGAGGTCGTGTCCCAGCGGTAAACGGTCGGCCGGCCGTCGTTGTTAGAAAGGAGGAAATACACCCAGCCGTCGGCGGTTTCCTCCACCGTCAATGGCAGGCCGGAGAACGGGAGGGTCGCGGAGCAGCGGCGGTGTCCGGTCTCCAGATCGTAATAGTCAAGCCGGATTTCCGTATCCGACGCCACGCTTGCCGTCACCGCGTCGGCGAAGGTTTCCAGGAAGAAATCCTCCCCGCTCAGCTCCGCCGGGGTCAGCGCCAGGGGAGATTCCTCCCCCGCCTGCCCGAACAGCAGCGCCCGGGTGCAGCCCGTGGGGAAGGAAAGAAAATAGCTGTCGCCGCAGGACTGCATCGTCAGCTCCTGCGTCCCCTCATACAATATCCGTCCGTTTTCCGTGGAGAGCAGCAGCGTACTGGCATTGCCCTCGCTGTCCGCCGCCCGGCATTGCAGGACGGTGTCGTTCAGGTGCAGCCCGGTCACGCTCTGCTGCGCGAACCCGGCCTCCTTGATGACCCGGCGGATGCCCGTTTCCAGATTCCAGGCGCGGATACCGGCCTTGGTGCAGTAGTACAGCGTCTCCCGGTCGCGGGACAGCAGGGGCGTTCCTTCCAAGTCCTCCGGCGCGGGAATGTGGGTGATCTCCCGCAGGGACGCGTCCAGCACCACCGTCTGCCGGTTCACCGGGTCAAAGTAGCTCATGCCGCTTTCCGTGACCTGTAGGGACGGGTCGTCCGGAGAAAGGCCAAAATCCAGCCGGACGGTGGCCGCTATGTACAGCTCCTCCCCGGAAAGCCGGGTGATGAGGGTGCTGACCTGGGTGTCGGAGAACACCAGCAGGTCGCTGCCCATGGCTTTCAGCCCGGCCACCCCCGGAATGCTCAGGGGATACGCCCGCAGCGCGTCGCCGTAGCGCACTTCCAGGGGGTCGTTCGGGTCATGCAGCCCGGCGGGGGGCGCCGCTTCCACGGGAACGGCCTCCGTCTGGGTGGGGAACGTCGTTTCCTCCCCCTTCCCGGAGCAGCCCGCCAGCAGCAGGCACAGCAGGATCAGCGCTGGATACCATCGTTTCATCTATTGTCTCCTTGCAAGGGTGTAATCGTCGCCCTGCCGATAAAAGGGGCAGTGCCGGGAGGGGGAATTGGCGATGCGATAAATCTCGTCCTCGTCCAAATCCATCATGCAGTCGTATTCGTCGTACTCCTCATCATAATCATAATACCAGCAGGTCTCGCATTCTGTCGAATCCACGGTCAACCCTCCAAAATCCGAAAAGAAAATTCTCCGTTTTCATAAATCAGACAGCTGTGGCTCCCGTCCTTGGGGATGGAGACACTGCCGGGGTTCAGGCAGCGGATGCCAGAGCGCACTTCGTCCATTTTCACATGGGTGTGTCCGAAGAGGAACACACTGCCCTCCGGCAAAGGCGGAAGGTTATCCGGGTTGTGGTGGTGTCCGTGGGTCAGATAGAAGGTTTTCCCCTCCAGAAGCAGCTGGGAAAACTCTGCCATGCAGGGAAAGGGCAGAACCATCTGGTCAACCTCCGCCTCGCAGTTGCCCCGCACCGCAATGATACTGTTCCGGTAATCGCTCAGCATGGGAATCACCTGCTTCGGCGCGTAATCCCGGGGCAGGTCGTTCCGGGGGCCGTGGTACAGCAAATCCCCCAGCAGAATCAGCCTGTCCGGGCGTTCCGTCTCCATCAGGTCGCATAGGCGGCGGCACCAGAAGGCGCTGCCGTGGATGTCGGACACAATCAGCAATTTCATAAGGAATCCTCCTGTTTTATGCACCACAAGGGTCGGTGAAGCCACCGACCCCATTTTTTATAGTTGTTCTAAGTACGCTTTCACGTCGAACGGCCGAAGCTTCTCGTCCTTCCGCAGATACAGCGGGTGATGGGGGTGTCCCTTCCGGGAAATGGCACCGGCGCAGCACCACTCGGCTCCATACTCCTCCCCTGCCAGCAGCATGTCCCGCAGACAGTCGGGCAGGTATTTCCGCTTTTCAATGATCGCGCCCCAGGCCGCCCACACCACCGGATGCTCCGAAAGAGACAACACATACCGGAACGCTTTTAGATTTTCCTTGTGCAGCAGCGGGTTGCAGACCTTCTCCATATCGTCGGGAGAGGTCGCCCGCTGGGCGTAGACGTTGAACATGATAAAGCTGTCAAACCCGTTCCCCAGGGCAATCCGCTCCACGGATTTTAAGGTGTTGTCCAGGGCGTCGGGCTTGGCTGTGGAGGGGTTGATGCCGATGCAGATCAGGGGCTTGCAGCCCCGCGTACCCAATATGTAACGGTACTCCGAGTAAAAATTGGGGGCGTAAATCCACTTCTGAATATCGTATTCGTCGCTGGGGGTATCGGCGGCCTCCAGTGCCTGCCGGAAGGTGACCAGCTCCAGTTCCCGGGTCGTTCCGCTGGGAATGTGCGCCATCAGCTTTCCTCCACCGGCGGGAACCACAGGCTCTTGCTGGGGTCGTGGAAATCGCAGCTTTCCGGGTCGCGCCCCGTCTGAAGGCACCACCCGGCAAAGGCCGTGTCCAGGAAGGGATACACGCCGTCCATGGTGGATTGCAGGCTGACGGTGGAGCCGTCCTTCAGGTACAGCTCCGCCACGACGCTGCCGCCCTGCACCACGTACAGCTTCTGTCCCACAATTTCCCCGTACCGATGCTCGGCGTCCTTCTTCCCGAACCGGGACATGAGGAAGCTTTCCCCGTCGTAAAAAATGCCGAAGCTCAGATAATACACCGCCAGAAATACGCCCATGGCCAGCACGATCAGGCCGCCCACGATCAGCACCGGCCCGTCGCCGATGCCAATGCAGAACGCCATGACGCCCAGCACCGTCAGCACCACGCCGAACACGCCGAAGCGCTTATTTGCCCGGACGGCCATGCCGGAGCGGTGCTGCGCCTTTCCCCGGAACGCCTTGGTAAATCCTTTATCCACCAGATAGCACACGCCGAACACGGCGGCGGCAATCAGCAAAACAATGACAAACTGCATATCTTTCTCTCCTTATATTCAAGCCCAAAGCACCGTATCCACAGGAATGTCATGTTCCTCGGTATCCAGATGGGGCAGCATCTGAAAATCATAGCACAGCGCCAGCGTGGGATGGTTCGGTTCCCGGGACAGGAATTTGTCGTAAAACCCGCCTCCGTAGCCGATGCGGTGCCCCTGGGGGTCAAAGGCCAGCCCGGGCATCAGCACCAGCGCCGTTTCGTCATGGGCAACCGGCGCGTCCGCAATGGGTTCCGGAATCCCGGCGTAGCCCTTCGCCACCTTGGTCAGGTCGTCCAGGTAGATAAACTTCATTTCATCGCCGTAGCACTTGGGTACGGCCACCTTTTTCCCGTCCCGGAGCGCCTGCTCCAGCATGGGGACGGTGCGCACCTCCTGATTGTAGGGCATATAGCCGTAAATGGTTTTTGCCCTGCGGTAGGCTTCCGTCGCGGCAAACCTGCGGCCAAGCTCCCGGCTCCGCTCTTCAATTTCTTCCGGCGTCATCGCCCGTTTTTTCTCCCGAATCCGGCGGCGCAGCTCTGTCTTATCCATTGTCCGTACCCTCCGCTTTCTCGCTCACCGGGTGGAACATCCGGAACCACAGGAAAATGGCGATCTGCCCCGGAATGCCCAGAAGGTAGATTTTCCAGAAATTGTACCGGAAAATCAGCAGCCCGGAAACATGAATGGCGATCAGAAACCCCCACACGATGGCGGAGATCAGCAGCCGGTTTTTCCGGAAATCGTGCCACGCCGAAAGTAAACTCAGCATCACAATGGCGTTGACCGGCACGGCGTAGAAAAACGCCAGCCAGCTGTAGCGCTCCACGGCGTGGAACGAGGACATGATGACGAATACGAACAGCGCAATGAACCACACCAGCGTGGAGGACAGCGCTAATATCACATTCTTATTGGCCTTGCGCTTCAGCGCCTTTTCGGACACCTGGGTCATGGCTTTTTCCAGGGTGCCGGGGTTTCCCGGCAAAGCGTCGGGGTCGGCCAGCAGCTCCCCCACGGGTATCCGGAACAGCTCCGCCAGCTGCACCAGCGTCATCACATCCGGCACGGATTCTCCCCGCTCCCACTTGGAGACGGCCTTGTCGGAATAATTCAGTTTTTCCGCCAGCCCCGCCTGGGTCAGTCCCGCCTGCTTGCGGTACGCGGCAATATTGGAGCCGATCTGATTTCTCAAAGTCGCGTCGTCCATGGTTCCCCTCCAGCTTATAGTCATGCCTATCTTATCATAAACGGGAAATCTTTGCAACAGGGAAACCGGGGCATTCCTCCGACGCTCCCGAAATTAAGGCAGCACCGCGCAATTGCGTCTGCGAGTCTCAGCCGTCTTTTTGCCCCACTTCCGCAGTTTCAAAAATGGGAAATACATACAGTATTCCTCCATTTTTGAAACTTTGAATTGGAACAAAAATCCTGGCTGAGACTTCTTGCCGAATTGCGCGGTGCTGCCTTAATTCTTTTTTCTCTTGCAATTTCTTCCGATCTATGATATAAACGGTTTGTACACCATCAGAAGCTTTCAGAACCTTTCCGCTGTAAGGAGGAAACACTATGAACATCCGAAAACTTTTGACCCGGCTCGTTTCTCTGGCACTGATCGCGGTCTTTCTGCCCACCGTCGCGATGGCGGATACCTGGTACTTGGAGGACGGCAGCATCACCGTCTCCGCCACCGATAGCGGCCAGAGCGTCAGCCAGGGCGGCGTGACCAAGGAGGATTCCGCCCCCGTCATCCGGAACCGGGATTCTTCCGCTTCCACCACCAACAATGTCACCATCAGGGCGGACACAGGTGCAACGGCCAACGTCACCCTGGAGGACACCAACATCGACACCACCGGCGGCGCAGGGCCGAATGGCGCAGGCGACGCGGCGGTGAGAACCGAGGGCGGCGGCAATGTCAACCTGAACGTTGAACTGGACAACACCCTGCAAAGCGGAAACACACGCGCCGGTGTGGAAAAGGGCAACGGCGGCAGCCTGACCATCGGCTCCGAATCCGGCTCCGGCCAGCTGGTAGCCACCGGCGGCGACGGCGGCGCGGGCATCGGCGGCGGTGAAAACACAGGTGCCGAAAACATCACCATTACCGGCGGCGATATTTTTGCCATCGGAAACGGCGGCGGCGCAGGGATCGGTGGTGGCTGGGACTGCAGCGCCTCCGACATCACCATCACCGGCGGAAATGTCACAGCCGTAGGGAAACAAGACGATCCCGGCCGTATTGGCGGCGCAGGCATTGGCGGCGGCGGATCTCAGACTTCGAATGCCGGCAGCGGCACCAATATCAAAATCACCGGCGGACGTGTCACAGCAGTCGGCGGCAATTACTCTGCGGGTATCGGCGGAGGCTATGGCTCCAATGGTGAAAACATCACCATTTCCGATGCCGAAGTAATCGCCATAGGCGGCACATGCAGCGCCGGAATCGGCGGCGGCTGCCGTAACCTCGACTCCACTGCCGCCGGAGAAGGAAAGAATATCTCCATTTCCGGCAGTGCAAATGTAAAGGCCGCCGGCGGCGTGGGCGACAGCATGGACGGCGCAGGCGCGGCCATTGGCGCGGGCGGATCGCATCAGGGGACAACCCTCGTCGATGCTCAGGAGGGGGATGTGGGTACCTCCGGCCTGTCCCCCGACGGCAGCGTCGAGCGCTTAGACCCCGGAACGACCTTTGACATCCCCCAGCCCAAGCCCCGCAGCAGCTTCCTGACAGCCTCCGCTGAACCCCAGCCGGTGAAAGCGGCGCTCTATCGCGTCATTGACGAGACTGGCAAGGCGCTCCCCGTGGAGACGAAGCAGGAGGACGGCGTTCTGCTGCTCACCGCCCAGGCCGACATCGCCCTTCTGGAGGGCGCGGTCTCCGGACTGCAAACCCTGCAAGGCCGGGGCATCGATACCATCACCTTCACCAACGGCACCATCTCCGTCAGCTTCTCTCTGGCCGAGGTCATCGCCAAGGGCGCGTCTTCGGACGTCTACCGCCTGACCCTCTCCGGCGGCGAAGCCAATTTCACCCTGGCTGACGCGGACATTACCGCGCTGCTGGGCAAGTAATTTCCATAAACAATACGCCCCGGACATCCAAGGATGTCCGGGGCAATTTGCTGCTTTGTTCAATCATCAGCCGCCGAAGAAACGGCGGAAGTATTCGTACCAGTCGCCATAGTCTCCTTCACTGGGCATGGAGGAATCCTCCTGGGGAGTGGTTTCCACGGTGGTGTCGTGGGGCTTTTCATCGAAGGTGATGGTCAGCGTCAGCTCCCGGCCGCTGCGGACGACGGTAACTTGGGCGGTGTCCCCTGCCTTGTAGTTCCGCAGGGTGCGGGTCAGGTCGGTTCTGGTGGTGATCTTATGATCGTCCACCGCGGTGATCAGATCCTTGGACTGGATACCGGCCTTGTCCGCGCTGCTGCCCGGCGTCACGTCCACGACGTATGCGCCGTCCGTGGGCAGACCGAACTGGGCGGCGGCTTCCTTGTCGTTGTCCTTCACGGTGATGCCCATGTAAGCGCCGGTGACGTAGCCGTAGTCGATGAGGTCGGAGATAATGCCCATCACGTCGTCAATGGGGATGGCGAAGCCGATGCCCTCGATGGACGCGCCGGAATTGGTGGTGCCGGAATACTTGGCGGTGGTGATGCCGATGACCTCGCCGTACATATTGAACAGCGGGCCGCCGGAGTTACCGGGGTTGATGGCCGCGTCGGTCTGGAGCATGCTGATGACAGTATTGTCGGTGGTGACCTCCCGGTTGATGCCGCTGACGTATCCCACGGTCTCCGTGGCAGCCAGACGGCCAAGAGGATTGCCGATGGCGACCACCATGTCGCCGATGGAAAGATTGCCGCTGCTGCCGATGGTCGCGGCGGACAGCCCCTCGGCTTCCACCTTCAGAACGGCCACGTCGTTGGTGGCGTCGTAGCCCTTCACCGTGGCGTCGTACTCGTCGCCGGTGTGAGTGGTGACGGTAATATTGCTCGCGTTCTGCACCACGTGGTAATTGGTCACCACATAGCCGTCCTCCGTCAGAATGAAGCCGGAACCGGAGGACGTTCCCTCCACGCTCTGGCCGTAGGCGGTGGTCTGCATGGTGCAGGAAATGGCCACCACGCTGTCAACGTTGCTCTGATACAGCTGCGCCGGGGTCATGGCCGAGCCGTCCGCCGCCGGGAGCGCACCGGATGTGCCGGAAGGGGCGCTGTCGATCTGCTTCTGCAACTCGTCAATCTGTCTGCCCAGCTGCTGGGTGATCTGGTTGGTTTTCTGCTCCCATCTGCTGTTGACGCCGGACGCCGTGATCAGGCAGCCGGTCGCCACCAGCGCCAAGACGAGGACGGCGGCAATTACGGTCTTCCAGGGAGACTTGCCGGACTTGCGTTCCTTCTTCTGAGGCGGCTGGGTCTGGGGCTGGTACTGGTACTGATATGCCCGGGGCTGACCCGTCATGTACGGGGAATTGGCATAGGGAGACTCCCTGCGGCCTGTACCGGCGGCGTGATAGGTGCCGGACTGGGGTTCGCTCCGGGGTGTCGGATCCTGGGGTTCCGCTTCCTTTTGCGGCTCCTGAGGGGCAGCATCCTGCGCTTCGGAAGCCGGGTGATTCTCTTCCGGATATTCGCTATTTGTAAAGGTATCCATGGTGGTTCCCTCCTTCTCTTTTCTTACCTTACTCTACCCGCCACATATGAAGAAATATGTATCGACATGTGAAGGATATTTGAATTTTACAATTTTTCCGGCTTTTCGTCAAGGGCAGCAGCGGATAATTAGGGCAACACCGCATAATTTGACAAGGAGGCTCAGCCAGGATTTTTGTCCCAATTCAAAGTTTGGAAAACGAAGGAATACTGTATGTATTTCTCGTTTTTCAAACTGAAGAAGTGGGGCAAAAAGGCGGCTGAGACTCGCAGGCACAATTGTGCGGTGTTGCCTTAGAAAAATCGCGGCAGCTTTCACTGCCGCGAAACGAATCACTTCTTGCGGAAGGACATGCAGTCGGTACACTGATCCACGGTGGGGCAAGCCTCGTGGGTACCCACCAGAATGCGGTCCAGAGAGCAGTAGTTCTCGCCCTCGCAGTGGTTGGCGCACTGCTGGACAGTACACTCGATGCTCTTGTTGGCATGACAGTTCATAGTAGCAGCCTCCTTTTCTTTGGATTCGGGAATAGTATGCGCCGCCGTCGGCAAAGCATACAGGAACTTTTTTCCAATGTTGCTTTCCCGTGGCTTTTGTGGTATCTTAGAGGAAAAGGATTTTTGCTGGAGGTCTTTCTATGCCTGTCATTGCTCCGTCTATTCTGTCCGCCGATTTTGCCAATCTGGAACGGGATATTCACGACATCGAGCGCAGCGGCGCCGATTGGGTGCATGTGGATGTGATGGACGGAATGTTCGTCCCCAACATCTCCATCGGCATTCCGGTGGTGAAGGCGCTGCGGCCCGTCACCTCCCTGCCCCTGGACGTGCATCTGATGATCGACCATCCCATCCGCTACGCTGAGGAATTCATCAAAGCCGGTGCGGACTGGCTGACCATTCATTTGGAATCCGACCAGCCCCAGAACACCCTGGCCTGTCTCGACAAAATCCGGGCGATGGGCTGCAAGGCCGCCATTTCCCTGAAGCCGAAAACCCCGGCGGAGGCTGCCATTCCCTATCTTGCCAAATGCGACATGGTGCTGGTAATGACCGTGGAGCCGGGCTTCGGGGCGCAGAAATTCATGGCCGACATGATGCCCAAGTTGAAAAAGCTCCGCCAAATGCTGGACGAGGTAAACCCCGCCTGCATCCTCGAGGTGGACGGCGGCGTGGACGCCGTGACGTACAAAACCTGCCGGGAAAACGGCGCGGAAGTGCTGGTCACCGGCTCCGCCTATTTCAAAGCCGCCGACCGGGCGGCGTTTGTCGAAGCCCTTCGGAAGTAGAAAAACGAACCCGGCTCCCATCTGGGAACCGGGTTCAGATTGTATGGGATTAGCAGTAGAAATCCCGAATTTTCTTGGCGCGGCTGGGATGGCGCAGCTTGCGGATGGCCTTGTTTTCGATCTGGCGGATACGCTCCCGGGTGACGCCGAAAATCTGCCCCACCTCTTCCAGGGTGTGGGTGCGTCCGTCGTACATGCCGAAGCGCATCCGCAGAACGTCCGCTTCCCGCTCCGTCAGGGTATCCAGAATTTCCTTCAGCGCCTCGGCAAGCAGGGCGTTGGAGGTGGCGTCGGCGGGGCCGGGGGTGCGCTCGTCCTCCACAAAGGAGCCGATGGAGGTATCCTCCTCATCTCCCACAGGGGTGTCCAGGGACAGGGTATCGGCGGCGGTGCGGTTGGCCTCGATGATCTTTTCCACAGGCAGATTCAGCTCCGCGGCGATCTCCTCCACGGTAGGCTCCCGGCCAAGCTCCTGCACCAGCTTCCGGTTGCAGCGGGTGGCCTTGTTGATGACCTCCACCATATGCACCGGGACACGGATCGTGCGAGCCTGATCCGCGATGGCGCGGGTGATGGCCTGCCGGATCCACCAAGTGGCATATGTAGAGAATTTGTTTCCCTTTGTCCAGTCGAATTTGTCGACCGCGCGGATCAGGCCGGTGTTGCCCTCCTGAATCAAATCCAGAATGTGCAGGCCGCGGCCGGAATACTTCTTGGCAATGGAGACCACCAGACGCAGGTTCGCCTCGGTGAGCTTGTTCTTCGCTTCCTGATCTCCCTCGGAGACCCGCTTTGCCAGCTCCACCTCTTCCTCGGCGGAAAGGAGCTTGATCTGGCCGATCTCCTTGAGGTACATCCGCACCGGGTCGTCCAGGCTGTATTCGGCAGCCAGGTCAACGGGGTCGACCAGCTCCTCCTCGTCAAGACCCGCCAGATTGATATCGTCGTCCGGCCCCAGGTCGAGATCGTCGTCCCCCAGATCCAGTTCCAGATCGGCGGTGACCACCTGAATATTCATGGCGTCCAGCCGGTCGTAAATGTCCTCGATCTTTTCCGGCGTCAGCTGCATCTTCTCCAGCTGGGCGTTCAGGTCGGAGGCACGGATCATGCCATCCTTCTTTCCCTGAGCGATCAGCGCCTGCAATGCGGCGTGAACATCGTCCATATTGGCTTTCGGTGCCTTCTTCGGCGTACTACTCATAGAGAATCTCCTTTTTTCTATGTAAAAATCCATAAAACTCTCGTGCCGTTAAACTATACCCCGTTTTTTTCCGTATGACAAGGGCATTTCTCAAAAATTTTTCTTTCATCGAGGACAGTTTTCCCCTGATTTCGGGAAAACATACGGTTTACTTTTTGGGAAAAATTCGTTATAATTGTGAGAATAAGGCAGTATGCCCTTTCGATCCCATATTCATGAGGTAATCCATATGACCGAATTATCCAACATCCGCAACTTTTCCATCATCGCCCATATCGACCATGGCAAGTCCACCCTCGCCGACCGGCTGCTGGAGCAGTGCCACGCCATCGACCAGCGCATCCGCGCCGAGCAGATGCTGGACTCCATGGACCTGGAACGGGAGCGGGGCATCACCATCAAATCCAGCGCCGTCACCCTGCACTATACCGCCGCCGACGGCGGAAACTATGTCCTGAACCTGATCGACACCCCGGGTCACGTGGACTTTAACTACGAGGTCTCCCGAAGCCTTGCCGCCTGCGAGGGCGCGATTCTGGTGGTGGACGCCTCTCAGGGCGTGGAAGCCCAGACTCTCGCCAATACCTATCTCGCCATCGACGCCGGGCTGGAAGTCCTGCCCGTCATCAATAAAATTGACCTTCCCTCCGCCCGTCCGGCTGAGGTGAAATCGGAAATTGAGGACATCATCGGCATTCCCGCCGAAGACGCCCCCGAAATTTCCGCCAAAAACGGCATCAACATCCCCGCCGTTCTGGAGATGATCGTCCGGGACGTCCCTGCCCCTACCGGCGAACGGGACGCACCATTGCAGGCGCTGATCTTCGACAGCCAGTACGATTCCTACCGGGGCGTCATCGTCTACACCCGCATCAAGCAGGGGACGGTGAGACCCGGCATGGACATCAAAATGATGGCCACCGGCGCGGTCTACAAGGTGGTGGAAGTGGGCACCATGATTCCCGGCGGGCTGAACCCCTCGGATGCTCTTGGCGCCGGGGAAGTGGGCTATATCACCGCTTCCATCAAAACCGTGGCAGACACCCGGGTGGGCGACACCGTCACCGGCGTGGAGAATCCCGCCGCCCAGCCCCTGCCCGGCTACCGTCCCGCCCAGCCCATGGTGTTCTCCGGCATCTACCCCGCCGACGGCGCCAAATATCAGGACTTGCGGGACGCGCTGGAAAAGCTGAAGCTCAACGACGCCTCCATGAGCTACGAGCCGGAAAGCTCCATTGCCCTGGGCTTCGGCTTCCGCTGCGGCTTCCTCGGTCTGCTGCACATGGAGATCATTCAGGAGCGTCTGGAACGGGAATACAACCTCGACCTCATCACCACCGCCCCCAACGTGGTCTACCGGGTGACGAAAACCAACGGCGAATCCATGTACGTCTACACCCCCCTGGACTACCCCGACCCGGCGGACATCCAGCTGGCTGAGGAGCCTTATGCCAAGGTCAGCCTGATCTCCCCCCAGGAATACGTGGGCAACATCATGGAGCTGTGCCAGAACCGCCGGGGCGAGTTCAAGGACATGGTGTATCTGGATGCCAGCCGGGTGGAGCTGCACTATGAAATGCCCCTGAACGAGATCATCTACGACTTCTTCGACGCCCTGAAATCCCGCACCCGGGGCTACGGCAGTCTGGACTACGAGCTGATCGGCTACCGCCCCAGCCGTCTGGTGAAGCTGGATATCCTGCTCAACGGCGACGTTGTGGACGCCCTGAGCTTCATCCTCTTTGCGGACAACGCCTATCCCCGCGCCCGGAAGATCTGCGAAAAGCTGAAGGAGAACATCCCCCGCGCCCAGTTTGAAATCCCTGTTCAGGCCGCCATCGGCGGCAAGGTCATCGCCCGGGAGACCATCAAGGCGCTGCGCAAGGACGTTCTCGCCAAGTGCTACGGCGGCGACATCACCCGAAAGAAGAAGCTGTTGGAAAAGCAGAAGGAAGGCAAGAAGCGGATGCGTACCTTTGGCACCGTCGCGGTTCCTTCCGAAGCCTTCATGGCCGTCCTCAAGCTGGACGAAGATTGACAGTTTTCTCACATTCTCAACACCCGGAGGTATCCCATGCCCATTCTCAATAAACGCGCAAACAAAACGCCCCTCGGACTTTACGTCCATGTCCCCTTCTGCCGCAGCAAGTGCCAGTACTGCGACTTCTACTCCATGGCCACCAAGGACGACAAGCTGATGGACGGCTATCTGGACGCAGTGTGCGACCACATCAAGGAAGCCGGCGAGCTGGCCCCCGGCTATAAGGTGGACTCCGTCTACTTCGGCGGCGGCACCCCCTCCTTCTTCGGCGCCGACGGTCTGGCCGTAATCCTCACCACCATCCGCCGGAACTTCGACGTGGTGCCGGACGCCGAAATTTCCGTGGAGTGCAACCCGGATTCCGTTTCCGACCGGCTGCTCCACCGGCTCTACGCCGAGGGCTTCAACCGGGTCAGTCTGGGCGTTCAGTCCGACGACGATGAAATTCTGAAAAAGCTCGGCCGCCCCCACACCTACGCCCAGGCCGCCACCGCCTACCAGCGCATCCGCAAGGCGGGTTTTCGCAACGTGTCCATCGACCTGATGTACGGCCTGCCCGGGCAGGACCTGCAGGACTGGCAGGAAACGCTGGACAACGTCCTGCGCCTGAACCCGGAGCACGTCAGCTGCTACGCCCTGAAAATCGAGGAAGGCACGCCCTTCTATGACTACAAGGAAATGCTGAACCTTCCCGACGACGAAACCCAGGCGGACATGTACCTCGCCGCCGTGGAAGCCCTCCGCAGCCGCGGCTTCCGGCAGTACGAAATTTCCAATTTTGCCCGGAAGGGTCTGTACTCCCGGCACAATATGAAATACTGGACGGGCGGCGAATATCTGGGCTTCGGCCCCAGCGCCAGCTCGGACTTTGCCGGAAAGCGCTTCACCCTGAAACGGGATTTGCAGGAATACATCGCCGGTATCCGGGACGGCGGCGACATTATGGAGGATTTGCAGGAGATTCCCATGCGGGAACGGGCGGGCGAGTATCTGATGCTTCGTCTGCGCACCAGTCAGGGCATCAGCGCCGCGGAATACGAAAAGCTGTTCCTGCTGCCCTTCGCCCCGCTGGAGGAGGTGCTGGAAAAGCGCCGCCGCTACTATCAGGCGACCCAGAACGACTCCGGCCGCTGGGTGCTGACCCCTCAGGGGTATCTGGTCAGCAACGACATTATCACCGACCTGCTCATCGCCCAGGACAGCTCCCATCCGCTCAAGCGGATATAGACCGAAAAACGCAAGATTTTGCCGCCGGGGAATTGACATTTTTCCCGGCGGCATGTATAATGTATGCGCTAAGTTCCGGTTTCCCGGAAAAGTAAACCCAAAGGCGGAAACGTCTTTTGAAAGAAAGGAAAATTGCCATGATTTACAGTGCAGAAGTACAGAATATGTGCTCCGTGGCTAAGGGCGCCTACCACGGCCCCGCTCCCATCCCCGAAGAGGGCAAGTGGGTTCAGGCCAAGGAGATCAAGGACATCAGCGGCTTTACCCATGGTATCGGCTGGTGCGCTCCCCAGCAGGGTGCCTGCAAGCTGACCCTGAACATCAAGGAGGGCGTCATTGAGGAAGCTCTGGTGGAGACCATCGGCTGCTCCGGCATGACCCATTCCGCCGCCATGGCCGCCGAAATTCTCATCGGCAAGACCATTCTCGAGGCGCTGAACACCGATCTGGTGTGCGACGCCATCAACACCGCCATGCGGGAGCTGTTCCTGCAAATCGTCTACGGCCGCAGCCAGTCTGCGTTCTCCGAGGGCGGCCTGGTGGTCGGCGCTTCTCTGGAAGACCTGGGCAAGGGTCTGCGCAGCCAGGTTGGCACCATGTTCGCCACCAAGTCCAAGGGTCCCCGTTATCTGGAAATGGCCGAGGGCTATGTCACCCGCGTTGCTCTGGACGACGAGAACCTGATCATCGGCTATGAGTTTGTAAACCTGGGCAAGATGATGGACTTTATCAAGAAGGGCGACGACGCCAACACCGCCTACGCCAAGGCGAAGGGTCACTACGGCCGTTTTGACAACGCGCCCAAGTACATCGACCCCCGTCAGGAATAAGAGGAGGACGAAACAATGGCTTTGTTTGAAAGTTACGAAAGAAGAATTGACAAGATCAACGGCGTCCTCGCGCAGTACGGCATCTCCTCCGTGGAAGAGTGCCGCGAGATCTGCAAGGCGAAGGGCTTCGACCCCTACGAGATCGTCAAGGGCATTCAGCCCATCTGCTTTGAGAACGCCTGCTGGGCTTACACCGTGGGCGCTGCCATCGCTCTGAAGAAGAACGTCAAGACCGCCGCCGAGGCCGCCGAGGCCATCGGTATCGGCCTGCAGGCCTTCTGCATCGACGGTTCCGTCGCCGAGGACCGCAAGGTCGGTCTGGGCCACGGCAATCTGGGCGCCATGCTGCTGCGGGACGAGACCAAGTGCTTCGCCTTCCTGGCCGGTCATGAGTCTTTCGCCGCTGCCGAAGGCGCCATCGGCATTGCCCGCTCCGCCAACAAGGCTCGTAAGGAACCCCTGCGGGTCATCCTGAACGGCCTGGGCAAGGACGCCGCCCAGATCATCTCCCGGATCAACGGCTTTACCTATGTGCAGACCAAGTTCGACTACTACACCGGCGAGCTGAAGATCGTCAAGGAGTACAAGTACTCCGACGGCGAGCGCGCGGCTGTCCGCTGCTTCGGCGCTGACGACGTCCGCGAGGGCGTGGCCATCATGCACCACGAGGGCGTGGACGTTTCCATCACCGGCAACTCCACCAACCCCACCCGTTTCCAGCATCCCGTTGCCGGCACCTACAAGAAAGAGTGCATCGAGCAGGGCAAGAAGTACTTCTCCGTGGCCTCCGGCGGCGGCACGGGCCGTACCCTGCATCCCGACAACATGGCAGCCGGTCCCGCTTCCTACGGCATGACCGACACCATGGGTCGTATGCATTCCGACGCCCAGTTTGCCGGTTCCTCCTCCGTGCCTGCCCACGTGGAAATGATGGGCTTCCTGGGCATGGGCAACAATCCCATGGTCGGTGCTACCGTTTCCGTGGCCGTTGCTGTTGAGGAAGCGCTGAAGAAGTAAGGTTAAACCCCTACTTTTGAACCTAAAAAGTTCAAACCCCACTTTTCGCAAAAAGTAAGCAAGGAAGCACGTCCTGCCGAAGAAATTCGGCAAGATGTGCTTCCTGTTTTTGCTGTTTTAGGGGTGTTTTTGATGAAGAAAATGAGGATGTGCTTCCCAAGAGAAAAGAAGAAAGAGAAAATTCTAGATAATTCGAGTTGATATTTACAGGCTGGCGTGGTATGATGATAGTGCCAAACAGAAAACAATAACGCTTTACGGAGAAACTCGCTATTTTATAGGGAGTTTTGTCTCTATGCTCTTTTATGATAGCTGTTGAATATTGCAAAAACGCAGTTTCCGCAGCTATCGAGAGTTTTCTCCCGTTCGTTGTTTTTTGTTTGGCGACTAACGGAGTTTGCGTTTTTGGTGCGCTGACTCCGGTTAGCGCACTTTTTTATTTTAGGAGGAAATAAAGATGGGGATTGCATTGGGTGTGTTGGTGATGTTGGCTATAAACTTTTGGTTTGCCACGCTGATGAACAATATTGCGGTTAACAAAGGGCATGAAAACTCGCACGCATTTATTTTGGTATTCCTTTTTGGTATATTGGGAATGTTGTATGTGATCGCCTTGCCAGATTTGAAAGCGCAGGGACAGCGGGAGGACATTCTGACGCTTCTTCTGGAAAAGGAAGGTGAAAAATAATATGGCGCTCATTGTATGCCCAAATTGCGGAAAACGAATTACGGATCGGACAGAGGTGTGCCCACATTGTAAAACGGTACTCGCGCAAGAGAAAGAAACACCTCTTGTGACAAAAGCGGAGGTTCTTTCAGACGGCAAAAAGCATTTACGCAGTGCAGCTATCGCAACCGTTGAGGCGTTCGCTTTTACGTTGCTGGTAGGAATTAATTTGGGTGTCGTCTGCGCAGTATTCCTGGGTAAAGCAGGGACAACGTCATTCATCAAAGGCGGTTGGGTATTTCAAAGCAGAATGCTTGTGGTTTTATCCGTTGGGTTGATTGCGCAGTGTATAATTCCGGCTATTCTTGAAAAAATCGCAAACGTAAAAAATAAAATCTCTGTGATTATTCTTTCGGTTGTGTTGGCATTTGTTTTTGGACTTTCCTACGCCGATTTATCATCTATTTATCAGATACTGGCGAATGCAAAAGATATACATGGGTACAATGTCTTTAGTCCGGAATTCATATATAACGCAGCCATGGCAGGTTACTTTTATTTGATTACGACACCCCTCTATCAAGGGATATTTTGCTTACTGAATCAGGACACCCAGGATAAAAAGGGGTACATTTCTCAAGCCATTTTTGCGGGAATTGCGCTTGTTCTGACTGTAATCTTGGCATTCATTGGTGCGGGGATGCTTTGTATGGGAACACAAGGAGCAGTCTTTGCGGGTGCCTTAGCTGCTTTGATTATGCTTGTTCTTGCCGGGATGCGAAAGAAATAAGGAACGGGAGCGGATTCTTTGTCCGCTCCCTTAAAATTTACCCCTCCAAAAGCGAAGGGTATTTATAAACCGTTGTCCTGCTCAAATCACAAACCCTTGCCAATTCTGAAACATTTAACTGCCCGTTATTATAAGCGGAATAATGCCGGAGGAAGATGCTTATCTGGAAACTGCCCTGAATTAAAGAAACCGCAGGTTCAAGCCATCGCCTGAACCTGCGGTTCTTTCCGTTCTTCCTCAATCCTCGTCCCAGTTGTGCCAGACGTTTTGGACGTCGTCGTCGTCGTCCATGATGTCCAGCAGCTTCTCCATCAGGGAGATCTGCTCCGGGTCGGTGAGCTTCTGGTAGTTCTGGGGTACCATTTCGATCTGGGCGGATACGAAGCTGTAGCCCTTCTGCGTCATGGCGTCGGCCACGGCGTTGAAATCGTCGGGGTCGGTGTACACGGTGAACACATCGTCCTCGGCCTCGAAATCATCCGCGCCGCAGTCCATGGCGTCCATCATGACCTGGTCTTCCTCGTAGTCGCCGTCCTCGTTGTCAATCACCAGCACGCCCTTCTTGTCGAAGGACCAGCTGACGCAGCCCGTCGCGCCCAGATTGCCGCCGAACTTGTCGAAGTGGTGGCGCATGGAACCGGCGGTGCGGTTGCGGTTGTCGGTCATGGTTTCCACGATCACCGCCACGCCGCCGGGGCCGTAGCCCTCGTAGGTGATGGTCTCGTAGTTGTCGCCGCCCGCGCCTGCCGCCTTTTCCAGGCAGCGCTTGATGTTGTCGTTGGGCATGTTGGCGGCCTTGGCCTTGGTGATGACGGTGGCCAGGCGGGAGTTATAGGCGGGGTCTGCACTGCCGCCCTCCTTCACCGCGACGATCAGCTCCTTGGCGATCTTGGTGAAGGCTGCCGCGCGCTTGGCGTCCTGCGCGCCCTTGGTTTTCTGGATGTTATGCCATTTGGAATGTCCGGACATAGGTATATCTTCCCTTCAGCGAGTATATTCAAAAATCCTATCTATTCTATCAGAATCCGTGACAAAAATCAACACTTTCTTACCGAAATTCACGACGATTGCATGAGTAAATAATTTGTGAGCAGAAAGGTACAAGCAACCGTAGAAAACGGTCTACGTACCGTTCCGTTGGCCATGCGGCGTGTGGTTAGTTCGTATTTCCGCAAATACTTTCAGCCATAGGGCATCAAAACGGCACCATTTTCACAAGATGTTCATGAATTTGTAACTCATGCAATTGTCGTGGTAAATCCCCGTTTTTCATTGACGAAACGCGAGAAAAAAGATATAATGGTTGGACTGAGTTACGGAAGAGAGGTCTTCACCATGAAGGAGACAAACAAATCTCTGCTGGTTGAGCGGGCAGCGGCATGGCTCCTGTCCCGGATCCGGGAAAACGCCGTCCCCCTGGCCGCGTCGCTGATTGCCGGGTTTCTGGCGTACACGTTTTCCTTTACCAACAAGCTTCTGAACCACGACGAGGCTTACTCCCTGTTCATGAAGGGCGCTACGGTGGAATCCGGGCGGTGGGGACTGGGCGGAATCGATTTGATTTTCCCCAATTTCTCCATGCCGTGGATTTACGGCGTTCTTACCATTGCGTTCATGGCAATTTCCGTCTGCATCATCGTCCGGATTTTCCGAATCCGCAGCAAACTGTTTCAGGCGCTGCTGGCAGGGTGCATTCTGGTGTTTCCCTCTTTGACCGGCACCCTCGCTTATATGTTCACCTCCAATTCCTTCGCGTTTTCCTTTCTGCTGGCAGTGACCGCAGTGTACCTTCTTCAGCGTCCCTCCGCTCTGTGGGGGCTTCCGGCGGTCGTATGCATGGTCGCGTCGCTGAGCATCTACCAGTCCTACATCTCCGTCGCGGCAGGTCTTCTCGTGCTGGTACTCATCCGGCGGCTGCTGGAGGAGGACGATGTAAAACCGGTTATCCGGCAGGGCGTGTATTTTCTGCTGTTTCTCGTCGTCTCCCTTGCCCTCTACTACGTTGCCACGCAGGTCGTCCTCCGGCTGAAAGACGTCCGTCTGGGGGACTACGCCGGCAGCCGCGTCAGCTTCCGCTTATCCTCCGTTCCCGCCGGAATTGCTCAGGCTTACGGTACATTTTTCGCCTTTTTCACCCAGGGAAAGGTCGGGCTGATGCCCACGGTCTTCTCCCGGTGGATGCACGGCATCGGCATCGTCGCTACCGTGGTGCTGCTTGTCCTTTGGGGGGCAACGCATCGTCAGCCGGGACGGCTCCTGCTGCTGGCCGCTCTGGTCGCAATGCTCCCCCTGGCCGTGAACTGCATGTACCTGTTCACTGTCCCCGAGTCCATTCACACGCTGGTGCTGTACGGCTTTGTGTCCGTCTACGTGCTGATGATTCTTGCCGCAGATATCTGCCTTTCCGTCCCCGACAAGGCTTGGGATCTGCTCCGGAGATTTGGCCTGAATGCTGTAGCCGTCAGTCTGGCATGTGTGGTCGTATCCAACATCTACGTTGCCAACGCCGCAAGTCTGCACCTGTATCTCCGGCAGGAAAATACCCGCGCCTTTTACACCGCCCTGGTGGCTGACCTACAGCAGACGCCGGGATTTGACGAAGATACCTGTCTTGCCGTCATCGGCACTTACCGCGACCCGGAATTTTACGAAAAGTTTTCCTTCCTGCAAGAGCTAACCGGCGTCGCCGGTATCCGCCCCGACAGCTATTCCCGGCAAAGGTTCCTCGAATACTATCTGGGCTTTTCCCTGACCTTCGCCTCAGAGGAGGAAGCCGCAGCGATTCAGTCTTCCCCCCAATTCGCGTCGATGCCCGTCTATCCCTACCACGGCTCCATTCAAAAAATCGGCGACTGCCTGGTCGTCAGGCTGTCCTGACAGCGCAAGTAAGACATCCCCGGTTTGTACCGTCCGTACAAACCGGGGATGTTTCGATTTCCGGGGAGAAAATGGCATTACCTAATCACTTTTTTCCTGATCTTTTCCGCCATTCGCGCCATCAGATTTTTCATTGTCAGCGTCTCTTCGTCCACGGCTCGGGCGAGGTAATCATTTGCCCGTTGGGGCAGATACACCCGGCTGCGGCGGTAAGCCTGTTCAATCGGCTGGTCAAAAATGTGGCAAATGAACTGCCCCAGTTCCTGCTCCAGCCGCTCAGGATACGTCGGGTCAACCAGCACGGGCTGGCTCAGCATTTCCAGATACTTTTCATCGTCCCGGTCAAGCTCTTTGATTTTCTCAATCGCCGCGTCAAAGGACGGGTAGTCCGCCACGTTGATAAAGGCATTTTTATTAAAAATTTCGGCTACCGTCGGGCTGCCATAATACACAGGAATGGTGTCCGAATAGAAGGCATCCATGATTTTCTCGGTAACAAAGCCGTAGTGGTTGGTGCTTTCAAAGCACAGTGTAAATTTGCACTTTCTCTGCAGCGCCGTTTTGCTGCCGTCCAGCCAATTTACGACCTCACCGTTGGGCATGTTGTTCAGGTAAGTCCCTGCCGATTCCACGCGCCTGTATTCATTCAGCTTCTTGAAGAAATCGCCGCGGATGTTGAATTCCGACTCATGGCTGGATATAAAGTTTGCAAAGAGTTGTTTATTTTGTACAAATTCTTTCGTGTACCCCCCCCTGATGCTTATTCACTATGCTCAGCCATCGATCTCGCGGCCATACGCAGGGCGGAAGCTGGAAATTCCGGTCTCCAAATTGAATCGGGTACGGGCAAATGGAGTAGTCGATCAGATTAAAATCCGGGATGTAGTTTTCGCCGGAATACATGATCCTTATCTGGGGATATTTGCAATATCCGTACCGTTCCGCTCCCCCTACATCGCAAATAATATAGTCCGGGTCGTCGGAAATCTGCACGTCATACCCATTGATTTTCAGTAGGTCGTAAATCAGATTCTGCTCCCTATTGAAGTTTTCACTCTCGCACGCATAATTGATTTTTACCGTTTTCAAAGCACATTCCTCCATTCCTGTTATACATAGTAATCTTCCGGTGACGGCTTTTTCGCCTGCGACCGTTTCAGCAGCTTTTCCGTGCCGGTAACATACATGAGAAACACCGCTTTCAGAAGATACCTCGGCGGGAAGGTATTCCCCCTTTGCAGGAAATAGCGTCTGGCGTAATATTTCAGCAGGCGGATGCTCTGCTCCGTGTTGTCCGGGTACTTTGCCAGATAAGAAAGGGCGTCCACAAAGCTGATGTCAAACTCCCGCCGCAGCTCCGGGAAGCGTTCCAACACCTTTTCCCGGCGCTTCGCCATGAAGTCGATCCGGTCAACGGCGATCTGCGCCCTGGCCGCCGGGGACTGCATCACGCTGGACGCGCGCTGGCGGTAATTATACACAACGCGCGGGTCGCAGACGACCTTGGCGGCGTTCATGACGCCCTGATAGGTGAAATATTCGTCGTCGATCTTGTGTCCCTCTTCAAAGAAAATGCCGTCAAACAGCGCCCGTTTATACAGCTTGTTCCACAGGAGCCCGCAGGTCCAGTCCGTGGTGAAGCGTACCAGAAAGGCTTTTCCCTCCATCACGCACCGGTCTTCGCCCGCGAGCCACTGCTCCGTGCGGGTGCGGAACCGGTTCTGAAACGCGCACCGGACGATATCCGCGTCGTTTTCCTTCAGAAGCGCCAGCATATAGGCGTATGCCCCCGGCTCCAGAAAATCGTCGCTGTCTGCGAAGCTCAGGTATTCTCCCGTAGCTGCCCGCAGTCCCGCGTTTTTCGCCGCCGCCGCGCCGCCGTTCTTCTGGTGAATAACCCGAATGCGGCTGTCCCGCTGGGCATAGGCGTCGCAGATGGTGCCGGAATCGTCGGTGGAGCCGTCGTCAATAAGAATGACCTCCAGCTTGTCGTAGTCCTGGGACAGAATGCTGTCCAGACACTCCGGCAGATAGGCCGCTACGTTATATACCGGCACAATGACCGAAATCACGTCCTTCATTCCTGACGCTCCCCTCCCCTGTGAAGCTTGCCGTACAGCCACCAGAACGGCTTGACCGGGTAGGCTTCCTCATACATCCAGGAACGCTCCCGGCAGAGCGGGAACAGGTCAAAGTCCTTTCCCTGCCTGAGTCCCTCCCGGAGCTTTCTCCGCAGAATTTTCAGGAGCCGTCCCCTGCCCGGGTCGTCCCACTGCTTCGCAAAGCCGATTTGCTCGTATGTACTGTAAATATACTGCCTGACCGCCTTTTTCAGCAGCCGCAGGTTGCCGGTTTCCCGTGCGAAGGCGATCTGATTTTCCGTCGCTTCCAGAATGTGCAGCTTTCTCGGTGTCCACTTGGACAGCATAATGCCCACGGGATTCTGATAGTAGGCATACAGCGCTTCCCGCGTCACAACCACCTTTCCCGCCCGGTACACGGCAAGATAGGTGGTGAATTCGTCCTCGTGCAGCTTCCCCACGGGGTAGCGCAGGGCGTCAAACAGGCTCTTATGGTACAGCTTTGCGCAGGAAATCGCCGGGACATCCTCTTCGGCCTCGTCGGGACAGTAATAGTCGTCCGCCGACAAAACGCGATATTCAGGCGAACTCACAGACGGGAAATCCCCGCCCTCGGTGCGAAAATAGCCGCAGGCGCTCATCAGGCACCCCGTCTCCTGAACCATCCTGTACAGCCGCAGCAAAAAATCCGGATGTACCCAGTCGTCGCTGTCCACGAAAGCCAGCCACCGGCTGTCGCTGTTGGCCTGCGCCCAGTCGATGCCCGTATTCCGGGCGGCGGAAAGGCCGCCGTTTTTCTGATGAATCACGTGAATCCGGCCATCCCTCCGGGCGTATTCCTCGCAGATATTGCCGCAGCTGTCCGGGCTTCCGTCGTCCACCAGCACCAGGTCAAAATCCGCAAACGTCTGGGCAAGAATGCTGTCCACGCACCGGTGCAGGAACGCCTCCACCTTATAGATCGGGACAATTACGCTGATCGTGGCCATACAGTTCCCCCCTCAGCGCTTCCAGAAACGCGCCTTCAGCTTACGATAGGTCTTCTCTCCCAGCAGCTTCGTGAAGAACGCATACCGGGCGGCGGATACCTTCTCATAGTGCAGACGCGCCCGCTCCGCTTCCAGCTCTCTTCGCTCCTCCTCCGTCTTCCAGCTGCTGGCAAACCAGTGAATGGCGGCGGTTTTTTTCGTTCTGTGGAGCTGCTCCGTGTCAAAATCCACCGGGCAGAACACGTCCTTTGGGTAGACCGCGAAGCCGTCCACCACCTGGAATTTTCCGTTCGGCACCAGCCCGTGCGCACGGCACAGGGACGTCAGGACGGAGACGTTGGTGGTCACGTCGTGGGTGCCGTCGGGTCTTATAAAGCTCGCGCTGTCGTAATGCTGCAAAAATTCCTGAAACAGCGGAAAGCCCGGGCAGCAGGCAAGCAGCCCCGTCTGCACGCTGGCATCCGACTCAAATCCGGCAAAGGCGTCGTGGGCGAGGAAGGGCGTCAGGGGCTTCACCAGCTCCACGTCCGTGTCCATGTAAATGCCGCCCATTTCCGTCAGCGCTTTCAGCCGGACATAGTCCGTGACGAACGCCCAGCGCTTGACCCCGTAGGCCTGACGCACATACTCCGGCGCGGCGGAAACGTCAAAATTCTCCTCGTTCCACTCGATGATCTTGTAGTCCGGGCAGAATTTCTTCCAGCTTTTGATACACTTTTCTGCCAGCTTTGGCTTTGGATTTCCGCCAAACCAGCAGTAATGAATGATTTTGGGAACGCTCATCCATTTTCTCCTTTCCGCAGGTGCTTGCCGACCTTCCTGATCAGGCCGGACACGCCGTCCTCACGCAGTGTCCGCGCCGCCCCCTCCAGCGGCCAGTAAAGCCGCGTCAGCTTTGGGTGCATGGCGCTGAACATGGTCTCAAACTGCGCTTTCGTAAACGGGATCTCCCGCCTGAGCCGCCGGGCGGCCTTTTCGATGTCCCGGGCGGCCTTGGGGTCGTTCAGCTCGTACCTGACCCGATGGTAATCCCCTGCCGCTTCCTCGGCATACAGCGTGCCGAAGCGCTCCCGGAGGGTCGTGTACCCTACCGAGGAATAAAAGCGGATAATCCCTTCCAGCGCCCACAGATAGTCCAGTTTCTTCATGGAGAACCGGCTCTGGGTGGTGCTGCCGGGATTGGTGCGGTAAAAATACAGGCTGTGTGGGATGCTTGCAACGGTTTTCGCCCCGTAAATCCAGTGACACACGGCCTCGTTGTCCTCGTACACCCGCCCGGGGCAGAACAGATGGGACTGAACCAGCTCCCGGCGGATCAGCTTGGCGCAGGCCACCCATCCGGGATAATCTCCCGCGTCAAACAGCGCCACAAGCGGTGCTTCCTCCATGGAAAGCAGCTCCCAGCTGACCTCCACCGGCGTGGAAAAGCTCTCCGGCATTTCCGGCGCTTCCAGCATCCGGCACATGCTCATGGCCGCGCCGCTCTCTGCGGCGGCCTGCCCCAGACGCTCCAGCATCTGCGGATGCACGGCATCGTCGCTGTCCACAAAGCAGACCCATTCTCCCTTGGCAACGGCGAGGGCGCGGTTTCTCGCGGCGGCCTGCCCCTGGTTTTCCTGATGGATGACCCGCACACGGCTGTCCCGCGCCGCGTAATCGTCGCAAATGGCGCCGCAGCCGTCCGGGCTTCCGTCGTCCACCAGAATCAGCTCAAAATCGGAAACCGTCTGGGAAAGGATGCTGTCAACGCAGGCATGAAGATAATCTTCCGCCTTATAAACCGGCACGATCACGCTGATCTCAGGCATTTTTCTTCCTCTCCAATCGCGCCCGCGTTTCCAGATACAGCCGGTAAATTCTCGCCCTGACGGGGAAATACCGCAGCAAAAGCTCGGAATCCGGCCAGAATTCCAGATAGTGCAGACGGCTCATCCGTTTCAGCAAATTCTTGATGGTCGCGTGAATCCGTTTCCGCGCCGCCAGAACCTCCGGGCTGTCCTGCGCCTGCCGGGCATCCGCCTCGTTGACCACCGCGTTTTCCAGATATCCCCGATACCGGAATCTGACCAAATCCCACTCGCCCCGCTGCTCAAAAAACGCGATCTGCTGCTCGTAGGCTTCCCAAGCGTCCAGGCGTTTGGGTGTCCAAGCGCTCTTGGTGATGCCCGTGGGGTTAAAATAATAGGCATACAGCGGTGCCGGAATGACCGTCAGTGCTTCCTGGGCAAACAGCAGCCGGTATGTCAGAAATTCGTCCTCCATATGCTTGCCAACGGGGTACCGTTCCCAGTCAAAGCAGCTCCTGTGGTACAGCTTTCCCCAGCAGACCGTGGCGTTGACAAAGCGCTGCATGTAAAAATCCTTGGGAAGCCACTGCTCCGGCGTAAGCTGTTCCGGGGAAACCGCCGGGTTTTCTCCCTCCGTCTGCGCATAGCCGCAAACGGCAATCTTCGTCCCCTGTTCCAGCGCCGCCCGATGCAGGCGCTCCAGCGTCTCGGGGTGCATCCAGTCGTCGTTGTCGATGAAGAAGATCCACTGGCTGTCACTGTTAGAAAGCACCCAGTCCAGGCAGGTATTTCTCGCTGCGCAGACTCCGGCATTTCCCTGGTGAATTGCCCGCACCCGGCTGTCCCGGGCTGCGTATGCGTCGCAGATTTCACCGCTGCCATCCGGGCTTCCGTCATCCAGCAGAATCAACTCAAAATCCCGGAATGTCTGCCCAAGGACGCTGTCCACGCAGCGGTGTAAAAACTTTTCCGCCCGGTAGACCGGGACAATCACACTGATTTGCGGCATTGGCATTCCCTCCGGTTTTTCTTACTCTTTTCCGACAAGGTCGAGAAACATGTCCTCAACCTCCTTCACCATGCGTTTTCCGTCGAAAAACGCACTTCGTTTCTCCGCCCCGGCCTTGGCCTGACGGTAGAATTCCTCATCCGTCAGCATTTTCCGGATGCCCGCCTCCAGGCTGGCATTGTCATTTTCCGTGATCAGGCCGCAGGTTTCGCCGCCGAAGACTTCTCCCACAGAGGGAACGGGCGCTACAATGGGAACTCCCAGGCACAACGCCTCCATGGCAATCACCGGCAGCCCTTCCGTGAAGGAAGAATTCACCAGGAATTTGCTCTGCTTCATATAGGGGTAGGGGTTTGCCTGATAACCGGCAAGAATAACGGTATCCTGGGTGTCCGTAGCCTGAATGGTGCGCTCGATATATCCTCTGTCCATGCCGTCGCCCACAATCACCAGCCTGTGCCGGATACCCTGATCCAGAAGTCTGCGGTGGATATAGACCAAGCGTTCAAACCCCTTCTCTGCGGACAAGCGCCCAACGGCGCAGATCACGGGGAGGTCTGTGGGCAAATCCACCTTTTTCTCCGCCATAGCGCGAACATTATCACTATTCAGCGGATTCAGGTGCATCTCCACATTATCTTTCAGTCCTGTAAGCGCACAGAACGACCGTCGCGCTGCTTCGGACACACAGACAATACGATCATAATGTGCCAGCATATCCTTCGTGCATAGGGACTCTTCCCGGTAAATGCGGTTGGTCGCCACATCCCCGTGAATATACTTGACCGTCTTAGCTCCCTTAGCAAAAATCAGTCTTTCATTTTCCCAAACGGAATAGGACACAACAATATCTGCTCCCGGGACACAAACATCCAGCAGGCCTTCACCGCCATGGCGGTAAGCATTGTCCATCCGCAGCTTTTTGGCAACATTCCCTGCTTTAGTGATGGGGTTTAAGGTCGGTTTTCGGCAAAAATAGTCATATACCAAGTTGATACCGGCATCCCGGAATTTCTGATCCCAGGGGCCGTCATCCCGCTGTTCAAATAGGACTACGTCAAATTTTTCCTTGTCTAGCAGACAGATCAAGTCAAATAACGCCTGTTCCGCGCCGCCGCACACCAGTCGGTGGGTTACAAAGACTACTTTGATCTTTTCCACAGTTACTTCCCCCGTTACACTATGTCCACCCGGGCATCCGGGAAGTGGATGTGTCCCCAGTTGGTGGCATTCCAGTTAATATCGGCGGTTTCCATCACTTCTATGCGGAAAGCCGGAAGAATCAGATCCTGGTCATAAACCGTGCCAAATTCATCCATATCAAACAATACCAGGTCAATTCGGTAATGTCCCGCCGTCAAACCAATGGGATCGAATGCCACGTCAAACTCATAGTCCCGATTGGCTTCCAGTTCTCCCAATGACATGTTGGGAATTGCTCCCACAGGAACATCATCTCCGCACAGCACCTCAATACGCAACCGCAAATTGGAAAATGCCTGACGCGTATGCACCAAAACTTGGAAACGAATTGTCTCCCCTGTGTCGTACAGTGCCGCTTCCTTATCCGGGAGTCGGAGATAATGGATTCTTGCACCGCCACGGCCGTAGGGCGATCGGGCAGAGGTATCCATGTAATCACACTCCGTCTGTCCCTCCGTCCACTCATTGCGCACGTTTTCCTTGCGCATATACAGCTCAATGGCTTCCTCCACGTCCCCGTCAAAGATAATCCTTCCCTTATCCAGCACAACGCACCGGTCGCACAGGCGGCGGATGGTATTCATGTTGTGGCTGACGTACAGAACCGTCCTGCCTTCCTGCTTGGCGGCCTGACGCATTTTGTCCAGACATTTTTTCTGGAACGCCATGTCGCCCACCGCCAGAACTTCGTCCATGATCATGATCTCGCTGTCTAAGTGCGCCGCAACGGAGAAGGCCAGCTTGACGAACATGCCCGAGGAATACCGCTTCACCGGGGTGTCGATGAAATCCCGCACCTCGGAAAATTCGATAATGTCCTCTATTTTGGCATCGATCTCCGCCTTGGTCATGCCCAGGATTGCGCCGTTCATGTAGATATTTTCCCGGCCGGTCATTTCCCCGTTGAACCCGGTTCCCACCTCCAGCATGGAGGCGATACGGCCGTAGATGTCAATTTCGCCCTCGGTGGGGGCAGTGACGCGGCACAGAAGCTTTAATAGCGTGCTTTTTCCCGCGCCGTTGCAGCCGATGATCCCCAGCGCCTCGCCCTTGTGTACCGTCAGGTCAACGCCGTTCAGCGCCATAAAGGTCTTCCCCACCAGGCGCTGATCCATATTCACGGGCAAGTTGGGATCCTCTTTTCCCCTTAAGCGCGCCCACCAGCTCTGCAAATCCGCGGTCAGCGTGCCGCCGCCGATCTGCCCCAGCTTGTAGCGCTTTTTCACGCCGGTCAGGCGGATGGCAATATCCTGTTCGTTCATGTTCCGCCCTCCTTACACCGTATCCATAAAGGTGCGTTCCACCTTGTTGAAAACCATAATGCCCAGCACGGCGATCACCAGCGTCATCCCCCAGGACAGGAAGTAGAAGCCCCAGTTCACCGTTCCCTGCCCCAGAATCGCGTAGCGCATCAGCTCCACGGACTCGGTGACGGGGTTGATTTGCAGCAGTGTGCGCATCCAGCCCTCCCCCAGCATGGACAGGGGATACACAACCGGCGTGGCATACATCCACAGCGACACGCCGAAATCCACCAGCACCGTCAGATCCCGGTATTTTGTGGTCATGCTGGAAACGATGATGCCGAAGCCCATGCCCAGAATACCCAGATGCACCAGCTCCACGGGAATCATCAGCCACCACAGCCAGTGAGGATGGAGCGTCCCCTGAAAGAGATAGTACACCATGAACAGCAGCACCAGCACCATCTGAATGCCGAAGCGGATCACCGTGGAGATGACATTGGAGATGGGCGTGGTCAGCCGGGGAAAATAGACCTTACCGAACATATAGGCGTTGGCCGTAAAGGTGTTGGCGTTGCTGGTCAGGCAGTTGGCAAAATACGCCCAGACGGCGTTGCTGCACAGATAAAACAGGAACGTGGGAATCCCGTCGGTGCCGATGCCGGCAATGCCGCCGAAGACAAAGGCCTGGACGATACTGGTAAACAGGGGCGTCAGGAAAATCCACGCGGGGCCAAGGATGGTCTGCTTATAGCTCACCACGAAATTCCGTTTGGTGAACAGGTAGATTAAGTCCCGGTACTGCCAGACCTCTTTCAGGTTCAGATCCAGCCAGCGGTGCTTTGCCGAGATATGGGTGTGATACATGGAATTCTCTGCCATAGGATTACCTCTTTTTTCGGATAAATTGCAGCAGGTTGTGGAATGTCTTCATTGGCGCAACCAGCCAGCGGGGCATATCGATATATTCCGCGATCTGGGCATCGGTGCAGCGATCCATAGCGTCGCAGGTGAAGCCGTACCACATGCCCAGCCTGGTTTTCAGGGGATAGTGGAAGAACACCGCCTTTTCCCGGAAGAACAGCGCCGTTCCCCGGGGGTTGTCCAGGAACACCTTGTACCCCGCCTTGGTCAGGCCGTCGTCCTTGTACTCCCAGATCCAGATAATGTCGTCGTAGTAGCGAATGCGGTAGCCGTCGTAGGCCATCCGGTTCCAGGTCACCGCTTCGGTCATGAATTTTTCTCCGGGAAATTCCGGATACAGGTACTTTCTGTGGATTTCCGTATAGAAAATCAGCGCCCGCTCTCCGTCGATTCTGCCGTACATATCAAAGGCGTTGCCGTCCAGATACGCTTCCTCAAATCGGGTGTTGGGCGTTTCGGTGGGGCTGTGTCCCCTGTTTGCCACGATGCCGCAGAATTTCTGATCTTTCGGAAGCGCCGATTCCCAACGGTTGACCTTTTCCAGGGCGTCGTCCGTCAGGTAGTCGTCCGAATCCACCGTAAAGAACAGCTCTCCCTGCGCCAGCTTCAGGCCGTAGTTGATGGCGCGGCACTTGCCGCCGTTTTCCTTGTAGCAGTAGCGGATAGGAAAGGGATTGTCTTCCTTCTGCCACCGTTCAAACAGCGCCTTTGTCCCGTCGGAGGAGCCGTCGTCCACCACCAGCCATTCAAAGTCCGTAAAGCTCTGACGCTGTAGGGAGCGGTACAGATTTTCCAATATGTACGCCCGGTTGTAGGTTGGGGTGAAGACCGTTATTTTGTACCGAAATTCCATACGCCACCTCACGATAATACATGAATGTCAATTAAAAAGTTCAGCATTTTACAAGTACCCTCAAAATGCTTCTGTGCCAGTTTCACAAGGAAGCGTTTCTTTTTCCCGATTTCCGGGTTTTCATGCAAAGGCACAATGTCTGATAGGATACCGAAAATCATTTCCCGCGCTTGCTCCAGTTCCTCGCCGCGCAGCGATTTAAGACTCCCCTGCATCCCGTAAATGCAGGAAAAAAACAGATCATACTCTGCTTCACAGGTAAGCTCCGGCATGGCATCCCGCAGGTAATTCAGCCGAAGCCGCTTTGCCTCCAGTCCGTGCAGCCGCCCCAGGGAAAAGGGTCTGTGCATGGCGCTTTCCGGCGACTGCCGGTAAGCATACATCCGCGCCGAAGAATGCGCCAGCCGCCGCGCCCGTCCGATCACCCGGTAGGTGAAAAACTCGTCGTCGATCAGCTTCCCGACCGGGAATCGGATATCACCAATGGTTTCCCGGCGGTACAGCTTGTTCGGCGGGGTCTGGCAGAACGCCTCGTCCCGGATATGAAGCCCCATGGCCTCTACTGCCGAGGCATAGGTCACCTGCGCCGTGCCTTCCTCATCGAATACGCAGTCGTCCGAATCCGTCTGCACAATGGTGCATTCCGCGATGTCCACATCCTCCGCCATCAGGGAAATCAAATACGCGTACATCCGGGGGCAAATGTAGTCGTCACTGTCGATCATGCTGATGATCTCACCCCTGGCCGCATCCAACCCGGCATTCCTGGCCGCGCCGCCGCCGGCGTTTTGCTGATGGATCACCCGGATGCGGCTGTCTTTTTCTGCCCAGGCGTCGCACATGGCGCCGCTGGCGTCCGGGGAGCCGTCGTCGATCAGGATAATTTCCAGGTTGGAATAGGTCTGATTCACGATGGATTGGACACAGCAGTCCAGATAGTTTTCCACTTTATAGACAGGGACAATCACGCTGATCAATGGCAGCTGCGTCATAGTGTATCCTCTCAGTGTTCCTCTTCCCGCCGGAAGAGCTTTTCGTACAGTCTGTAAGTCAACCCAAACAGACCCGGCGTCCTGCAAACCATTTTTGCCAGCAGCCGGTTTCGCTTTGACAGCAAATGGAAATACCCTTCCTGTTCCTCCATCTCGGCGCGAACCCGCCGGCGCCATTCGTCATACCGCTTCTCCGGATGCACGGAGAGCTGGGCGTAGGCAAACAAGAGATTCCGCATCAGCGCCCGGCGGGCGTCCTCCCGGATTTCACTGCCGCTGTCCTCCACAATCAGCTCCCGAACCCGGATGGGGTCGAACAGGCTGTGCTCGTTCAGCTGCCGGAAGGAGGCGGAATTCTCCCGCAAAATATAGCGGTAGGGGCAAAAATCCTCATATACCGATTGTTTTGCCCGGGAAAACAGGAAGTAATTCATGAGATAATCTTCGTTGTTCTTGATGGCGGGGTTCATCCGTTCCGCCAGTCCGGCGAACAGCTCCCGGCGGTACAGCTTGGTACACAGGCTGGACTCGACCTGTCCGCCGTCCAGCAAATCCCGCAGACCGGTCAGATTGTCCTGCTGCCGCAGCCCGCCGGTATTGTGGACATAGGCCACCCGGCCGTCGGGAAACTCCACCCGGTGTCCGCAGTGGGAGATGTCCGCGTCATAAGTGTGGGCATTTTCCAGAAGATGGCAGTACATATCCGGGTCTATGGCATCGTCGCCGTCGGCGAAGCCGACCCATTCCCCCGTGGCCGCCGCCACGCCTGCAAGGCGGGCAGAGGTCACGCCGCCGTTTTCCTTGAAAATCGGTTTGATGCGCCCGTCCCGGGCAGCGTAGCTTTCCATCACCTGCCGGGTACTGTCAGCGGAACCGTCGTCCACCACAATGATTTCCAGCTTTGGATGGGTCTGCGCCAGAATGCTGTCCAGGCATCGGGGAAGCCATGGAGCGACATTATACGCCGGTATGATGACCGAGATGGTTTCGCCCTCCATTTTGCTTCCTCCTTATTTTTTCGCTGTTAAGCGCTCATATTCTTCACAATACCGTTTTGCCATGGTCTCCGCGGAAAACCGGGTGCTGTCCGCCAAAGCGTTCTGCCCAAGGGTTCTGCGCAAGTCCTCGCTGTCGATCAGCTTTTCGCAGGCCGCGCACACCTCGTCGGGGTCGCAGCCCGTCAGCAGCCCGCTTTCCCCATCCCGGAGCATATCCGGCACGCCGCCGACTTTGGATGCCACAATGGGCAGCCCCGTCCCCATGGCCTCGATGATGGTCATGGGCATTCCCTCATACTTAGACGGGAGCAAGAATATGTCCGCATTGTGGAGGAAGGGGTAGACGTCCGCCTGATTTCCCAGAAAATGGACGGCATGGCCGATGCCCAGTTCCCGGGCATAATTTTCCATATCCGCCCGCAAATGCCCGTCCCCCAAAAGGTTCAGGCAGCAATTGGGGTGGGTTTTCAGGAGCTTTGCAAAGGCTTGCAGCAGCCCTGCGTGATTTTTCTGCTCGTCAAACCGACCGATGTGCAGCAAGGAAACGGTGTCCCCCAGCCCATACGCCCTCTTGGGAATGCACCGGCGGAGATTCACGCCGTTGAAAATCACGGGAACGCGGTCAAGGCCGTAAAACTCCGTCACCGTCCGCTGAACCTCCGGGCTGAGCGCCACCGGCACGGACCAGCCCCGGTGGTAGTAAAACCGGTTGAGAATGGCCTGAGCAGTCCCCTCCGCTTCCACCTTGGCTACGTTGTGCACCGTGTGGACGCAGGGAATGCCCCCCGCCAATCTTGCCGCCAGCACTGCGTACAGAATCACGTTCAGGTGGGTGTGAACCACGTCCGGTCGTTCCTCCCGGAAAATCTTCGTAAGCTTCGGCACCACGGACATATCCAGCCCCGGCTTTTTGCCCAGGTACCGGATACGGACACCCGCCGCCTCCATGCGGTGGGAAATCTCCGTCCGCTCATCAAACAGGCTCACCACAACCACGTCGTGTCCCAGCTCCCTCAGGGCGTAAGTTAAATTTTCGCACATGGTTTCCGCCCCGCCGAAGCAGAAATAGGGGATGACCTGCAATAGTTTCATAGTGTTCCTCCCCACTGGCGGTAACAGGCGAGAATGGTGTCGTTGTATTTTTCTTCGTCGTTGATTTTGGCGAATTTCTTCGCCGCGTTTTCGGAGAGAAGCCGTCTATGGTCAGGATCTTCCACGATTTTCAGAATGTCCTCCGCCAGAACGGCGTCCTCGTCGCTAAGGTATCCGTCCACGCCGTTTTCGATCAGATCCTTCATCCCGTCGGACGGGGTGCTGACCACCGGCGTTCCCAGCGCCATGGCTTCCAATGCGCACATGGGCGTTCCCTCCCAGCGGGAGGTCAAAATCATCGCCTTGCTGTCCGCCACCATTTTGATGGGGTTGTTCTGGAAGCCCAGAAAATGCACGTTGTCCTGCAAGTCCAGTTCCCTGCACAGCGCCTTCACTTCCCCTTCCAGCTCTCCCGCGCCGACCACCGCCACCTGAACGTCCGGCTTGCGGGTCTTCAGTGCGGCGCTCAGGCGCATCAGTCGCTGGGGGTCTTTCTGGTAGGTTAGCCGTCCAAGGTAAATCATGTCGAAATCGTAGGAATCTTCATCACTGTCCCGCATGGCGAAAATCCGCTTGGCGTCGATGATGTTGTACAGCACGCTGCTCTTTTTGGCGAACAGCTTGTGAAACACATATCCCTCGTAGGCGCTGTTGGAGACCCAGAAAATATGCTTCGCCCGGAAGCCTGCCAGCAGATAAGCGATGGACTTCGCGGACAGCCCTCTTGCGTCATAGGCGTTATTGTGGATGTGGGAAATCAGGGGAATTTTGCCGCAGCACAGCGCCGCGACGAAGCTGGTACGCATGTCGTGGGCGTGAATCACGTCCGGCCGGTACTCCCGAATTACCCGGCTGAGGGTCGCGGGGGTCAGCTCCTCCACGCCATAGTGCCGGATGCCCATACCGTCTAAGATATCCCAGACCTCTTCGCATTCCAGACTGCAATAGGCCATGTCCACCCTGCCCTCAAAGGCTTTGATGATCTGGGCGGCAACCTTTTCCGCGCCGGTGTAAATTTTGGAATACAGAACGTGCAGTACCTTCATGTCTCCGCCCCCGTCTCTCTTATTTTTCCGCTGCTTCCCGCATATTCCGGCTTTCCATGCCGTATTTTTCCTTCAGCTCGGCGTAATAGCGGAAGATTTCCTCCAGCTGCGCCATATGCTCCGCCGTGCGGATGCCAATGTTGTGGGGATGCCACCACAGATGGAACGTCTGACCGTTTTTCGCCGCGTGGAGCATCCGGCGCTTGATCCTGTGAACCTTTAAGCCCTCCATGAATTTCAGCGGCTTAAAAATTGGCCGGAACATCTGGGTTCCCCGCAGGTTCCAGATGCCGTCTTCCTGCGTTGGCGTGCAGCTGCCGTACCCGGTGATGGGGAAATAGGTATCCGTCAGCCGCAGAATGCGCAGGGGAAAACGGACGTGAACCTTATTTTCCACCCAGTTGTTTTCCATGCCCCGGTAGGCGGTGAAGCCCAAATCCCGCAGCACCCGGATGTACGCCGGGTCGCACTGGTTCCGGGGCAGCACCGCAGAGGTCAGGGTATGGCCGTGTTTCGCGGCAATGGCCTTCGCAGCGGTCATATCCGCCGCGAATTGCGCCGCCGTCTGCCCCTTTTCCTTGCAGTAGTAATGGGAAAAGGTGTGGCTGCCGATCTCCTGCCCCGGCGTTCCCGCGACCAGATCGATCAGAGACGGGGCAAAAAAGCAGGCCGCCTCCGTTTCTCCGATTTTGGAGAATTCGGCATAAGAATTCAGCGCTGGGTCGTCGTAGGTCGGCCGCAGGGCTTCCTCCGGGAAAAACGAGGCCGCTTCCTGTGCGCTCCCGGCGAACAGATATCCCACCGTCGCCCACGTAGCGTGGATGCCGTATTTCTGGAACAGCGCCAGCAGCTCGGGAATCGCCTTTCTGCCGCCCAGAACGTGATCCTGGTATTTTTCCAGCGGGCATACGTCCAGCATTCCCCAAAACAGCTCAAAATCCAGCGATACGATCAGCGTTCCGGCCATGCCGCCGCCCCCCCTTCGTTCATACGCTTAAGTAAATTTCCTTCATTTTCTGCTGCACCGCTTTCGCGTCGAACCGGGAAACCGTCTGCGCCGCGGCGCGTCCCAGGGTTTCCCGGAGCGCCGGGTCATGGTACAGCTTCAAAATGGCAGCGGCCACGCCCCGGGGCGTGTTTTCCGCGAACAGGCCGTCAACACCGTCCTCGATCAAATCCGTGTTGCCCCGGATTCTGGAGCAGACCGCAGGCAGGCCGCTGCTCATGGCCTCCATCAGCGCCACCGGCATTCCCTCCCGGAAGGACATAAACGCGAATATGTCGCTGCACCGGCACAGCTCCGGCACGTCGTGGCGATAGCCCAGGAAGTGGACATGCTCCCAGATGCCCAGCTGCCGCGCTTCTTCTTCCAGCGCGTCCCGCTGCTCTCCCCGGCCGCAGATAAGATAGTGCATGGTCTCATAGCCCGGTTCGTTTTTCAGCAGCGAGAGCGCCTTGAGCACCGTGGAGTGGTTCTTGTTTTTTGTCATTTCCGCCACGGTGAGGATCAGAAAATCCTCCTTGGTCAGCCCCAGCTCCCGGCGCTTTTCCGCCCGGTCTACGGTGCCGGCGTGGAATTTTGCCGTGTCCACCCCCACGCCGGGAACGTATTCAATGCGCTTTGCGCGGATTTTCTTCTTCGCGAAGGCATAGTCCTCTTTGTTAATGGTCACAAGGACGTCCGTCAGCGGCGCCAGCAGCCATTCCGCCGGGTAGAACATCAGCCAGTTTTTCAATGGCGCACCCTTGAAAAAGTGGAAGCCGTGGGCGGTGTAGATCACTTTCGTTCCCCGCTTCCGGGCGTTCCGCGCCGCCAGACGGGCGATCATGGCGCCCATGGGGGTATGGCAGTGAATGATGTCGAAATGCTCCCGGTCGATGATGGCCTTCAGCTCCCGGTAGGCTTTGATATTGGCTTTCTTCCAGGGGAGACGCTCAAAGGCGATATCATAGTACCTGTCGCAATGGGGAATGTGGCAGTCGGCAGGGTCTTCGTAGTCGTTCCGCGCCGCCACGGCGGTCTCCCAGCCCATGTCCTGAAACATTTTCAGATAGGGAATATGGAATTCCATAATGTGGGTTTTGACCACCGTTGCCACGAACAGCACCTTTTTCATTCCAATTCCTCTTTTCGGACACAATGGTGAGAGTATTATACACCATCCACCGCTTTATTGCAACCGCAAGCGCGAAAAAAGGCCGGACAGCAAGCCCGGCCTTTCCATATTTCACTCTCATACTGAACTTCAATTAAAATCTTTAAAAAAGATTTTAATTGCCCGAAGGGCATGAAGTTCATATGAGACTTGTTTTGTGATTTCTTTCCTTATAAATCACAAAACCGGCAGCGCCATTAGGCGATGCCTTCCTGATTAAAATCAAAGATTTTAATCAGGAA
>ERZ773258.291-NODE-291-length-63499-cov-10.024778_pt1 | contig 63499 bp, 66 predicted proteins | sample MGYA00511962_ERZ773258 | MGnify/ENA primary metagenome ERZ773258 (study PRJEB29015, sample SAMEA2737755) | human gut metagenome | biome: human gut; feature: human-associated habitat; material: faeces | place: China | collected 2012 ... | reverse complement strand
TCTCGGCGGCTCCGGTGCTCTCGTGGATGATCTTGCGCAGCTTACCGCTGCCGAAGTTCTCGGCAAAGCCCAGCGGAAGCACTGCCAGATGCTCTGATACCGCCAGCCGCAGATTCGTCGCCACCCGGAACGCCGACAGGTGGGAGCACATCAGCGCCGCAATGTAGATAAGGTAAGAAAGCACCGCGAATAACACTGCCATCCAGCCGTAATGCGGGATGTTCACCGCCTGTGCATAATTTGGCGCTGCGTTCAGCACATCCCGCAGGATCTTCCAGATGTACACAAAAGGCACCAGCGCCACCAGCGCACTGACCGCAGACAGCACCCACGAAGCGTAGGTGAAATATCGGTGGTTCCCGGCGTAACCCATCAGCCGGGAAAGATCAGACTGTTTTTTCAATTAAATCACATCCTCATTTGAAAAACGGTATGCGCACCCGCTTGATCCAAACGGGTGCGCAAAGAGCAATTATTCTGCATTTGACAGATTTTCTGTGACGAACAGCTCAATGACATTTTCCATGGTCGCCTGATCATAGTTCTCCGCGATGGCTGCTGCGTTCCAGTAGGCGTAATTGCCCTCGAACCAGCTTTGCAGATCACTTAGATCCTCTGCATAACGGAATTCCAGATGATAGGTGGTTTCCATGGTGTCGGGCGAGAACGCAAAATAGGTAAACTCGCCGGAATCTTCATCCTCGCTCTGATAGAAGATAAAGCCGTTTTCGTTTTCCTCGTCCAGCAGCTTGTAGGTGTGGGAGAAAACCTCCTGTCCCTGCGCGTCCAGACCGGTGATCGTGTGACCGTCCATCACGAATTTGTCCACGCCGCCCAGAAAATAGCAGTTAAACGCCATGCTGTCCGGGTCTGCCGCGTATTTTTCCGCCGCCTCCGGGCCGTAAGGCTCCGCCATGCACATCCCCAGCAGCAGATCCGTGGTGGCCTCCGCGTTCTCCGCGCCTACCAGCGGCGCGGTGGCATCGATCCAGATATTCCGATACTCGGACTTTGACAGCTCCGGAAACAGCTCCACATACGTGCCGCCGATGCCGGTCAGATAATCGTCGGTCGTCGTGCTCTGGTCAGCCGCCGGCGGCGTCTGTTCATCTGTTTTCGTCTGGCCGCAGCCGGCAGCCGACAGCAGGCAGATCACGCAAAGCACAAAAGCAGCAAATTTCTTTTTCATACAGTACCTCCTGAAACTTCTTAGTTAGTGTCCTCTAACCACCGCGTATTCTAACATGATTCGCGTTTTCAAACTACTCCGTTTTGGTTTCTATGCTCCGTTTTACTGCATTCGTTTTATCAGCGCGATAGCGGGACGGTGTCTTCCCGTACCGCTTTTTAAAGCTCTCCGAAAATTTGCTGGCGTTGTCATATCCTGCGTGCTGGGCGATCTCTGTAATAGGCTTCCTGCTGCGAACCAGCTCCACCGCTGCTTGCTCCAGACGGTATTCCTTGATATATCGGTAGATCGGCACGCCATAGACCTGCTTGAAGAGCTTTTGCAGATGCGATACCGATATCTCATGCTCCGCCGCAAGGCTGGCGAGGGATATGTATCCCTCCCGGTTTGTCAGCAAGTGATCCCGGAGATGGTGCGCAAGAACCGTCTGCTCGGACGAGCAATATAACCCCGCCGTATTCTCCTGCGGAATACGCTCCAGCAGCATGAGCAATTCCAGTGCTTTCAGCTGTAAAAAAGTGCGATCCGCGTAGGATGCACTTTCATAAAGTTCCCGGAACACATGCTCACAGCGGGAGCCTGCGGAGCCTACCATGTACCATTTACAGCCCAGAAGATTCTGCTTGAGCGCGGTAAAGTCTATGGGAAATGCCGGAGCATTCAGACGTATCCAGTGTCCTGCGGCTGCGGGGTCGATTTCGAGACAAAGGCCCTCGTAATAGCCAAGCGGAAAGTGTGACTCCGACTTTGTCCCGTGCAGCCCATCGTAGCAGCTGATCGCCATGTCTCCCGGTTTCAGCAGAACATGACTGCGCATGGAAAAGCTGGTTTCGAAGCGTCCGTTGATGCAGAAGTTGACTTCCAGCACGCCGACCTGTGTGCGGATCTCCGTATACGATCCCATTTCCATCTGCATCAGCATCACGCTCACGCCGTCAAAGATCCGAAAACAGTGAATTTCTCCGTTTCCGTCGGCGTTTTCAAAGCCGCCTGTCTGACCGATCGGGCAGGAACCGATATTGGTTTCGTCATGGTAAGTAATGTGAACGATGGTCAACACCGCCTTTCTCCAATGGAATGCCATGCGCCTGTGCCGATGCCGGCGTTTACTCCGTGCTCGTCCATGCGTGGATGGCTGCGCTCACGCGGCGGTCAATATCCTGGCGTGTCTGTCTGCACGCTTCCGGAAACTGCTTTGCTGCCTGAAATGCCAGACGGACGAAGAGGCCTGCTCCCACAGGCAGCATGATTTTCAGCATCCCCTCCGGAAAGACAAAGTGGGTGCCGTGAGCATAAACCATTGTTTCAATCTCGCATTCATGCGGCTTTTCCGCAAGGCGCTTTTCCATACGGCGGATATACTTTGCGGTATCCCACAGCGCATCGTCCTCCGCGCCGATCAGCAGCAGCTTGCCATGGATGTTCTCGACGGGAATATACTCCTCCGGCTCGATCGGGTGCGCCGCCTCGGAATCGTCAAACAGCTTGCGGGAGTTTACCATATCGCCGGTGCGTTTGCTCTCGGCGGCGATACAGTGCCAATAGTCCGGGTGCTGATAGCAAAACGGCATATGGGGCAGCGGTTTGCCTGCGTAGGAAAACAGCGATTCGCCCTCGACCGGCCACTCCTTGCAGCCGTCCTTCTTGCCCTGCATAAAGCCCTGCCACACAAAGTCGCTGGGCGTCATGGCAATGGTCAGGGTGATCTCCGGGAACATGGCCGCCGCCGTCAGCGCAAGCGTTCCGGTGGTCGACGCCCCGGCAATGCCGATTTTTTTGTTGCCGTTGGCTTTCAGCCACGAAATGGCCGCCTCCATGCGCTCCAGCGGATAATTATGATGGCCGTAATCCTTTTTCGCAGGCGACATGGTGAGCACATTTACGCCCCGCCCGCAGAGCCATTTCGCGGCCGAGCGGGCCAGCCGATCCTCCGGATCGTCACCAATCATCGCAATGACCGCGCAGTCCGATCCGCCGGCACACGCCCAGTACGCGCCGTAAAAGCCGGCGGTTCCCACATCAAAGTGCTGATGCTTCATTGCTTTCCCTCCATGATATCCTTCACCAACTGCACCCAGCACTCCGGATAACAGGCCAGCAGCTCCTCGTGCTGCAAGTCCTGCTCGTGAATGGCTGGGTTTACAAAGTGCCGTTCATAGCGCTCGCGGTATTTCTCACCCATTTTGAGCGCATAGAAAATATGAATCTCTGTTCCCGGAACGTTGATCTTGTCCGGCAGCGGGGTGACAAGGTCGGAATAGAACTGATTCTTGCAGCTCTGCACGGTCACATAAGGTCGTGCGCCGCCGAGCATCTCCATGAACGCTTGCACATAGCCGCCCATTTCCGACTTTCGCTGCGTGAGGCGTTTTTGCAGCAATCGACTCTTGAACCGTCCGTCTCGAATAAACGGATAAATCAGCGGCAGGAGCAGATTTGTTTGCAGCTTTGCCGCAATGGGAGATGCTTGGTCAAGATCAGAGCTGCCGAGAATTCCGTAATCCATATGAATATTCCCCCGCGCCGCCAACAGCCCTACAAAGGAGCCGCCCAGCGAGCAGCCGTAGGCCGCCCGGATATGTCCGCCGCTATGCTCCTGAATGTAAGCTTCTATTTTCTCTGTTTCCTCCAGCATAGTGTGAAACTCGGTATGTTCCGTTTCATCGAAACCATCGTAGCTGACGCAGAGAACGCGATACCTGTCCGACAGCAGCGGAATGACCCGTCCAAAATTGCCCTTCCAGTGGCAGCAGGTGCCGGGAAGCAGTAGGATGACCGGGGCATTTTCTGCGCCGAAGGAATAAACCTTCATCTCCCCACTCCCTTCAGGAACCCGCTCTTTGCCATTTTTTCCGTGTCGTCCGATTCATCATAAGCGTCATAAGGCGCGGTGGGGTCGGGAACCCGCTTTCGGAACGGTGAGCAAAGCTTGTCCTTACGGGCAAAGGCGAACTCGAAGTTGTCCGTCCAGCCGGTGTGACCGGTGAGAAACAGCGGATGCAGGTCACGGCTTTGCAGCTTCTGCTCCAGCGCCGCCAGCGACTTCACCGCCAGTTTGTTGTCCTCTGCCAGAGAGGAAATGAAGCTGTAGCCGCCGTCCGCGCCGAACCAGAGAGTGTCGCCGGTGAAGAGATATTTGTCGTCAATGAGATAGACCATATGTCCCCATGTATGGCCGGGGACAAGGAAGCACTCAATTTTGATGCCGTCAATCTCGAAAGTCTCGCCGTCATGCAGCAGCACCTTTTCGTTGTTAATTGTGACCTGCGGCAATTTATAGAGATGGTATATGACTTTTCGCCGCACCTCGCCGGTGAGATACCGGTTTTCAATCTCGCCGATATAGAGCTTTGCGCTCCGGAACAAACCGGGGCTGTCTGCCTCCACCGCGCCCACGTGGTCGGTGTCCTGATGAGTGATGAGGATGTGCCGGACGGACTGCGGGTCGATGCCCAGCCAGTCCATTTTTTCTGCCAGACGGTCGTAGTTATACCCGGCATCGATCATGATGGTGGTGTCGCCCTTGCGGTAGAAGAAAATGTTCGCCACCCACTCCCGCACGCAGGCCACGCGCTCATCCACCCAGCCAGTGTTCAGCGGCTTGAATATTTCCTTGCCGCGGTACATCTTGCTCATTTCTCTTTTCTGAAATTCGGTCGCTTTCTTTGACATCGGTATTTCCTCCTTACAGCAGCAGCCCGAGTCCCGCAAGGAGCAGGGAAATCGCAGCCATTCCCACGGTTCCGAACAGCCATTTCTTTTGCTTATCGGCTTTTGAGATATACGGCATCAGATCCTCTGTCCCCGGGATCACCCATGCCCCTGTGTGTCCGACCCAGTAGCCGTCAATGCCAAACCGGTCGATGAGATTCATTACGGACAGGATCACAAAGCACTGCCAGAAACCGTCCCAAAATGTATGTGCGCCGTTGATGGCATACACGCAAAGAAGCACATAAAAAAGGTAGATTGGAATGCAGATTGCCTTGAAGCGCAGCGCGTTCCGTTTGATTTTCTCCCTTGTGGTCAGCCCCAGTGCGATGCATCGCTCCTGCACCTTTTCGCCATACAGATGCACCATGCCGACAGCGCCCTTTCGGATACCGACAGCGCAGACCGCCACCAGCAGTGCGCCCAGCCCCAGTCCTTCCAGAATCGTTTGCAGCAGCATTCCTTATTCCTCCCGCTTCTGTCCTGTCACGCAGAGCCAGCCCATTTTGTTTTTATGGATTTGAACATTGCAGAATCCAGCGTTTTCCAGAAATGTTTTCAGCTCATCGCCGCTGTATATGGTCATACCGCCGATGATCTCCGTCCACTTCTCATCCTTGTCCGTGTCGCCACTGCTCTCGTTGCAGATGAGGAAGGTCCCGTCGGGCTTCAGCACCCGGCAGACCTCCCGAAAGCACTGCGGCAGATCAGGCCAGAAGTAGACCGTTTCAAAGGCCGTGACCGCATCAAACCAGTCATCTGCGAAGATCATATCCGCCACACTGCCTTGCAGGACGGCACAGCGCCCCTCCGCGATGGCGGTCTCGTTGACCTTTTTCGTCTTCTCCACGCTGACGGGCGAATAGTCGATGCCCTTCACGATACCCTGCGGGCATTTTTTCAGCAGCCTTTTCATGTTCGCACCACCACCGCAGCCGCAGTCCAGCACCTTGGCATCCGGCGCAGCATTCAGAAATTGAAGCCCCCAGCGTGCCACAGGGCTGTGACCCAAATTCATCATGGCGACCATGAGCTTCCCGCCGAGGCCCACAGGTTTGCGGGTGTTTTCAAAGAATGACATCTTCTACAACTCCTTTTCCAGAACGATGATCTTATTAGAAATATTCCGCACGGTGGGTAGCTTGTCCAGCAGTTTATAAATCGGTGCAAATACCGCCATGCCCTCCGTCAGGCTGTGTTCCTCCATGAATCGAAAACCCGGCAGCAGTTCGGCAAGTGCTTTTCCATTCTTGATTCCCCAAGTAAATTTTGCGTTGCTTGCGTCAATGGATTTCTCCTTGAAGTGCCGCACCATCGCAGGATTCATGGTTTCCACAAATATAGTGGCTTGGGAAAAACGGCTGGAAATCACTGCGAAAATTTGCTGCACATCTTTTGCGTTCAGGTACATGGTCAGTCCCTCAATGACAATCAGCACCGGCACATTCTGCTCGCTGATTTTGCTGCCCCAATCTTCCATGGCGGACATGGCAATCTGCGAAATCGTGCCGCTTTCCGGCAGAAGCTTTTCCCGCACCGCCATCGTTTCCGGCAGGTCGAGGTTATACCAATGTGCGTAACTCGACATCCGGTAGCAGCGGGTATCCAGCCCGCAGGCGATGTTGACCACCACCGCGCCGGGGTGCGACGCAAGCCATTCCTTCGTCATCCGGTCGAGCACGATGGTTCGGGCAATGACGCCGCTGCGCATGGCCGTATCCTTGTCGGCAAGGGAAAAATCGTAGTCCAGCTTCTCGATGATTTCCTCCGCTTTTGCATCGTGAATCGCGCCGCGTCCCCGGCTCTCCTTCGCCCTTGCGTAAATGGTTTGCAGCATAGTCTCCGGCACGCCGGAGAGTTTGATCTTTTCTCTCATATCATCTTTCCTCCGCTTGCATAGTCAGAAATTTTTCCGCATACCGGCAGAATTTTTCCGGGTGTACCATCACCAGCTCCGCATGAGCCATCTTGGGGATGCCGTGAATACGCGTCTGGGGGAAATACCTCTTGATGAACCGGATATCCCGCCTGCGATCCTTCTTTTCGTCGTCACCGTACCAGTAGGTGATCTTTGTGCCAACTTTCGCTGGGAGCTTCGGAAGCGCATAGTTGTTGGCAGACCAGAATATATTGCGAATTGTCCGGTCGGAGAAGGTCTTGAGATAGGCTTCCATAGCGTCGTATTCCTTTTTAGGATCATGCCCTGCTGGGGTAAACCGTCCCGGCGGAAAAGCCGCTTCCAGTACCTTTCGGCTGTTTGCCGCCATTTTGAAAGACAACACATCCCGCGCCAGCAGCAGCTTTCGCACCAAGAAGGGCAGCTGATAGGGTGTGATCCCGCCGTCAATGATGGCTCGGCCGATGGGCATTTCTCCCAATGCTAGCATACGGGTCAGACAGGCTCCGCCCATGGAACAGCCATAGGCTCCGTCCAGTTGTGAGATGCCGCAGCTTTTCAAGTAAGAAATCACCGCATCCACAGTCTGCTCCACGGAGGTGAAGTCCCCGGGGTACTCCGGCTGATGGCCGTCATACACTACCTGAAAAACGCGCCAGCTTTGAGATAGCTGTGCGACCGTGTCGGCAAAGGCCCACACTGGCTCTGCCGTGCAGGGAAAAAACAGCAGCGTTCTCTTGTGGTCTTGTCCGTGTTCCAAGATTTGCATGGTTCATCCCTCCGATTTTACGCACTCTGCGTAGGTCAGTGGGAAGGACGCTTTCAGCACGGTGCTTTTCTGCACCGTCCAGCCGTTTTCCCTAAGAAATGCCAGATATTCGTGGCTTGTCCACCTGCTGTGGAGGGGAAAGCCCGCCAGCTTCATGAAAAATGCCCTGATCTTGCCGGAAAACGAGTTCTCCGCGTGGGTGAAGGTCGGCGCAACCAGAACGCCATCGTCCCTCAGCACCCGGCGAATTTCGGAGAGAGCCTTCTCCGGCTCCGGCACGATATGCAGGGCATTGGCCACAATGATCACGTCAAAACTTTCATCGGCATAGGGAAGGCGAAACATATCCTGCACAGAGAAATGCAGCTTGGCAGAATGATTATCTCGCTTCGCTTCCGCGATCATCTCCGGCGATGCATCCGTAGCCTCGATATGGGCAGCGCTGCTCACGATATTTTTGGCGATCAGACCTGTACCGGTTGCCAGCTCCAGCACCGTTTTGTGCCGTACCACAGGGCGCAGCAGCTCGTACAGCCGCTCGTAAGCCGCTGCGTCCTTGCGCATGAAGCGGTCGTACCGCCAGGCGTTTTTATCCCAGAAATTTTGACTGTTTCTCATGATTTCGCCCTCACAACGAGATGTTAAATCCATCTAACTCATATAAATGATGCAAACAAGTTAGAGCAAGCTAACTGTATCCCTTTTGAAAAGCCGCATCACTGCGGCTTTTCCGCTTATGCAAATAGTCCCCGGCAGGCGCCCCGCACCAGTGTTTCCAGCACCTGCGGGTAAAGCGCCCCGATCTGCTCCTGATGGGAGACAGTCAGAATCAGACCCCGCACTGTGGCAGCGGCCAGCGCCATGCCGCCCTTGGGCTGTAATCCGCCCGCTTCCAGCAGCGCACGGATGTGGGTTTCGTCATCGTGGTAGTGAGCGGACTTCACTTCTTCCGGCAGCCGGTGCAGGAGAAAATCCGCATCATTTTCGATGAACACAAAGGCTTTCGTCTCGGCCAGCCACCGACAGGCCGCCAGGATCGCCGCTGCCGCGCGGTCGGCAGGCAATAAGGCTGTATTTTCCTGCAAAGACTTCTGCGCCGCTGCGAAACACTCTGTATGGATATCCTCCAGCACGGCGAAAAACAGCAGCTCCTTGGAATCAAAGAATTTATAAAACGATCCCTTGGAAATACCGACGGAATTTGTCAGCTGCTCCACTGAGGTTTTCCGCATCCCGATGGTAATGCCGCAGCGCCGGGCTTCCCGGATCAGGTCTTTGCGGATCTGTTCATTCTGTTCATCTGTAAAAGCCACTGCGCACGCCCCTTGGATTTATGACCACATTGTTCATTTTAGTCAAATTGTAGCACGATCCGAAGATGTTGTCAACGGCGTCGTTTTGCTTTCCATCATGATCAAATCAGATCCAGCCGTTCCATCTCAAACGGAACCACTGTAGATTTCAGCAGTCTCGTCTCCGGCAAACCCTGCGCAAACCGTATCGCCGTCTTTGCAAAGATATTGCTTTTCACCGTGTCCCAATCCGCCAGCTTTACGATCTCCGCCGTGCCGTTTTCAAAATCAAACCGAAGCTTGCCCCATTCGCCGTCGTTGTCTGCCTGATACAGGTAGACAGCGGCGGCTATTTTTTTATTCTTCTTGCGGCGCTCGGTCTGTTTCAGCGTCACGGTACGGTGATAACCGCAGCGGGTGCAGCGGTACAGCAGCCCAGCATTCAGAAACTGCCGGATCACCTGGGCTGCGATGCCGCGCTTGCGGAGATAGGCGAAGACCCTGCGGTCATCCGCATTGCGGGGCGGCAGGGAAAGCGCCTGCTTCTGGCTGATCGGCTTTGGCTGTGGAACGGGCGCGTCTCTGGCTTTCCCATGGAAGGTCAGAAGGTATTCCACCGCTTCCGGAAAGGATTTTTCGCAAAACTGCTGGAGGAAGGTGATGGCATCCCCGCCGGTATTCTGGGAATACCGGAACCAGGTACGCCGGTCCTTGATCTGCAGGCTGTCCATCTCCGTGGTAGTATGGAAGCGTCCCACGCGCTTGACCTGATAGCCGAGGTGGGAGAGCAGCTCCGGCAGGTCCGTTTCTCTGGCGATCTGCATTTCTGTGTCTGTGAAGCGGTTTCTGATCTCGCTTGCCATGGTGATGACCTCCTTTCTTTTATGAAACGCAAAAAGCCACCCAGGGCATCCGAACCTCGGATGTCCTGGGTGGCTTTTCCCTAAATCATGTTCTTTTGTTTTGGCTTTAATGCGGGCTTACACGGCGTTATCTTCGTCGGGGGTGTCCGTGTCCGCCGGAGTGGTCACGTCGGCCACACGGAGCGCGACAGGGGCCTCAGTGGGGGCGTTCTGCTCTGCGGCGTTCTCAGCGTCCGCTTCGTCCAGCGCCTGCGTGATCAGGTTCAGCACGAAGTCTCTCTGGGTGAACTTTTTGCCGCTGCGGAGCGTCTCGCGCTCCAGGTGACGCTTGATGCGCTGGAAGAGTTCTTCGGGAATCTGGAATGCCATCGTTCTACCTTTTTCAGTCATTTGAATGCCGCCTTTCTGATTTTCAATCATGTCGTAGTATTCTTGGATGAGATTTGTGATGTACTCGCTGGTAGTCTGGCCCAGCCGTTCTCGTTCTTCACTGACCCGCTCATGTAGGTCGATGGGAATCTGAGCACACAAGTTTTAGTAGTTGCCATTCTCGGATACCTCCTCGTTTTTTGTAACGCAAGCATACCCGAAAGGTCCAGTAAAAGCTATTACCAACACCACCAAGGAATGATAGACAAACGAAGCAAAAACAACATAAGCACCTATGAGTCGAAAAAGGCCGCCGTTCTCTCCCGCATGGGGAGCCGACGGCGACCTTTCTTCTTATTCTTTATTCTTTTTTAAGCCTCGGTGTTCGAGTCACACCAGTCCATAAAAACGACCGGCTGCATCTCTGAAATGTCGCCTCTCGCGGGGCAAAACTGAAATTTTGAAAAATCGAGTTTTTACAACTTTTTTGCTCTAAAAGTGGTGCGTTATATGCGAAAACACCGCACTTTCGTGCGGTGTTTTCTGTGCTGCATCTTTCATCAACACATTTTGGTCCGAGTAGTGCGACTCGAACGCACGGTCTCCTGGTCCCAAACTTATCGGGAATACTTTTTCCGCTCGTTTATAGCGGTTTTCGGCGCTTTTTAATTTGTTTTATTTACTCTTTGACGCTCTTATCTCCACTGCTTCCGGGTGTTCCAGCGCCGTCTGTGGTAATCTATGTGGTCAAAAACGCTTCCCGCCCGGTTTCCGGTGAATGTTCACCGACGCCGGATGGGAAGCGTTTCTCATTGCTGTTGGCTGCATTGTAACTCTGAGCAGGGTGTTATGCAAGTGGTTTCTGCGTGGGTGGCAGCTCAAAGGTTGAGCCGCAATAGACAAAGAATAACCTCACACATTTGCCTTCTGGAGATAGAACTCACTCTCCGCAACTCGTGTCACAAAATCATATTCCAGCCGCGTTGCCTTTGAGGGGGAAATATTGTAACGCTTAAACACCGAGCGAAAATATGCAAAGAACTCCCTGTCTTCCTCTGTCATCGGGGCAACCCAGCCGTTCTCAGCACCATGGGCTTCGATTTTCTCTAACTCTGCCATACGCTCTTTATCCATGTCAGCTGCTCCTTTCGGTGAACTTTCGCCTGCCCTCCAGCGGGGATCGTTTGGGATTACCTGAATTGTAACTCTAATGGTAGGGGTGTGCAAGAGGTTCTTGGGAGGGTAGCAGCGCAAGGTGTGAGATGTCATAGACAAGGAAACACCAGTAATGACCATTGCATTCCCTTAATTCGGACGGTATTTTAAGGGAAAGCTTACCCGGAGTAAGGGAAAGTATCTGCGCCCTGCGAGGAAAACGTTGTTGACTTTCATCGTAATTTTATCATGAATATTTTTCGATTAGCGCTCAAAGCGAGGACTACCTGCAGGTCGGGCCAGACATAATCTTCCTTGCCTGACGAGTAGCACGTTCTCTCTGCTCTGTCTCAAGCGCACATAAAAGGTTCTGCCAAAGATTCAGATTCGGTTCATGCTCTGCGTAGTCTTCAAGGTGCTGGCGGATATCATCGGCAGCCAACGCAAGAAACTTATCGTCCAGAAACCGAATGTGGCGCTTAATGTAATCGGAAACTACCGCGGGCATATATGTGTTTCTGCCCATCGCATACCGCATTGCTGACAGCAGGATCAAACGAAAGTCAGCGTCACAGATAGGGGCGAGCAGGTCCTGAGGGCACAACAGAAACTCCTTGCCATTATTCATGCATACGCGCAGTGGTCGCTGCTCATCCGTTACCAGATTCAATAGGCTGTTGGCTTGATCCTTCAGCTCATCAATGGTGATCGATTCGTAGTCCTGAAACGGGCTTGCTTCATAATTCATCATTTGACCTCCAATCAGTTTGTCCTCGCGATGAGGTGTTGGCATTGTAGCTCTGACTGCCCGGAGGTTCAACTGTTTCTTTTACAGCTCGAAAAAAATCCAATAGGATCGAAATTCGTGCGGATTTATCATTTTCTTGCTTTTCCTGCCCGAATGTGCTATCATTATAAACAACGCTGTCAAGTGTTGGAATAGGCCTTGGCAGTATGGCTGCAATAGACCGAGTGCTCTGCCAAGTGGCAGAGCATTTTTTGTATATCGGTACGGAGGAGATATTTTATGTCTGTGAGTTATAAAAAACTCTGGAAGCTGCTTATTGATAAGGACATGAAAAAGAAAGACTTGTGTGAAAAGGCGGGCATCAGCCCAGCTTCCGTTACCAAGATGGGACGAAATGGGCATGTCACCACGGAGATACTCGTAAAGATCTGTACTGCACTGAATTGTCAGGTTGAGGATATTGTAGAGATCGTGCCGGATGAAAATTGATTTCAAGGATATATTACTTGAGGTGAATTTATGGAAGTGAATCAGCTGGTTGCTCACTATAAAGCGAATTATGAACGCAAGGTGTTTATGACTCGGTTATCCCACGCTATGCAGAATGCATATCTAATGTATATATATGACTATCCGTCCGAGCTCAAAAACTTTGCGGATACCTTTTTGGCGTACCTTCCATTCTACATTCGGAATTCCGACTATTTTGAGACTGTCGACGAAAATGAGGATATTGATACGCAACTTATAGCAAGATCAAAAAACATGAGGAAGAACAGCAAAATTATTCCTCATCGTCAAATTGCATCCGATGGTATCTATGGCGAATTATTTCTTGACTTTTATTTGCGTATTGTTAATGGCAGAAAAGCAGTTATAACTTATGCTAATAAACGTTCGTTTGATTCGAATTACGAGTCTACAGGACCTGATAATATTGTTTACTTTTTGGACGAAAACAAGAAAATAAATATCTGCTTTTGCGAAGCAAAGTTTGTAGCTGGCGCTGCGAATGCGAAGAACAATTTGATTGAGGATATTGTTGGAAAGCCTAATACGCCTGGAAAAGCAGATGGAAAACCCGCACATATTAGCGCTGCATATTTAAATGATTATTTTCAGTTTATCGTTGAGAAGGGTAATGCAATCCAAGAGCCAGATAAAACAATATTTAAATCTTTTTTTACTGATTTAAATGCACAGTTAGATGGTGGAAATGATTTCGTCTCTGTACTCATAGCACACAATATATGTGTTAATTTTATTTTCTTTGCAATATTTGATAGCAAGCAGAGGCTTCCTGAAAAATTAGAACAGCATTATAACGATATACACAGTCAATGCGAGCAAAGCATTAAATCCATTGGAGTCACGAACTATAGAGTCGAAATTGTATTTGTTCCTACCGAAAGTTCAACAATGGACATTAAACGGGCTATGGAGAAATCTTATGAATAATACAGAATTTGTGTCCGCACTTAATGAGTATTCTTTTAGTGGCGAAAATGATAAGATTCTCAAAATCCTTAATGCGTTATTTGATTCTGGCGAATATAAAGCATATTTGAATCTTGTTTTCAATGCGATTTCACTAACGCAAATGTATGGATTCTTATCTTACCTTGATGTCAATGAGAGGGCTGCCTTTTTATCATGGGATAAGGTGCGAAGTGATTCTTATGTTGGAAACGTAATGCCGTATTACAATAGTGGGCAACTTTCTTTGTTGTTAGAATTAGAAAAGCATCAGAAAATCTTTCTATCTGCGCCTACCTCTTTTGGGAAAACCAGCTTGCTTCTTGAGTTCATAATTCAGCACCACAAATCTCTTGCTAATGTGCTGATTATTGTCCCTACAAATTCATTGCTCGAAGAACTATATATTAAACTTATAGACAACAATAGGGCCTTCGAAATGAATTATTGTATATCTACCCAACCGTACTTCAGGCAAGGTTTGCGCAATTTTCTGATTGTTACTCCAGAAAGATTCCTCTTATTATACGAAGGTTGTGACTTATCATCTTTTGACATCATTATCATGGACGAAACCTATAAGATAGTTGACTCAAAAAATGAACACATTAGCGATTTTATTGAGGCGCGGTCAGTTAGGTTTCGAAAAGTCGCGGACATGATTGGACAAACCAATAACCGGCTGATATTGTTATCTCCCTTCACATATGAGTTAACTGATTCTATGGGAAGATATTTGACTCGACACGGAATCAAGAAAATCAATCGTAAAATAGAGTATGTGAACAAGGAGATTTACCGGATAGTTGACACTGAATCATTTAAGAATCACTTCAAAATCAGAGTTATTGGCTACACAAAGTCGGCAAGTATTTCCCAAAAGACAAACATTCTTCTTCGAGTTTTGCAAGATGATAAAAATATAGTTTATGTATCTCAATATGCGAGAGCCTACGAAATCGTCGAAAGGTTAGACTGGACAAGGAGAATAAAAGTTACAGAGCGCTATTTGAAATTCATAGCCCATTTGGAAAAAACATATTCGATTGACGACGCTTACGAGTGGAAAATAATAAGTGCACTTAAGAAAGGCGTAGGTATTTATATTTCGCCATTGCCAAGATATATCAAGAGGGAGATTATCAACCTTTTTGAAGACGATGTGATCGGAACGCTTATAGTTACGACTTCGTTTACAGAAGGTGTGAATACAAGTGCAAGTAACTTGATTTTTACCAGCTTAATTAATGGTCCGACGACCAATCGATTGTCTGATATAGATGTACTGAATGTATCTGGACGCGCTGGTCGTTTCGCACGAAATAGTATTGGCAAGGTGTATTGTATAACATCAGAAGTATATGAAAAGGTTACTCAACTGCAACGAGAAGCACAGATAAGATTAGAGAATTACAATTATTGTACGCAGGGGCACAAAAGAATCGATTATGAAATCGATATGATTGAAGATGAATATCTATCTGAGGCTGAAAGGGAGGAAAAAAGCAAAACGCTTGAGGAAATGTTAGCATTGGGACTTACGGCAGACGATATGCGTTTGTCATTGAATGTTTCAACGAAATGGAAAGTTGCTCTTTACAAATATTTTCGGTTGCATCCAGAGCAAGTTACAACTTCATATGAAAAAGCAAAAGATATTCTGGAGGCGCAGCCCAAAGCCAGAATCGAATCCTTAAACTATATCTTCCATATTCTTAAAGCAGCTTTCGAAGCCGCCAACATCGATGGGTTTGAATGTGAGCCATATGAAATAAGAGCTTTTGACTCTCAAAACAATTTCATTTGGGGAAGATTATATCGTGTATACTGCTCTGGTAAAATAGCGAATGTCATCTCCAGTAATAGGAAGTATATTACAGGGCGATATGAGGATTTCATAAAAGAACACAACCTTACACGAATCAAAGAAAAGCGGGTGATGCAGCAATATTTTAATGAAGAAAAACTTGGTTGGATATTGCGATATTACAAATCCGATTTGACACCGAACATTGATGCTTTTTACTCAGAGACTTTTAAATTTATTTCTTCCATCATTCAATATAAAATTCCTTTCTATACATCATTTTTCGTATCGATTTTAAAACTATTTCTTCAAAAAAACGCCTTAGATGCATCATTGGATCTATCCTGCTTAGATGCAAAGAAAATAACATTACTGTTTGAGGATGGTAGTGTTTACGATGACTATTCAAAACTCATAGATTATGGCGTTTCGAACGATTTGGTTATGAAATTGCATGATGGGCACATTACAATTGCAGAACTGCAAGAGGAGCGGTACGACAAATCGATATTCGATGAATATGAACAACTGATGTTAAGTGATTTCCTCTCTATTTTGTAAGTCCTTTAAATAAATTACGATTTAGGGACTACTGTCGTTTCTACAAATATTGTTGATGATTTCTTTGCTGCGGTATGGTATAATTTAATTATAGACCAACGATCCGGCGTCTGCCGGTGCTAACATGAGCTGCGGCTCGGTCTATGAAAAATAAGCGAGCTGACCGCATGACGGTCAAAGGAGGGCTTTATTATGCAAAAGACTATCTGCGAATTATTCGCAGGTGTCGGCGGATTCCGATTGGGATTCGAACGACTGGAAGCGGGCTGGGAGACTACATGGTTCTCACAGTGGGAACCCGGCGCAAGGACACAATGGGCACATGACTGCTATGTGCAGCATTTTGGAGACAGTTCTGACCTAAATAATGAATTTCATACTGGAGAAGACATCAGCACGATGGACAAGCAGGCCATTCCAAACCACACACTTCTCGTGGGGGGCTTCCCTTGTCAGGACTATAGTGTGGCACACACCCTGTCGTCTTCTCATGGTATCGAAGGTAAAAAGGGCGTACTGTGGTGGCAGATAAGAGATACTATCATCGCAAAAAAGCCACCGTTCTGCATCTTCGAGAATGTTGATAGATTACTTAAATCTCCGGCCAAACAGAGGGGACGTGACTTCGGCGTTATTCTTGCGTGTCTTGCCAAGGAAGGCTATAGTGTGGAGTGGCGAGTTGTTAATGCAGCACAATACGGTGCAGCGCAGCGTCGTCGTAGGACATTCATCTTCGCATACAGAAACGACACGATTTATGGACAGAAGATGGCCGACATATCTGCAGATATGATCATCAAAGATGGTGGCCTTATGGCGAAAGCCTTCCCCATTCAAGACATGGGCCGGATAACGGAGACGGTTATCGGCGGTGACATCGTAGATGTGAGCGATAACTTTGCCTTCGCATTCGAAGCCGCAGGTTATATGTGCAAAGGTAGGATTTATACAGCAAAAGTAATTGAGCGGGAAGAAGAACCAATTACCCTTGGGAAAATCCTGCAGAAGAATAATGTTGATGATAAATTCTATATTACTAACGAGAAAATGCCCAAATGGACATATCTTAAAGGCGCAAAAAAAATCCCCAGAAAATCAGCAGATGGTCATGAGTATATGTTCTCAGAAGGCCCCATTGCCTTCCCTGACCCGTGGGACAGACCTGGCCGTACGATGTTGACCAGTGAGTCCACACTAAATCGCTCCACGCATGTTGTGTCAGATCCCGGAACAGGGAGACTCCGGTTGCTGACCCCGGTCGAGGCCGAGCGCCTCCAGGGATTTGACGACGAATGGACGAATACGGGTATGCCTGATAGGATGAGATATTTTTGCATGGGCAACGCCCTGGTCGTACCGATGATAACCAGAATGGGTAGAGTTCTGGATACGATCATAGCTGAAGAAAAATAAGCTATATCAAAATCAGAATGATATCCATGGGTCTTGTGCAGCGATGCGCAAGACCCATGGTCGTTCATAATGAGATCATAGAAAAGGAGTTGGAAGCAGTGGAGGGAACACAGTATGTGACCAGAGAATCGATCCTGCGGCGTGCGCAGGAGATCAAGGGTATCCCGCTCCGGAATGTCGATAAAACTGGTCGTTTGGCCACGGGAAAAGGTGCTATCGGAACTGTTATCGAAGAGAGCTGGTTTGGCTACACGCCCAACTCCGAGTCTGAGCCGGACTTCCCGGAGGCTGGCGTAGAACTGAAAGTTACGCCCTATCTGCGTGGGAAAAACGGGATCCGTGCCAAGGAGCGGCTGGTCTGCAATATCATCAACTATATGGAGGAGTACGATAAGACCTTCCAAACCAGTGCCTTTTGGCATAAATGCAACACCATGCTTCTCATGTCCTATGAGCACCTTGCAGACAAGCCCAAGGGTGATTTTCGGATAGATGAGGCGGTTTTGTTTAGTTTCCCGGAAGAGGATCTTGCTATCATTGAGCACGACTGGAAAACTATCATGGAAAAGGTCCGTGCAGGCCGTGCTCATGAACTCTCGGAGGGTGACACACTTTATCTTGCGGCTTGTACAAAGGGCGCTAATGCCTCCAGCGTTCGCCAGCAACCGTTTTCAGAGCTTCCTGCAAAACAGCGGGCATATTCTCTGAAATCATCGTACATGACGCAGATCCTCAACAAGTATATATTTGGAAATGCGGAGAGCCCGCGTATTATCAAATCCGCAGATGTGCTGCACACCAAAACTTTTGAGGAATACATCATTGAAAAAGTTAAACCTTACTATGGAATGACTCAAAACGAGCTTAAACTTAGACTTGGTGTTGATAGCAATGCCAAGAGCCTTAATGAGATTCTATTGGCGCGAATGTTGGATGTCAAGGGCCGCATTGCCTGTACGGAGGAGTTTCAAAAAGCAGGTATTATCCCTAAAACTATCCGAGTGCAAAGCAACGGTAAGATTAAGGAAAGCATGTCCTTCCCCACATTTGACTTTATTGCGTTGAGCAAGGAAGAGACTTGGGAAGAATCGGAACTCTATAACTATCTGGCGCCTACAAAGTTCATGTTCGTTATTTTCCAGGAACGGGGTGATGGAGCGTATGTATTTGACCGCGTCATGTTCTGGAATATACCAAATGATGACCTTGAAGAGGTGCATCGTGTTTGGGAGAGGACTGTTCAAACGATTCGTAGAGGAGTCCAGCTAATCCAGACACCTCGTGGGATAAGCAATGATCTGCCGAAGCAGACAGAGAGTCCCGTTGCACATGTAAGACCCCATGGACAAGACGCTTCGGATAAGTTGCCATTGCCTGATGGCCGCATGATGACCAAGCAGTGTTTTTGGCTGAACAACACTTATATCGCAGAGCAGATCAAGGAGGTGCGGTAATGGCTGGATATGTATTTGCTATTGGCGGAGATGAAGATCCAGTCAGCATGATTCGAGAGTGTGCTGAAAAGGGAATATATTCGACATATTTGAAAGGGATTGCTCCGCTGTCCTTTGAGGGTACTTTGGCAGACTATATGTCAATGAAGCCAGGCGACAATATTTATTTCTTTTGTAAACGTAGGTATTATGGCATCGGTGAGTTGATTTCCATTGGTCCTGATTGCAAGTATTGTAATTATCCTCGTTCATCTGCAAGGGCCAATGTGCGGTATGAAGACATAAGCAATGACCTTTTGGTGAACTTTGGAAGTCAGAGTCCACATTACCGCTGGCTGTGTACATTTAAAGGCGCGCCGTACTTTTTTGAAGAAGGAATTGATACGGACGAGATTTTGACATATAAGCCAAACACATTTAAGATGCTTCGTGCTTTCTGGAAAGTTTCGTTCATTAAACTTAGCGACGAGGAGAATGCATCGTTAAAAGAGATTTTTCTGTTGCGTCGACAACGAGAGACAGCAGCACAAACTGGGATTTTTCCTGAGCGCAATGATATTCACAATGCGATAGCAGCAAAAGTACTTGATAGGTATTTGATCAAACCAGCAGATATGCTTCAAACATGTATTTTTGGCTCGCGAGTAAAGCATGAAATGGCACTTGAAGCAGCTGTTGTATATGACCTGTGCCATAACCGAGTTCATGCCTTAGGTGCTTGGGATTATGTTTCTCATCAGGTAATAGCTTCACCATTCAAACCCATTGATTATATGGATAAAATCGATGTCTTAGCAATGCGCTATCTGCCTAACACAAAAATTCCCTGCAAATATCTTGTCGCCGAATTGAAAAAAGATGCAGCAGACAACGCAACTATTGATCAGGTCTTGAAATATGTCGACTGGGTCTGCTCTGAGTATGCTTATGGTGATTATGAGGCGGTCGAGGCTTGCATTATTGCAGCGGAGTATCCCGAGAATATTGCAGCCTATTACAGTGAGGTTGTTCAGCGGTATTATACCTTGGGTAGCCATCCCGTCCGAAATAAACAATGGAATAGTTTGAAACTGTTACGCTATTCATATGCGGCTGGAGAATTATCTTATGTCGATGTTACGCCTCAAAATGAGATGCCAGACTGATATTTAAGGAAAGGCAAATCATGAAACACCCCAAATCATACGATTCTACTCCAGAGACCCGAAAGCGTATGTCCAAGGTCAAACTGAAGGGCGGCAAGGCGGAGACGCTTTTAGCAAAAGCACTTTGGCATCAAGGCTATCATTACCGAAAGAACGACAAGAGGCTGCCTGGGTCTCCAGACATAGCGATACTAAAATACCATATCGCTGTCTTTGTGGACGGCGAGTTTTGGCACGGAAAAGACTGGGAAGCCCGAAAGATGCGGCTTAAACGGAATCGCGAGTATTGGATCGAAAAAATCGAAGAAAATATGGCTCGCGACCTTCGGGACGACCAGCTGTTGATGCAGGCCGGATGGGTCCCCATTCACTTTTGGGCAAAAGAAGTCATCAAAGACTTATCGACATGTGTTGCTACGATCGAGGAAGTCATCCTTGCACAGCTGATAGATAGCGCAGATGCGCAAGAAGCCATTGACTATGAAGAGTGATGTCAGCGCCTTACATTGGAGTTACATTTATGGATACTATCAGAACAGTAGAGCTTTTTGCAGGCGTAGGCGGATTTCGCTTAGGCCTGGAAGCTGCGTCTGATAGGTTCAAAGTGATATGGGCAAACCAATGGGAACCGTCTATGCGAGAGCAGTATGCTTTTGAGTGCTACACCACGCATTTCGGCAATAAAAAGTACCATGTTTGCCAAGATATCGCCAAAGCTAAAATCGATGTACCTGACCATGATCTGCTTGTTGGAGGATTCCCGTGTCAGGACTATTCTATCATGAAGAAAAATTCCGCAGGAATTAAGGGAACTAAGGGTGCGCTTTGGTGGCAAATAGATGATATCCTCAGAGAAAAAAAGCCAAAGTATGTGTTGCTGGAAAATGTGGACAGATTGATCCGCTCTCCGGCCAAACAGTCCGGTCGTGACTTTTCTATCATATTACGATGCCTCTATGAGAAAGGCTATGCCGTTGAGTGGAGAGTCATCAATGCTGCTGACTATGGATATGCTCAACGACGGCGGCGGACCTTTATCATGGCCTATCATAACCAGACAGAGATTTTTCGCAATTTGGCAGAAGCGGTATGTGTGCAAGGTCTTAAGTCTATGCACAAGCATGTTATGGAGAATGGTATTTTGGCAAAAGCGTTTCCTGTTCAAAATCATAGCAGGTCATATGTTGAAAGTTGGATCGACGAATTAGAATATGCTGATATTTCAACTGTTTCAAGAAATCAGCGAGTATATCTCTATAATGCTGGCGTTATGATGAACGGACGGATATACTCTGTTGATGTAACTCCGCAGCGAGTAGAAGCCACGCCTCTAAAGGACATATTAGAAACAGGTCCAGTGGATGAGCACTATTTCCTTCGCACCGAAGACATGCCCCGATGGACCTACTCCAAGGGGGCAAAGCGTGAGAAGCGGCAGCGGCAAGATGGCAGGCAGTATTATTTTTCTGAGGGCAGCGTTCAATTTCCAGAATCGTTGGAGAAGCCTTCAAGAACGATGCTGACCTCGGAATCTCAGGTGGGGCGGACTTCTCATGTCGTACAGGACCCGATGACTGGTCGCCTACGGGTCCTGACTCCAATCGAATGCGAGCGATTAAATGGATTCCCGGATGGTTGGACGGATACAGGAATGCCGGAACGGATGCGATATTTTTGCATGGGCAATGCCTTAGTCGTTCCGCTTGTAAAAAGGATAGGAGACGCATTGTTAAATGCGAGGATATGATCAATAGTTCGCATGTATACCCTTAACAATGATGGAAGTAGATGATGATTATGCCGAAAATTATCAGGAACGCGATCAGATGCAAGAAATGTGGAGACATTATTGAAAGTAAGACTGTCCATGATTTCAAGTTTTGCAGCTGCGGTTCGTGCGCCGTGGACGGTGGCCTTGATTATCTTCGTAGGTGCGGAAACCTTGGAGATTGGGAAGAACTGTCTGAAGTGGAAAAAGTAGAGGACAACGGCGCGTTGGTTTGATTCTATCTTGCGGAAAGTGGTTGCGCCATAATGTTGCTTATCATCATTCGCAAGTCACCACGGGTACCCCGCATCCTCAATAGGGGCTGAAACTATGCGTTTCAGCCCCTATTTTTCCAAATCTTTCAGTAGCTATTCCTGCTGACCTGTGGTATATATTTGTGCTGCAAGGAGGCGAGCACATGAACAAACTGCTGAAGGATCTGTACGACTGCTTCTACACCCCGCCGGAGCTGGCGGCGACGAAGCGGGAAATCGAGGAATGCCACCGCGCGCTCATTGAGGCGCTGGGCAAGCCGGAGCGCCGATTGGTGCTGAAAATCATCGATGCCAAGGACCATATTTCGGAGGACACTTCGCTCGACAGCTTCATCTCCGGATTTCGGCTGGCGTGGCGGCTGTCCGCAGAATTGAATCACTATGACGATGAGCGTCCGGCGCGCTGCCAAGCGGCAGAGAAACCGGGCGCTCGTTTTACGCTCAAAAAGGAGGATGATGAACAATGAAGAAGCGCATCGTGACAGCTGTGATCACCGCTTGCTTGGCCCTGTGTGCCGCTGTGTGGCCGCAGCCAGACACAAGGGGGGAACGACCCGCCCCAATACCAACGCACGCCGTAACTGCCCCGAAAGCGGATGCTGCGACAACGGCAGAAAAGAAAAATGCGGAAACGCCGCGGGCAGAGCCGGACGAGGAGCTTGGCGCCGTTCCTGTCCCCGTACCGGCAGAGTCGACGCCTGCGGTCGAAACGCCGCAGCCGGAGCCTACGCCTCCCACACCGCAGCCGACCATAGAGCTGCAGCCCGGCGATGAGGTCTATATTCCGGGCTTTGGCTGGGTACCATACGAGGGGCCGAATCACCGCGAGTATGCCGCGGATATGTACGAAAATGGCAATAAAATCGGGAGCATGGGCTGAAATTTGCGGAGAACATTCAAAATAGGGTCAAGCCGCTATTGACAATCAAACTTTCTATGCTATTCTATAATGATTTAACCCCGAGGTTGAATGGATGGCATGGGCGAGAAGGAGAGTATGTATGGCGTATGAGTTTGTTTGCGAATCCGAAGCAAAGCGCTATCGTTCGGATTGCTCGAATGTCCTGAAGGAAACCTGCGAGCTGCTGAAGGAGAAGGGTATTTCTGCACAGTTTTCGCTTGTTGGAAGCGGAGCAAGGAATATGATCACGAGAAATGGAGATGGCCCGTATGACTTGGACTACAACCTTTTGGTCATGAAGGCAGATAACGAGTATCGCGACCCGCGATTGTTGAAAGACACAATTAGAAATGCCCTGAACAAAGCGGTGGGCGGAAAGTTCTTTTCGGATGCACAAGATTCAACTTCTTGCTTAACTGCACTGCTGCATTTTAAGGATACTCCAAATGTTGAATTCAGCTTTGATGTTGCTATTACCACGAAAAATAAAAACGGGAATTACATGCGCTTGATACATAACAAAAATGTGTACGCACTGGGCTTGAATCAATACACATGGAACGAAGTGCCACGTTCACATCAAGTGAAAGATAAAGCAGATGAACTGAAAGAAGCAGGCTTATGGCAGGAGGTTCGTGACAGGTATCTTGAGAAGAAAAACATGTATCTGTCTTGGCAGGATCGTAACCACCCATCCTTTGTGGTGTATGTGGAAGCAGTGAATGAGGTTTATAACAGATATTTCAATAGAGGAGGCGGGTACAGTGTGCAATCGATTTTTTGACTACGATGACGGCGACTTCGCCATGAGCATTTCTGACAGCATGGCGATGGACTCCGACGGGGATCTCATGATGCGCATGGGAGATCACATGGCAATGGATATGGACACAGGCGATATTCACATGATCTCCTCATGGCCTGATGATGACGAGGAGTAGGACATAGGCAGCAGCTCAGCGGCTGCGCCGCCATAGACAAAGAAAACATTTTTCAGGATCCGAGCAGGGAAAGCAGCGGGACAGGCCATATAGGCTTGTCCCGCTGTCTGTGTCTTATGGCAGATATTCTTCTGTGATCCGATACCGGCTGATACCGAAGGCGCTGCTCCGCTCCATGATTTCCGGCGGGATCTTGGGCAGATACTTCTTGCTGAAGCTGGTATCTCCGAAGTAGGCGTCAAAGCTTGCCACCGGCAGGACGACCCACTCGCAATCATCCTGCCGGTTGGCGAGGTAATAGCGGATCAGCGTACAGACAACCTCGGATGGAATTTCCTTCGGAAGCGCTGTTGTTACTTTTTCGGTCAGTTTAGGCGGCAGCTCCGACACCTCTCTGCGCAGCGGCCCCAGCTCCACCGCATCGGCAAGGACATCATCAAAGCGCAGTGTCCAGGCGCCCTTGGTTTGGGGTGCAAAAATCGGGATCTGATACTGTATCACCTTGCTTCGCCATGCGGCAGCGAACTTTGACTGAATGACCTCCGCATATTTGAGTGAGGTGCTGCGCACCTTTTCCGGGTGCGTCAGCATGAAGTCTGCGGTGCGGAGAACATGGCAGAGAAACCAGCCGACCCCATCCGCATCCACCAGCTCCGGGAACTCCGGATGCAGCTCCGAAAAATCCGTCTGGAACTGCCACTCCTTGCCCTGCACGCGCTTTCCGTCCTCCGGCACACTGCACCAGGCGCAGAGCGCACGGCGGGCATAGTCGACCCGGTCATGCGGATCACCCGAAATGACCGCTCCATCCTCCCCGTGGAACAGGTATCCGCGAGCCAGAACGGTTAGAATCCGCGCCATCCCCTCAAACTCCAGGATCGTGGCAAAGGTGAACCGGCCCAGCCATGTCGTATCGCTCTTCTTACTGGCGGTATAGGAAACCGTTCCGGTATATGCGCAGAATTCCTCCCATTCGTTAATCATCCCGCACCTCCAGAACATTTTTCTCAATATACTCCGGCAGCAGCTCCCACAGCAGGTCACGCCTGCCGAGGGCTACCACATAGCGCACGGCCAAAGTCGGTCTTACGATAGTAGTCAGCAGCTCCCGGCACTTGGCCGTCACCGCATCACGGTAGCTCCGGGAGGCGGACTTGTCTGCGAAGGCTCTCATCATGGCGGTGAAGGCCTTCGAGTCGCTCTCACGGAACAGCTGCTTTTTCTCCCTGCCGGTGTTCTCATCCGCCATATCGCAGACAATGTCTCCGAGGATGCGGTAGCCGCCGAAGCAGAAATCGGTCAGCAGATCGTAAACATCCTCAAACTTTGGCAGCCATTCCCGCAGGAAGCGCTCCCGTGCATCCTCGTCCATGAGGTGCCAAGCCTGCTCCCGAATGGCTTGCCGCAGAGCGGACACCCTTTCCGGCGGCAGGCTGCCGAACAGGGCGTACAGCTCGTCGGGATCGTATGCATCCTCCTGCCCTCTGGCATACAGAATGCGCTCCACATCGCTCTTCCGCTTTTTCACCTTCACCGGAACATGGCAGGCTCGGATGCGGGAGAGACAGGCGTCGTGATCCCGCAGCAGCGCATCCACCGCCGCCAGCTTATCGGAATTCAGTTGCTCCTTCCAGTCCGGCTGCCGGGCGAAGGAAAACAGTTCCTCATCCTTGGCGGGCTTTGCCTTGATATGCGGCGTGTTCTTTTTCAACTGCTGCGCCAGATACGGCAGGCGCTCCACGTTGGAGTCCACCTTGCTCCAATCCACCTTCTTGAAAAACGCCTTCACCTTGGCCGCATGGGTAGGCTCATACCAGGCACGCCGGGTCTCCATTTCTTCTACCAACGTTTTATATTTGAGAAAGTCGCTGCGCCTGACAGTCTTATGGATCAGGTACTCATCCAGATCCGGGCGGATGCCGCTCTTGGCCGAGTCGATCTCCAGCCCGGTGAGGATGGCCAATGTCTCCGTCTCCTCCCGGCAGCGCTCACGCTCCTCGACGTCGGAGTTTTCGTTGTAGGCAATGATGCTGCGGTCCAGCGCGGCGTTGCAGATCTGGCCGACGCGGGAGGAGAAGGTGCTGCGAACGGTCTCAAACCGTGCCTCCCAGTCGTCGGCACTGCGGATCTGGGGCTGGGCCGTAGGGATCATCAGCAGAGGAATGTTCTCTGTGTTGGTGAGGGATTTGTGTTTCTCGTAGCGGTAGAGGTTGTAGTTGCGGCGGACGCAGGCATTCAGGATCGGATCAGATATGGTCTTGATCATATCGCCGTCGTAGTCAGCGCCGCCCAGCCGCTCCGCAGCCAGCATATTGGAATCCACCATCACCACATCCGTCAGGTGCCCGAAATAGTAATGCCGCATCTGCTTTCTCTCTTCCTTCGCGTCGTAGAAGGAAAGCTGTAGTTCCTCGTTGCGGGCAATGTGCGGATTGCGTAGCAGCGTGCAGGCGTCGTCATGGGCATAGGCCGCCTGGGGTGCATAGAAGGAACTCTCCGGGAAGTGGTCGGTCATGACGGTGCTGTAAAACATCCGTTGCCTGCGTTTGCGCGGCGGAACAGTCGGGAGCAGAAATGCCAGAAAGTCCAGAAGATCACCGGAAAGATAACGGTTGTCTCCCGCTACGATCAACCGGCCGACGGCGTATTGCTCCACGATTTTATCGGCTTCATCCTCCAGTCGCTTGGCATAGACCGGTTCGTTGATGAAGCTCGGATTCTTTTTCAGCACGGCGGCAAGGATCTGGTCCTTGCCCTGGTGTCGTTCCCACCAGCTGACCCGCTCAAACTTCTCCAGAAAGTAATTCTGCCGAAACGATTCATCGGCGCAGAAATTGTAATACGCCAGTTCCGTCTGCTTGGTGAGCCAATTTCGCTCGTCTGTCTCCGGGCTGTGGTCCCAGCCGTCCGGCAGATCGGCAGGGCGGAACTCGTCACCCTGAATGGAAACGGTGGTCAGAAACTGATAGTTCAGCTCGGTGGTCTGTTCCGGTTTCTCCTTGCTCACATTGGTGATGTACAGCGCATGGCGGTACTTGCGAAACACCGTCCGGTAGTCCTCCCAGTTCATGCCACTGGCAGTGAGCCAGCCGTATCCCTTGAACATGCTCTTGGTGAGGATGATGTCCACATCCCGGACGGAATGCTCCATGCCCCACAGATCGGTGATGGTGTCCGTCCCGCAGAGGGTCAGGAAGTCTTTGAAGTCCACCTCGTGCAGCATACCCTTGACATAGGGCATACGGATCTGGAATGAGGTGTGGACTTTCTTCCCGCACAGCTTCTCGTCCACGACGCGGGCATATTCTTTTGAGATCAGCCCCTCGCCGTCGAAGCAGGTGATTTCGATGTCCTCTTTTTTCTCCACCCGGTGATATTTGCGGGTACTGCTCTGCGTTCCGTCGTCCTCTACGGTGATGACGCTGACATTCCGCTCTGTGCGCGTAGGATTGTCGATGACCACCACCCGGTGGGGCCGGTCAATGCCGATGCCGTCAATGCGGATACCGCTGGACAGCATCAGGCCGTTGTAGGCATAGAGCTTGCTGAGCTGGCAGTCACCGATGGTCATATCCATCATGATGCGGCGGCACACCGTGTCATAAAAATCCTCCCGGATGAAGGCCAGCCGCGCCTGCCGACTCATGCTGCCCGAACGCTCAAAGGCGAGGTAACGATGTGCCCCGGAGCCAAAGTCCAGGCTGACACCTTCGGGACGGAACAGGGCCCTGGCCTTCTCCTGCCGGATCAGGTGTTTCTTTCTGGCGCCGCTCCGGTCGAAGATGCCGGAGAAGTCCATATAGAAAATGATGTCCGAGAGATCCGTCACCAGCTGCCCACCGGGTGTTCCGGTGAAGGCATCGCCGCGCAGCACGCACATGATCTGATAGAACAGTGCGTTATCGTCCTGCTCGTGAGGTGCGGAAAGTGATTTGCATTTCTCTGTCTCGGCGGCGCTGAGATGGAAGGTATATGTCCCGTCCTGCTGCCTGCCATAGCTGATCACGGCTCTGGCGGACAGCTCGTAGATCCTGTATTTTACCAGCGGCATCGGCTCACCTCCTCATGCTTCTATTCTATCATGAGGTTCCAAATTTGCAATATAGATACTGCTCCCACTTTTTCAGTGGGAGCTTTTTGCTTGCAGCTCTCAACAAAAAATTATAAAGGAGGAATCCAATGCAAGAATCCACATTCACCAACTACGACCAGCTGCCGCTGTTCCTCAATGCGAACACGGTGGCGCAGGTGCTGGGCGTGTCCATCTCCAGCGCCTATGAGCTCATGCACGAGACGGGCTTCCCCGCGCTGCGGATAGGCAGCCGCATCGTGGTACCCAAAGAAGAGTTCCGCCGGTGGGTAGATGCGCAGACAGGAGGTGATGCCTGATGTTCCGGCGTTGGCCTAAGCGAGATCCGAACAAGTATTACTACCTCGTGCCAAACGAGGTGTTCAACCTCGGTCTCAGCTCGCATGAGATTGCCGTCTACAATTACCTTCTGCGCTGCGAGGATCGCAGAACCTACCAGTGCCATCCCAGCTACCGCACCATCGGAAAGGCGGTGCAGCTGAGCGAAAACACCGTGCGGAAGTATGTGGCCGGTCTGGAGGAGAAGGGGCTTATTCACACCGAGCCCAGTACCATCACCACAAAGGACGGCCGCGTGCGCAACGGAAGTCTCATCTACACCATCCGCCCCATTCAGGAAGCACTTGAGCTGAACTATCAGCGGCAGTTCCTGCGGGCGGAGCGTGACATAGAGCGGGCAAAGGCAGAGAAACGGCTGGCCGAATTGAATCGGCAGAACAAAAAGGAGGAAAGCGCATGATGCAGCAGCTTGCAAACTTTATTGTAGACCATGACCCGATGATGGTTCTCCAGCGCACACACGACACAGTACGCTACATCCGGTGGGCGTGGAACAAGGATCATGCCGACCTCATTGATGAAGACGGACTTCGCCTGTTTCTCTGCGATGAACATCGCGGCGATCTGACCGAGGAGCAGAAGGTTTTCGCCCGCCGATGCCGCGACGAGATGCGGAGCGTCTATGAGGAAATGTGCGTGCGCTTACTGCAACATGAGATCATGCTGGAGCGTGGCATGGTGCCGGATGTCAGTACCTACCGCAGCGTGTTCTGCACGGAAGGAGGTGATGCGCCATGGATGCTTGACCGGGCGGGGTAACTGCCTTTTCCGCAAAGCGCCGCAGAGCGGCTGAAGTGCGCGTCAGCGCCGAAAATTCTCGCTTCGAGAATGACAAGTTTCGCCTTCGTGGTACGGAACGGGGCGATTGCCCCGTTCCGACCCCTTCGGCAGGCGGGCTAAGCCCACACCCCTATCAACACAAAGAAAAATGAATTTAAAGGAGATAAAGATTATGACGGAGAACACCTATAATCCCTATGAAATTATGATGGACAAGTACGATAAGGAAGAGATGCTCAGCGATGTACGGGAAGCCATGCTCTATCAACTCGGCGCGGATGTCTCCTGTGAAGAGTTGAATCACTTTTTCACCGGCAAGGGCAAAGCCGCACTGTCTGGCTGTGCGGAGTGGCAGCAGTGCTTTGCAGTCGAAAAGATGCTGGAGTTCTATTATATGCATGCGCGGGACGAGACTATGGCTAAGCAGATTGAAACGATGACTATGCCGGCACGCCAGGGTGACGAGCGCCATGGCTAAGAATCAATTTATCCGCGCCCGCGTTGCTGGGTGGGAAAAGGACTGCATCCGCCGCAAGGCGGATGCAGCTCATATGACCGAGAGCGAATTTGTGCGCCGGGCGGCTATGGATCGTGAGGTCACGGTCATTGAAGGTATGGATGAGCTCCTGCGGGAGTTGCGCTATCAGGGAAATAACCTGAACCAGCTCACGGTCATGGCTCGGCAGGGGCGTATCACGCAGGTGAACTATGAACCCTTTACGGAGGTGTACCGGAACGCATGGCAAACATTAAATTCATTGCTGTCTCACGCAGTCTGAGCGGTATCCTGGACTATGTTACCAACCGTGAGAAAACGGTGGAGCGTCTCATCTCCGGCGTCAACTGTGTGGCCCAAACAGCTCAGGATGAATTCGAAGCGGTAAAGAAACAGTTCCGCAAAACAGATGGCCGTAGCTATTATCACATCGTCCAAGCCTTCGCCCCGGACGATCCGCTGGATTTTGATACAGCGCATGAGATCGGGTTGAAGTTTGCGAAATACTTCAAGGGCTACCAGTGCGTGGTGGTTACGCATATGAATACGGCGCACATCCACAATCACATCATCATGAACTCGGTAAACTTTGAAAACGGCCAGAAGTTTCACCAGAGCGCCCGGGAGATGCAGCAGGCCAAGGAATACAGCAACCAGCTCTGCCGGGAGTATGGCTTGTCCTTCACCGAGAGCAAGGCGGATCCGTTCCGTATTCCTGCTTGGAAAAAACGGCTGTGCCGTACCATTAAGGAAGCTATGGAGAACTGTGCTACCCGTGAGGAGTTCATCGCATTCATGGCGGAGTACGGCTACAAGGTGCGATGGGAGGCGAATCAAAAACACATCACCTACACCACACCGGAGAATGTCCGATGCAGAGACAATAAGCTCTTCGACCAGACGCTTCTGCGCAGCAGCATGGAAGCCTACTTCGATATGGGCGGCTGTGAGTATCTGGAAAGCCGCATCGATGCCACCGAGTACGGTGAACTCCTGCCTACGGTGGATGATGCCGTCTGCGGTTTGATCTCCATTCTGGATGCGATGAACACCGGCGACAATGACCGCTTCCATCTGGAAACGCTGCATCACAGCAAGCAGGAGATCCGGCGCATTCTGGAACGCGGCGGTAAGATCGACCGCACGGTGGAATACGCCGTAGATGACGAAGAGGAAGAATACGAGCAGTACCATGGCTTTTCTATGCGGATGTAGTGGCGAACCATTTCAAAGTTCTGATAGCTATTTCACGAAAAGTGTGGTAGTTGTTTGTGTTGCAAAAAGAAAACGAATCCAAAGGAAGTGAAATACATGGCAAAACGAAGACCTGCCGGCGACGGCATGGTGCGAAAGCGTGACGACGGACGCTGGGAGGGTCGCATCGTCATCGGCCACCGGGAAAACGGCGAGCCGCTGTTCCGTCATGTCTACGCCAAGACGCAAAAGGCACTGCTGGACAAGCTCCACCAGAACATCGAATGCTACCGCGATGTGGAGTTGACCGAGGACAGCCGCATGACGCTGGGCCAGTGGCTGGATCGCTGGCTCACAGAGTACAAGGCGGGTACGGTGCGGCCCGGCACGCTCAAAAGCTATCGCTGCTACATCGAATACTACATCAAGCCGCAGTTGGGCGACAAACAGATATCCCTTATCTCCCAGCAGGACATCCAGCGGATGTACCGCCGCCTGAAAACGGAGGGGCGTATCCACGAGCATCCCGAGATGGATCATCAGCTCTCGGACTCTATGGTTCGCCACATCCACTCCACGCTCCACGCTGCGCTGAAAGATGCGGTGCATGCGCACGTTATTCCCAGGAATCCCACCGAGGGTACGACTGCGCCCAAGCCTAACTACAAGCCCAAGCGCATCCTCACCCGTTCGGAGCTGGATGCCTTCCTCGCAGTGGTGGAACAGGACGAGGTGTGGCGGGACTTCTTCCAAACGGAGCTGATGACCGGCCTGCGCCGCGGTGAGATCTGCGGTCTGCAATGGAACGACTTCGATGGGGATGCCGGGACGCTGAAAGTGTGCCGCACCCTCCACAGCCAGAGGAAGGGCGAGTACACCGTCGGTGAGACGAAGACCAATCAAGGCATGCGCACCATCATCCTACCGCACAGCGTGACTGACATCCTGCGGCGGCGAAAAGCGGATACTATCAGCCAATGGATATTCCCGAACCCGGTGAAGCCGGAAGACCCTGTTGACCCCAATGCGGCCTATCGCCACATGAAGACGCTGCTCCAGCGGGCGGGTCTGCCCAGTATCCGCTTCCACGATCTGCGTCACACCTTCGCCACCCACGCTCTCACCAGCGGCGTAGATGCCAAAACGCTGTCCGGCATCCTGGGTCACACCAATGCGTCGTTCACGCTGGACACCTACACCCATGTCACATCAGATATGCAAAAGCAGGCTTGCGGCATCGTAGGCGGCTTCATGGAAGATATCTTCGGAAAGGAGTTGAAACCGTGGCAAGAAAGCGAAAAGCCGGAGACGGAACGGTAAGGCAGCGCAAGGACGGACGGTGGGAAGGTCGCATCGTCATCGGCTACGATGACAACGGTTATCCCAAGACGAAAAATGTCCTTGCCAAAACCAAGAAGGAGTGCGTCGAAAAACTTCAAAAGCTCAAAGAAGCGTGCGGCGGGCTGAAACCGGAGAAGGTGCGGCCCGAGATGCCCTTCGGGGATTGGCTGACATACTGGTATGAGAATCACTCCAAGCCAAAGATCCGCCCCACCACGCAAGAAACCTACGAGAGCCGCATCCGCTTGCACATTATCCCAGAGATTGGGGACATTCCACTGAACAAGCTGACGCAGAATGACCTGCAGCAGTTCTATGGTCGGCTCAAGAAAAGCGGCCGGAAGCGCTTCACCGACAAGTACGGCGAAGGGCTGTCCGACCGAATGGTGCGCATGTGTCACGCCACCTGTCGCTCCGCGCTGGAGAAAGCGGTGCAGGATGGACTGATCCGTGTGAACCCGGCCATCGGCTGCAAGCTGCCGCCGAAGAAGGCACGGGAGATGCAGGTGCTGACGCGGGAGGAGCTTCAGCGGTTTCTCATTCAGGCAAAGTTCGAGGGCTACTACGAAGCGTTCCTTCTGGACTTGGCGACAGGTTTGCGCCGGGGCGAACTCATGGCACTGCAATGGGATGACCTAAACTTCAAAACCGGTGTGTTGAATGTGAATAAGCAGGTCTACGATGTGCGTGGCCAGCTTCAGATCAGCACGCCCAAGACGAAGAACTCCGTCCGCAAGATTGTCCTGCCGCCCGCTGTGGTAGCGGTGCTGCGGGAGTACAAAGAGACAGCGGACTCCCGCTGGATGTTCCCATCCCCAGTGAAGGAGGACTGCCCTATCACGCCCGGCGTGGTGCGTCGCAGATTGCAGCTCATCTTAGAACACGCAGGCTGTAAGCATGTGAGGTTCCACGACCTTCGCCATACTTTCGCAACGCTGGCGCTGGAAAACGGTATGGATGTGAAAACGCTCTCCGCCATGCTGGGCCATGTGTCGGCGGCCACCACACTGGACATCTATACCCACATCACCGATGATATGCAGCGGGCAGCCGCCGAAAATATTGACCGCGGCATCGGCAAGGCAGCGCCACAGGAGGACGATTCAGAGCCGGGGCAGGAAACTGCACCGGCCCAGGCGGAAAAGCCGAGTATGACCGATTTCAAGCCCTATGTGGGCCGCAAGCGCAAGTCCGGCACCGGCTGCGTCACCGAGATCAACGACCACCTCTTCGAGGGACGCTACTCCCCCAAATGGCCCGACGGCAAAAAGCACGCCCGCAATGTCTACGCCCACACCCGCGAGGAGTGCGAGGAGAAGCTGAAAGTACTGATTGTGGAGATGAAGGCAGAAATTGCGGAGGCAAAACGGCTGAAAGCAGAGGGATCTCTGCCGCCGCAGGGGCCGGAGAAAGGCAAGAAGAAAGGCGGGAAGAAAGCGAAGAAGGCGAAAGACCGCAAGTAAAAAGAATAACCTCCATGTGTGCAGAATAATTACACACACGGAGGAAAATTCAGATGTCATAGAAGCTATCGCCTTACCCCTATTGCCTCGAGAGATTTAGGTTTAAATCGGTGTAAGTGGCGCATAGTATAGAAAGGAATATAGTACCATCAGCGTGGCAAGATGACATGCTTAAATGTGGATTAAGTTAGGTCGTTATCTTAGTCCGACAAAACGACCAACCGGGGCAGGACCGGTATGGTATCTATATTCCTCTTTCTTTTTGAAATTTTTGTCGATCCATCAGGATTTTTGCCTGTGTACGAGGCGAGAAGTATTTACTTGATATTCTCCGTCTCTCTCGGTCTATGATTTTGTCTGAATGAACCAACATATGCCTAAGAATAGCCAAGGTCATATTTTTTGCCATGCCATCGCCTTGAAGGCTGCAAAGCTCTTCTGCCTCTTTAATTACTGCTTGATAATCATCGACCTTCTCCCAAAACATTAGCCGCTCTATCCTGTAGTTGAGAGAGGGAGAAATGTAGTTTTGTTGAGCCAGATAATCAACTGTATTATCGTTTGCACCGTGAGAAGACGCTACGTAATACAGGTTTAGCAGCATATTTAAAGATACTTCCTGGAAGAATCGCAGAATATCCTCGCGTGAGAGTTTTTTCCCTTCAAAGTCAGGTTCTTCTTGCCAAGCAATGACTTCTTCAACTAAATAATCAAGACTATTGTCTATAGACTCGGCCCATTGACTAAAAATTTTGTTAGGAAGTTGGTACATAGCCGAAACATAGTCTTTTTTTACAGGGCCAGGAAGAATACTTATAAATGCAGAGAAATTCCTCGCAATAATCTTTAACTGTAAAAATGCTCTTATTAATTGGTTATTCAACTCATCGATTTTGGTTTCGTCATAGTCATATATATCTAATGTTTCGATGATTGTATCTCGTTCTTCTTCCTCAATTGCCTGATTGTGGATCTCCTCTTCTTTTTCATCTTCTTTGGGAGAAACAAGACTCTTAGCGGGCATAGATTGCAAATATTTAATACCGATGTCTGATAGGTCAAACTCCGTCCATCCAGAAACATAAGAAACTGCTTGTTCAAGAAGAAGGCGTGGAATATTAACGTTATCCGAAATGTAGGTCATGAATAAGAGAATGTCACCGTTGATGCTAAAGCAAGATTGCCTAACAATAGATTCCAAATCTGTTGTGTCTCCAGTATCATGAAACCTTCTGTTAAGTGCTTTCGCAACAAAATATGCAAGATGATTTTTGCTTGCAAAACGATACTCATATCCATTTGATGTTCTTGACAAAAGCCCGCTATTTACTCCAATTTCGATGAATCTTTCTGCTGTCAGATAACGATTATCGTAGTATTCGCAATATGCTGCAATGACTTCATGAATATGCTCTGCGTTAATGGGATATTCTTTGTTAAAATGTATATAGTGAGCAATTTCGCTTAAGGCAACAATAATATCATTAGAGTTTTCCTTCCTCCCCACAAGATGGGGCGCAATCGATCGTTCTATGGATGCCTCGAAGACTTTGCTAAAAACTGTTGCGTCTGATTTATCCAATTCACCAAGGTGCGCGCAGTAATAATCCACAAATTGGACAACAAAGTCGATATCTGTGCGGAATGCTAATTTATATGAATTTAAACACTGTTCAAGCGTTCTGGCAATACCAGCGGCTTTTAATTCGTCGTTATCCGTCTTAATTAAAACGATTTTTTGAATCAAAGCCAATCGTTTTTCTGCATACAAGCGAGAAATGGACGCTTTCTTGAATTCTTTACTTGCTTTAATATTATCTTTTACCATCTGTACGATATCAAATTGAGACGTTTCTTCAGATGCTACGACTATTGTCCCAAAGATATCTTCTATTCCTCGCAAAAATTTATTGAGGTGTTTGGGAGAAATTCTGTGTAAATCATCTATAATTATTACTTTCTTATCTGACGGGATGGCTTGGAACAATGAGTAAGAATCCGCCCCATAAGTATCAGTAACGAGCTCTTTTAGGATATTCTCTTGACTTCTACCGGTGATATCGTCTGTTCCACAATACAAGACGACATACTGTGTTTGCAACTCCTTAAAAGTCATTTTTAAGAGCGTTGTTTTTCCTGAATTGCTGCCTCCCATGACAGCAACATATCTATTCTCTTTAATAAAAGCAATAAAATCTTCCATCTTATCTATTGCTTTTCCTCTGGAGTATTCTTTTGACGCATTAAAGCGCAGCGTTGGAAAAACAAAGTAATCGCTAACACTTTGCGCAATCGTGTTTTTTGAGTCGGCCATCACTGTTGCAATATATTTTTCTTGATAAGTCAATCCTGTCCCGCACAAAGATTTCTGCATCAAAATATGCTCTTGCTTCATTGTAGCAACAAAAGCGGACCGATCTGCATTCCAACTAAATTTACTCAAAAAGTATTTTCTGCTTTCAGTATCAAACAGCGCAGCATAATAATCAGAAAGAGTAGGAACTGAACTTTGCCACCATGCTCCGCCAGCTTGTTTTACAATTCGATTTCCATTATCGTAGAGAACATTTTGCGTGCCAGGAAAATGCTCATGGCCATAAAAAGCAAGAGAACATCTTTTGGAAAGAGTATTCTCCAACTCTTTTTTCTGAGAAAACTCAAACCAATCTGGAGAATGATGCATTACAACAAGGGAAAAATCCGCATTTGATTCTGTAGTTAACGAATGAATTGCGTCTTCTGGCAGATAATGAAGGCCATCATCAGAATCGCAAGAAAATGGTGCAGTATTGAGTAAATTCGCTTCAATACGGTAGCCATTATCAAAATGGAGTATTTTTCTGGTAACTAACTGTCCAAACGGAATATGCATCCAGTAAGGAAAGAAACAACCATTTCTATCCGAAAAAGAGAAATAGTTTTTCATGCTCTTTAACTCTTGCTGCAGGTGTAAAGCTCTTTCTTTCTCATCAAAAGAGCGAATTTTCGAAGAATCCAGCCGAGTACTTCTTCCCCAATCAATATCATGATTGCCGGGAACGATCAGTATCTTAGTATTCTTCTCACTGATGGAATATTTCCTTCTTATTTCAGGAATTAACCTTTTTAAGAATGTGGCGGCAATTTTATATTGGTTCGCCTGGCCCGTAGCGGCAATGTCACCAGAAAGGACAATGACAATTCCTTCAATCGGAGTATAAACACCAAGGGAGTCCACAATAGCCTGAATTTTAGCTGGATGAACTCCCTTGCTGTCGTTCAAGTGGAAATCACTTAAATGTAAAAAAGAGATCCTCATGTCTTTCCCTCACATTAAAAAGCAAAATTAAAACCGCATAAGAATTCTCTTACACGGCTGCCTTGGTGGCACAAAGGTCTACCGTTAATTAATTATAATACAATTTGGTGAAAATTACAATAAGACGTCGAATTTATAACTGCCCGCAAATTCTGCGCCGCAATAGACAAAGAATAGAAAAATCCCTCTGAAATCAATGATTTCAGAGGGATTTTGGTCCGAGTGAGGTGACTTGAACACCCAACCTCGACATCCCAAATGTCGCGCCCTACCAGTTGAGCCACACCCGGATATTCAATTTCTGCCATGATACCACGGCGAGGGGAAAAAATAAAGATTTTCCTGTCTGTGGTCATTTATGTGGTCAAAGCCGCTTTTGTGCCGTTTTCGGCAACCGGGGGAAATCCCACAAACGCAGGTGCCACAAGGCTTTGCGGCGTTTCGACTTACCCCGTCCCGGATACCGCCACGGCACTCCCAAACCAGGCGCGATACCAACTTCGCTATACCCGGATGTATTATATTATTATAACAGGTCAAAATGCGCATGTCCAGTCCTCTATATAGCTTTTTGCATTTTTGCATTTTATGGAATCCTGCGCTCTAAACGCCATTGAGCGCGTCTTGCACAGATTAAATCTGCTATGTTAGAGTCAGGGCTGTTTCAACCTTTTGTAATTGCGCTGGAGTGTACTCTGTATAAAGGGATGCCTCTATTGTATTCCCATCTTCATCATAGAATTCAACGGTAAATGCTTTGCCGTTACCGAGTACATCGACAATGGTTCCTTCAGTCCCTGCTTTGACCCCAGTTTCGGGATCATCATTTTTCAAGGTAACGGTATCGAAAAGCTTCAACATGGTTTTTCCTCACAGTCAAAACGAGTATGCGGGGATCACATATTTGCTCCATGCAGCAGCCTGCTCCATACACTGCTGATAGTCCGTTCGCAGTTCATCCGTCAGAGCATAGACCAGCCGCTTCACAACAACCTTATTCTCTGCAATCGGTCGGAATTTGAGGCTAATGAGGTATTCTTGTCCATCGCTGCACTGTGATAGAGACAGGAGATTTGTACCCGTCTTTCGGATCCAGTTTTCTCCCCAGACGATCTCGCCGCAATGTGGACACTCGAAGGATACAACGTAATCATCGCTCAGAGCATCGCCAATATCGGCATAGGGCTCTTCAAACTCGTAACTCTCAACGATGCCATTTCTATTCTCTACGGTCTCCTTGTACTCGTTCAGTCCCCTTATGAGACCTAAATGTATGCAGAGAAGCGCTGCGCTCCTTGCGTCATTTAGGGCATCGTGGGAATCAAATGGAACCTCGCCAACAATCGCCAACGCATTGGCCAATGCGTATTGCTTTGTGTCATGTGTAACCTGATCCACAAAAATATTCTGTAGATTGAAACACGGGGGCATAAAGCTGGTATCAATATTATGGAGATCCATATTCTTTCGCAAAATACGAAGATCTTCTGTCCCCCAGACCAGGAACACAAAGTCATCGCCGCACCAATCACAGAAAGAATCAAACACCGTGTGGAACCCTTTCCCTTTTTGTAAATCCCGATTGGATAGTTTGGTGATCTCCGCTACCTTGGGGTGAAGCTCTGTATAGTACTGAGGCGCAATCCGCTCATTGAAGGAGTCTAGCACTTCAAGAGCCTGATTCAGCTTGATTGCTCCGATCTGGATAATCTCACCCGTCAAGAAAACCGGATCTTTGACCATCTCAGAAAAGGTAAGCGCCTGATTCCACTCCATATCCATGACAATGTACTCCACGGCAATTGCTCCTTCTTTCGTTCGATTGTAATCATCATAGAGCTGTCGGTGTCCAAAAGAACGGACAATGCGAATTATCCCTATTGGCACCTTGAATACAGATGATTATCAAATTACCTGCAAACAAAAAAAGCCCCTTTCGGGACTTGTGATTTACACGAAAAAGATGAGCCTTGACCACCAGCAAAAGCAGTCAAGGCTCATCTTTCGTTCTTAGTATCTAACATCAATTTAACCTCGCTTTCTTGAGTTGAGAGGGAGTTAGCTGTACATTGGACTCACCCTTTCTGTATCTATAAGATAGCATAGGATAGACAAAAAATCAATGCAGGAAAGACACAACTTATCTTTCAAAAAACTGGTCATTACAATGAAATGTGGCGCGAATGCGCAAGACCAGATTGACATCTCTGCGCGATTACTGTATCATTAAATTGTTGAGGGCTTTCACACATGTTGTGAAAGCCCTCATTTTTCTGTTATTGATTGATTTATCTGGCTACATACGATGCCTGCTTTTGAATTCGATTTCTCATGAGTTGCCGAAATGTAATGGGAGCCACGACCTCGAGGACCGGCCCGAAGGACAGTACGCGGATCAGCAACTCCGTTTCATCATCTTGGACGTATCGGAGTGTGATTCGATATAGCCGCTCATCCAACTTCTGCGTTTCCTTTTCAAAGTGGGAGAAATGCAATAGGACACGCTCCAAACCATTGCGCTCATCATGGAGAAGTAGCGTAAGTTCCTGAAGGCGTTCTTTCGGTACGATCACAGAGCTTGGATTGTATTCTTCTAGCAGCTCACAGGATCGAATACGAGCTATGTTGACCGTGTTCATCCGCCGCATTCCCGTCACTAAGACCCGAAATTTATCATCCTTCTCCGAATACTCCAGGCGGTACGGATTGCAAACAAAAGAATGACGGGCTCCGGTATGTCCGTGGAATCGAATCCGCATTTTCCGGTTCTCATGGATTGCCCGCAATACCATCCGGAAGCAATGAACATAATTGGGATTGGAATAGGGATCCCCATCTGCATACTGGTCAAAACGGATGAAGGTATCCTGAGTATATAACGGTTCCACATCTTCAAGGCCACTCGTGTCCGGATTAAATAAAGCGATTCTTGGGTCTGAGAGGATCGCTTTCAGCCATCGCTTCTGCAGAGTGGTCAAAGGCATTGTCGGCTTTTCCCGTAGAATGGTGTGGAAGTCGCTGTCCAGCAATGGCCATGCACCGGACTGTAGGGCAGCAGGAATGGACAATACGCTTTCTGCGAACGACTTTTCCTGCACGATAGCAGTCAGCTTTCCGGCGGTCAGCGTTTCCTCCGCAGCTTCAGTTAGAACGGCAGCAACAACATTGAAGTAACTGCCGTAGATCTCACTAAATAGCATCGGCATCCCCTCCGTACATAGCCTCCATGCGTTGCAGATCTTCATAGAAGGTATTTACGACAAATTGGCTGCTGCACTGCAGATTTACAATACGGCCAATGAAGGTTCGAATCCATGGCAGCATTTCCGAGGCATCATAGACATCCGCCACGAAGCGGCAGGGCTGTTCATCCAGAATCTCCAGACGGCCGTGGCGCTTTTCCCGATCCAGCCGATGGAGAATAAAGTCCTCACCGGGATCGAAGTGAATCGTCATCTCAATATGATCCAGGTTATAGTCTTGGCCAGTTGAAACACCCCAGAGATGCTCATCGAATTTCTGCTGGAATCCCAAGTACTTTTCATATTGCTTTTCAACGCTCCCGGCTGTGACCTTCTTGATCGCGTCCAGACGGAAGAAAGTCAGGTGCCTGCCACGGTAGTGGTAGCCAAGGAGATATTGCCTGCCGGATTGTGTGCTGCTGTAGATCTTCAGCGGGCAGACAGTTCGCTGGTAGTCGCGCCCATTGCGCAAGCTGCAGATAGAGAGCTCCACCGCTCGTCGTTCGCTGATTGCCAGCAGCAGATCACATAGAATATTGCTGTCAAGCGCATGCAGGACATAGTGGTGTTTGAAACGGAAGATATCAGAGGGCTTCTCCAGTTTGTCCATAAGGAAAGAACCTACCACGCCGAGAGGATCTGCTTCCGAATAAAAGGCAAGCGCGTCTTTCCAAGAGTCCAGGTCAATGGAGGAATCATCCGATCTCCGATACAGAACTTCACGGCCCCTTTTCTCCGCACGCAGAAGGCCAAGTTCTTCGTATTCTTTGAGCTTCTTTCGCACGGTAGACTCATCCAAGGAGAAGTCCCCATTGAAATGCGAGAGATAGTCGTCGTTGATCCGGTCAACAATCTCCTTGGAAGATAGCACGCTGCCATCCGCAAGGATGTCCAGAATATAGAAGTGGAGCGTAATATCCTTATCCGTAAAGCTCTTTGCTTTGAATGCCTTATAGAGAGGATTACGCGGGACTCTTCTGCTGTCCAGAGAGAGAAATACATTTTTCCCGGATGACTCCTGGTGAAAGGACATGTAGTCACCCAGCCAGCTTTCAATTCTGCGCCGTTCATTATCATAGCTTCGAGCGCTCTTCATTCCATACTCATCACGGCTCTTAAAGCCATAGACATAAAACTCGCGCATATAGTTCCGGATCCGTTCAAAGCTCTTGACCAACTCACTATAAGCCATGTACTCCACCTCCTCTTCACCAGATAGTATCACTTTAGATTATCAAATGTCCAAAAGAACGGACAGCTCCTAAGAGTCCCCCCCAGGAGCTGTTTGCGGTAATGCTCAGCCGACCGTTACTGATACACTCTTTCCGCTGAAGGCCACTCCGTACTTATAAATCGTTGAAACGCCCTTGCTGAGCATTTCAGTATCATATTGCCTGTCATTAATCTGCTGTAAAGCAGTTTCAGATAGCAGTTTCAGCTTTTCTTCCGTACACCCTTTTTCCGCCTTCAGTTCGATTAGAATGCCAGGTAGATTCGCACGCTTGGGCATCATCTGGATATCGTATCGACCTTCTCCAGATTCTCTGTTAGAGGTTGTGTAAGCTCCGCTCAGCATTGCGCATAGGCCAAGCATAAACCCGTGATAGAAATTTTCGCCGGCTGTATCGAAGCTACTTGCGGACTGAAGAAGAAGGTTATGGATGAGCTCTTGTATGCGTTTGCTGTCACCGGAGTAAATGGCTTCCTGAACGGAAACCGCAATAGACTGAGGAATAATACGATTGAGCTTTTGTAAGATCTCCTTGTTGTAGACAAAGGAGATCTCTTTATTCGGAAGTGCGAGTTCGCAGATAGAGTCGATACCAAAAGACGAATCTACTTTAACTGCATTCAGATAACCGGCAACCAGCAGGAAGCTATAGATGACCGAAGGGTTTTGCTTGATCTGTGGGTATATGACATCGGTATCGATATAGGACACGATTGTCTTCCCGGAAACAAGGGATGTCAGTTTCTCATAGGTATCCTGATCCGCTTCCTCAAGCAGCTCTCCGATGATATCGTTACTACCAGTAGAGAGCCAGAACGCTTTCGGTTGGCAGCCGTTGTTGAAGTAGTTGATCACAGACCACGGATTGAATATCTCCGCGCTTCCGAAACGGTAACCATCGTACCAGTCACAGATCTCATCATATTTTTCAGCAACGCCATAGTACTCCGCCATCTCTCGAACTTCGTCTGGAGTTAAGCCGAAGTAAGAGCTGTACTTGCTGTCGAGAACAGAATTGATCGTGACATTATTTAGTCCGGTGAAGATGCTCCCTTTTGCAACGCGGAGGATTCCTGTCATCAGGCCAAAAGACAGGTGCCTATTATCCTTGAGGCCTCCGGAGAAAAGGTTCCGCATGAGAGGAATCACCTTGTCGCAATATCCGAGTGAGTAGCCCTGCTGGATGGGAGTATCGTATTCATCAATGATGATAATTGGCGCAACCGCATAATGCGCATGAAGCATTCTAGAGAGATTCATGAAGGACATGGCGATATCCGTTTCGCTGGCAGTCCCGCCAAGGATGCTTCGCAGATACTCTTTGTCATAGGCGCTGAGCTGATCGCTTTCCAGTAATTCGATGTGCCGCTGCACTTCATTGCGAATGATTTGGTAGATCGACTGATATGTTGCTTTCCAGTCCTCGCACTTGACATCTTTGAAGGTCACATAGATAACGGGGTATTTCCCCTGATAGCTGCGATAGTGAGTTCCGCACTTCCAAATCTTTTTATCCTTGAAATAGATGGAAGTATCTTCATCCGATTTCTCGAAGAAAACACGCAGCATATCCATATTCAAGGTCTTTCCGAAACGCCGAGGGCGCGTGAACAGGGATACCAGCGGACGTTCATCGAGGAAGTCCTTGATCATCATCGTTTTATCAATGTAGTAGTAACTTGAGGATGCCAGACGATAATCAGAGATTCCGATTGGCAAAGGGAGATTTGTCGGTTTGGCTGCCTTCACATAGTTGCCGCTTTTAATGCGTTGATCTACAGGCTTCTCCGCATTGGATGGGATCCGCCAGTTCCGTCCATCCTTTACAGCTCCCTGGATTCGACCGGCCAAGCACATTCCAGAAACCTGCCGATCCGTTATGCCCCATTCTTTCGCAGCCTCTTTGACAGTCATATAGTCAGCCATGTTATCCACCCCCTTCTCTTTCTCCGAATTCTATTATGCGCAAGGTTCAGAAGAAAGTCAATTTATTTCGGAAGTATATCGTATACAGGCAATATTCTTCTGGATCGAAAGTACCCCCTTAATTGTCTACCTGATGAGTTCGCAACTTTTTTTCCGTGATTTTCCTCAACGCAGAAGGTATCCTAAGACCACGAAAAGCGCAGACAGCAACACCATGAAGCATATGACTTGAAATCATAGGAGCTATCTCCGACGAGCCTTTTGGCGAAGTTGGAACATGAATGCGCTTTGTGAAAGACGCCAACAGCAATCCACACTATCAACATTAGCTCACTTATGGAGCATGCGGCTTCAGGCCGGACGATAAATGGTGAAAGTCCCTTTGTAATGATAACCAGCGGCGTCTTGTAAGATGTAGCGGCTGGCAGTACTGTAAGACTTCTGACGCCAGGCCTCGTAGCCAAAACCGTTTGAGTTTTACAATGCCAGACCGCTGCATTTCCAAGGAAAGGCACCAACAGCAAACGATCAGAATAGCTAAGATGGTGAAAGCAGGCGGTTCATACCCGTCGTTCGTGGGTTCGATTCCCACTTCATATGGTGCCTTGTTTTACAGAGAAAGATGCCAACAGCAACACAACATGCATCCGACAGTAATCGTAACTATCTTGTGACCATGATGGCATCTTGTGAAAGGCCCGTACAGCAAAAAGCACTCTTGTCAGGGAAGTTTTGACCACGGCGTTACTACGCTGAAATTTGCAGTTCCTTTTGGAACCGGGCCTTGTCTTATTATACTGCGATTGCGTTAGGAGGGATCATCATGCTGCAGTATCTAAAGAACGAAGCGAATCTGACCCATACGGAAAACGGAGCGGTTACATATCAATCTACCCAATCTGAGTGTTTGGATCTGTTTGCGACCATCGGCGCACTCCGACGGGAGAGTGACGAGGAGATCACAAATCGATTCCTCCGCGCATACGCAGAGAATGCTGATCTCGCCATGAAAACGCTGTTTTTCGCAAGAGATATCCGTGGCGGTATCGGGGAGCGCCTCGTCTTCCGCACCATCCTCAAGTGGCTTGCGCACAATGAGCCTCAGTCCGTGGAAAAGAACATCCCCTACATTGCAGAGTATGGACGCTATGACGATCTCCTTGCCCTGATGGGTACCAAATGTGAGCGGGAGGCTCTTGCGTATATCAAAAAGCAACTCGAAGCCGATTGCAAAGCGCTGGAGACGGGCGAATCGGCATCCCTTTTGGCCAAGTGGCTCCCATCTGTCAATGCCTCCAACGATGACGTGATTCGGCAGGCAAAGCATATCGCCTGTGCGCTGGGCATGAACGATGCACAGTACCGCAAAACCCTTAGCGCACTGCGGGCGAAGATCAGCATCATTGAAAATAACCTCCGCGAGAAGGACTATGCCTTCGATTATGCCAAGCAGCCTTCCAAAGCAATGCTCAAGTACCGGAAGGCATTCCTGCGTAATGACAGCGAACGCTACACAGCTTTTATGAACCGAGTGACAGAAGGAGTCGAGCAGATCCATACGGGCACTCTAACCCCTTATGAGATAATCGCTCCGTTCTTCAAAAGGGACATTAGAACAGAAGAGCGGAAAGCGATTGATGTCACCTGGAACGCTCAGGAAGATTTCACAGGCGGAGAGAATGCGTTGGTTGTCATTGACGGCTCTGGCTCCATGTATGGCGGCTCAGATCCCATCCCTGCCACGGTCGCGCTCTCCCTGGGCATTTATTATGCCGAGCGAAATACGGGAGCGTTTCATAACCACTTCATCACTTTCTCAGAGAATCCCCGCTTGGTGGAGATCGAGGGAAAGGATATCCTTGAAAAGGTGCGGTACTGCCATCAGTTCAATGAAGTGGCCAACACGAATATCCAGCGCGTGTTCGAGCTTGTTTTGAAAGCTGCGGTGAAAAACCATGTCCCGCAGGAAGAGATGCCCTCAAAGATCTTCATCATTTCGGACATGGAGTTTGATTACTGCACCGAAGATTGCTTTCTGACGAACTTTGAGTATGCGCAGAAGCTCTTCTCGGAGCATGGATATCGGTTGCCCGATCTGGTGTTCTGGAATGTGAATAGCCGTAATCGGCAGCAGCCTGTCAGTGTCAACGATCAAGGTGTCGCGTTGGTATCCGGCTGCAATGCCCGTATCTTTTCCATGTTGAAGTCAGGCATCCTGTCTCCCTTCGCTTTGATGATGGATGTCCTAGGCTCGGAGCGGTATGCGGCAATTGTGGCATAAGTGTGTACTGCAGGAGGCGATAGCGGATCGGCTATTACCTCCTTTTTTTGCAACCAAGAGAGCTGTTGCAATTAACGGAGCCTATCCGTAAAATAGGAAGTAAGAAAGGAAATCGCTATGGTAAAGATAGAAGGATTATATAATACCGCTTTCTGCTATACCCCTGTACTGGAAGATGCAGCCCGCGCCCAGATCCAGTCGGTCTGTGATCAAAAGGAATTCGCGGGCTGCAAGATCCGCGTTATGCCTGATGTCCACGCTGGCAAGGGCTGTACGATTGGTACCACCATGACCATTCGGGACAAAATCGTTCCAGGCATGGTCGGCGTTGATATCGGCTGCGGCATGGAAACGGTGGAATTGTCCGAGCGTGAGATTGATTTCGAGCGTTTGGACGCGCTGATTCGGAAGGAGATTCCCTACGGTCGAGAGGTGAGAGACGAGATCCATGCGTTGAATGCGGAACTCGATCTGTCTCAGCTGTGTTGCGCAGATCAAGTCAACCTCAATCGCGCGATGAGAAGCATCGGCTCCCTTGGCGGCGGAAACCACTTCATTGAGGTGGATCGTGCGGAAGATGGGCGGCTGTTTCTGGTAGTCCACTCCGGCAGCCGGCATCTTGGGACTGAGGTTGCAAACTTCTATCAGGACGAGGGCCGCCGTGCTCTTTGGGGTGGCGCACACTATCAGATCAAGGCTACGATCGATCAGATGAAGGCGGAGGGCCGGTTCAAGGAGATTCAAAAGACGATCACGGCTCTCAAGCGTGAGCACGATTTGAGCATTCCCAAGGATCTTGCCTATGTGGAAGGCGCACTTTTTGACGACTACATTCACGACATGAAGCTGACTCAGAAGTTCGCCGTACTCAACCGCAAAGCAATGGTGGATGTGATTCTGTCTGGTATGGGGCTTACTCCTGTCGATGAGTTTACCACCATCCACAACTATATTGATACGGACGCCATGATCCTGCGTAAGGGCTCTGTCTCCGCCAAGGCCGGCGAGAAGCTGCTGATCCCCATCAACATGCGTGACGGTAGCCTGATCTGCATCGGCAAGGGCAACGAGGATTGGAATTGCTCCGCACCTCATGGCGCCGGCCGGCTGATGAGCCGCAAGGCGGCCTTCAATGCTCTGTCCATGGAGGAGTTCCAGAAGGAAATGGAGGGTATCTACACCACCTGTGTTGTGCCCGACACGCTGGACGAGTCTCCCATGGCCTATAAGAGCATGGAGGAGATCGTCGCTCAAATCGGCCCTACTGCGGAGATTATTGAGCGGATCCGTCCTGTCTATAACTTTAAGGCAGCAGACTGAAATACAATGATGAAAGGCGGTGTTGACCGTGGAAGCATTGATCAAAGAAAAGCTTCATGAAATCGAGCAGCGGGAGAACTGCCGCATCCTTTTGGCCGTGGAGTCCGGTAGCCGTGCTTGGGGCTTTGCTTCTCCGGACAGCGACTATGATGTGCGCTTCATTTATGTGCGCCCCAGAGAGAGCTATCTCAGGCTCAACCGGGTCCGTGATGTGATCGAGCTGCCCATCAATGGTGTTCTGGACATCAACGGTTGGGATGTGGACAAGACACTGAAGTTGCTCCATAAATCCAACCCCACCGTATTTGAGTGGTTTTCCTCTCCCATCGTGTATCAGACCACTGACTTCACTGAGGCGTTTAAGCCTGTCATGCGGCGCTACTTCTCGTCCAAGAGTGGCCTTTGGCACTATCTGCAGATGGCGGAAGGAAACTATCGAGAATACCTGCGCGGCGACATGGTGAAGGCCAAGAAGTACTTCTATGTACTGCGGCCAATCCTTGCTTGCCGGTGGATCCTTGAAAAAGGTACTCCGCCCCCAATGCTCTTTTCTGAACTGGCGGCGAGCCAGCTTCCGGACTACCTGGAGAAAACCGTTGCGAAGCTGCTTGATCTGAAGATGAACTCCCCTGAGGTGAAGATGATCCCGAGAATCGATATCCTCAACGCTTACATGGATCGGAGCATTGCAGAGGTGCGTGCTCTGGTGGAGCAGTATCCGAGAGAAATCACGAAGGACTGGGAGGAACTCAATGCGCTGTTCCTCGCCGCACTGGAGATGTGATCTTATGATGAAATTGCCACCACAAGTGAATACAGCATTTGAGATGCTTGAAGCGGCCGGCTATGAGGCGTACCTTGTTGGTGGCGCAGTGCGTGATTATGTGCGTGACAACAGTCCTGCGAAGGATTGGGACATCACCACCAACGCGCTCCCAGAGCAGGTGGAGGAGATCTTTACAGGCTACCACCTGATTGAGACTGGCTTGAAGCATGGGACTGTAACTGTTGTGATCGACCAAGAGCCTCTAGAAATCACGACCTATCGCGTTGACGGGGACTACTCCGACCATCGGCATCCGGACTCAGTCAGCTTTACCCGCAGCCTGAAGGACGATCTTGAGCGCCGGGACTTCACCATGAACGCTCTGGCCTACAACCCCAGGACAGGTGTTGTTGACTTCGTAGGAGGCAAGGCGGACATTGCCGGCGACCTTGTCCGCTGCGTGGGAGATCCAGATCGGAGATTCCAGGAAGATGGCCTGAGAATGCTCAGAGCCCTTCGCTTCGCCTCCGTGTATGGCATGACGATCGAAGCTGCCACGGCAGCGGCCATCCACAGGAACAAGCACTTGCTCAAAGGTATCGCTGCGGAGCGCATTCTGGTTGAGCTTACCAAAATGCTCTGCGCTCAGGGCGCGGCAGGTGTTCTGCGGGACTTCGCCGATGTGCTGGCCGTCCCGATCCCGGAGCTCACACCCATGTTTGGCTTTCCGCAGCATAATCCACATCATGACAAGGATGTCTGGGACCATACCATCGCGGTCATTGAAAGTATCACCCCTGAACCGGTGCTTCGTTGGGCAGCCCTGCTGCATGACATTGGGAAGCCTTCCTGTTTCTCGCTCGCCGAGGATGGCATTGGCCACTTCTTCGGGCACTCGGATCAGAGTACTTCAATGGCGGAGAGTATCCTCAGTAGACTTCGCTTCGATAACGCCAGCAAAGAACAAATTGTAAGACTCGTTCGCTATCATGACATGCCCATCACGGCCGACAGGAAGCCAATCAAACGGCTTTTGAGCAAGCACGGTGAGGATGCTACCCGGCAACTGATCGAGCTGCACAAGGCAGATACGCTTGGTCAATCGGCCATCTGCAGACACCGGATCGCAATCTTTGAGGAAGTATCGCAAATGATCAATGAGATCCTGCAGGAAGAGAGCTGCTTCACACTCAAGGACTTGGCAGTTAATGGACATGATATGATGACATTGGGCTTTCAGGGACCGACCATTGGCCGTGTGCTGCAGGAATGCCTGGATGCAGTCTTGGATGAGCAGATCCCCAACGAGCATGAGGCGCTGATGGCCTTTGCAAAGGATAGACAGCTGAAGAGTTAATACCAAAACGGCAATACCTGCTTGGTATTGCCGTTTTGGTATGCACAGGAACTTAGGTGGGTTGTAGGGTTTTGTCGATGGTCGTATAATGAGTGATGAAGCAAAGTGACGATCGTGAGGTTGCCTTTGACTTCGATTATGCTACTCACTTGTTCCGGCAACTCTCTAAATCGCATCACAAGGGAACATTTTCCCTATTTTTGCGTCTATATCAATAAGGGATTCATGTCTGATATGAAAAGGAGGCTGCTGATATGAAACAGAAAAAGAAATGGGTTATTCCCCTCTGTGTGATAGGAGTCATACTGCTACTTTGTGCGGGTGGCCTTTGGTATATGATAAATCACTCCATGAGTTTCTCTGTCGGACGCTGCTTAGTAGCGGACAACGGATCGTATATGTTCATCGATGGAAACTCACCCATTATCATGAGCAACCGAAAGGATAAGGAAGGTCTGTTCTCTGGCTTGGGGACCGGCGATAAGATTTTGATCTTCCACGATGGGATTGCGGAAACCTATCCAGGCAGGACCGGTGCGTATTGGTGTGTGAAATTGGAAGACGGTACGCAGGCCGATATTCCGGAACAGGTCATAGAAGAGCTTATGGAACTCGGATGGACCATTGTAGGAAATGAAGCTGATCCAGATTCCGTGACGCCTGAACCGGGAGCATACGCTTTTGAGGCGCAGTACATCCGGACCAATGGCGGACCTGAAGATGGCTATCCTTACCACACCGTGATCAGTTCCAGAGCGGAATTGGAAGCCTATTACGAGGCATACAAGGACATTTATAGTCTGGAACGAAGAGAGACAGTCTACTCCGACAGCACAATCGGCTTTTTGGATGCCTGCGACAAATATGATAACGCCTATTTTGAACGGCAGAATCTTGTTCTGATCGTACTGCAGGAAGGCAGCGGATCAATTCGGCATGAGATTACAGATGTGCGTCGTCACCGTATTGAGAACGGTGCATTGGATGGGTGGGACATTACGATTGACCGTAAGGTCCCTGAGGCAGGAACAGAGGATATGGCTCAGTGGCATCTATTCCTTGAAGTGCAGATGGGCGATGTGATCAAGGCCACCGACAAGGTTTGGATCAATGGAAAACAGAGCGAACGCACTCCGGCAATATCCGGTCTTGTTGGTATCAGCCGTACTCCGTCGATAAGCGCCTATCAGGATCCCTGGGGAGTGAAGCTTACTGCAAAGAATATTACCCCGTCTGGACTGACCATTGTTTGTACGCAGCAAGATGGAGAACCAACCGGTGAGCTGCAGACCGGCAGTTACTACGGACTCAAAATGCTGCAGGATGGCGAGTGGATTGCGGTTGACCTACTTCCCATGGAGCATGAGCTTGCTTGGACGTCAGAAGCATGGATGATCCCTAACAATACGGAAACAGAATGGGAAGTGAATTGGAGCCGTCTGTACGGAGAGCTTCCCGCAGGTTCCTACCGGATCAGCAAATCGGTTATGGATTTCCGGGGTACCGGTGATTATGACACCAAAACCTATTATGCAGGCTTTGATCTCGTGGACGCCGCTGACACAAGTAATATTTCCTACGAACACGGCGGATTTGGCGTCAGTGTGCCGCTTCTTTCTGGTTGGGAATACAAGGTTGAGGAATACAGTGCCGATGGCATGAGCTATGGCGTCAGTTTCCGACCCGCTGGTGAAGATGGGTGGATCGACTTCCACTACTGGCCGCTCTTCGGTGTCTGCGGCACCGGTTTGGAAACCAAGGAATTTGGAAATGGTTCCATGGGCACCTACGATGGCGGTGCTATCTGGAACTTTATCAGTTACCCTGCCAGCAAAGGCAACTTTGTGGCAACGACCCAGGGTGTAAATAGCTGGTGGTCACGCTACGGCGAGACTGCTATGGAAATCATAACGCAGGTAATCTGCACAGACACCATCGTAGACTAAGGAGGGTACGCAGTATGAAACGAATTGTAGCGCTATGCCTCGCAGCGGCTTGCCTGATTTCTATGGTAGGCTGCGCAGGAGATACCAACATGGAAGAAAAGAAACCCAACAGTACTGCATCGGCTTATGCGCTTGCACTGGCAAGTTACCCGGAAATGGCTCCCTACCCCAATGAGATGGAGTATTTCGATGAAAAGACCGGCGAGTTTGACAGCGATGGCTTTGATGTGGTCTATGACGCCTGGCAGGCGGACAGAAAAGCCCAGCGCAGTCAGCCGGAGGGCTATGCAGACGGTCTGGAAGCTTTCTTTGCCAGCTCGATCCGGGAGTTTCTCAGCAATTCCAACGGTGCGAACAAGGTCTACTCTCCCATAAACATCTACATGGCCCTTGCCATGCTGGCAGAGGTGACGGACGGTGAAAGTCGCCAGCAGATCCTTGATCTGTTGGGCAGTGAAAGTATTGAGACTCTGCGCGCACAGGCAGCCAGTGTTTGGAACGCCAATTACAGCAATGACGGTGCCGTGACAAGCATTCTGGCAAACTCCCTGTGGCTGAATGAGTCCGTGAATTTCAACCAGTCCACCATGGACAGTCTGGCAACGAATTACTACGCCTCCTCCTTCCGTGGCGAGATGGGCAGCGAGGAGTTTAATCAGGCTCTGCGGGACTGGATCAATGAGCAGACCGGAGGACTGCTGGAAGCGCAGGCTGATGGACTGTCGATGGACCCTGAAACCGTTATGGCTCTGGCCTCTACCATCTACTACCGCGCCAAGTGGCACAGTGAATTTAACGAGGCCAGAACGGAAAAGAGCCTGTTCCACCTGCTCAGTGCTGATGGAGAGACCGTGGAGTGCGACTTTATGCACAAGGGCGGCAGCAACACCTATTACTGGGCGGATCAGTTCGGTGCCGTTTCTCTGAGCCTGGAGGGCAGCGGTAAGATGTGGTTGCTCCTGCCTGACGAGGGCGTGACTATGGATGATCTCCTGAACGATGAGCAAACGATGGAGTTCTTGAACAGCAATGGAAACTGGGAGAACAGCAAGCACCTGATCGTGAATATGTCCGTTCCCAAATTTGATGTAGTCTCTGATTTTGACCTGGGAGAAGGCCTTCGTGCCCTTGGTGTCACAGATGTATTTGATGCCCAAGTGGCCGATTTTACCCCCATGACTTCGGAAGTTGCAGAGATCTTCCTTTCCAAAGCCGACCATGCAGCCCGCGTTGCCATCGATGAAGAGGGGGTTACCGCAGCGGCATATACCGTCATGATGATGAATGGTGCTGCGGCGCCACCTGAAGAGGAAATGGACTTCGTATTGGATCGACCGTTCTTATTCGCCATTACTGGTGCAGATGGACTTCCACTCTTTGTTGGCGTAGTCAATAGACCGTGAACTGAAAAAAGGCAATAAGAAAACGGCAGTGCCAATGGCATTGCCGTTTTCATGTATATCCGATGCATTGAGTTGTTTACCCCTCATAGGACTGCGGCTGGTAGCCATAGTGCTTGGCAAAAGCTTCATAGTCAACCCATTTCGGGTTGTCAAAGATCCTTGCAGCGTAGAGCTCAAGCGTGTAATGCTCCAGTTCTGCTTTCGTCTTTAACCAATAGGTGTGCCCCTTCTCCCACTCCAGGAGTTTATCGAACAAGTCTTCTTCGTGGCTCCGGACAATGAGCTCACGCACCAAATCGCGCCAGACATCGTTCCTGATGTCTCCAAGATCCGTCTGGATACCATTGCGGTACCCGTACTTCTTATCTCTCCCAGAACCAGAAAGAAGAATCGATTGACCAGTGCTGAAATGTGCGTGTAGATCTTTATGCGTGAGTTGATCTCTGTTAGGAACTGCCGATAGTGAGTCAATAATCGTGCGCGGATACATAGACATACCTCCATTCTGGTAAGTCTTACGGTTTAACGGTCGAAAATGCAACAAATCGATCATAATGAGCAAAAAAGGAAAACCGCGCCACACTGTTGTCGCCGTTCTGTGATATAATCGAACTATGTCGAATAATCAATTCCCTTTGGATCAGCCGCATCCGACCATCATCAAGAAACGACCGGATTGACAATGCACATATTATGTAGTATTATTGTAGTGCAAAGGAGGCTTGAACATGGATTCCAACATGACTTTTCGCATTGATTCTGAAGTGAAAGCGCAAATGGCAGCCATCTGTGATGCACTGGGCATGTCAACTTCTACTGCCTTTAATATTTTTGCCAATGCCTTTGTTCGAGCAAAAGGCATGCCTTTTGCTGTCACGATTCAGGAGCCTGTAACAGCTGTGAGCCGCGAAAAAATGCTGGCGGACACCGATCAACTATTGAGCGAGTTCACTTCTGACTATAAGAGGATGGCAGAATGATTTGGGTTACAGCAGAAGATGTCGTAGCGATTCATAGCCGTATCATTCAAGTTTCTGGTGGCATTGATGGTCTGCGTGATCGTGCTGGATTAGAAGCGGCTATTGCCGCACCCCTTCAATCATTTGGAGGAGAAGATCTTTTTCCAACTGACATAGAGAAAATCGCTCGTATTGGGTTTGGGTTAGCGTCCAATCACGCATTTATCGATGGCAATAAGCGAATTGGCGCCATGGTCACGCAACTGCTACTCAAATGGAATGGATATCAGTTCCAATTGGAGCAGAATGAGCTGGCCGATATGTTCATTGGTATCGCGGATGGCACAAAGGACGAAACGGAGCTTCGGTATTGGATCAACGACCATATTGAATAACGAAAAGGTTGCCTCACGCAATAATGTGAGGCAACCTTTTCGTTCGTGGTGGGCCAGATTGGAGTCGAACCAACGGTGTTTCTAATGTCACGGTTTTACAGACCGCTGCAATCGCCAGCTATGCGTACTGACCCGTATGGCGGAACCGGTTGGAATCGGACCAACGATACCCTGGGCTTCAACCAGGTGCTCTACCAGCAGAGCTACAGTTCCATATGGCGGAGAGCGCAGAACTCGAATCTGACACCATGCGGTGCGATCCGCTTAGCGGGCGGTCCCCAGACCTTCTGGGTTCACTCTCCAAGTATGGCTGGGGTGGTTGGATTCGAACCAACAAATGCCGGTGTCAGAGACCGGTGCCTTGACCGCTTGGCGACACCCCAATAAAATGGCAGGGATAGGGCGACTCGAACACCCACGGGCGGTTTTGGAGACCGCTGCTCTACCAGTTAAGCTATACCCCTGTATGATGGTGATGCCTGCGGGACTCGAACCCAGCATTACAAGCTTGAGAGGCTTGCGTCCTGACCAATTAGACGAAGGCACCAAATTGGAGATACGGGTCGGATTCGAACCGACGATTAACAGCTTTGCAGGCTGTCCTCTTTAACCTCTTGAGTACCGTATCATGGTTGGGATAGTTGGATTCGAACCAACGGTGCCGGCGTCAAAGGCCGGTGCCTTATCCGCTTGGCCATATCCCATTATTTTGGAGATCCGCGCCGGACTCGAACCGGTCATTGCAGCCGTGAAAGGGCTGTGTCCTAACCATTTAGACGAGCGGACCGTATGGCGAGAAGCAGAGCTTCTCGCATTTAAGCGACGGCGTCGTCGGTAATGAGAATGTCGTCAATGCGGACATGCAGCAGCGCCGCAAGAACGATTAGATTATCTACCGTTGGCAACGCAGCTCCATTCTGCCATTTGTAAATAGCTTGCGGGGAATTGAAGCCGAACACCATTTGCAGGTCATGCACGGTGAGGCCTGCTGCTTTCCGTAGCCGCACAATATTTGCGCCAGTACGCATTAAGTCGATCGTCGGGAACCCCATTTCGAAGGACACCTCCTCTCCAAATCATTTGAACTCATGGGCATGAAAAAGCCGCTTGTCTATACACAAGACAAGCGGCTTCAATGATTCAGGAAAGGAGTTACCGGCAAATCGCTCTGCCAGTCTAACAGGTACTCATTCCAATCAAATTCTTCTGCTTATCTTGATATGGGCATGCTTCGCTGAAGCTATATTCCTCACACTGGAAGATAGCCTGCCATTCGCTCATATAGAAGATAGCGGAAGAAATGGTCTTCATGGTGCTGCGTCCTTTCTGTAAAGTAGTTGTTCTTGGTTTCTGACTGTACTATACCACAAGCCTCAGCATTTGTCATTCAACTTGTGGTTAAAAGACTGGAATTTTTGCGCGCAATCTAACTATGAGGAGATGTAAGTCCCGCACCAGTCTAATACCTGCTTGAATTCTTCTGCCGTTTCAATTGTTCCATACTCATCACAGATTGTGTAGTCCGGGTGTGACTGGAGCCAACGCATGACTGAGTCAAGGTCATGGAAGCCATTCTCAGTGCGCCATGAAAAATGGCCCGCTCTTGCCGTTCCGATTACAATGGATGTCCCTTCTGGTTCCTCAACAGAGAATAGCGCACGGTCAGAAAGCTTGTCTATGAGATCCTCTTTGATCTCCTGCAAGTCAGCAGATACAGAGGCCTCACACATCATTCGGAGACATTCTGCTCGGATTGCTGAGACCTTTTTCTGGAATTCGGCGACTTCTTCGGTGATCCGTGTATTAACAACAGAATATTGTGTGCTCACAGCTCATCCTCCTGAACTCCTTCCGGCGCGGCATACTCCACCAGATAGTCATAGAGCGCACCAGGTTCTGTCAAGTCCACGCGGATTTCTTTACCGTCCTCATCATCCCACCAGACTGTGTATCCGGCATCCGGTGCTTCATATAGCCACCATCCGATGTAGTCATATTGATCTTGCATTGTGTATTTCAGCAGCTCCCGGAGCGCAATCAGGTACTGATTCTCCGAATCAAACACAGGGACCCCATCGCAGATCTTTGATAGCGCGGTATTAAACTCGTCAATGCGAGCTTTTTGCTTTTGAATCTTCTCTAGCGTGCTGAGGAATAGCTCTTTCGGTAACATAGGCCTTATTCCTTTCTTGCGTTCTGTGCGGAGAGAATTTCCTTGAGTGTTCTTGGCTCATAATTCATGTACGGCATCATGCAGCCGACATTGATGGCGCGAATGGGCTTTCCTTGTTGAACATTCAGCTTCTTATTCTCGTTGAGCTCTTTGACGCACTTCTGGAAGAATGCCTCTTCCACAGTATTGTGAGTATGGGCGTAGAGAAGGATCGATCCGCGATGCTGCCCATTCCACATCAGAATGGGATAGTGCATCAAACAGAGCTTATACGACTGTCCGTCAAAGCTTTCGCTGATCTCGCGATAATCGGTGATGTCAGCGAAGAGCTTCTGATACCTGTAATCAGACAGATCATCGTGATTCCCTCGGAACAAAATCTTCTGACCTTTAAGCTGCGCGACCAATGCGATGAGTGCTTCGTTTCTACCCCGCATGGCCATATCCCCAAGAATATAAACGGTATCGCCGTTGGTGATCTTGGCGTTCCAATGCTCAAGGATATACTGGTTCATTTCAGCCACGGTGGCGAACGGTCTCCCGTCATAGTTCACACCCTCACCCGTCTGATTCCGGTTGAAGAGATGGAGGTCTCCAATGAAGTAGTTCATGTGATAGACCTCCTCATGAAATCCGGTAGATCACACGGACTTGCGAAGCCGCACGATCTCCATAGGACTGACCTGCCTCATAGGGAAGCGCTTCGTTGAAGCATTCTACCTGAAATCGCAGGCGATCTACCATCGAGCGGATCTTCTCTGCATTATCAAAGACATCATTCCAACGATATAGGACATACTCGCTGCGAGCCGTATAGGGAAGCTCAAGCACCTCATGAACAGTTAAATAGTCACAGATGTCATCGATCTCATGGGACTCATATGCGGCAATCTGATTCCGCGTCACATAGTATTCGTTTTGGTATGGCGCCTTCAGGAGTTTCTCGAAATCCGCAAGATTACCGGCAACATAGAATTGCTCCAGTCGAACGCTATCTTCACACTCTGCAGGGATACTGGATAGGAGGAGATTCTGTGTACTTTCCGCTAGATCATCAAAACCGATCCTCCATGCGCCATCGATCAGGCTTTCCAATTGGCCAACAAAGCTGCGGGAGAAGGTTGCAAGGTATTGATGCCGCAGCTTTCCGTCAAAATCCTTTGTATGTAGGTCGATGTTGTACCATTTGTCTTTATACTTGGCCTCGACCATAAAGTCGTAATATGTGCTCATGTAAAACCCTCTTATTTCTCCTCCTGAGCCTCATCCATCAGACCCAGAGCTTCGACAATTTCGGCCTGCCGCTGCATCCGTCGGATCATTTCTTTCTCTGCAGAAAGGGAAATCTGATGTGGCAGCATCGTATAATCCTGAAACATGAAACGGATCTTGTCAATCTCCTTGTCCGTATGATAGTGACCGCAGAACCAGCGCTCGTAGTGCAGCCTTGACTCAATCGTACCAAGCCATTGCTCAGTGCTCTTATCCACACTCGACTGGTCGATCATGGATAGGAATACTTCCGCCGGCTCGTACCTGAGCGGGCAGGTGTGCGACAGCACAACATCAATCTTCCAATCACGCTCAGATAGCACACGCTCAACTTTCTCTTTGATCTCATCGGACGGTTGTTCGTCTTCAAACCAGTTATAACCTCTTGCCAATCGGTAGTATTTATCGACGCTATACGCACCGCCGATGACAATACAGGAATGGCCAAAGAAATCATAGATCTCTCCGTCAATGGCAAATACGAGGTTTGGATACTCGGGCTGAACCCATACCTTCCCACCGTGGTACTCTTTCACCTGATAGCCCAACTCTTCAGATGGGCGCATTTCATGGTTGCCGTGAATGCAGAAGAAAGTGATTGGAATCTTCGTCAGATTATCTTTGCCTCGGTTGTCTCTCCGATCCCCATAGTAGTTCAATCCGACGTCACCCAAGATAATGAAAGTGCTTTCGGGTTGGACCTGCTGCCTCTCACAGAAAGAGATGATCCGCTCAAACTGACCATGTGTATCACCTGTCAGATAGATCTGGTTTTTCGGATGCAGCAGCTCACGCATATAAGCGTCTACTTCTTCAATGGAGTATGAAGGGCCGCCCTCTGCTTCTTCCAGCATGGCAATCAGTTCTTTCTCCGCTTCTTCTCGCGTCATCATTTTTCACTCCTTTATTAGCTTCTGGGGATACACTCCCCAACGGTATTTACGGATAGAAGGAGTGGAAAACAACAATTATCCCATTTGAAGTTGTACTTCTTGGCTTGTCCCTTCAATCCGTTTCATGAGGGCATTATCATGTCGCATAATGTAATCGAATGTATCTTTCAGGGAGAGAAACAGACGAGGCTGTACATGATATTTCTTTGTGTTCTCTTGCTGAGAAACGAGGTTTATGTGTTCCAATCGGACTGGCCGCATGTCCATATCAATTTTCCACTTGCCCACCATCGTCTGCATCTCGAAATATCGATTGTCGTGGTGAAACGGCAGACAATGTTCCGTACAGAGTTGCACCAATGTTTCGACACTTTCTCCCGCACGCTTTTTGTTGGTGATAGGGATCGAATAGACGACATCTTGCTTCGGACTTGGCTTACAATGCCGGCATGGGCAGTAGCCGGCACGGACAGCGTCCTGATAACGAGGAAAGCCGACCAGTTGGCTGAGCCCTGTGATTTGCGGGCAGTTTCTGCGGTGGAATGTCCGATACCCCCTACTTGCCCAGAATGCCAGCCCTGGCTGCGAGAGTGCCATAATGTTGCTTTTCTCGGCATCGGAAAGTGAGCCTCTCTTGAATGCAGCTTCACGCTCCTGTTTAGCACGATTAAAGCGTCCGATGGCACTTTGCTCGTCCTTGCTCAAAGAACGCTCCTGAGGGGATTGCGGCTTCTTTGGAAGAACCGGAAAAGCAATCGTTTTGTGCTCAATCGGCTCCGGATTGCAGTGCTTACAAGGCCGTCGCCCGCTTTTAAGGCAGGTGTCGTAGGAAACGGTTCCCTGAATATCATAGGCCAGCAGTACATGACTGCACTTTCTAGTGTGAAAGATCTTGGACTGCTTGGAGTAGACATAGTTATATTCAGAGCGAGCGATAGAGTCTTGATTGCGATCCCACAGCGCATCTAAGAATTCATCCCTACAGCAGCTACAAGGTTTGTACTTACGTCGAATTGGGAGCTTGAATGTGAGGAATGCCGGGAAATGCCGATTATCAGGTAGTAGCTCACAGTCGGATTGATGAAGGAGCTTGGCCTGGGGATCATAGAGCAGCTTATACGCAGAAGAACCTTTCTGTGCCATTGCGTCGTTGCCCCATCTTTTCGGCGGCTCAAGTAAATGCTTCTGCTCAAAGCCAATGCCCTGTGCAAGCAGTTGCATGGTTGCTACATCGTTGGCGGAGCAGTGTGCTGGAGAAGGCGTGGCGATATTGCGCGCCGCGCAGATCTTATAAGGGCTTCCAACAGACGCCTCTTGGCCTGCTAAGTAACCGTAGATGTAATCACAGAGCAACACGACATGCTGAGTCATATCAGGAACACCGGACACCTTGGAGAACATATTGAACAGATCGCTTGCTTCCTGATGCCACCAACATATCGTATCCTCCGGTTGCAGCCAATGGCGGAAGGCATCTAATCCAGCATAAAGGCTTTCACCATTGAGGAACTGCTCCTTATTCCAGCCGGAAAAGGCCATATGCCCCCATTGCTGGAAGGAGAAGTCTTTCGGGCGAAATAACGTAGAAAGAGTATCAACCGTATTCCAATGCGCATCTACGCGGGCAGCGGCCAACTGTGTTGGCCAATGATTACCACGCTGATTCGAGATCCATTCCATATCAACGAACACATACATCTTCGACACCTCCGGTAGTTCTTTCTTCGAACTCTACCGCAAGCATACAAGAAGAGGTGTCCGAAAGAACGGACACCTCGCAGCCTTTAGTATTATAGTCGATGCGAAAGACACACAAATCTATGGGATAAATCATTCCCGCAGATTGGTGTGTCTTTTCATGTCATTCATGTGAAGTCATTGAGAATCTATTGAATTGCCCCCTTGTATTGTGCTACTGCCGTTCAACTCCGCTATCTATCAATATGCTGCTGTTCCGTTTGGTCATAGGATTTCGTATATCCCAAGTGATATTCCAACAGCAAGGTGTGAGGAATCATGTCAAAGGCATTAACGCCATCAACAGCAGTAAGAACTTTGACCGCAGCACGATAACCGCAGTAGAAGCTGTGGCAGGCCGCCCAATGAACGCGCTGCTCCCACGCACACTCGATCGAGGTCAAATGCTCTCGTCGCTCTTCATCACCATCAATCTCGAGCTGCTCGATAAGCTTCTTGTTTTCGTCATGCATCTTCAAAAACAGAGTATGGCGCTGCATACCGGGCATCTCAAAGAGAGCCTGCATGAGATGCTTTTCAAATCCATCGACAACAAGATCTTGATTGGAAAAGTGCTGGACGAACCCAGAATACAGGCCGGCGTTGAAAGCATACCGGGATGCATACCGCAGTTTTGCCTCGTAATTGGTTTTGATCTGCCTTAGGATCTCGTTCTCGGACTGCTCCAATGTGGTGGTAAAATAGTCTTCAGCCGCTGTGTAGTCCTTTTCCTCTTCGGAAAAATCTGTTTGCGCCAGTACCTTGTATGTATCGAACAAATACTTTTGAAAAGCAGGGGCAAATGCGCGTTCTTTCATTTCCTCTAATGCGTTTTGTACTGTCATGTCTTCATCCCTCCGTACAGATTTGATACAATTGTATCAAGTGAGTACATATTACATGAGTGAAAGCGCGAAAACAGTCGGATTAAGGGAGAATGAAAAATAAAATTGCACCTGCCAGATCGACAGGTGCATTGCTCAAATGTGTTTTTTGATGATCGGGATCGAATTTAATGCCAACTCAACAATGGCATCTTCTTGCTCCTTCGTTAGTCCAGAGTTTTCAAGTTCCTTGCGAACTCTATGCTCCAGAGGAGAATCCGTCTTCCCAGCTAAGTAGTCGAGTGAAACGTCTAGAATATCCGAGATGCGCTCAATGAGCTGGAAACTTGGTGACCTGACTCCATTTTCTATGTGTCGAAGTGAGTCTACAGCAATACCAATCTTCTCAGCGAGCTGTTCACCAGTTAGGCGGCGGAACTGCCGTGCAGTCCGAATCCGGCTGCCCATGATTTGCAATCTCGTACTCATTTGATCTTCTCCTACCTATTCTGTACTTTCTCACAGTATAGAGGGATGGCAGAAAATCAGAAATGAGCATTATGGTATTTGCCGTACTGAAATGGTACGAAAGCGAATGGCCTCCGGTACGAAACATACCGAAGGCCATTTTTCATTTGCCTGGATTTTAGATAAGAATCCCACACCTCTATGGGCGGGGAGGAATCGATAGTTTTCCTCTTCTCTATTGTTTACGCAATAAGGTAATTGCTGCTTCGTTCAAGTAGAGTGAGGTTTCTGTAACTTACACCGTCTTTGACCTTTATACCGTCAATTGTTCGAAGAAGAAAGGTTCCTCTTGTTCTCCGCCCCCACACGAAACACGCTTTTCCCTGATAGAGAACCTTATCGTAGAGTCGGAAACCAAAGACATACTTAGATGCCTGATTGCGCTTCCGGATACCGCCCTTCAGGATAGAGGCTTTGTGGAGCTGGCGGTTATGATGCCGTACCGGGCGGACCGTGTAGATGTGGTTTGCCGGTTCTACATAGGCGTACTCCTTAATACCAAAGCCGTGTCTACCCTGTGCAATTGCCAGAGCATCACGGGTGTGGCTCTTCGGAAGTACCAGCAGCTTTTCGCGGGTTGCCTTTGTGATGTAGCCCTTCGTCTCTGCGACAGGGATGAAGAGCTCTGTTCTAAGTCTCCACATTAGGGTCTTACGCATAATACCCATGAAGGCGGCGTCCCTTGTGGATTGCCGTCTGCGCGTCTTGAGCTTTACGTCCGTGATGATGCCGAGATGGAACTTCTTATGGCAATCGTCACAAAGGGTTCCATGATTGTCTGGAGCATTCCCGCCGTATTTGCGGCTCTCAAAATGGTGGACATGCAGCCTAACGGGATTCTTCGGCGTACCCCTGACTCCACAGCAGATGCAGGTGTAATTATCTCTCCAGAGGACGTACTGACAAACATTATAAGAACCGTACATTTCGCCCTTCTGATAGTCCTCGCCTTCCGGGATAGGCTTTCCCTCCTGAATAGCTTTGAGAAGTTGAAGGTCGAATTCTGCAGTCTCGATGACTACCTTGCTGATAGGCAGGATAGTACATACCCTCTTGATAGAAGTAATATGCTCCTGAATTTTAACTTTCACAGAAGGGGCAAGCCAACGTTCGTGATTGCTACGCACACGATTATCAGAACGAGGTTTCCGATACCGTGTGGTACGGTTCCGGCGTGCACGGTGGAACTCTCTTCGCGTGGAGAGGTTTTCCACCACGTCATTCCGTGGCATTACCTCAGCAGCAAACACTTCCTCTTTCGCCGTACTTGCCGACAGACCAATTGTCTTGCTTCCTGCATCCACGCCGAGAATGATCGGCTGAATATACTTAGTGCTCCCATAGAGGAGCCTGATAGTGAAAGGCATCCGTTTGACAACCTTTGCTTTCTTGTCATCCAGAAGATGACGGGCTTTTGCCGGAGAGCAGGGCATCAACGGATGTCCGAGCCGGCTGATAACATAGACCTTATCAGGCATGTCAATGCCCTCCTTCCGATAATCTTGATGCGGCTAATATAGAAGCCGCTCCTGTATGACCGGTAGAGCCAATCATGCAGGTCAGGTGTCCGTACCCAATGTTATCCTGAGGTTTTCTTACATACGACACCGCTCCTTAAGTCATGACTTTTTTCTGCTCACATTTTCGCGGCAAATCTCCAAGGCTGGGAGCGGCAATCATAATCGTACAACCAGAGCAGCGCCGCGCCGATTTTCTCAAATTATGTGACGCCGTCACAGTAAAACCGCTTGTCACGCGGTATACTATACCCAAACAAAGGAAAGGAGCTGACAGATATGGCAGCTATGAATATGAATCAGGAGCAGTTTAAGCAGTTGATCCGGGAGGAAAAGCCTGTTTTGGTGGATTTCTGGGCGCCCTGGTGCAGCTATTGCCGGAGGATCGGCCCTGCGTATGAGAAGATTGGAGAGGAATACGCGGACAGCCTCGTTGTCGGCAAGATCAATATTGACGAGGAGCCGCGGCTGGCGGGAGCCGAGGGGATCGCGGTCATCCCAACTCTGGTGCTGTACCGAAACGGAAAGGCCGTGGATTCCGTCACCGCACCCGGCTCAAAGGCAGAGATCGACCGTTTCATTCAGGAAGCCTTGGCGAAATAACGGAGGGTTCAGATATGAACAACAATCATGTTTATGATATGCTCGTGGTGGGCGGCGGCCCGGGCGGCTACACCGCCGCCCTGTACGCGGCACGGGCGGGGCTGGACACCATCGTGCTGGAAAAACTGTCCGCCGGTGGGCAGATGGCCCTGACCGAGCAGATCGACAACTATCCCGGCTTTGAGGACGGGATCGACGGCTTCTCTCTGGCGGAGAAGATGCAAAAGCAGGCGGAGCGTTTTGGGGCACGCAGCGAATACGCAGAAGTCCTCCGCATGGATCTGACGGCGGTTCCCAAGCTCGTGGAGACCAGCGAGGGGATCTTCCGGGGGAAAACCGTGGTGCTGGCCACCGGCGCAGACCCCAGAACGCTGGGCGTAGCCGGAGAGGC
>ERZ773258.288-NODE-288-length-63788-cov-12.391555_pt1 | contig 63788 bp, 60 predicted proteins | sample MGYA00511962_ERZ773258 | MGnify/ENA primary metagenome ERZ773258 (study PRJEB29015, sample SAMEA2737755) | human gut metagenome | biome: human gut; feature: human-associated habitat; material: faeces | place: China | collected 2012 ... | reverse complement strand
AATGGTCAAGGGCAAGACGAGCGGCGTACCGCCGCCCTTGACCCTTTGCGCCCTGACTGCTGGAAAGTAACCAAGGGGCGGTTAAGCCGCCCCCTGTAATAGATTTCTACCAGAGCCGTAAACAATTTTGCGCATATCTCTTGACACTACCCTGCCATTCATCAAAAAAAGGTTTTTGAACGGCAGCATATAGCATATTGCGCCAAATTATGGTATCATTCTCACAAAGGCGCAGGGTCACGAAACAGGAAACGGAGGTACCAATCATGACATACACCCAACATTACGATTCCCCGTTGGGCGGCATTCTGCTGGCTGCGGACGATGTAGGATTGACCGGGCTGTGGTTTGACGGGCAGAAATACTTTGCGCGGGGCTTGTCCAACGAACGCATTGAGCAGGAAACGTCTGTTCTCACAGAGACCAAGCGCTGGCTGGATATCTATTTCACCGGCAAAGCGCCGGATTTCACGCCGCCGCTGCATCCCATCGGCTCTGCGTTCCGGCGGTCTGTGTGGGAAATTCTTTTGCAGATTCCTTACGGGCAGACCGCAACCTACGGCGAAATCGCCCGGCAGCTTGCCAAAAAGCAGGGACTTGACCGGATGTCCGCCCAGGCGGTGGGCGGCGCGGTGGGACATAACGAAATTTCCATCATCATTCCCTGCCACCGGGTGGTCGGCGCAGACGGCAGTCTGACGGGGTACGCAGGCGGAATCGGTAAAAAAGAAAAGCTGCTGGAACTGGAGCGCGCCGACATGAGCCGCTTTTTCGTGCCAAAGAAAGGTACCGCGCTTTAACGGGTTCGACAAACGCTTTTTTCTGACAAAGACGATTGTATTTTTCCCGCGATTGTGATACAATCCGTGGCAAAGAAATCCTGCATACGGAGGCATCCTATGGAAGTCAGAAAATACTGTGAAGACGACGTTCCCGCCATGGTGTGCATCTGGAACGAGGTCGTGGAAGAAGGCGTCGCGTTCCCCCAGGAGGAATTCCTGGACGGAGAAAGCGGGCGTGCCTTCTTTGCCGCCCAAAGCTGCTGCGGCGTCGCCGTCGCGGACGGCAGGGTCGTGGGGCTTTACATTCTCCACCCCAACAACATCGGCCGGTGCGGCCATATAGCAAATGCCAGCTATGCCGTGGATTCCATGTGTCGGGGCGAGCATGTCGGCGAAAAGCTGGTATCCGACTGTCTCGTGCAGGCCGCGAAGCTTCACTTCCGACTTTTACAGTTCAACGCCGTTGTGGAGAACAATATTCATGCCCGGCATCTGTATGACCGGCTGGGCTTCACCCAGGTTGGAATCATCCCCGGCGGCTTCCGGATGAAGGACGGTACATATCAGAATATCTGTCTTTACTATCACGAGCTATAACGCGCAATCGGCGCGGCCAATTGGCCGCGCCGATTCAACTTTCCGTATTCTTTCGCCACTTACTCGCCCAGAAATCCACGAACTTGCTGAACCAGGTGGACGGCTCCGTGTCGCCGCTGTAGACGTAGCGGGTCTCCAGGCCAAAGTTCACCGCGTACCATTCGCTTCCCCGGGTGTTGTGGATGACGGAGGTAATCTCCAGCTGTGTACCCCTGGGCAGTGTCTGCACCGCCACCGACCTGGCGTCGGTCTCATTGCTGCAGGGCAGTGTCATCAGCTTTGTCTCCCGCACCGTCCGCAGGGTTTCCCCCTGGGGGGTAAGGGGCTGCTCCGTGCAGAGCGCGAGATAATTTTCCGGCAGGGTTCTCTGGGAATTTTCCAGGATTCTGTTCACCGCGTCCCAATTCTGATACAGGGCAAAGAGCTTGTTTTTCATCCGCTGACGGTTGACGACCGCCACGCCCACCTTCTGTCCCACGTCAAATTCGTCATAGAGCGTATAGTAGGTGGAATCCATCAGCTCCGTAAACTGGCCGAAGTCCCCGTCCCCCACCAGCATACACCCCGCCGACCACATTCCCCGGCCGGCTACGTGATTGCCGGTGCGGGTGTGGATGTTGATGCAGTCGGCTTCCGTGGTGACGAACCCCTCCGGGGTCATGTAGACCGCGGAAATTTTCTCGTCTCTCTCGCTGTCCCGGAGGTGCAGCGCCTCGTACGCGCCCATGTGCTTCACGGAATACAGTTCATAGGTGCCGTCCCGAACCGTGGCGGGGCCGACCTCGCCCACGTCTTCCAGCTCCCAGGCGCCGTATTCCAGGGGGCGATCCGGAATGGTGCTGCAATTCTGGTTGAAATAGACGATATACGGCTCCCCCGCCTTGTCCAGCCGCACCACCAGACACACCGCCGAGACCCGGTAATAGGACAAATCCGTCAGCCTTCTGTCATTCAGATTGTCGGAGCAGCCCTCAAACAGGAACATGGCGCACTGCCCCTTCCGCAAAGCCTTCCACACCCGGGTGTTGGTGCGCATATAATAGTCGGTCAGCGTTTCCACGTAGGTTCGGTGATCGGCATCGCGGATCAGCTCGGACAGATCGGGGCTGTAAGGGTCGCCCGGTTCGTAGGCAGCCGCCTCCGGCGCTGCTTTCGCCAACAGCGCCGCCGTCAGGAACGTGAGCAGCAGGCAGACTAGGATTTTCTTCATAGGGAAACCTCGCGTTTTGTTTTCTACTTTCTCCGTCAGTTTACCACTTTTCCGGGAAACCGTCAACCACGCCGGAAGCAAAAACGCGCCCCCTTGGCTCTCCCTCTGGGAGAGCTGTCACCGCAGGTGACTGAGAGGGCCTTGCACCCTTGCGTACCCTCTCCGTCTTCGCTTCGCTCAGCCACCTCTCCCAAAGGGAGAGGCAAGGAGTGCTTACAAGAACAGGCACAGCGGATTATTCCGCTGTGCCTTTCACTGTCTGATGTGACCCGCCCGCTGCAACGCGCGGTATGTTTCTTCCGATTATTTTCTGACTTCCTTTTCTTCCTTGATCTGCGCCTGCAGATGCACGGACAGTACCGCGAGAGACGTCGCCATGTTCTCATACTGCACCAGGATGTTGGACGGCACGTCCAGATGGGTGGGGGCAAAATTCCAGATGCCCTTGATTCCACCGGCAATGAGCTGGTCCGCCACCTGCTGCGCCGCCTCCGCCGGAACGGTGATAATGCCCATCAGCACCTTGTGCGTGCGGCAGAAGTGCGCCAGCTGGGAAATGTGGTAGATGGGCTTGCCCTCTTCCGTCTTTTCCGCCTTGGGGCTTGCGTCGAAGGCCGCAAGAATGTTCAGGCCGTACTCGTTAAAGCCGCTGTAGCCCATCAGTGCCTGCCCCAGCTTGCCCGCGCCGATCAGCACGGCGTCGGTGGTGTTGTCATACCCCAGGAACTGCTCGATGTCGTCGATCAGGGTCTCCCGCAGATAGCCGATCTTGGGGCGCCCCCCGTCGGAGACCATAGCGAGATCCTTGCGAACCTGCACCTCTCCCATTCCCAGGGCGTTGGCCAGCGCCGTGGCGGAAATATGGGTAGGGGCGTTTTCCGGCATATTTTTCAGGTACGCCAAATACCCCGGCAAGCGTTTTAGAACCGATTTGGAAACTTTCTTCTCTTCCATAATAACCTCGATTGTAATCGATACGAAATCATATCGATAATTCTTTTATCGATTATACCATACCGATTCCGAAAAATCAAGCGCAGCTTGTCTGACGGAGGAATTCTTTTTTCAGCCGCAGCATGATCCGCTTTTCCAGCCGGGAAATGTAGGACTGGGAAATGCCCATTTTCTGCGCCACCTCCTTCTGGGTCAGCTCCCGCCGCCCCTCCAGACCGAAGCGCATCAGCACAATCTCCCGCTCCCGGTCGGGCAGGTCGCGCAGCGCCTGCCGCAGCACGCAGATGTCCACGTCCTCCTCCAGCGGCCGCATGATCATGTCTTCGTCGGTGCCCAGGATGTCGGAAAGCAGCAGCTCATTGCCGTCGCAGTCCATATTGATGGGTTCGTCCAGGGATACCTCCGTCTTCTGGTTGGCGGTTTTGCGAATGTACATGAGGATTTCGTTTTCAATACACCGGGAGGCGTAGGTCGCCAGCTTGATCTTCTTGTCCAGCCTGTAGGTGCTGATGGCCTTAATGAGGCCGATGGTGCCGATGGAAATCAGATCCTCCAGATTGACGCCGGTGTTCTCAAACCGCCGGGCGATGTACACCACCAGCCGGAGGTTATGCTCCACCAGCCGCTGCCGCGCGTCCTCGTCTCCCTGTTCCAGCGCCTGAAGGGTCTGAAGCTCCTCCGCCCCCTTCAGCGGCGGGGGAAGCACGTCGCTGCCTCCGATGTAAAAGATGCCGCTTTCCCGAATCAGTCCCAGCTTGCGCAGAATGTCCAACAGCTTCATATGACCCCTCCTGTCAGTGCCTGATATGCGTCTCCCCTGCCAAGTCCCTCCGCCGCAAAGGCCACCACGGCGCTTTGCGGCCGATTGCCGATTTTTACCCTGTCAAACCGCATGGCCAGCAGCATGTCCCCCGCCTGCCCCACCGCCCGGTAGGGAATCAGGCGAAGCCCCGGAACCGGACGGCACATCAGCGTTTTCAGGGGCGCGCGGAGCTGGTCCTGCGTCAAGCTTGTCAGCTTTTCCGCCACCTCCCCGGAAACCACCAGCACCTGCTCCCCGGAAATGGGGTCGCGCAGGGTGTTCCCGGAGTCCCGCAGAGCGACGATGCTGACGGATTTCCCGCCGTAGGTCAGCTCCACCGGGACATACTCCCTGCCCCCCACCCGTCCGCCGAAGGCCACGATGCACAGCGCCCACACCCCGCCGGCGGTGAGCAGCAGCGTCAGAAAATTCCCCCGGCCGATGCTCAATGACGCGCCCCCCAGTGCCATGCTGAGAAGCACGAACACGCCGCTTCGCTTCCAGGCGCTTTTGTCCCAGCCAAAGGCAATGGCCGCCATCCCGGCCAGGCTGACGATCCGCCACAGCAGCCCTCCCAGGAACCGCAGCCGGGGCATCATGCACACCCCGCTGTAGAGCGCCCCCAGCGCCGCCGCGGCCGCCGCCCGGAGGGGCGACGCCGGAAAGCCCGACAAACGGTTTGTCCCCAAAAGCAGCAAAAAATCCACCAGAAAATTCAGAATTACCACCAAGTCCAGATAGATTTTCAACCCATCACCTCCAGCCGGTATGGCAAAAGTATACCCCCTCCCCCGGGAAAAGTCGGTCGCAACCATGTCCCGGGTTCGCCGCAAGTTTCCCCCGCCCCGCCGTCCTTTCGGCGGCATTGGCGGCAGGGAACGAAAAACCTCCGACATTAGCTGTCGGAGGTTTCCTTCCGCTCCACGGAGCGGGTATTTTTTTCTGCCTTGAACCGGGGTGTCATCAGCTCGTGGCCGCAGCCCAGGCACCGCAGGCGGAAGTCCGCGCCGGTGCGCAGAACCAGCCAGCGCTTTTCCCCGCAGGGGTGGGGTTTTTTCATGACGAGAATGTCGTTGACGCGAATGTCCATGTCTTACTCCTTTTTGATGCTGTCCCAGTATTGCTTCGCCGCCTGTTCCAGCCTGTTGGGGCCGTATTCGTAATAGCATGTGCCCGCCAGCTCGTCCGGCAAATACTGCTGCTTCACCCAGTGGTTGGGGTAATTGTGGGGGTAGAGATACCCCTGCTCCCGCTCCATGGTGTAGGTATCCGCGTGGACGTTCTGCAAATGCCGGGGGAAATCCCCGGATTTTCCCTTGCGCACGTCGTCCAGCGCCGCATCAATGGCAAGATAGGCAGAATTGGACTTTGGACTGGTGGCCATCAGCACGGCGGCATCCGCCAGGGGGAGCCGCGCCTCCGGCATTCCCAGTTTCAGCGCCATGTCCACGCAGGCGTTGACGATGGGCAGGATCTGAGGATAGGCCAGCCCCACGTCCTCCGCCGCGACGCACATCAGGCGGCGGCAGGCAGAGGGCATCTGTCCGGCTTCCAAAAGCCTTGCCAGATAGTGACAGGCGGCGTCCGGGTCGGAGCCGCGGATGGATTTGTGGAGGGCGGACAGCAGGTCGTAATAGTTGTCCCCGTCCCGGTCGGCGCGGAGGGCGCTTTTCTGGGTGACCTCCTTGGCGTCCGCCAGGGTCAGAGGAAGTTTCCCGTCCTGAGGGATTCCCGCGGAAAACAGCACCTCCACCGCGTTCATGGCCTTACGCAGATCACCGCCGCAGGAGGACGCGATGTATTCCAGCGCCCCGTCTTCGGGGGCGGCGGTCAGCGCGGTACGCTGCTCCATGAAGGAAACCGCCCGGCGTACCGCCTGCAAGGCGGCGGACGCGGAAATCTGCTTGAATTCAAAGACGGTGGAGCGGCTTAAGATCGCGTTGAACACATAGAAATAGGGATTTTCCGTGGTGGAAGCGATCAAAGTGATCTTGCCGTTTTCGATGTGTTCCAGCAGGGACTGCTGCTGCTTTTTGTTGAAGGACTGAATCTCGTCCAGATACAATAGCACCCCGTTGGGTGCCATGAAGGTGTCCAGCTGTGACACGATTTCCTTGATATCCGACGTAGAGGCGGTGGTGGCGTTGAGCTTGTAGAGGGTGCGGTTGGTCTGCTTGGCGATGATATTGGCAACGGTGGTCTTTCCCGTGCCGCTGGGGCCGTAGAACACCATATTGGGGATATTCCCCGAATCGATCAGGCGGCGCAGCACCGCGCCCTTGCCCAGAATATGCTCCTGACCGTAGACCTCGTCCAGTGTCTGCGGCCGCAAAAGATCGGCGAGTGGTTGATACATATGGATGCCCTTCCTGTGCTTATTTCTTACACTATATCATATCCCCGTCGAAATTGCACTATCTTTTTTGCGAAATTTTGTTCAAAAAAGTCCCCTCTTTTCAGAGGGGACCTTCCTGTCAGAATGTCGCAACATCCGGGTCGGCGGGCTGGGCGTTTTTCGTGACCTCCAGCGCCGTCAGAACGGGGCCAAGCTCCCCTTTGTACAGGGGGTGCTTCTCCGCGGTGATCTTCGCCGTGACCATGACCCAGGAGCGAGGCTCCAGTGTCCCCGCCTGATCGTACCGGCAGGGAATGCCGCAGAACTGGATATCCTCCACGCAGCAGGTCATCACGAACCGGCCGGGGGCAAACATGCCGTTCCTGTCCCGGCGGAGCATGGCCACCTGCGCCTTGAAGCTGACGGTTTTTCCGTCGTACTTCTTCGGCTCCTCGGTCACGTCCCGGTAAAACAGGGCATAGTCCTCGTCCTTTACCTGAATGACAGGGGCGTTGATGTCAAAGGGCAGCGGGTCTTCGATCTCATCATAGGAGGTGGTGCCGTCGGTGTAATCGTACAGAATGTCGATGCGGCGGTTGGCCGCCCGGGCCAGCTTGTGCAGGGGCATGACGTCCGCGCCTTTTTCCAGCCGGTTGAATACCACCATCTGGGCGCCCACCAGCTTGTCCATCACCAGATTGCGCATATTGGCGTTATAAGCCATGATGGTGGTGGCGTCGGCGAACATGACCTCCTGGGCAACCGCCCAGTTCTCCGGGAAGCGCATATACAGATCGCCCACCTGCTGCATACCGTTCAGCTCGGCGACCACGCGCTGCGCCTTGTACTGTTTCGCCAGCGCCTGAAGCTCCTTGGTGGTAACGGTCTGCTGATCCAGGGTTTCCAGGTACACGTTCTTGTGGGGGTAGGTGGAGAAATCATACTCCTCCTCCCCTTCCTCAAACACCAGCAGCAGCGTCCGCTCGCCGGCGTTGAAGCGCTCGTCCTCCAGGGTCTCCTGAATGAACTTGGTCTTACCGGAATCCAGGAACCCGGTAAAGGCATATACGGGAATCTGCACCATGCTTTACACCCCGAACAGTGCGGCTACGCCCGCTTCATCCAGCTTGGAGCCGATGACGCAGAGCTTGCCGGTAATGTCGGCGCTGCCGGTACGGACGCTGCATTCCTCGGGAACATAGTCGAAATGAATCCAGGTGCCGTCCACGGCGGGCAGGATGCCCTTCGCTCTGAGGATGGTGCCGTACTTGCCGGAATCCAGCTCATGGAGCGCCGCCTCAACGGAAGCCTTGTCAAACTTCTTGGCAGTTTCTACACCCCAGGAGGTGAACACCTCGTCGGCATGGTGATGATGGTGGTGATGCTCATGCTCGTCGTCATCATCGTGATGATGGTGGCAGCAGTGGTGGTCATGCTCATCCTCGTCATCATGGTGATGATGGCAGCAGTGGTGGTCATGCTCGTCCTCGTCATCATCATGGTGGTGATGATGCTCGTGTTCCTCATCGTCATCCTCGTCATGATGGTGATGGCAGCAGTGATGCTCTTCTTCCTCGTCCTCTTCCGCCAGACGCTCCATCTCCATCTTCGCCAGCTCCGCCGCAACGGACGCCTTGCCTTCCAGCGCCTCGATCAGCTGCTCGCCCGTCAGCTCGCCCCAGGGGGTGGTGACGATGGTGGCGACGGAATTATGCTCCCGCAGCATGGCAACGGCGGAGTCCAGCTTGCTCTGAGGGATGGAATCGGTACGGGACAGAATAATGGTGGAGGCCGTCTCGATCTGATTGTTGTAGAACTCGCCGAAGTTCTTCATATACACCTTGACCTTGCCCGCGTCGGCCACGGCCACGGTATAGCCCAGGGTGACATCGTCGTTCGTCACCTTACTCACGGCGGAGATGACGTCGGACAGCTTGCCAACGCCGGAGGGCTCGATGAGAATGCGGTCGGGATGGTACTCGGCGATGACCTTCTTCAGCGCCTTGCCGAAGTCGCCCACCAGAGAGCAGCAGATGCAGCCGGAGTTCATCTCGGTGATGTTGATGCCGGAATCCTGCAAAAAGCCGCCGTCAATGCCGATCTCGCCGAACTCGTTCTCGATCAGCACCAGCTTCTGCCCCTTGTAGCTTTCAGCGATCATCTTTTTGATCAGGGTCGTCTTGCCCGCGCCGAGAAAGCCGGAGAAAATATCAATTTCTGTCATAAAAAACACCTTCTGTATAAAATTCTCTAAAGATTATTATATCACTTCCTGTCAACTGCTACAAGTAAATTTTCTTCCATATTTTTCTTTTTTGCCAGCAAAAACACCGCCCCGACGTTTGACGGGTGGTTGTGAAACAGTGAATGGAGCGTATCGGTACAGATACGCTCCATTTCTCGTGTCGAGGTACAGCCCCTTGGCTCTCCCTCTGGGAGAGCTGTCACCGAAGGTGACTGAGAGGGCCTTGCACCCTGGTTTCCCCTCTCCGTCCTCGCTGCGCTCGTCCACCTCTCCCAAAGGGAGAGGCAAGAGGTGCAGTTCATTATCCCACTGCATCTGTTAACTGTCTAATGCGCCCCGGCGTTCACCGGAGCGCATTTCCTTGCTTATGATACCGGAATCAGCAGCATCTGCCCTGCCGCCGGTTCCTCCTGAAGGCCGTTTGCCTTGCGGATGGCGTCCACGGTGGAGCCGCTTTCCTTGGCGATGTCCCACAGCCGTCCGGTTCCCGCTCTGCGCAGAATCAGGGACGGTCGGTTTGTGTCTGGCTCCTTTTCCTCCCCCAGCTCCACGCCGGTAATCATGGAAAACCCCCAGCTGCTTTCCGACGTCATTTCCAGAGGAACTTCTCCCTTCACGGTCACGCTGCCGTTTCCAAGACTGGCCTGCATCTGTTCCGGCGGCATGGGGATCGCCGTGATCACGGTGTTTTCGTCCGCGTTCAGGACACACTGCCCCTCCCAGCGGGCTGTGGCAGAATGGAGAATGCCGTCCTCGCCGTAGTACAGCACCAGAAACGAGCCGGGGATCTCCATTTCCACGCCCTTCTGAGTCCTGCGCTGCCGGGGAAAGTCCACGAGGAAGCTGACGTCCGCCGTCAGGTTGGCTTCCGCGGGGATGCTCTGTTCGCCGTAGACGCTCTCCCGGCGGCTTTCCAGAATGGCGGGGACTTCCAGCTGCTCCGTTTGCGTGGACAGCTCCCGCCCCGGGCTGTAGGCGTCCTCCGCCAGGGTCAGCATTTCCCGGTCGGAAATCAGATACTGCCCCACAACGCCGCATTTTAAGCGCATATGCCCCTCGTCGTCCACCTCCAGCTCCAGGCTGGTGGGGCTTAGCAGAATGTCCGCCTGGGCGTCGCCGCTGTGTTCCCCCGACAGGTCTGCCAGCTGGGAAAAGGGCAGCTCAAAGTCCCATCCGTGGAGCTGTCCCTCCTCGGAGCGGTAAAGCACGTGGAGGTTCCCGTTTCCCCGGAACACCACCTTGTTGGAAAGCACCTTTTTCTCCGTCACCTTGGGGTGCAGGCAATAGTAAACCAGCTTCTCAGGCAATGGGCTTGACTCGGGAAGCGTCAGCTCTTCGTCCAGCGCAAAGGCCTTTTCCCCGGCTTCTCTTGGCATTCTGACCGGGTAGCTGCTTGTCAGCAGCTCCACGCCCTCAATCGGTTCCGCCGGGGCGGCGATTTCCGCGGTCTTCGGCACACAGGCCTCCGCCATGGCAGCGGCACCCACGCGCACCATCAGCTTCCGGGCGGACACCGACCGGGCGTCCACGAACCGGGTCAGACACTGGATGCGGATGCTCCCCTCCTCCGTCCGTTCCGGCAGATCCCACTTCATCTGGAAGGGAATCCAGCCGTCGATGCACCGCTCCTCGCTGCCATCCTCCGGCGCGTACAGGATCCAGACCATCATCCCGCCGGAAAAGGAGACGCTGTCGCTGCGCCATTCCTTCCCCCGGAGGATGGTCTGCCCCCAGGCGGCAAGGACTCTACCAATGTCCGGCATCCCGTCGGGCAGCTTGATCTCCTGGGTCTGCTCCACATTCTGAACCTCCCGCAGCACCGTTTCCAGGCAGGGGCAGGCGGATTTCTGAAACTCAAATTCCAAGTTGGATCACTCCTTATCCCACGTTGTCGATACAGTCTATTCAACGCGGGACAAGTTTATGACTACCGTCTGCGCATAATACAGAAACCGAGCGCCAGAAGCGCGATCCCGCCGCAGCAGCAGACGAACCAGCTGGAAACGCAATGCCCCAGAATCAGCCCCAGTCCAAAAAACAGGCAGCAGCACCCATGCAGGTGGTTTTTCCGGCACATAAAAACACCCCCTGCTTATCCTATGCAGGGGGTGCCAGAGAATTAACCGCCGAGGTAGGCCTTCTTCACCGCGTCGGAGCTGGCAAGCTCCGCGCCGGTGCCGCTTAGGGTAATGCTGCCGGTTTCCAGAACGTAGGCGCGGTCGGCGATTTGCAGCGCCTTCCGGGCGTTCTGCTCCACGAGAAGAATCGTGGTGCCGGCCTTGTGCAGCTCCTTGATGATGTCAAAGATCTGATCGACCAGAATGGGCGCCAGACCCATGGACGGCTCGTCCAGCATCATGAGCTTGGGATGACTCATAAGGGCGCGGGACATGGCCAGCATCTGCTGCTCGCCGCCGGAAAGGGTTCCCGCGATCTGCTTGCGCCGCTCCTTTAAGCGGGGGAAGTAGTTGAACACCGTCTCCAAGTCCTCCTGGGACACGTCCTTTTTGATGTAAGCGCCCATTTCCAGGTTCTCCTGAACCGTCATCTGCTGGAAAATCCGCCGTCCTTCCGGGACGTGAGCCAGGCCGGTGCGCAGAAGCTTATAGGCCTCCACATGGGTGATATCCTGGTCAAAGAAGCGGATGGAGCCGCTGCGGGGGTGCATCAGGCCGGACACCGTCTTCAGAATGGTGGACTTGCCCGCGCCGTTGGCGCCGATCAGCGCCACGATCTCGCCCTCGCCGACCTCAAAGGACACGCCCTTCACCGCGTGAATTGCACCGTAATACACGTGCATGTCTTCAATTTTCAGCATCTGCTTTCCCCTCCTCTTTGCCAAGGTAGGCCTCGATGACCGCGGGATTCGCCTGAATCTCCTCGGGCGTTCCCTTTGCAATGATCCGGCCGTAATTCACAACGGCGATGGCCTCACACACGTTCATAACCAGATTCATGTCATGCTCGATCAGGAAAATAGCAACGTGGAAGGTATCCCGGATCCGCCGTATCTGATGCATCAGCTCGGCAGTCTCGCTGGGGTTCATACCGGCAGCGGGTTCATCCAGCAGAATCACGGAAGGCTTGGTCGCCAGCGCCCGGACAATCTCCAGCCGGCGCTGAACGCCATAGGGCAGACTTCCCGCCTTCTCGTTGGCATGTTCCGCAAGCCCCATGAAATCCAGCAGCTCCATGGCCTTCTCATTGGCGCGCTTCTCGGCCTTGAAGTAGCCGGGCAGGTGCAGAACGCTTGAGAAGAAGGAGCACCTCATGGAATTGTGCAGGCCGACCTTGACGTTGTCCAGAACGGTCATGTCCGTAAACAGGCGGATATTCTGGAAGGTTCGGGCAATGCCCAGCTTGTTGACCTTGTATACCGGCATTCCCTTGATGTCGATGCCGTTGACCAGCACGGAGCCGCGGGTGGGCTGATAGACGCCGGTGAGCAGATTGAAAATGGTGGTCTTGCCCGCGCCGTTGGGGCCGATCAGGCCGGAGATCTCGGTGGGGCCGATGGTAATGTTGAAGCTGTCCACAGCCGTCAGGCCGCCAAAGTCGATGCCCAGGTTCCGCACGTCCAGAACGGGCTGCTTGCCCTGATCCTGCTCACGGACGAAGGTCACGGTGGGAACTTTCAGGATTTTCTTGGAATAGTCATTCATTTGTCCCAGCCTCCTTCTTCTTGAAAATACCGGCAAGCTTGTCGGTGACAACGGACATGGCTTCCTTCACCCTGGGAGACCAGGTAAAGAGCATCACGACGATCAGAACCACGGCGTAGAGAATCATCCGGTAATCCTGCAAGCCGCGCATGGCCTCCGGCAGGATATACAGCACCGTGGCGGAGATAATGGAGCCAAGAATGTTGCCCATGCCGCCCAGAACCACGAAGACCAGAATGTTAATAGAGGTATTGAAATTGAACTTGCTGGCGGTGATGGAGCCGTAATTCATGGCATAAAGCGCACCGGCCATGCCCGCTAGGAATGCGGAGACCACGAAGGCCTTCATCCGGAAGGCGGTGACATTGATGCCCACGGATTCCGCGGCAATCCGGTTATCCCGGACGGCCTTGATCGCCCGGCCTTCCCGGGAGTTGATCAGGTTCTGCACCACGAACAGGGTGAACAGAATCAGCGCAAAGCCCATGGCAAAGGTGGACAGCTTGGTAATGCCGGTAGCGCCTCTGGGGCCGGAGACGATCATCTGGCCGCCTGCGCCCAGGGTCAGTCCCGCAGAGCTCATGGTGGCGTGAAGTCCGGTCTCGTCAATGCCCAGATAGAGATTGCCGAAGATATTCTTCATAATCTCACCGAAGGCCAGGGTCACAATTGCCAGATAGTCGCCCCGGAGGCGAAGCACCGGGATGCCGATGAGGAAGCCGATGGCACCGGCCATCACGCCGCCGACCACCATGGCAATCACCAGACGCACAATGCCGTTGGGAACCGCCGTAGAAAGCAGCGCCGTCACGATCACGCCGGTGAACGCGCCGATGCCCATAAAGCCCGCATGACCCAGGCTCAGCTCACCGCAGATACCCACCAGAAGGTTCAGGGAAATTGCCAGCACGATGTAGGCGCAGGCAGGTACCAGAAAGCCCTTCATGGTACTGCTCAGCTTGCCCTGGCTCATGAGCAGCTGGAGAATCACGAACGCCACCGTCACCAGGGTGTAGGTGGACGCGTTCATAATCTTATCCTTAGTCAGTCTTTTTTTCATAACATCCACCTCATACCTTCTCCTGAACCTGCTTGCCCAGCAGGCCTGCGGGCTTCACCAGCAGAATCACAATCAGGACGGCAAACACGATCGCGTCGCTGAACTGGGGGCTGAGATAGGCCTTGCTGAAGGTCTCAATGACGCCCAGCAGAATGCCGCCCAGCATGGCGCCGGGAATGGAGCCGATGCCGCCGAAGACCGCCGCGGTAAAGGCGCGGATACCGGGCATGGAGCCGGTGGTGGGCTGCAAGGTCGGAACGGTGGAGCAAAGCAGCACACCGGCGACGGCCGCCAGAGCGGAGCCGATGGCAAAGGTCATGGAAATGGTCTGGTTCACGTTGATGCCCATGAGCTGGGCGGCATCCCGATCCTCGGAAACGGCGCGCATGGCCTTGCCGGTACGGGTACGGGTGGTAAACCAGGTCAGACCCAGCATAATGATGATGGAAGCGGCAATGGTATAGATCACCTCGCCGGTAACCACCAGCTGCCCCCCCGCCAGGCGCAGGGGCTGGAAGGTAACGATGCTGGTAAAGTTCTTCGGGCTGGAAGACCAGATCAGCTGCGCCGCATTTTGCAGAAAGTAGCTGACACCGATGGCGGTAATCAGAACCGCCAGACTGGGCGTTCCCCGCAGGGGCTTGTAGGCAAGTCCCTCGATCAGCACACCAAGCAAAGTACACACCGCCATAGCCGCCAGGATGGATACCGCCACCGGCAGCCCCAAATAGTTGGTGACGCAGAAGGAAATGTATGCGCCCACCATGATCACATCGCCATGGGCAAAGTTCAGCATTTTGGCGATGCCGTAGACCATGGTATACCCCAGGGCAATGATGGCGTAGACAGAGCCAATGCTGATGCCGTTGATCAGGTACTGAATAATTTTCATGATTGTCCCTCTCTTTCTTCTTCCTTTACTCAACAGTCTATGAAAGCCCCGTCCGCCAACGAGGTTTTCATAGACTGCTGATGGATGATACCTCGTTAGGGGATGGGGCGCAAACCGCCCCATCCCCTTTGAGGGAATCTTTTTCAGACCATTAGGCCATGGGAACGTAAACACCATTCTCGATCACCACGGCAGCGGGTGCCTTGGAGATCATGCCGTTCTCGTCCCAGTGCATGCCGGTGCCGGTCAGGCCGTCAACGGTCATGGTAGCGAACTGGCCTTCCAGGATGGTGCACAACTCCTCGGCGGACTCATTGCCGGTGACACCGGCGGCGGTCATGGCGTTGTACAGAGCATAGATGACGTCGTAGCCGTCAGCGGCGAACTGGTTGGGAACCAGGCCGTTCATTTTCTCCTTGAACTTGGCAACGAAGGACTGGGTAGCCTCATCGGAAGCGTTGGCATCGAAGGGGGTCATCAGAACCAGTCCCTCGGCCAGGGTGGTATCAAAGCCTTCCACGGTCAGGATACCGTCCATGCCGTCGCAGCCGAAGAACTTGGGCGCGTAGCCGATCTTGTTGGCGTAGGACAGGATCTGAGCAGCCTCGGTGTAGTAGATGGGCAGGAACACCAGATCCGCACCGGCATCCTGGCACTGGGTCACCTGGGTGGACAGGTCAGCCTTGTTGTCGGCGGTAAAGGAAGTGGTGGCAACAATCTCCACACCCAGCTCGGCAGCCTTGTCGGAGAAGCCCTTGTACAGGCCGGAGGAGTAGTCGTCGGAGGAGTCGTAGATCACGCCGACCTTGGTGCCCAGCGCCTTGGTGGAGACCAGCTCAGCGGCGGAAGCGCCCTGGTTGGGGTCGGTGAAGCACATCTGGAAGATGTTGGCACCGGACAGAGCCAGAGACTCAGCAGAGGCGGAGGGGGTCAGGTTGAACATGTTGTCGGCAGTGGACTCGGGAGCCACGGCAAGAGCGGAGCCGGTGGTAACCTGGCCGGCCATGACCTGCATACCCCAGTCCTTCAGGACGTTGTAAGCGGACACGGCCTTCTCGCCGTCGGCCTCGTCGTCCTGGGCGTTGAACTCGATCTGCAGACCGCCCTTGGCGTTGATCTCCTCAACCGCCACTTCCATGCCGGCCTTCACAGCCAGGCCGTAAGCGGAAGCGCCGCCGGTCAGAGGGCCGGACATGCCGATCTTAACAGTGCCGGCAGCATTGGAAGCATCGGCAGCAGCGGCGGTGGTCTCCGTCGCAGGCTTGCTGGAGGAGCATCCGGTGAACATTGCGGCTACCATCAGGGCAGCCATCAGCATAGCAAGTACTTTTTTCATGATAGTGTTCTCCTTTTTCATTTCTTACTATAAAAAAGCGGTTCGCCCAGGGCGTAACCGCTTCTTCATACCATGTGAAGCCCCGGTCACGCCGCTGCTGCCAGCAGCAGTCGTACAACGCAAATGGACACCGCCAGAATCATGGCAGTGTCCAGGATGGGGCTAATTCGCGCAGAGGAACATGCCGCTGCCATGGTGCAGCGGGTAGAGCTGTAAGTGGTAGAAAACCGTGCCGTCATCGTCATGTACCTCCCGAAGAATTTTAGCATATTGTATCCCACAGAAAGACATTTGTCAACGAGGAAAAGATTACAGAATCTTTTCCGTTTTTTCGCCTTTTTTGTATATAACGCACAAGGGAACCTCCGATGAAATCGCCGCCGGTCAGAGGTGATTTCATCAGAGGTTCCCAAGGACATTATTCCCCGTCCAGGACGGACTTGCAGGCGGCGAGAACCTTGCTCAGAACCGGCACGCAGGTGGCGCTGCCGTAGCCGCCGTTTTCCACCACCACGATGAAGGCCAGGGGGTACTGCTCGTCCTCCACGAAGCCCGCGAACATGGCGTTGGATTTCTGTCCGCCCCCCAGCTGGCTGGTGCCGGACTTGGCGCAGACGTTCATGCCGTTAAAATTCCAGTCGCCGTAGACGCTCTGCACGTTGTTGCGCATGTAGGCCTTGACCTGGTCGGCTACGTCCTGAGACATAATGCGGCCGGTGGTTTTCGTTTTTGCCTCGTAGGTCAGCTCTTCGCCGCTGCGAACCTCCGACACCAGATACGGCTCCGCGCCCACGCCGCCGCCCGCGATGGCGCCCATGAAGGTCATGTAGCGGGCGGGGTTAATCAGGTCGGTGTGCTGGCCGATGCAGCTCCAGGCAAAGGACACCGGGGCGGTGTTGGAAATGTCGTAGTTGCCCTCGGCGGTGGTGACGCCGTCAAAGCTCAGGCTGTCCGTGACGCCGAACTGCTTCACGTACTTCACCATGTTCTTCTTTCCCACCAGTTCCGCGATCTGGGCAAAGGCGCAGTTGCAGGAATTGGCGAGGGCGGTTTTCAGGGTCAGGGTGCCATGGGCTTTTTCGCAGGTCACCTTTTCCGTGCCGTACTCGTAAGCGCCGTAGCAGGTGAAGGTCTTGTCCAGAATATCCGGAACGCAGTCCAACGCCGCAGCGGTGGTGACCACCTTGAAAATGGAGCCGGGGACGTAGGTGGATTGCAGGAAGCGGTTTAAGTAAACGCCGTCATACTGCCCGGAGGTGTCCGAGGCGATGTCCGGCACATTGTCCGGGTCGTAGGTGGGCGTGGTCAGGGCGCAGAGGATCTCCCCCGTTTTGTAGTTGTACACGCCGACGGTGCCTTTTCTGCCATCCATGGCTTCCAGCGCCGCGTTCTGTACTCTCGCCGACAGGGTCAGATTCATCTCGCCCCCCTCGCCGCTGCTGTCGTATACGCCGCTCACCAGGTCGAAGCCCGCCATTTTTCCCGCGTAGTGGGAGACGGCGGAGGCGCTGATGTAGCCCTTCCGGTCGCCCAGCCAGTGGAGCGTGGACTGGCGGGTTGCGGCATCAGAGGAATAGGTGCGCTCCTCGGTAATGTCCAGCAGCACGTTCCCGGAACGGTCTGTTACCGTGCCGCAGCCGATGTTGGCGTTGTTATACACATGGGGGGAGCCGGGAAAGGTCACCCATTCCCCCGCCTGGGTCACGTACTCCCACAGGAAGAACATCATGCCCCCCAGAAGCACAGCCAGGAACAAGCCCATGATCCAGGTTCTTTTGGTTACGCGGTTCATCCGCTCACGCTCCCTTCTTGTTCAGGCGGACGGCAAAGCTGGCATTCTGCCGGGTGTCCGCCGCCTTGACGAAGGCCAGCAGCCCCCAGGCGCCGACCATGCTGGTGCCGCCGTTGCTCAGAAACGGGAAGGTCACGCCGGTAAAGGGCAGAATATCCAGCGTGCCGAGACAGTTCAGAATGGTCTGAATGACCAGGATGCTGGCAGCGGTGCAGGAGCCGATGGAATAGAAGCTGCTCCGGGCGACCCGGGCGGTGCGGATGGCAAAGAAGCCGTAGGCCGCCACGCACAGCACCATCATCACCGCCACGATCAGCCCCCATTCCTCGGAAATGGTGGCAAAGGCGATGTCGGAGTCCGCCGCGAACACGTGTTTCAGGAAGCCCTGTCCCGGCCCCAGACCGAACAGGCCGCCGGAGGCCACGCACATCAGCGCCTGAACCTGCTGGTAACCGGCGTTCAGTGGATCGTCCCACACGTGTCGCCACACGGAAAACCGACGCAGAGCGTGGGGTGCGATTTTCAATGCCAGCACTCCGGCAAAGATCAGCGCCGTAACGGCCAGCGCCACGGTGCCCATACTGCCGGAACGAAGATAGGCGATCACAAGGAAGGCACAGAAGAAAATCAGCGCCGTGCCGAAATCGTTCATCAGGGCAAGCAGGCCGCAGATGAGAATGGAATAGGCGATAAAAATGTAAATATTCCGCTTGCTCATGATTCTGTCCATGGTGGACGCGCCGGCATAGACGAAGCAGACCTTGCTCAGTTCCGACGGCTGTAAGGACAGCCCGCCGATGATAAGCCAGTTTTTCGCGCCGTAATACTCGGTGCCGAACACCAGCGTCACCATCAAAAAGCCCACGCCCGCCACCGTGGCCAGATACCGGACGACCTTCGCCCGCTCCAAGTCCCGCAGCGACCAGCCGATGACGAGGAACGTCACCACCCCCAGCGCCATGGCGGCAAGCTGCTTCACCGTCTCCCCCGGCTTTACCGTGGCGATGGCGGCCATACCCATGGTACACAGGAAGAACGCCATGGTCTCCACCTCAAAGGATTTCCGACGAATCATGCAGTAGAACAGGTACAGCAGCCACTGCCCCAGGAAAATGCCGCCAAAGCCCATGAGAACGCTGGAAATCGTCTCCTGCTGACCGCCCAGCAGAAAGCCCAGCAGCATCAGGCACTGCAAAATGGACAGCATCATCAGGTTCGCCACGCTGTCCCAGCCGCTGGCGGCCTTGGTGCGAAGCTCCGCCTGGCGCGCCTCCTGATGCTCCGTAATGGGCTGGAGCTGCATTTCCACGCCGCCGATGGAGATACGGTCTTTGGGCTTTAAGGCGCAGATCTGCACCTTCCTGCCGTTGACCAGGGTTCCGTCCTTGGAACCGGCGTCGGTGATCGTCCAGCTGCCGTCGTCGTACCGGGTCAGAACCGCGTGGTTCCGGGACACGGTGGGAAAGTCGATGGTCACGTCGCTGGACTTGCTCCGGCCGATGACGTTTTCCCAATGGGTGATGGGAATCTGGCTGCCGTCGGTCATGTTCAGCCACGCCCAGATTTCCGGCTCCCGCCGGAAGGTCAGCAGGGGCAGGACGCACCGCAGAAGCAGTATGGCGCTGAGCACCGGTACGGCATAGCGCAGAATCCCCACATAGGAGCCTGCGTAGTTTTCCTGGGCCAGCGTCAGGGATTCCAGAATATCCTGCATACCACCACCCTCCTTTCTTCGGGTAATTCTTATGTTTAATAAAATGACACATTTTCGTTCAGATGTCAAATGAACATTTTCTTAAGGTGAGCCGCAGTGCTGCCTTAAGCTTCCATTTCCCGCAGAATTTTGATTTCCCCGGCGTAGCCGGGCAGCTCGTTGGGGGTTTCCAGAATCATGGGCTTGTCCTTGAGCCGCGGGTGATTCACAATTTGCCGGAAGGTTTCCAGCCCCAGGCTGCCCTTTCCCAGGCATTCATGGCGGTCTTTGTGGCTGGCAAAGGGGTTCTTGCTGTCGTTCAGGTGCAGAGCGTGCAGCCTGCCAAGGCCGATCACCCGGTCAAATTCCGCCAGCACGCCGTCCAGGTCATTCACGATGTCGTAGCCGCCGTCGTAGACGTGACAGGTGTCCAGGCATACCCCCACGTTCTCACTTCCCACGGCGTCCAGGATGTCCTTTAATTCCTCAAACCGTCCGCCGATCTCGCTGCCCTTCCCCGCCATGGTTTCCAGCAGCACCGTCACCGGATAGTCGTGGCGCAGGGCGTTTTTCAGGGCGGCGGCAATGTAGTCGATTCCCGCCCGGGTTCCCTGTCCCACATGGCTGCCGGGGTGGAAATTGTAGAAATTTCCGGGAAGCGCCGCCATGCGCCGCAGATCGTCCTCTAAAATTCCCGCGGCAAAGGCTCTGGCGTCCGCGTCGGAAGTGCAGAGATTCATGGTATACGCCCCGTGGGCGACCAGTTTGCCAAAGTGATTTTCTTCCAGCATGGCGGCGGCTTTTGCCGTGTCCGCCGGGTCCTCCGGTTTTGCCTTGCTGCCCCGGGGATTCCGGGTAAAAAACGCGAAGGTATTCGCTCCAATGGACAGCGCGGTCTTCACCATCGCCGCGTTCCCGCCGGATGCGGAAAGATGACAGCCAAAATAACCCAAAACGATCCCTCCTTTTGGGGTATTATAGCATATTCCAGCGGAAAAAGCAAATTTTCTCTTTCCCTGGGCAACTCAGCTGTGCTATAATGTCAGAAATAACCGCCGGGAGGAATCCATATGCCCAAGTCAGACAATCAGAAGCTGAAAATCCTCTATATCCTCGACTACCTGCAAAAAAATTCTCACCAGGATCACCCGGTGAGAACGTCGGAGCTTCTTTCCATGCTGGAAGAGCACGATATTGTCTGCGACCGCAAGACCGTCTACTCGGACGTCGCGGCCTTGCAGGATTACGGCGTGGACATCGTCTCTCTTCCCGGGAAGAACGGCGGCTACTACATTGCCTCCCGGAATTTTGAGCTGCCGGAATTGAAGCTGCTCATCGACGCCGTCCGGTCCAGCCGGTTCCTCACGGAGAAAAAATCCCGGGAGCTGATTGAAAAGCTGTGCAGCCAGTGCAGCGTCCACGACGCAAGGCTCATGCGCCGGGACGTGCTGGTTTCCGGGCGGGTCAAAAGCATGAACGAGTCCATATACTTTAACGTGGACGCCGTTCAGGAGGCCATCGCCCAGAATAAGCAGATCACCTTCCGGTATTTTGACTGGGACTTGGGCGGCAAGCGGAAATACCGGGACAGAAGCTATCAGGCAAGCCCCTACGGTCTGTGTCAGGACAATGAAAACTGCTACCTGCTCGCCCACTCCCTGCGCCACGGCGTGACCTCCTACCGCGTTGACCGCATGAGCAATATCCGCCTGACGAAGGAAAGCCGCACTCCCTGCCCGGAGCTCACGGGCAGGGCATTGGCGCAGCACGCTTCCCGGTTGTTTCAGATGTTCTCCGGGGAGGAAACCGCCGTGAAGCTGCGCTTCGACCGGAGTCTCATCAACGTGGTGGTCGACCGCTTCGGCAAGGACATTATCTTAATTCCCGACGGGGACGATCATTTCGTCTTTACCGTCAACGTGGCGGTGTCTCCCATGTTCTTAAGCTGGGTCATCGGCTTTGGCAGCAAGGCGAAAATCCTGTATCCCCAGAGCGTGGCCGACGCCTGCGTGCAGATGTGCCGGGAAGCCATGGCGCAATATCTAGACAATGCAGAATGAATCAAACACGTCCCGCCACACGATCTGGGACTTTTCCGTGGTGTCCGCGTCCCGGAGGACGGACAGGCAGTAGTGGTAGTTCCCGTCGTCCAGAATGACTGCTCTGCCCAGCTGGTCGCCGTTCTCCCCCGCCGATGCCCAGACGAAATCATACCGCTTTGCCCCGTTCTGCGCCGTTTCCATCACCGTCAGATTGTCCGGGGTGTAGCCGGAGATCCGCTGAATGGTGGCGCTTAAATCCCCGCCGCTGACGGTCTCGACGATGATCTCATAGTCCTCGCTGAGGTAGACCTGCTCCGAGTCGCTTTCCAGCACCGGCGCTACGGCGTTGTCCGGGAGCCGAACGGAAATTTCCCCCGGCTGCGCCATCACCGGCTGAATGATATCGTCCGACACGGTTTCCAGCGTTTCCTCCGCAGCGCAGCCGCACAGAAGCGGCATCAACGCCAGTAAAATCCATAGCTTTTTCACAAAAATCCCTCCCGAAAGGAAATCAGTATGAAAGATCTTCTCCTTCTTTACCTCGTTATAATCAATGCGGCCGGTTTTGGGCTTATGCTTGCGGACAAGCACAAAGCGAAGAAAAACCTCTGGCGCATTCCGGAAGCGACCCTGATGACCGTGGCGGCGCTGGGGGGAAGTGTGGGCAGCTTGCTGGGCATGTACACGGTGCGCCATAAGACGAGGCACCCCAAGTTCACCGTCGGCATCCCGCTGCTTCTGGCGCTTCAGATCATTGCGGCCGTCGTGGCGATGGCGAAATTTCCGGGAATACTTGCGTAAAATGATAGCGCTGTCCGTATCATACGGACAGCGCTATTACCATGTTTATTACCATCAGAACCGTCAGGGCGATCACGCCTGCGCTCAGGAAGAAGCATTTCAGGCACCGGCGGTCGATCCATTCGCTTTGGATGTACGCCCGGACGCAGGCGCGGTTGGCGATCAGGATTGCCACCGCCGCCGCAAAAAATCCGCCGAAAACCGTGAGATTCACTGCCGATACCGCCATTTCCGGCAAGCTTGCCGTCAGACGGCTCAGAAGGTCGGCCAGCACCAGATTGTTGAAAATATGGAGTGCCATGGACCAGCCGACGGAATACTCCGCCGCCGCATACCCCAGCACCATCCCCACCAGAAACGCATAGGGCGTTTGCAGCAGATTCCCATGGAACAGCCCAAAGAGGAACGCGGAACCCAAGATGGCAAACCGCTTGCCGTAGGGTCGCAGCGACCGCAGAATGAAGCCCCGGAAGATCAGTTCCTCCGAAATGGGCACCAGGAGCGACGCGTACAGGAACATGCTGACGGTGTCCGAGCTGCCGGAAACGGCGTCCAGCGTCCCGGTGGCAGACCGGCCGAAGCAGTTCATCACCAGTTCAAGAAGATTGATCCAAACCGAATTGACCATCTGGGTTCCGGCGCACAGGCACATCATGCACAGGAAAATTCCCGGCTTCATGGGCTTTTCCCGTTTCAGCACCTCTCCGCCCCAGAACTGACTGCCCTTCCAGGCGTACAGGATCACCAGCGCGACGGCCGCGGAAACGATGTACCCCCAGGCGTTTCCGGCCAGAGCTGACACGTCCGGGACATACTGATCGTTTCCCTCTATGAAAGCATTCAGGTATCCCGCGATCACATCCCGCAGCATCGCCACGGAAACCAGAATGTTCATCAGGACATAGTATCCCACCAGCGTCCAGCCCATGGGGCTGAAGCGCTTACGGAGCCATTTGTTGATCTGTTTCTCGTTCATTGCTTTCCTCCATAATGATTGCTTCCGCCGTCATGATGCCGTCGATGGCCGCGGACATGATGCCCCCGGCATAGCCCGCGCCTTCTCCCGTTGGGTACAGCCCCCGCAGAGAAGATTGCCGGGTCGAATCCCGGATAATCCGCACCGGGGAAGAACTGCGGGTCTCCGGCGCGGTCATCACCGCGTCCGGGTCTGCAAAGCCTCTCAGCTTCCCGTCCAGCCGGGGCAGCGCCCGGGCAATGGCGTCGGCGATCTTCCCGGGAAGCACGCCGCGCAGGTCGCACCAGGTCACCCCCGGCCGGTAGGTCGGCGTTACCCGCCCCGCCCGGTCGCTGGGTCTTCCCGCGAGAAAATCTCCCACCTTCTGCGCCGGGGCGCGGTAGCTGCCGCTGACGCGGTAAGCGTTTTCCTCGATTTCCCGCTGCCAGCGCATTCCGCCGAGGTTGCCCTCGTAGGGGAAATCAGCGGGATTCACCGTCACCAGCAGCGCCGCGTTGGCGTTTTCCCCGTCCCGGTTGGCATAGCTCATGCCGTTGGTGACCACCCGTCCTTCCTCGCTGGCCGCCGCCACCACGTATCCGCCAGGACACATGCAGAAGGTGTACACCGTCTCCCCGTCCAGATGCTCCACCAGCTTATAGTCTGCCGGGGGCAGGGCGGGGTTTTCGCCGCCGTACTGGGCAATGTCGATGTCCCGCTGCTTTTGCTCGATACGCACGCCCATGGCGAAGGGCTTCGGCTCCATGGGAACGCCGGAGGCGTCCAGCATTTCAAAGGTGTCCCGGGCGCTGTGTCCGATGGCCAGCACCGCCCGGTCGCAGGGGATCACCGCCCCGTCGGCGATTTTCAGTCCGGTCAGGCGGCCGTTTTCCGTACACAGGCCGGTGACCTGGGTGTTGAACCGCACCTCGCCCCCCAAGGAGATAATGCGTTTGCGCAGATTCTGCACCACGGTCAGCAGTACGTCGGTGCCAACATGGGGCTTGGCGCCGTAGAGAATGTCCTCCCTCGCCCCCGCCGCCACGAACTGTTCCAGGATCCAGCCGATTCTGGGATTGTTGACCCCGGTGTTCAGCTTGCCGTCGGAGAAGGTTCCCGCGCCGCCCTCGCCGAACTGGACGTTGCTTTTCGTGTCCAGCTCCCCCGTTCGGAAGAATTTTTCCACCCTGGCATGGCGGGACGCGGCGTCCTCTCCCCGCTCCAGAACCAGCGGCTTCCAGCCCGCCAGCGCCAGAATCAGCGCGGCAAACATCCCCCCGGGGCCAAAGCCCACCACCACCGGCCGTTTTTCCGTCGAACCGGCGGACTTCGGCGGGCGGTAGCGGGTTTCCGGGGCGATGGACGCCCGCTTGCAGCCGCTTTGCTTCAGAATCTTCTTTTCACTGCCATCCACCGTCACGTCGATGGTGTAGATAATGCGCACGTTGGGCTTTTTCCGGGCGTCCACACTCCGCCGGACGATTCGCACGCCGCGGATTTTGGAGTTGGGGATGCGCAGCATCCGCGCCGCCTCAAAGGGCAGCTGGTGGGCGCTGTGTTCCGGCGGCAAAGAAATATCGCTCAAACGGATCATGTGTCGTTCCTCCCGGCGCTCTGCCCGGCCAGACGGCCGGAGCTCCACGCCCACTGTAAATTGTAGCCGCCGCAGTCCCCGTCGATGTCCAGAACCTCTCCGCAGGCGTAAAGCCCCGGAACAAGGCGGCTTTCCATGGTCATTTCGTCAAATTCCGACGTGAGAATGCCCCCCGCCGTCACCTGGGCGCTGTCCATGCCCATGGGTTCGGTCAGATGTACGGCCAGCGCCTTCGCCCCGTGGGCGGCCTGCCGCAGCTCCTCGTCGGAAAGGTCGGCAACCGCCCCGCTCGGAGAAATTCCCGCCGTCTGGGTCAGCACCCGGCCAAGGCGGTTGTGGAGAATTCCGGTAAACAGCTCGGAGACGGGAAGATTGGTCGTTCTGCGCCGTTTTAGTTCGGATATCAAGGCGTCCTCTGCCATATCCGGCAGAAAATCCAGCCGGCAGAGCCATTCGCCGCCGCCCTGGCAGACGTCCCGGGACACCTCGAAAATCACCGGCCCGCTGAGACCGTACTGGGTAAATTGCAGCTCCCCCGTGCTTTCGGAGAATCGTTTTCCGTCGTGGAGGATGACCGCATGGCAGTTTGCGCGGACGCCTTTCAGGCTCGCAGCCGCGTTCCAGCTGCTTTTCAGCTGCACCAGCGCCGGGCGAAGCCGGGTGCAGCTGTGGCCGAAGCTCCGCAGAATTTGATAGCCGGACATGCTGCCCCCCAGCTTTGTCCCCGCAAGGCCGCCGCAGGCGACGATGAGCCGGTCGCATTCCACCGTCTCGTCCCCGGAAATGATGCGGAAGCCGGAAGCCGTTTTCTTCACTTTTTTCGCTTCAAACCCCAGCTTAACCGTGATATTCGGCTTTTCCAGGGCAAACCGCAGCACATCCACCACGGAATTCGCCTGATCGGAATAGGGATACACCCGCCCGGAATCCTCCGCCACGGTGAGAAGCCCCAGACTCCGGAACCACTCCAGCGCCGCCGTGGGGGGAAACTTCCCCAGCGCGTAGTCGGCAAATCCCGGATTTTCCCCGTGGTAGCCGCCGGATCCCCTGTGGAGATTGGATAAATTGCAGCGCCCGTTGCCGGTGGCCTGAAGCTTGCGCCCCACTCTCGCCTGCCGCTCCATGAGGACGACCTGCCCGCTTTCGTTTTCCGCCGCAGCCAGCGCCGCCGCCATTCCCGACGCTCCCGCGCCGATGATTCCTGTCACCATGTCCGATTCCTTTCCGCCCGAGGGCGTTCTTTTCCCCTATTATACTCTACCCGCCGCCGTCATACAAGAAAAACTTCTTTCCACATGGCAAAAGTTGTGGTATAGTACCATTGGTGATCGCATGGAACGAAGCAACATTGAAAAAATCGCCCAGTCCGCCGAGGATCGGCTGCTTCTGGCGAAGCTCTGGGACAAAATGAACGCGGGAATGCGGAAAAATATCCCCGCCGCCACCTGCTTTCTATCCCCCCGGGAGCTGGAAATGGCAAAATATCTCTTCGGCGAGCAGGAGGGGCTGTATGCCTTCGGCGGCTACGGGGACGCGGAACGGAAAATGCTGATTTTTCTGCCGGACTATCTGGACGAAACCAGTCTCTACGGCGAAGACAGCCCCTGTGTGTGTCTGCGCGCCGCGTTCTTTCAGGGGGACAGCCCCAGCCACCGGGACTTTCTGGGGGCGCTGATGGGCGCGGGCGTCGGCCGGGAGACGGTGGGCGACATCTGCGTGGACAAGGGCAGCTGCGACTTTTTCGTCACGGCGGAGATTGCACCCTATTTATTGCAGAACTTCGCCTCCGCCGGGCGGACGAAGCTGCATTTGAGCCGGGTTCCCCTTTCGGGTGTCCACATCCCGGAACCGGAAATCAAGGAAATCCGGGACACGCTGGCGTCGCTGCGGCTGGACAGCGTCATATCCTCCGGCTTTCGCATCGGGCGGAGTCTCGCCGCCCAGTACGTGACCGCCGGGAAAGCCGCCATTAACGGTCTTCCCTGCGAGAAGCCGGACAAGCCCGTCCCGGAGGGCACGAAAATCTCCGTCCGGGGGCTGGGGAAAATCAAGCTTGCGGCCATCAACGGCCGGACAAAAAAGGACAGAATTTCGGTGGTTATCCACCGGTATGTGTGAGGTTTTACAAGAAATATGAAAATGGACGAAGTAATCGCCAGAATCAACGTTCTGGCAAAGAAAGCAAAAGCAGAGGGCTTGACCCCCGAAGAACTGACGGAGCGGGACAAGCTGCGGCGAATCTACATCGATTCCGTCAAGGCGAATCTGGTGGGTCAGCTGGAGAACACCTACATCATCGGCACCGACGGTGTCAAGCGGAAGGTAGAAAAGAAATCCTGAACGGCGTGGCTTCGGCCACGCCATTTTTCAAAATTTTTTGAAAAATGCGTGAGGTTTTGCGTGCAAAATCGATCTATAGGGGTGAAGGACAAACTACAAGTGAGGTGACCAAACATGGATGACGGCAAAATCATAGATATGTTCTTCGCCAGAAATGAGGACGCCATCCGGCATACCGATGCCGCCTACGGGCGACGGCTGTATCATCTGGCAGACCGGATCGTGGAAAACGGTCAGGACGCGGAGGAAAGCGTCAGTGACACCTACCTGAAAGCGTGGAACACGATCCCGCCCAAACGCCCGGAGCATTTCTTCGCGTACATCGCCAAGATCTGCCGGAATTTCGCCCTGAAAAAGGTGGTCTGGAAGAACGCCCAGAAGCGGAAGGCGGAGGTCGTGACCCTGACCCAGGAAATGGAAAACTGCATTCCGGACACTTATCGGGACAGCGCGGCGGACGCCCGGGAGCTGGGGCAGCTTCTGGACGCATTCCTCCGAACCCTGACTCCGGACAATCAGATGGTCTTTCTCCGCCGGTACTGGTACGTGGATACCATTGCGGAGATTGCCGCCCGGTACGGCATCAGCGAAAGCGCCGTACAGATGCGGCTGAACCGGACGAAGCAAAAGCTTTCGGCATATCTTGCAAAGGAGGGCATTCGCGTATGAACGGAAGGGATATTTTTCGGGGTCTACAGTATATCGGCGACGATCTCATTGAAAACGCGGAAACCGGACAGTTCCCCGCCCAGAATCAAGGGAGCGGGAAGACGCGACGTCCCATCCGCCGTCCCCTGCTAATTGCGGCGCTGATCGCGCTGCTGCTTCTGCTGGTGGGGTGCGCCGTTGTCTACGTGCTGAAACTGGAAAACGTAAAAATCGGAACGGGAACGGAACAGCGGGACTATTCTCTGGTAGACGGGGTGTACGTGGAAGACCCCCACACCGTTGACACCACCACTCTGACTCTGGCCGGTCTGAAAGGCTCCAATGCCTATAAGGCGTGTGCGGATTTTTACGCTTACGAGACGGAATTCCGGGCAAGCGTGTCCGTGGACGACAGCGGGACAGACTACCGCAGCGCCATGGACGCCAAGGCGAAGGAGCTGGCGGAACAATACGGCTTAAAGCCGGAGGGGCAGCTTCTGGCATTCCGCACCACACGGAACATGTGCAACGCCCTGGGTGTGGAGCGGTTCGTCCGGGACAGTCGGGATGTCAGCATTGACATCGATGGGGGCAGCTGCTACGATACCGGGAACTTCTATCTGTGGATGAACTTTGCCTTCCCGGAAAATCAGGGCTATGAAGTGACCCGAACCAGCGGTGCGCTCTACTGGAACCGACAGGACACCTTCAGCCGGAATTATGTCACCCTCGAAGACCGGGGCGACTGGGTGGAGCGGAACTACACCACCTCCGCCGGGAACACCGTTCTGATCCTGACCTCTCCCAGCCAGGAGCGGGGCTACATTCTCTGCAACCGGGGAGACGCCCTGATGACCGTATGGCTGGACGCAAACCCCGAAATTCTCAGCGAGGATTCCGGGGTGGTATCCGCTGAATATCTGCACATGACGGAGGGGCAGCTGGACATGGTGGCCGACGCTCTGGACTTTGCCATCCAGCCGAACATCCCCACCCAGGCCGATGTGGACGCGCAGCCTGCGCCGCCTCAGGAAGCGACCCAGAACGGCTATACGCTGGAAGTGAAATCCGTGGAAACCGACGGCTATGTGGCTCAGATTCTTATTGGCATCACCGCCCCGGAGGATATCGTTCTTTCCACAGAGAAGCCTTTGCATTTTGCTAATTGGCGGGGTATGCTTGTTCCTGCCGACGGCTCTGAGGCAGCCTTCGGCCCGGTTAATACTCTCGACGATGGTGACGGAAAGGCCAACACCATAGACGTTCTTCTGACGCAATCCGTCACCGCAAAGAATACGGATGCCCCCTTTGCCGCCGGAAGCACCTGGACTCTTTATCTGGTTGACCTGGTTTACAGCAGCACAGATGAAACCCTGACCGAGGGAGAATGGCAATTCCCCATTTCCTTCGGGGCGGATAACTGTGATGATCGGGAGCTTGAGCTGCTCACCAGTCCCATCCTCATGAAAGCCGGCACGGGCTGGCTGCCGGACGGAACGGATGTTGTCATGGAATTCCCGGTTTCCTCCTTCAAACTTCGCAAATTCAGCAGCAAGATCGTGCGGGATACCGCCGCCGAGACCGAGGAACAACGTGCCGAGCCCTATACAGATTTTTATGGGTGGAATGGTCACTTCATTTGTGTCGTCATGAAAGACGGCACAAGAATTGAACTGTGGGATCAGGAAAATGACAGCGCCATCGATCTTACGCAGGTAGACTATGTTCTCCTCCCCGACGGCACAAAGCTGCCCGTTCCTGAACAATAAAGCAACGCAAAAAGCGGGGCGGTCTGCAATTCCGGCAGGCCGCCCCGCGGCTGCGTTATTCCGGGACGGTTTTTCCACTTCCCTTTCTCCCAAAAGTCTGCTATACTGTAGAAAAAGGACTACTAGGAGGCAGTATATGGAATTTCTGCCCATTACCAGACGGGAAATGCTTGACCGCGGGTGGGACGTCTGCGATTTTGTGTACATCATCGGCGACGCCTACGTCGATCACCCGTCCTTCGGCCATGCCATTATCAGCCGGGTTCTGGAAAGCCACGGCTACAATGTGGGCATCATCTCTCAGCCGGATTGGAAAAATCCCAAATCCATCGACGTTTTCGGCCGTCCCCGGCTGGGGTTTCTGGTCTCCGGCGGCAATATGGACTCCATGGTCAACCACTATTCCGTCACCAAGCACCACCGGAAAACCGATGCCTTCACCCCCGGCGGCGTCATGGGCAAGCGCCCCGACTACGCCACTACGGTCTACTGCAACCTTATCCGTCAGACCTACAAGGACGTTCCCATCCTCATCGGCGGCATTGAAGCAAGTCTGCGCCGGCTGGGACATTACGACTACTGGTCGGACACCATGAAGCGCTCCATTCTGCTTGACAGCCAGGCAGACCTTCTCATGTACGGCATGGGGGAAAAGACCATCGTGGAGGTGGCCGACGCCCTGAATTCCGGGCTGGACGTGAAGGACATCACCTACATCGACGGCACGGTGTTCAAAACCAAAGCGCCGGACGACAGTCTGCCCACTATCACCCTGCCCTCCTTTGCCGAGATCAAGGCCGACCGGCGCAGATACGCCGAGAGCTTCCAAATCCAGTACGCCAACTGCGACCCCTTCACCGCCAAGCGGCTGGCGGAGCCTTACGACAATTTCTTCGTGGTGCAGAATCCGCCCCAGAAGCCCCTGACCACAGCGGAAATGGACGCGGTGTATGACCTTCCCTACATGCGCACCTATCATCCCAGCTATGAAAAGGCAGGGGGCGTCCCCGCCATTGAAGAGGTCAAGTTCAGCCTGGTGTCCAACCGGGGCTGCTTCGGCGCCTGCTCCTTCTGCGCCCTGACCTTCCATCAGGGGCGGATCGTCCAGACCCGGAGCCACGAATCCATCCTCCGGGAAGCGGAAATCATGGTGAAGGACAAGGACTTCAAGGGCTACATCCATGACGTCGGCGGCCCCACCGCCAATTTCCGCCACCCGGCCTGTGAAAAGCAGCTATCCAAGGGTGCCTGCGGCGGGCGGCAGTGCCTTTACCCCACCCCTTGCAAGAATATGAACGCCGACCACTCGGACTATGTCGCATTGCTTCGCAAGCTGCGGAAGCTCCCCGGTGTCAAAAAGGTGTTCGTCCGCAGCGGCATCCGTTTCGACTATCTGCTGGCGGACAAAAAGGACACCTTTTTCCGGGAGTTGGTACAGTATCACATTTCCGGCCAGCTGAAGGTCGCCCCGGAGCACGTATCCGACGCCGTTCTCGCCCGGATGGGCAAGCCCCGGAACGCGGTATATAACCGGTTTGTGGAAAAATATTTTGCCCTGAACCGGCAGTACGGCATGAATCAGTACCTTGTCCCCTACCTCATGTCCAGTCACCCCGGCTCGACACTCAAGGAGGCCGTGGAGCTGGCCGAGTACATCCGGGACATGGGCTACAACCCGGAGCAGGTGCAGGATTTTTACCCCACCCCCTCCACATTGTCCACCGTCATGTACTGCACCGGCCTCGATCCCCGCACCATGGAGCGGGTCTACGTCCCCACCGACCCCCACGAGAAGGCCATGCAGCGGGCGCTGATCCAGTACCGCGACCCGAAAAACTACGCCCTCGTGCGGGAAGCGCTGATGAAGGTACACCGGGAGGATCTGATCGGCTCCGGGGCAAAGTGCCTCATCCGTTCCGCGCCGCCCCGTCCCGTGCGGAAAAAGCCGGGACAGGCAAACGGAAAACGCAAGCCGTCCAAGTAAAGAAACACGCTGCCACTCAGGTCATCCCAAGTGGCAGCGCTTTTTACTTTCTTTTATACAGGCACATTTCGTAGGCAATACCGTTTTCCTCACCGGATTGCAGCGTTTCCGCCAGATACCAGTCCTTATCCTCGTCCAGATTTGGGAAAAAGGTGTCGGATTCCGGCGTCACATGCACTTTTGTGACATAAGCCGCGTCGCAGAAAGGCAGCATCTGCCGGTAAACGCTCCCGCCGCCGATGACGAAGCAGCGCTCAGCGGTGCGGGAAAGTGCCGCCGCCTTTTCGGCGCTGTCACAGACCGTAAAGCCGGGAATCTCCGCCCCGCTTCTGCTCAGCGCCACGTTGACCCGCCCCGGAAGGGGCTGTTTTCCCGGGAAATCCTCAATGGTGCGTCTGCCCGCCATCACCATTGCCCCACGGGTGGTTGTCCGGAAGAATTTCCGGTCGGCTGACAGGGCGACGGGCTGCGTCCCGTCCCGGCCGATTCCCCAGTCGTCGTAAACCGCAACGATCAGTTCCATCGTCCCACCTCAGATCGCCATGGGGATTTCAAAGTTAAAGGGGTGGAACTGATAGTTTTCCATGGAGAAGCTGTCCTTGGTAAAGGCGTAGAAATCGGTGATGCTCTCATCCATCCGGAAGGTGGGCGTGGGGTATCCATCCAGTTCCAGCATGGCCTTGACAGCGGGAATGTGCCGGTCGTAAATGTGGCAGTCGGCGATGACGTGAACCAGCTCGCCCACCTTTAACCCCGCCACCTGCGCCATCATGTGGGTCAGCACGGCGTACTGCACCACGTTCCAGTTGTTGGCCGTGAGCATATCCTGAGAGCGCTGGTTGAGAATGGCGTTCAGGGTGTCGCCGGTGACGTTGAAGGTCATGGAGTAGGCGCAGGGGTAGAGGTTCATTTCGTGCAGGTCTTCAAAATTGTAGATGTTCGTCAGAATCCGGCGGGAGGCGGGGTTGTGCTTCAGATCGTAGATCACCCGGTCAACCTGGTCGAACATGCCTTCCTTGTACTGGTGCCTGATGCCCAGCTGGTAGCCGTAGGCCTTGCCGATGGTGCCGTCCTCTCCCACCCATTCGTCCCAGACATGGCTGCCCAGGTCTGCGACGCGGTTAGACTTTTTCTGCCAGATCCACAGCAGCTCGTCCACGGCGCTTTTCCAGTAGGTGCGCCGCAGGGTCATGATGGGAAATTCCTCGGCCAGGTTGTAGCGGTTCACCACGCCGAATTTTTTAATGGTATGCGCCGGTGTTCCGTCCTCCCAGTGGGGGCGAACCTCCAGATTTTCGTCGGAAAAGCCGTTTTCCAGAATGTCCCGGCACGTTTTCTTATACAGCTCGTCAGCATAGCTCATGTTGGATTCCTCCCGATTTCTGTTGGAAGTATCATATCATAATCCCGCCAAGCTGGCAAGAAAAATCTCCCCGCGGTTTCCCGCGGGGAGATAGAAGTGCTGTCTTACAGCAGATTGCCGGTGCTGACCCAGCCCAGATCGGTGCGGGCCATGTCGCCAACGTATTCGTAAATGTCGATAACGGACATTCTGGAATAGGTACCTGCGACGGAGGACGCGGCGTTATCCGTGTAGATGATGGTGTTGTCGGTGTACACCACCCGGGCGTCGATGGCGCTGCTGCCGCCGGCGGGAGTCAGATCAACGTAGTACAGGTAGACCCAGCCTGCGTCGCAGCGACCCCATGCCATATCCTCGGAGATCTTGGTCTCGTAGATCACCAGGTTGGCGCCCTTCTTCAATGTGGTAGCCTTCTTGGCGCCGGTGGAGGCGGTGACGCGGACATTCAGAGACTCGGTGTTGATGACCTTGCCGGTGTACTTGTAGCCGCCGGCGTTATTCACGAAGCCGCCGTTGCCGGTGTTGCCGGTGCTGCCGATGGTGGGCGTAGAGGGAGTCGTGGGCTTTGTGGCTTCTTCCTTCTTCTCGTACAGAGCGCCCTCGGACATGTAGCTCAGGTCGCAGTAGCCCACGATGCCGTCACTGGTTTCCACACGACCCCAAACGGTGAGGGTTCTGGCGCCGGAATCCTTGACGATCTCCAGCTTGGTCACGGGAACCTGATCGCCCTTCTTCAGCTTGCCAAGGCTATCATTGTTGGTTCCGGCTGCCTTGCGCACATTCAGCTCGGATGCGCCGGTCAGGGTGTGAACCTTCTCGTCAAGCGCGTTCAGGGTGATGTTCGCATCCGGATCCTTAATCCAGCCGTCGTTGATGCGCGCCCAGTAGGAGGTCTGCTTCACAACGGTCTCGATATCGTTGTTCTCATTCTGCTTATCCGTCTTGTCACCCTCGTAAATTTCCAGGGTAACAGCCGTCAGCTCATGGATGGTGATGTTCTCGCCTGTGCCGATGGTACGAACCGTGTTGTTTTCCAGATTCGGATTGGGCGTCTTGTAAACGATGGTATCAGCTTTGATGGAGCCGGTGTAAACGGCGGTGGTGGTGGTTCTCTCAACCTCGTCGAAGGAGCTAACCCCGGTACCCTTGTTTCCGCCACTGTTATTACTGTTGTTTCCGGGAATATTGTCGTAGGAGATCATGGTGACGTAGTCCATGCAGATCCAGCCCTGCTTCACACGACCCCACTTGGCGGCGCCGACGAGCTTGACCTCCAGAATGGTCACTTCCGTGCCGTTGAGGATCTTTCCAACGATGGCGTTGGCGATGCCTGCGCCGCTGCGGACATTTACGCCGGCGTAGGTGTTGGCAATGATGCCCTTGCCGGTGCCGTCCGTCTTCTGGGTCGTACCGGTACCGCCGGTGCTGCCGGTGCCGGACTCCACGACGCCCATCTTGACCTCCAGATACTGGCTGTAAATCCAGCTGTCGGTCTCCTTGTTGTTATCCACGTCGTAGTCGATCATGTACCAGCCGTCCTTCTCACCCAGAACGGCCACCTTGGTGCCGCGGTTGATGCTGCCCAGAACCTGGCCGTACAGAGCGCCGGTGATACGGATACGGACGGAATCCGCGTTCACAACGGTACCGGTGCCGATGGCCGCCTTGGTGCCGCCGTCAATGGCGATCTTGGAGGAACGCTTGACATAATTGGAGGCCAGGTTAATCCAGCCGTCGTAGTTCTCAATGCCGCTGCCGGTCGTCGGAGTATAGCCCACGATCTTGCCCCAGATTTCCTCGCCGACAAGCTTGATCTCGTGGACTTCCACTTCCACGCCCTTGGTGAGCTTGAATACGAACTCGTTGCCGCTGCCAGCATCCTTTCTGATGTTCAGGCTGTCGCTGACAACCGTGAACTTGGTCGGGACAAGGTTAAAGTTGCTGTAGGTCGCCCAGCCGGACTTGGCAATCACTTTGGTCTTACCGTCCTTGTCGGTCTCCTTGACCGTCCAGTGCGCCTTCACCCAAATCAGGCCGTCAGCAACCGCCGCATTGGTGATCTTGAGTCCCGTGGTACCTGCCTTGATGGTATCGCTGTTGTTGGAATTGGTAGTGGGCTGCGCATAGGTGGGGAGATCGGAGCCGGAGTTCACGAGGGTGACCTCGAAAGCGTAGTCCAGAACGCCCGTGTCGGAAACGTTCTTGTCGGTGAGCATCTTAACATTGGTGTAGGTCAGGCAGATCCAGCCGGTGGAGGTACGACCCCAGCGGTGACCGTTGACCGTGCGAATCTCGAAAACATTGACCGTGGTATCCTTTGCAAAACCGCCGACGATCTTGTTGTCCACACCGGGATCGCTGCGGGCGTTCAGGTAGCCGTTATAGGTAACGGTCGCCGTGGCAATGGGGGTGGTGTTGTTGGCGTCGCTGGGAGCGGAGCCGTCATAGACGGTGCTCCAGTCGGTGTACATCAGGGCGACCCAGCCAACCGCCACGCCGTTTTCCTCCACCTGACCCCAGGTCTTGGCTGCGTTGGTGGCGACGATCTTCAGCTTTGTTCCGGCCTTGTAGGAGCCGGTCAGGGCGCTGGAGGCGCTGTCGTTGGCACGTCTGTTGACATAGGCGTTGGTGACCGTGACGGTCACATTGATCTTGCCGCCGGTGTATTCGGTATTGCCGCCGCCCTGTCCGGAGGACTTGAGCAGAACCCATCCGTCTCCCGCGGCGGACAGCTTGCACCATCTGTTGCCATCGTCATCGATAAAGTCCTTGATCGCGGTAACGGTGGCAGTGTCCTTATTGATGGTGCGGAAGGGCTTCACGTTCTTCTTGGTGGGAATGGAATAGACATCCAGAGAAACCAACTGGGACACCTTCAGCGTCTCATTGATGCCATGCACGTAAGAAAGGTCATTGGCATTGTTGGCCGTCACGGAGGTTGCCTGCCAGCCGGCCCACAACGTCTTACCGTTATAGCTGCCCGTCAGAGAGGGAACCAGGGTGCCGTCATACTGCGCGGAGTACCAGCCCATGAACTTGTAGCCGGAGCGGGTGGGGGAAGGAATATGAGCAGAGGTTTTCGTCGTGTCAAAGAGTACGCTGTAGGCGCCTGTTCCGTTCTGCGGAATGGTGCCGGCATCGGGATTGTATGTAACGGTGCCGAAGCTGCTGGGCGTTACATCGGAATAAATCCCGTTCTTGTACATATTGACTTCGATCTTTCTGCGGCGGAAATCATCCTGATCGCTCGCCCAGTCGCTCATGGCCTTCAGCAGGTCATTGGTGCTGGCCTTGCTGACAATGGCACTCCGGACAACGCCGCTGCCGCTCATCCAGGAATCGCCCACGTCGAAGGTGAACAGAACCAGAGCGTCATGCTGGCACTGGGACAGCGTCAGGCTGTTGGAGGAAGCAAAGGAGTTGACCTTCGCGTCCAGATCCAGAATCAGCTTGCGCAGAGCCTGATCGGCCTGCGCCTGCGTGATGGAGTGCTTGCCTGCATCAGGGCTGTTCTCAACTTTTCCGTTCTTATACGTCGTCTTATGCTTCTCAGAACAGATCGTACCGTAACCAATGCGGAATTCATTGGTACCGGGTACCTGATAGCACGTACTCTTAAAAATAGCCAGCTTCTTCATGATCGTGATCGCGGCCTCACTGGTCTTCAGCGAAGCAGCAGACGCGGTCAGAGTGGTGGCAGGCACCAGGCTGACCAGCATGATCAGAGTTAATAATACACACACAATTCTCTTTTTCATAGCTACTTACTCCTTTGCTCTTATGTAAGTAGCCATATTATAACAGAGGTGTTTACAAATTGCAACCCCTTTTTTGAAAAAAATTACATTTTTGTTACAGTTTGTTTTACCAAATAGCTTCCCCTTCTCTTTTCTTCCCGTATTGTATACCGTTTCTGTCATAAATCCTGAAAAAACGCCGCTTTTTGCCGCAGAAAATGTCATTCTTTTTCCTTCCTGTCGGGTTTTCTCCGTTGACATTCTCCTTTTCCGCTGATATACTCAAAAAAACGTTACCGGGAGGGATTTTATGGACGGCAAGAAGGCGCTGATCGGCATGTCCGGTGGCGTGGACAGCTCCGTGGCGGCGCTGCTGATGCTCCGCGCGGGCTACGAGTGCATCGGCGCGACCATGCGGCTGTACGGCAATGATATGATCGGTCTGGAAAAGGGACACACCTGCTGTAGTCTGGACGACGTGGAGGACGCCCGCAGCGTAGCCAGACGTCTGGGAATTCCCCACTACGTGTTCAATTTCAAGGACGATTTCGAGCGGCAGGTCATCCAAAAATTTGTCAGCTGCTACGAATGCGGCGGCACCCCCAACCCCTGCATCGACTGCAACCGGTACCTGAAATTCGACCGGCTTCTCCGCCGGGCTCTGGAGCTGGGGTGCGACTATGTGGTGTCCGGGCATTACGCGCAAGTAAGGAAATCCGGCGACCGATACCTATTATATAAGGCGGCGGACAAGGCCAAGGATCAGTCCTATTTTCTCGCCTGTCTGAATCAGGAGCAGCTTTCCCGGATTCAGTTCCCCCTGGGCGGCCTGACCAAGCAGGAGGTGCGCGCCATCGCAGAGGAAAACGGCTTCGTCAACGCCCGGAAGCACGACTCTCAGGACATCTGCTTCGTCCCGGACGGCGACTACGCGGCCTTTCTGGAACGCTACACAGGTAAGCACTACCCCACCGGGGATTTTCTGGACGAAACCGGCCGCGTGGTGGGGAAACACCGGGGCGCGGTGTGCTACACGCTGGGACAGCGCAAGGGGCTGGGGCTGGCCATGGGCGCGCCTGTGTATGTCTGCGGGAAGGACATGGAGAAAAATACCGTCACGGTGGGGCCGAATGAGGCGCTGTTTTCCTCCGCCCTGCGGGGGAACAACTGGGTATGGTATCCCTTCCCGGAGCTGACGGAGCCGGTCAGGGTGACGGTCAAGACCCGTCACAGCCAGACGGAGCAGCCCGGCACCGTCTATCCCGAAGCAGACGGCTTTGCCCGGGTGGAATTCGACGCCCCCCAGCGCGCCGTTACCCCCGGTCAGGCGGTGGTGGTATACCAAGGCGACCTGGTGGTCGGCGGAGGCACCATCACGGAAGCAATTCGATAAAATTTACGCTGCCATCTTCCAACGGAGGATGGCAGCGTATTTGTTATTGTCCTTTTTTCTTTTTGTCCGGTCTGTAAACGCTCCAGGCCAGCGCCCCGAAAACGGCGGCACAGGCAAGGCTGATCTTCCAGCCCAGACTGAACGCGGCGTTGTGATACGTCAGGCGAACGGTGTGGACGCCCCTCGTCAGGTTGACGGCAACCATGCAGTCCCCCACCAGCCTGATCCCGGCGGGCTTGCCGTCCACCTTGACGCTCCAATTTCCGTTCTGGGGAACGGAGGTATATAGCAGGCCGTCCCGGTCGCAGTCAACGGTTCCCTCCACCAGCGTGGAGCGGAATTTGGTCAGCTTCAGCTGAGACGCCGACAGAATTTCATAGCCCCGGGCGAACCGCTCCCCGTTGAGGACGGCGGCGCTGAGGGTCATGGTGCTGCTTTCGTCCTTGTCGCACTCGACGCGGATGTCGATGGTATCTCCGGTCTTCACATCCCCCACCGCGATCATCTGGGGCAGGCTGATGGTCTCCTTGTACAGCTCCACCCCGTTGACGCTGACGTAGAAATCGTTCCGCTTGGGCAGATTCAGATGGACACACACGAAGCCGTCCCGGTCGGCGGTGTAGGTATAGGTCACATTCGCACCGGAAACGCAGCCGGAATACTTGCAGTAGCCGGTGGAATTGCTCTCCGTAATGTCCGCGCCGTTGCCGGTGATGGCCAGATTCTCGCCCTGAAGCTTGTGCCAGACCTCCTCGTCAATCCCCGTGGCCGCGGTGAACAGATCGTTCTGGAACTGGAAGGTTCCGTTGCTGTCAGAGAAATCCAGGTCTGCCAGTTCCGGCTCCGTCAGAAAGCCCAAAGGCAGATACGCGGTATTGACCAGCAAGGACGCCACACCGAAGCGGTTCACCTCGTCAAAATAGGTGCTGGACTTGTCCTTCCCGTCCCGCTCGATCATGTATTTGATGCCAAGGAACAGGTTCGCCACCGGGGAGCTTTCCTCGAAGCAGTAGCGGTTGTAGGTATTTTTCGCGCCGTAGCCCAAAGCCCGCATAAACTCCGTGACTTTGACGTTGGCGGAGCTGGTGAAGGCGGAAATGCCGTTGTAGCCGTTGAGGGCGCCGTCGTTCAGAGTCTGGGAATGGGTGGTCTCCGCCCGGAAGAACAGGTTGTCGTCCTCCCGCTCGTACATGTAGCGGATGACGGAGGCGGTGTAGGTGGTTCCCTTGGGATAGTTGGACACGCCGGTACCCGTAAAATACAGCCCGAAGCACACCAGCGTGGAGGCCAGCTCCACGCCCATGACGGACAGCGCCAGAATCCGGGTTCGGGCGCGCTGGCGATTCCGTTTGGCGCGGGCGCGGATTTTCTGCCGCTCCGTAATTCCCTCCGGCACCTCCAGCTGGCCGTAGAGCATAACGGTGAGATACAGCACCAGGAATATCAGGTTATATATAAAGTAGAGGGGAATTTGCAGCGTCAGGCTGCCCAGCTCCAGCGGCACCGTCTCGAACAGCGCATTGGAGCAGGCCAGCACCCCAGCCGTCAGCATCCCCGCAATCACGATCTGCGCCGGGCGGAACCTCCTGCGCATCAGCCAGGCGCGGTAGGCCATGTACAGCACCACAAAGCTGTACAGGAAGCTGAAACGGTAGGGGATCATATTGGTAAAGTGGAAGCCGTGCCAGATGAAATCCAGCTGCCGGATGATGAAGCTGACGTTGAAAAACAGCAGCAGCCCCACAGCGCAGCATTTGTCCCTGCGCCTGATGTTCTTCGCCATCAGGTACAGGAACATCAGCAGAATGCTGAAAATGCCGCAGTACACATTGGGCAGGCCTTCCTTGAAGGTCGGCTCGATGCTACCGCCCATGTTCCCCGCCACCTGCCGCATGGCGTCCAGAAGCCCCTTGACGGTATTCTCCTTGGCGATGTTCAGCCGGAAGCCAGTGGGGAAATTGTTCACGCTGGACTGGGTGGTCTGCAAGGCCGACAGCGCCGGGAAGGTCAGAATGGCGGTCATTCCCAACGCCAGCACAGAAAACAGGGCAATCCGCCCGAAATCCGCAAACAGCTTCTTCCATCCGCCCCAGCGGCAGATTTCATACACAAAAAACAGCAGGAAAACGAAAATACAGGTAAAGAGCCCGATATAATAATTGGAATAGACGGACAGAAACAGCGTCACCGTGTAGAGGAAGAATTTTTTCTCCTTCAGCAGGCACACCGTCCCCAGCGCCACCAGGGGCAGCAGGGCGAAGGTGTCCAGCCACATCACGTTCCACTGATACCCCAGCGCCCAGGCGCACAGCCCGTAAAAGCCCCCGAATACCGCAATGGACGCATCGTTTTTGCCGAACAGCTTTTTAAGGAAAATGGCGAAGAACATCCCCGCAAATCCCAGCTTCACCGGTACCAGCAGGGAAAAGAATTCCAGCAGCCACCCCTCCGGCACCAGCACGCTGAGCAGATTCAGCGGCGACGCCAGATAATAGGAGATCAGCCCCAGATAATCCATCCCCATGCCGACGCTCCAGGTGTACAGCAGCCCGCTCCCGCTGCGGATCGCGCGGCGGAACGCCACAAAGAAGGGATAATACTGGTGGTACATATCGGAATACAGCATGGAATACTTGCCGAACGGCTCGTACTTGCTGATAAGCATGACAAACAGCATTCCCACGCAGGGAATGGCAAAGGCCAGCGCCGTATAATTCCACCGGAATTTTTTGCCGGTTCGCTTCACAGGGACTCCCCCTTAACAGTTGAATCGTAAAGCATATTGTAACACGAATTTCCCAAAGGGTAAACATTTATTTTACCGGGCAAAGAAATTCTTAAGGAAGCCAACGCACAAAACTGCCCCGCCGCTTTGCAGCGGCGGGGCAAAAGCCTTATCGATCGTCCAGATCGTCATCGTCGTCATGGTCGCCGGTGGTTGCGATCTCGCCGTAGCGAACCCGGCGCTTCAGCTTCATTTCCTCCACCTGCTTGTGGATCAGCTCCTTGACAAAGAGCGGGTCCTTCACATTTTTCAGCACCAGCGTGGGCGTGGTTCTGTCGGAGGACAGCACCGTGATGGTTCCCACGCCGAACAGGCGCTGGAGCAGGGTGCGTCTGGTGTCGATGTCCCGCACCCGGTAAAGAAGGACTTCATCATCCTTGATGTTCAGAAATCCCTGGGACAGGAACAGCCGATCCTCGGACATCTGGTAGCGGGTAAAGGACAGGGGCATCCCCAGATGACGCTTGCGGTCTTTCCAAAGGTATTCAATGGTAATGGACACTGTGCATTCCTCCCTTTTTTCTTTAGTTTACCTCTGCAAACGGGGAATGTCAAGAAAGGAATGCCGGAATGCCCACATTTTCGCCTACAGAATCAAACAGATCAGCCCCGTCGCGCCCTCGTTGACGATTCTCGTCAGTGTCCCCCGGAACTTGCCTCTGACCTCCTCCGGCATTCCCAGCAGCTTCGTGGTCAGCCCCTCCTGAATCAGATCGTACACGGATTTCCCGAAAATGTTGCTCTGCCACAGCTTTTCCGGGTCCTCGCCCATGAGGGAATTGACCAGATCCTGGGATTGCTTTTCGTCTCCCACCATGGGGTTGATCTCCGTGTCGATGTCCACCCGCACCATGTGAATGGAGGGCGCGCCCGCTTTCAGCTTCACGCCGTAAGCGCCGCCCTTGCGGATGATCTCCGGCGTTTCCAGCTTCATTTCCTCCGCCGCGGGCATCACCACGCCGTAGCCCGTCGCCCGGACGGCGGAAAGGGCGTCGGAAATCTTGTCGTATTCCTGCTTGACCTGAGACAGCTCAGTGAGCAGCTGCAACAGCTGGGCGTCGCTGCGGATGGGCATTCCCGCCCGGGCGCTGAGAATTTCATAGAACAGCGCCTCCGGGAACACGATGGCGCAGATCACGCTGCCGCTGCCCAAATCCACACTGCGCAGGCTGTAGTCCTGCACCTGGGGCAGCTCCCGCAGTCCGGCCAGCACCCCTTCCGCCTGACCCAGGGTGTGTATCTCCTCCGCCATTTCCAGCAGCGCCTGATACAGCGCCGCCTTCACGGGATGCTCCGGCTCCAGCGCGTCCATCCACCGGGGGAGATGTACCCGCAGCTCGCTCATGGGGAAGGTGTACAGCAGCGCCTTCATAAGCTTCCCGATGCCCTCGGCGTCCAGCGCCTGACAGTCCGCCACGATGGGCTCCAGACCGAAGGTGCTTTGCAGATACGCCTTCACTTCCCCCGCCGCCTCCCCCGCCGGGTTGCGGGAGTTGACGATCACCAGGAAGGGCTTCCCCGTTTTCTGCATGTCGGTGATGGCGCGCTTTTCCGCCTGTACGTAATCCTCCCGGGGAATTTCCGTAATGGTTCCGTCGGTAGTCACCACGATGCCGATGGAACAATGCCCCTCCATGACCTTTTTCGTCCCCAGCTCCGCCGCTTCCGTCATGGGAATCTCGTGGTCGTACCATGGGGTGGTCACCATCCGGGGAACGCCGTCCTCCTCCGCGCCCACCGCGCCATCCACCATGTAGCCCACGGAGTCGATCAGCCGCACCCGCAGCTTTGTGACCCCGTCCGGGGAAATCTCCACCGCCTCCTCGGGGACGAACTTCGGCTCCGAGGTCATGATGGTCTTTCCGGAGCCGCTCTGGGGCAGCTCATCTCTGGCGCGTTCCTTGCGATAGGGGTCGGATATGCCGGGAATCACCAGCTCCTCCATAATCCGTTTGATGAGGGTCGATTTTCCGGTACGCACCGGCCCGACCACGCCCACATAAATATTGCCGCCGGTTCTGGCAGCAATGTCCGCATAAATTTGATCCATAGCCAGCCTCCTTCTCGGCAGGAGAAAGGCTCCTGCGCTTGGTTAGTGCATGGTATGTCCCCGGCGGAGGGTTTAGAACCGGGCTTTGGACGATTGCTCTCCCCCATGCGGATATGCCGCGTTTTTCATGGGACAAATACCGGGATTTTATGAAAAAACCATTTGACAAATGACGCAAAAGCCTATATAATATCTAGGCACGACTGTGAGAAGGGGGAAAAGTATGCTGCTGGGGCTTTCTAAAATCATTGATTGTCCGGGCGCGTCGGTTTCCTTTTCCACAAGCGTTGACCTGAGTGATCTTTGTTACGGTGTCAGCTACCCTGTGTCCGAGCCGGTTGCGGCGGAAGGCACGGTGCGGAACACCGCAGGCGTTCTCGTGATGACCGGTGCAATTTCCACCTGCATCCACGGCACCTGCGACCGCTGCGCCAGAGACTTTGACCGGGAAGTCCGCTTCCCCATCGATGTGGTTCTGGTGACGGAATTGGCCGACGAAGAGAACGAAGACGAGTGGGTATTCCCTCTGGAGGGAGACAGCGCCGATCTGGACGACATTGTGCGGACGGTTTTCGTCCTGAGTCTGGATTCCAAGCTGCTGTGCAGGGAGGACTGCAAGGGCATTTGCCAGCGCTGCGGCAAAAACCTGAACGACGGCCCCTGCAATTGCCAGAAGGAGCTGGATCCCCGATTTGCTGCTTTGAAGCAGCTTCTTGAGAAGTAAGTCCAAAATGAATGCTGTAAAAAGCAGTTTGACCAAGGAGGTGTCACCATGGCTGTTCCTAAGTGTAAAGTGTCCAAGGCCCGCCGCGATAAGCGCCGTGGCTCCAACTGGAAGCTGTCCGCTCCCAGCGTAGCGGTTTGCCCCAAGTGCGGCGAGCCCGTCATGCCCCACAGAGCCTGCAAGGCTTGCGGTACCTACAATGGCCGTCAGGTCGTGGCTGTCGAGGCTGAGTAAGCCAACAAGCGGAAAGCAGAGGAAGGTGCATCGCGCCTTCCTCTTTTTCCATGCCTTTTTGAGGGAAACTCTGATGAAATCGCCTTCGGCTGACAGCGGATCTTTTCCCCCAGCTGTGCGGTTTCAAAAGCGGGAAATACACAAAGTATTCCTCCGCTTTTGAAACCTTCATCTGGTGAAAAATCTCTCGCTGTCAGCTCTCGTCGATTTCATCAGAGCTTCCCTAGAAAGCAATATTCACCAAAAGTGCTCTGTTAAATTTGTATGAATCCCCTTTTTTGCATTGCTTTTGCTGGGAAGATGTGTCATAATAAGTAAGTTAATCGGTCACATGGAAAGGAAGTGTTACCATGGCAAAACCTCTGGTCGCCATCGTCGGGCGACCCAATGTGGGCAAATCCATGCTTTTCAATAAACTCACAGGGCAGCGCACCTCCATCGTAGAGGACACCCCCGGCGTCACCCGGGACCGGATTTACGGCAGCTGCGAATGGTGCGGGCGCACCTTCTCCCTGGTGGATACCGGCGGCATCGAGCCGGGTACGGACAGCGAAATGCTGAAATTCATGCGCCGTCAGGCGGAGATCGGCATTGAGCTGGCCGACGCCATTATCATGGTGGTGGATGTGCATTCCGGCGTCACCGCCGCCGATCAGGACGTGGCCACCATGCTGCGCAAGTCCGGCAAGCCCATCGCCCTGGCGGTGAACAAGTGCGACTCCGTCGGCCCCGTGAATCCCGATGTGTACGAATTTTATAGTCTCGGCATCGGCGACCTGTTTGAGACCTCCGCCATCCACGGCCACGGCACCGGCGATCTGCTGGACTGGGTTCTGGAAAACATCCCGGAGGACGCCGGCGACGAGGAAGACAGCGACGTCATCAAAGTCGCCATCGTGGGCAAGCCCAACGTGGGCAAGTCCAGCCTGTTAAACCGTATTCTCGGCGAGGAGCGGGTCATCGTCTCCGACGTGGCCGGCACCACCCGGGACGCCATCGACTCCTATTTTGAAAACGAAACCGGAAAATACTGCTTCATCGACACCGCCGGTATGCGCCGGAAAAGCAAGGTGGACGACGCCATCGAAAAATACTCCAACATGCGCTCCATCAGCGCCATCGACCGGGCGGACGTATGTCTGATCCTCATTGACGCCAACGACGGCGTCACCGAGCAGGACACCAAGATCGCCGGTCTTGTCCACGAGGCGGGCAAAGCCGCCGTCATCGTGGTCAACAAGTGGGACGCGGTGGAGAACAAGGAAACCAACACCATGCGGGACATGGAGACAAAGGTTCGTCAGGGCTTAAGCTACATGCTCTACGCCCCGGTGCTGTTCCTCTCCGCCCTCACCGGCCAGCGGGTGGACAGGCTCTTCCAGGTCATTCAGGACGTCCACGCCCAGAATACCAGCCGCATCACCACCGGCGCGCTGAACAGCGTCCTGGCCGACGCCACCGCCCGGGTGCAGCCGCCTACGGATAAGGGCCGCCGCCTGAAGATTTTCTACATGACCCAGGCCAGCACCAAGCCGCCCCATTTCGTCATTTTCTGCAACGACGCCCGGCTGTTCCACTTCTCCTATCAGCGCTATCTGGAAAACCAGATCCGGGAGGTCTTCGGCCTGAACGGCACCCCCATCCGTATCACCATCCGGCAGCGGGGCGACAAGGAGGACGAATGATGCTCCAGAGAATCCTTATTACCGCCCTTGTCTCCTATTTTCTCGGCAACCATAACGGTGCCATCTGCGTCAGCGCCATGCTTCACGACGACGTGCGCAGCCATGGCAGCGGCAACGCGGGACTTACCAACTTCATCCGCAGCTACGGCGCGGGGCGCTCCGTAATGGTCATTGCCATTGACGTCGGCAAAGCCGTCCTCGCCTGTCTGCTGGGCGCTCTTGTGTTTGAGCCTTACGGCCTGCGTCTGGAAGGCATGACCCTTGCAGGTGCCTGCGTGATGCTGGGGCATGATTTTCCCGCCTTGCAGGGCTTCCGGGGCGGCAAGGGCATTTTAAGCGGCTGGTTCATTGCGTGGACGATCGACTGGCGCATCGGGCTGCTCATCGGCGTCGTTTTCTTCGTGACCTATCTCATCACGAAGTACGTCTCTCTGGGCAGCGTGCTGGCCTCCATCACCTTCGCCGTGGGCTTTGTCGTCTTTCAGCATGACCACGTGTACGTTATGGCCGGGGGTATTTTCATGGGTGCGCTGTGCGTCTTCATGCACCGGGCAAACATCCTCCGCCTGATTCGGGGCGAGGAACGGAAAACCAATCTCTTTGGGAAAGGAAACAAATCATGAAAGCAGCAGTTGTTGGCAGCGGCGCTTGGGGTACCGCTCTGGCCGTCCGTCTGTGCAAAAACGGTCACGACGTGACCATGTGGACGTATGAAAAGGACAAGATTCCGGAAATGCTGGAAACCCATCACAATCCCCGCCTTCCTGCGGCGGTATTGCCGGAAGCCTTAAAAATCAGCGGCGATTACGATTGCGTCAGGGGCTGCAAGCTGGTGGTCATGGCAAGCCCCTCCTTCCCCCTGCGCGCCGTCAGCCGGGGCGTGGCTCCTTACATTGATGAGGACGCCGTGGTGGTCTCCGTCACCAAGGGCTTGGAGCAGAACACCCACATGCGCATGAGCCAGGTGGTCGCCCAGGAGACCGGCAAGAACGTCGTCGCCCTCACCGGCCCCAGCCACGCCGAGGAGGTCTGCATCAATCTTCCCACCGGTCTGCTGGCTGCCAGCACCGATCAGGCGCTGGCGGAATTTGTGCAGGACGCCTTTATGGCAGATACCCTTCGGGTGTACACCAGTCCCGACCCCGTGGGCGCGGAGCTGGGCGCGGCGCTGAAAAACGTCATTGCCCTGTGCGCCGGTATCACCGACGGTCTCGGCTTCGGGGACAACGCCAAGGCCATGCTCATGACCCGTGGCCTGACGGAGACCGCCCGTCTGGGCGTGGCGCTGGGAGCAAAAAAGGAAACCTTTGCCGGGCTTGCCGGTGTGGGCGACCTGATCGTCACCTGCACCTCCATGCACTCCCGCAACCGCCGGGCGGGCATCCTCATCGGTCAGGGTAAGGATCCCCAGACCGCCATGAAGGAAGTCGGTGCAGTGGTGGAGGGCTATTATGCCGCCAAATCCGCCTATGAGCTGGGCAAGGCAAAGGGCATCGACATGCCCATCACCGACGCCGCCTACAAGGTGCTTTACGAAGGCGCAGACGTAAAAGACGCCGTTCAGGCGCTTCTCTCCCGCCAACGCAAATCCGAATCCGAGGACGCAGGCTGGCAATAACTGCATACGCAAAATGGCATCCCTCTGGGATGCCATTTTGCCTGTCGAAAAGGGTATGCGCCCTTGCTATCGGGTTTCGTGTGTGCTATACTGAATGTCATACTGAACTCCAATTAAAATCTTTAGAAAAGATTTTAATTGCCCGAAGGGCAAGGAGTTCATATGAGACTTGTTTTGTGATTTCTTTCCTTATAAATCACAAAACTGGCAGCGCCATTAGGCGATGCCTTCCTGATTAAAATCAAAGATTTTAATCAGGAAATAGTATCAGTTCAATAAATCGGAATTTGTAAGGAACAGTAAATTTAAATTTATTCTCTTGGAGTCTGTTTTTAGAGAAATTAAAATATGTTACAGGTTTTTCCCACAGGGTAAAGATATGTGTGACATGTTGCTTTTGTTAAAAAAGCGGAGATTCGTACAAAAGGTGGAAATGGTATGATGGATAAATATAAAATACTTAATCGGGATGCTATTAAGTATATTGCTATGTTTTTAATGTTGTTGAATCATATATCAACGATTTTTATGAAGTCAGGAAAATTATGGTCAGAGCTTTTTATAGATTTGGGATATTTTACAGCAATTGTAATGTGTTACTTTCTTGTTGAAGGATATCAATATACGCATTCAAAAAAGAACTATGCAATCAGATTGTTAATTTTTGCTTTGATCTCTGAATTTCCATATTGTTTTGCTTTTACGGAAAGTGGAATATTGGAATTTCAAGGACTTAATATGCTATTTACCCTATTAATTTGTTTTTGTATTCTGACTGTAGTTGAAAAAGTGTCAAATATAGTTTTAAAAATCATCTGTGTGCTAGGGTTGATTCTGCTCTCTCTGATTTCGGACTGGGCATTATTAGCACCTATATTTACATTGTTATTCATTTGGAGTCGTAATTCAGAAATTAAAATCAAATATGCATTTGCTGTTTCAATGTTGTTATTTGGAACTTTCAATTTCTTAGGCGGTATTGGAAGATTTTCTATAAAAACAAATATAATTTATGCAATAGGAAGTATGTTGGGTATTGCACTTGCCGGAATTGCAATCATATATTTTTATAATGGCAAACGAATGAATAAAGGAAAGAAATTCTCTAAGTGGTTCTTTTATTTCTTCTATCCTGTACACCTATTTATATTAGGATTGATCAGAGTTTGTTTTTTCTGATATTTTCAAAAGCTGACCGTTTTTCCCTTACACCTTTCCTCCGCAAGCCCTTTGAAATACGCCAAATGGCATCCCATCCGGGATGCCATTTTCATATTTTCACGTTGGGGAAATACTGCTCCGCGAAATCCACCTTTTCCACCCGGAAGGACTTGCCGTTGAGATAGGCCAGCGACCCGGCGTCCGTGGTGAAGGTGAAGGTCAGCTTGTAGGAATACAGCGCCTGGTAGTTCCGGTCGAAGCGCTTGTCCAGCTTGCCGTACTTGCCGTCCCCCAGCAGGGGGTGTCCCGCGTGGGCGAACTGGGCGCGGATCTGATGCGTGCGGCCGGTGATCAGCTCGCACTCTACAAGTGAAAGCCCCGCCGCGGTTGCGAGGGTTTTGTAATTGGTCTGGCAGGTCTTGCTGCCGGGCTGGGGTGTGTCCGTGACGTACACCCGGTTTTTCTGGGCGTCCTTGAAAAGATACCCCTTCAGGCTCCCCTCTTTGGGCTTGGGGCTTCCTTCCACGATTGCAAGATATCGCTTGTCGATTTCCCGATCCTTGATCTTCTGATTCATCACCCGCAGGGCTTCCGCCGTCTTGGCGGCGATCACGATGCCCCCGGTGTTCCGGTCAATCCGGTTGCACAGCGCCGGGGTAAAGGCGTTTTCCTCCCGGGGACGCCACTCCCGCTTCTGGTACAGGTAAGATTGAATGTGGTCGATCAGGGTGCGGCCGTACTCCGCGCCGTCGTGGGGATGCACCGCAAGGCCGGGGCGCTTGTCCACAAGCAGAATGTTTTCGTCCTCGTAGACAATGTTCAGCTTGGGATTCGCCACGGTGAGATAGGCGTTGTCCTCCCGGGGCTTGTCAAAAAACTCGTCGTTGATATACAGCTGCAAGACGTCGCCCTCTTGCAGCCGGGTGTCCCGGTCGATGCGCTTGCCGTTGCACTTGATGCGCTTGATGCGGATATATTTCTGTGCCAGGGACGCCGGAAGCAGCGGGACTGCCTTCGCAAGAAAGCGGTCTAGGCGCTGCCCCGCGTCGTTCCGGCCGATGGTAAACTCTTTCATGTGTTTCTTCCCATGTTTTCGTCGAAATGTTGGTTGACCTGCTCCGTGAATTCCAGCGCGGCGTTGTAGCCGAGCTTTTTCTGACGATTGTTCATGGCGGCAACCTCCAGAATCATGGCAAGGTTCCGCCCGGGGGTGATGGGGATGGTGTTCATGGGAACCCTGACCCCCAGCAGCTCCATGTACTGCTCCTCCAGCCCCAGCCGGTCGTAGACCTCCTGGGTGTTCCATGGAACGATGTTCACGATCAGGTTGATCTCGTTTTCCGTGCGGACGGCGCCCATGCCGAACAGCTTCGCCACGTTGACGATGCCGATGCCCCGCAGCTCGATGTAATTGCGGATCAGCTCGGGAGCGGTGCCCACCAGCGAGTTCGTGGAGACCTTGCGGATTTCCACGGCGTCGTCGGCGATCAGCCGGTGGCCGCGCTTGAGCAGCTCCACGGCGGCCTCACTTTTGCCGATGCCGCTGTCGCCGATCAGGAGAATGCCCTCGCCGTAGACCTCCACCAGCACGCCGTGGCGGGTAATCCGGGGCGCCAGCGCGGCTTTCAGGTAGGTGATGATGGTGGAAACGATGGTGCTGGTGGCTTCCTTGGTGCGAAGGACGGTAACATTGTGCTTCTGCGCCATCTGGAGACACTCGGCGTGAGGCGGGATGTCCCGGGCAATGAGCAGCGCCGGGAATTTGTAGGAAAACAGCCGGTCGAAAATCGCACCCCGCTCCTTGGGCTGCAATTTGTCCACATAGCTCATTTCCACATTGCCCATGACCTGCAGACGCATAGGCTCGTAATGGTCAAAATAGCCCGCCAGCTGAAGGCCGGGTCTTGCCACGTCCTCAACGGTGATGCGGATGGCGTCAAAATCCGTGGACGCATAGGTGACTTCCAGATTAAATTCCTTTACCAGCGTTTTCAGCGGCACACTGTATGTATCCGTCATGGTTTTCACCCCGAAAGCAAGCTTTTCCCCACCATTATACCCGTACGGGGCGGGAATATCAATACATTTCAAAAAAACAAATTATTTTGAAAAAAACACTTGCATTTTACCGCGAAATCTGATATCATATCTAAGCGCCTGTGAATTGGCGTATTTATCGAGTCATTATCGGATGGGAGGTGCTAGAAAATGGCTAAGTGTGATTTTTGTGGTAAGGGCGTAACCTTCGGTATCAAGGTCTCTCACTCCCACAGACGTTCCAACCGTGCATGGAAGCCCAACGTGAAGCGCGTCAAGGCTGTCGTTAACGGGACCCCCTGCCATGTGTACGCTTGTACCAGATGCCTCCGCTCCAACAAGGTTGAGCGCGCCGTCTGATTATCCTGGCATATAAATCCGCCGCTGAAAGTTTCAGCGGCGTTTTTATTTTGTCTCCTATTATGTAAAATCGATGCTTCCCCTTCCGGGGAAGCATCGTTCGTTTCACCATATCCAATTTTACAGCAGCGCCATCACGGCATCGGCGTACTGGGCGGCAGTGGCCGCGGTGCCGTCGCTCCTGACTTCCACTTTGCACGCCTCCATGGCCTTTTCCAGCCGCGCGGCGGCGTCAACCCGGCAGATGTGGCGAAGCAGCATGGCGGCGGCCTTGATGATGCTGGCGGGGTTTGCGTAGTCCCCCATGCCCCGCTCCATCATCCGGGGGGCGGAGCCGTGGATTGCCTCAAACATGGCATAGCGGTCGCCTACGTTGGCACTGCCCGCCGTGCCCACGCCGCCCTGAATCTGGGCGGCCTCGTCGGTGATGATGTCGCCGTAGAGGTTGGGCAGCAGCACCACCTGAAACTGCTCCCGCAGCGGCTCCTTCAGCAGATTCGCCGTCATAATGTCGATGTAATAATCGTCCACGGTGATGCCGGGATAGTCGGCGGCAACCTCATGGCAGATGGCGGTGAATTTTCCGTCGGTCTTCTTCATGATGTTGGCCTTGGTGACCACCGCCACGTGGGTCTTGCCGTTGTTTTTGGCGTAGTCAAAGGCGGCTCTGGCAATCCGGCGGGTGCCGGGGTCAGTGGTCACCTTAAAGTCCACCGCCATGCCGGGCAGCTCCACGCCCCGGCTGCCCAGAACATACTCGCCCTCGGTATTCTCCCGGAAGAACATCCAGTCGATGTTCTTTTCGGGGATACACACGGGACGGCAGTTGGCATACAAATCCAACTCCCGGCGCATGGCCACGTTGGCGCTCTCCATCTTGCCGCCCATGGGGGTGGTGGTGGGGCCTTTCAGCAGCACGTCGCAGGTCTTGATCTCCGCCAGGACATCATCGGGGATGGCCTTGCCGCAGGCCATGCGGTTCTCAATGGTCAACCCCTCAATCTGCCTGATAACGATGGAACCGGCCGCGATCTCCTCCGCCAGCAGCTTTTCCAGCACACGGGTGGCCTGCGCCGTGATGATGGGGCCGATGCCGTCGCCGTCAATAACGCCGATGGTGACCTGCTTCTTGGTGGAAAAATCCGTCTTTTCCCCGTTCATGTTCCGGATTCGCTCCAGCTGCTCCTCCAGCAGCTTCTGGAACGCCTCACAGGCAAGTGTAATTTCCTTCATTATTGTCCGCCCTCCTTTGTGTAGTTCAGCAGTCCGCCTGCCAGAAGAATCGCTCTCTGACGTTCCGTCAAAGCGCAGTTTACATAAAACGTAAAGCCGTCGTCGGCAGTAACCGCGAGTCTGCCCCGCTCCATGCCGCCGGAAATGTCCGAAATGGTCAGAACCGCGTCCTGGCTCAGCTTGTCGTAGTCCTCCGGATTTTCAAAGGTCACCGGCAAGATGCCCGCGTTGATCAGGTTCGCCACATGGATTCTGGCAAAGGACTTGGCAATGACGCACCGGATGCCAAGGTACATGGGCACCAGCGCCGCGTGCTCCCGGGAGGAACCCTGCCCGTAGTTGCTGCCGCCCACGACGATGCCGTCTCCCGCCGCTTTGGCTCTCTCGGCAAAGGTGGGATCGCAGACCTCGAAGCAGAATTTGCTCAGGTAGGGGATGTTCGACCGGTAGGGCAGAATCTTCGCGCCGGCGGGCATGATGTGGTCGGTGGTGATGTTGTCCCCCACCTTCAGCACCAGCTTTGCGGTGAGACTGTCGGTAAAAGGCTTGCTCTTGGGGAATTCCTTGATGTTGGGGCCGCGAAGCACCTGAGCGTCCGCCGCCTTATCCGCGGGGAGGGGGGGCAGCACGGCAGAGTCATTTACAAGGAATTTCTCCGGCATGGTCACGTGCAGCGGCTCGTCAATGGTGGTCGGGTCGGTGATGTACCCCGTCAGAGCGGAAGCCACGGCAGTCTCGGGAGAAACCAGATACACCTGTCCGTCCCGGGTGCCGGAGCGGCCCAGGAAGTTCCGGTTGAAGGTTCTTAAGGAAACGCCCCCGGAATTGGGGGAGAAGCCCATGCCGATGCAGGGGCCGCAGGCGCATTCCAGCAGCCGCGCGCCGCTGGCGAGAATGTCTGACAATGCGCCGCAGTCGCTGAGCATGGTCAGCACCTGCCGGGAGCCGGGGGACACGGACAGGCTGACGGAGGGGTGAACGGTCTTCCCCTTGAGCATGGCGGCGACCTTGAGCATGTCGTACAGGGAGGAATTGGTGCAGGAGCCGATGCACACCTGATCGACCTCCACGTCCTTCAGCGTCTCCACGGCCACTACGTTGTCCGGGCTGTGGGGGCAGGCGATCATGGGCTTGAGGGTGCTCAGGTTAATGTCGATGATCTTATCGTACTCCGCGTCCGGGTCGCTGGACAGGGGAAGGTAGTCCCCTTCCCTGCCCTGCGCTGCCAGGAACTTTCTCGTGACCTCGTCGGAGGGGAAAATAGAGGTGGTAGCGCCCAGCTCGGTACCCATGTTGGTGATGGTGCCCCGCTCCGGGACGGACAGGGTGGCAACGCCCTCGCCGCCCCACTCGATGATCGCGCCCACGCCGCCCTTGACGGACAGAATCCGCAGCAGCTCCAGGGACACATCCTTGGCGGTGACGTAGGGTCTGAGCCTGCCCGTCAGGTTCACCTTGTACATTTTCGGCATGGTGATATAGTACGCGCCGCCGCCCATGGCCACCGCCACGTCCAGCCCCCCCGCGCCGAAGGCCAGCATACCGATGCCGCCGCCGGTGGGGGTGTGGCTGTCGGAGCCGATGAGGGTCTTGCCGGGCTTGCCGAAGCGTTCCAGATGCACCTGATGGCAGATGCCGTTGCCCGGGCGGGAGAAATACACGCCGTGCTTTGCGGTGACGGTCTGCAAATAGCGGTGATCGTCGCTGTTCTCAAAGCCGCACTGGAGGGTGTTGTGATCGACGTAGGCGATGCTCAGTTCCGTCTTCACTCTGGGAATGCCCATGGTCTCGAATTCCAGATAGGCCATGGTGCCGGTGGCGTCTTGGGTCAGGGTCTGGTCGATGCGCAGCGCCACCTCGCTGCCGGGGGTCATGTCTCCGGACACCAGATGGGATGCAATGATTTTCTGTGCAATTGTCTTACCCATGATTTATGAATCCTCCCAACATGTGCTTTTTCGCGTTTTCGATATGCTTCGCCATCAGGCTTTCCGCCAATTCCGCGTCGCCGGAGGCCATGGCGTCGAAAATCGCCTTGTGTTCCTTCCGGGTGTTGACGGTGCGGGACCAGTCCTCCATGGAAATGCGGCGGTAGCGCCGGGTTTTCCGGTGCAGCGGAATCAGCGTGTCCATGATCACGGTGCGCTTGCTCAGGTAGCAGATCAGGTCGTGGAACTGTTCGTCCACCTGCCGCAGCTGCTCCGCGTCCCCCTTATCATAGTAGAAGTCCTGAAGGTCGACGATGTGGGTCAGCTCGGCAAGCCCCTCGGGGGTCATGTTCTTCGCGGCGTAGTAGGCGGCAAGCCCCTCGATGCGCTGGCGGATGTTCATGATGTCCTCCAGGTCTTCCTCGGTGATGCCCACCACCCGGGAGCCTTTTCCGGTGTCCTCAATGAGCCGCTCCTGTTCCAGGCGGCGCAGCGCATCCCGGATGGGGGTACGGCTGACGCCCAGCTGGTCAACCAGCTTCAGCTCCGTCAGAATCTCTCCCCGGGGATAGACGCCCTGAATGATGTCATTCTCCAGCTTCTCGAAGACCTGATCGGCCAGAGACGTGGTTTTGAATTGATTCATATTCTTCTCCTTACCCTCTTTCGGCAAAGTCCGGGGCAAGCTGCCGGATTTTCTCTTTCAGCTCCCGTTCCGTCATGACCGTCTGGCGGCCGTCCTCGTACTGCCGGTCTACCCACTCCTTCATGGCGACCACCAGCGGCGACTTTTTGTCCAGCTTTTCGCCGTCCTCCAGGCAGTAGGTCTGGTTAATCCAGTAGGCGATGCCCGCAAGGCCGGAGGTTTTGCTGATCTGCACCGTGGCGGGCTTGTTGAGGATTTTCTTGGTGTCGAAAATGGTGTAAATTTCCTCGTCCTTCATGAGTCCGTCGGCGTGGACGCCCGCCCGGGTGACGTTGAAGGCGCTGCCCACAAAGGGCGTCATGGGCGGGATACGGTAGCCGATCTCGTTTTTGAAGTAATCGGCGATTTCCGTGATGACCGTGGTGTCCATGCCGTCCAGAGAACCCCGCAGAGACGCGTACTCGAACACCATGGCTTCCAGTGGCACATTGCCCGTCCGCTCGCCGATGCCAAGCAGGGAGCAGTTGACCGCGCAGGCACCATAGAGCCACGCCGTGGAGGCGTTGGCCACGCCCTTATAGAAATCGTTGTGTCCGTGCCATTCCAGATGCTCGCTGGGGACGTCAGAATAGTGCTGCAAGCCGTAGATGATGCCTGCCACGCTTCTGGGAAGCGCCGCCTCGGTGAAGGGGACGCCGTAGCCCATGGTATCACAGGCGCGAATCTTCACCGGCACCCCCGCTTCCCGGCTCAGCCGCTGCAATTCGTTGACAAAGGGCACCACAAAGCCGTAAAAATCCGCCCGGGTGATGTCCTCCAGGTGGCAGCGGGGAATGACGCTGGCATTGAAAGCCTCCTTCACCGTGGCAAGGTAGTAGTCCATGGCCTGACGTCTCGTCATCTTCATTTTCTTGAAGATGTGGTAGTCCGAGCAGGAGACCAGGATGCCGGTTTCCTTGATGCCCAGGTCATGCACCAGCTGGAAGTCTTCCTTTGTCGCCCGAATCCAGCTGGTAATTTCCGGGAATTTCAGATTCAGCGCCATACATTTTTCAATGGCCTCCCGGTCTTTTTTGCTGTAGATGAAGAACTCCGTCTGGCGAATGATGCCGTAAGGGCCGCCCAGCTTGCTCAGCAGCTTGTAGATGTTCACGATCTGGTCAACGGAGTACGGCTCCACGGACTGCTGACCGTCCCGCAGGGAGGTGTCCGTAATCCAGATTTCCTCGGGCATGGACATAGGCACCCGGCGGTGGTTGAACGCCACCTTGGGAATGGTGCCGTAGGAATACACATCCCGCTGCAAATTCGGTTCCGCCACATCCTGGAGGGAATATTTGTAGGATTTCTGCTCCAACAGGTTGGTCTTACTGGAAATCTCTAGCATAGAGGAAGCCCCTTTCCGCTTTTATGTTTCAATGTATACAATTATACAAACATGCAATGATTTGTCAATGCACGAATACAACAAAAAACGGTCTGCCGCAGCAGACCGTTTGGTCATGTTTCTACCCCAGCATTACATCCAGAAGCATCATCACCGCGAACCCCAGGATAATGCCCATGGTGGCGCAGTAGGGCTGCTCTTTCTGATTCTGCTGACACTCCGGTATCAGCTCATGTACCGCAACCAGAATCATCGCCCCGGCGGCAAAGGCAAGGGCATAAGGCAGGATCGCTTCCACCGTCACCACCAGCAGCGCGCCGATCACTCCGGAAACCGGCTCCACCAGACCGGAAGCCTGCCCCAGCAGGAAGCTTCTGCGCCGGGAATAGCCCTCCCGCCGCAGCGGCACGGACACCGCCGCCCCCTCCGGGAAATTCTGCAAACCGATGCCCACCGCGATGGACACCGCCCCCATCAGCCCATCCGGGCTTGCGCCGGTTCCCAGCGCCCCAAAGGCCACGCCCACGGCAAGCCCCTCGGGGATATTGTGCAGGGTGATGGACAGCACCAGCATGATAATGCGGTTCAACCGTTCCCCGGGCATTCCCATGCCCGCTCTCTTTCTGGCAAGGCCTACGGCCTTATCCGACCCCCACAGAAACAGCGCCCCCAGCAGGAACCCGGATACCGCCACAAGCCAGGCAGGTGTATTTCCCACGGCTTCCGCCCGCTGGATGGCGGGCTGCAACAGCGACCAGAAGCTGGCCGCGATCATCACGCCGGAGGAAAACCCCAGCATAAGATTCAGCGCCCTGGCACTGGGGGATTTGAAAAAGACCACCGTGGCAGCGCCAAGTGCCGTCACAAACCAGGTCCCCAGTGTCGCCATCAGCGCCAACCAGACATAATGTTCCACATCGCACCTCCCGTAACCATTATAGCGTTCCGGAGGCGATTCGGTGCATACGTTTGTCGAAAAAGCCGTTTGGAAACTACCTTTCCAGCCTGGAAATCAGCGCCGTGCCGTTTTCCCGCAGCCATTTCCGCCGGTTTTCGAAATCCGGTAAGACCCGCCCGACCTCCGCCCAGAAGCGGGTGGAGTGGTTCATTTCCTTCCGGTGGCACAGCTCGTGGACGACCACATAGTCCAGCACCTCCGGCGGCGTAAGCATCAGCAGGAAGTTAAAGCTGAGATTGCCCTTGCCGCTGCAGCTCCCCCACAGGGTATGCTGGCTGCGGATGGTGATTCTGCCGTAGGTCACGCCCACCAGCGGGGCAAAATAGGCGACCCGTTCCGGTACTGTTTGCCGCGCCTGACTGGCAAGCGCCTGTAGCTGCCCGTCCGAAAAGGCGGGAAGCCGCGCCGCGGCGGTCTGCTTTTCCAGATGCTTCTCAATCCAGCCGGATTTGCTCTCCACAAATCGCCGGATATCCCCATTGGACATCCGCTTTGGGCATCGCACCAGCACCTCACCCCCGGGGACAATCTGCAGGGAAACGGTTCTGCGGCTGCTGCGGATAACGCGGTATGGGATATTGTATTTTTCCACTTTATCGTTCATAATTCCTTCAACTAATCTCATTTTGCTCCGTTTCCAGAATTTACAGCTTGAAAATTGATTACGAATCGGTTACAATCCTTTTGTCTTCGCGAGGCAAATACTGAAACAGGAGGTTGGCAAGATGTTCTTTTTCAATTGCAGCACCAACAATTCTGATTGCAGCTCCATTTGGCAGCTGCTGAGCCGTCTGTGCGGTTTCGGCTGCTGAGGAAATTTTGTAGCCTTGGGCGATCCCGTGTTCTTGCGGGGTCGCCTTTTTTGTCAAGTCCAAAAACGCAGTACCGAAAATTTCCGGTACTGCGTCTTTTGTAGTGTTATACGCCCCCGCGGATTTCCAGGAGCTTGCCCTTGAGGTCGTTCTCCATCTTCGCCATTTCCGCTTCGGCGGCAATGCGCTTCTCCCGGCCTTCGGACTGAATCTTCATCACGTCGTCCAGCGTCTGAATCAGCTCGGCGTTGGTCTTTTTCAGGGTCTCGATGTCCACGATGCCCCGCTCGGCTTCCTTGGCGGTCTCCACGGACGCCATGTGCAGCTTCTCGGCGTTCTGCTTCAGCAGGGCGTTGGTGATGTCGTTGACCTGACGCTGAGCCTGAGCGGCCTCGTTGGAGTGGGCAATGCCCAGCGCAAGAACCATCTGGTTCTTCCACAGGGGGATGGTGTTCATCAGCGTGGTCTGAATCTTCTCCACCATCACATTGTCGTTGTTCTGAATCATCCGGATCTGGGGCGCGGTCTGGATGGAAATGGTGCGGGTCAGCTCCAGATCGTAGATCTTCTTCTCGAACCGGTTGCACTTGTCCGCCAGGTCTTTTGCCGCCTGGGCATCCTCCGCAAGGCCGGTGGCCTGCGCCGTGGCTTCCAGCTCCCTGAGCTTGCCTTCCCGTACCTCCTGGAGCTTCTTCTTGCCCGCCAGAATGTACATGCTCAGCTCCTTGAAGTAGGCAAGGTTCTGCTCGTACATTCTATCCAGCATCGCGGAATCCTTGAGCAGCCGCACCTGATGCTGCTGGAGGGCGTCGCCGATCTTCTCCACATTGACCTCCGCCTTGGCGTAGCGGCTCTTCATGACCTCCAGCTTGTTCGCCTGCTTGCGGAAGAAGCCAAGAAAACCCTTTTCCTCCTCGGCGTCGAAGCCCTTCAGCTCGCCCACCACGTTGACGATCAGGTCGCCCACCTCACCCAAGTCCTGGGTGCGCACGTTGGCAAGGGCGGCGTCGGAGAAATCGGCCATTTTCTTCTGGGTTCCCGCGCCGTACTGCAAGATCTGGGCGGTGTTCTCCACATCGATCTTCTGGGCAAAATCATCCACCATCTGCTGCTCCTGGGGCGTCAGCACCGGCTCGGCGACCTTGGCCTGCTGCAGCTTCGTTTCCTCGGCTACAACCAGCTTGGGCGTGTTTTCCAGCTCCGGCTCCAGAGTCAGGCTGGGGATAGGGGCAGATTCGTTCATATCCTTGTATTCAGCGTCCATAATTGATCTCCTCTTCCTAGTTTTTTATAATGTCTGCTGTTTCTTCACTTGGGATAAGCCGTCCTCCGTCAGTCCCTCCTGGGCAAGCAGGGTGTTGAGAACGGAAATGTCGCTGGAAACGTCCATGGCAGAATCCCGGAACAAATCGTCCAGCAGCTTCTCGAAGGCCAGATTCAGCGTATCCAGCGTGGCCTCGATCTCCTTCTTGGATGCCTGAATGGTCTCACCCTGCACGGGCTGGGCGTCCATGTCCGCGTAGGCGTTCAGGAGCTTCACCGTCATGGGCAGATAGTAGTCCATCAGCTTCTTCAGGTCGGGAACCACCTCCGGGTGCGCCTCCGCCCGCTCAAAGATACGGCGGACGATCAGCTCCATCCGGGAGATTTTCTCGGAAATTTCCTCCCCGGGAATGGCGTCGTTGCAGGCGCGAATCTGTGCGATAAAGGCGTTGCCCCGATCCAGAACCTCCTGCACCCGGGGGTCCTGGGGATTGGACACCTTCGGGGCGCTGGCCGCGGCCTCCTGCCGCTGACGTTCTTCCAGCGCCAGCCGGCTCTGCTCATAATGCCGGTAGGTTTCGTCGCTGGTGATGAGGCAGGTTTCCTCCCTGTCCATATGCCCTTCCAGGAACAGCCCCTTGCCGATCATCTTCCGCAATTCCTTACGGACGAACTTCACGTTTTTTCCCACGCTCCGCGCCAGCCGCTCCAGGGTGCAGTGGGTATTTTCTCCCAGGGTTCTTTTGTACATTTTGAACCGGCTGACCCATCCCAGCTTCCGGATGCCGCTGACGATCAGCCAGATTCCGGCGATGACGCCGCCCGCCGTAATCACGGTGGACGCGACCCCCAGACCGGCTCCCACGATCAGCCTGACCAGCAGGGAAATAAAGGACACGAACCCGGTGAGCAGCGCCATGCCGCCGCCTACGATCTTCACCAGTCCCACGGCGGTCTCGCCGCCGGTTCCGGCATAAAGCACAGGAAGGTCTTTCTTTTCCTCCACGACCGTGGCCTCGACCTCCCGGTAAACGGGTCTGGCAGATTGGGGCGCAGGGCGGGCAGCAGCTTCCATCGCCTTGCGGACGGCCTCGCTTCCCATATCCACGGCCTTGCCCACGGCCTGGCAAACCGTCTGGTTCAGCTTCTGATAGTCGTGGGAATTGACGGCCTTGTCCACAATGTCCTGAATGCTTCTCCCCAGGTCATCCCAGTCCTGATTTTTATTTGCCATACAATCCTCTCCAAAATATATTCCTTATCATTATAGCGTGATTCCCCGAAAAAAACAAGCGATCTGTAAAAAATATGTAACCCTCTCCCCGTCTCCGGAAAATGGCGCAAAAGCCTTGACTTTTTGCCGGTTTCCGTGTAAAATGGCACCGTTTTGTCGAACTTCCGGAAAGAAAGAGAGGGACTGCCGTGGACTGGCGAAGCAGAAGCACCCGGAAGCTGCTGGGAAAAATCGTAACGGTGCAGGTTGACCGTCCCATCGGGTATCTTCACGGCGATATCCTGTACCCCGTCAATTACGGGTTTGTCCCGGGGCTGATGGGCGGCGACGGCGAGGAGCAGGACGCCTACATACTGGGCGTGGACACCCCCCTGTCAAGCTTTACCGGCCGGGTCATCGCCGTCATCCGGCGGCACAACGACTGCGAGGACAAGCTGGTGGTCGCGCCGGAGGGGCTTTCGCTCCATCAGGGGCAGATCGCCCAGGCCGTCCGTTTTCAGGAGCAGTATTTTATCAGCACCATCGATTCCATATTCCAAAAATCCTGCGGGGTTGTCCCCTTCCGGCGGCTTGGCGGGAACGCGGAAATTCTGCTCCTGTTCCAGCGGGGTTCCGGAACGTGGAGCTTTCCCAAGGGTCACATGGAGGCCGGGGAAACGGAGCAGCAAACCGCCCTCCGGGAGCTTTTCGAGGAAACCGGCTTCCGGACGCGGCTGATTCCCGGCGCCAAAGCCGCCACGGAATACCGCCTCAGCTCTGCCGCCAGAAAGCAGGTCGTTTTCTTCCTGGGCGAGGTTCACGGCGAGCCGAGACTCCAGGCCAAGGAAATCGAATCCTGCCGCTGGGCAGCGCCCGGCGAACTGGAACAATATCTTCTGCCCCAGGTCGCAAGCGCCGCAAAAGCGCTGCTTGCCCGGATATAAAACGTCTTTCTACCGTTCATCGGCCAAAATTGACCGATGAACGGATTTTTTAACATTTTAGCTTTCCTTTATGATATAGTGTAATCGCAAGGAGGTGTCCCATGAAATTCAAGCTGATTATCGATAAGACCCGGGAAGAAACGGTAGTGGCCACCGTCCACGAGCGCAGCCGTCTTACCGACGAAATGGAGCTGCTGGTCCTTCAGAACGACGGCTCCGACCGGGTCGCGGCCTATACGGAAGACGGTATGCGGATGCTCCCCTTCTCCGATATCGAGTGCATCACCGTTCTGGACGGAAAGACCTATGCCGTTGCCTGCAGCGGCGAGCGCCTCCGGTTAAAGCTGCGGCTGTACGAGCTGGAGGCCATGCTTCCCGCGTCCTTCATCCGCATCAACAAATCGGCGCTTGCCAACGAAGCCCATTTAGAGCGCTTCACCGCTTCCTTCAACGGCGCGGTGGACGCCGTCTTCCGAAGCGGCTACCGGGAATATGTTTCCAGGCGGTGCTTCGCGGAAATCAAAAGGAGGTACGATAACCTATGAAGCAATACTGTCTGACATTTTTGAAGCGGGGTCTGCTGGCCGCTTCCGGCGGGCCGCTGATTCTCGCCATGATCTACGGCATTCTGGGCGCCAACGGCCAGGTCACTTCCCTCGCCCCCGGAGAGGTCTGCATGGGGATCGTGACGGTGACGCTGCTGGCCTTCATCGCGGCGGGCATCGGCGTCGTCTATCAGATCGAGCGACTGCCGCTGCTTTCCGCTACGGCCATTCACGCCGGGGCGATGTATCTGGACTATCTGCTGATCTATCTGCTGAACAACTGGATCCCCCGGGACTGGGCGTTTATCGGCGTCTTTACCCTGTGCTTTGCGGTGGGCTACGCCCTGATCTGGGGAATCATCCTGCTTTCCATCCGGCACAAAACCAACCGTATCAACCGCCATCTGCGGGGAGGAAAATCATGAGAAAACCGTTTCTGGACAATCTGCGCTACGGCATCGTGCTGTCCGTTGTGGCATATCACGTATTTTATCAATTCAACAGCGTCGGGGTCATCACCAATGTGGTCATCCCCGGCATTCCGGCGCTGGACGCGCCGCTGTATGTGCTGTACCCCTGGTTCATGGCGGCGCTTTTCATGATCTCCGGCATCTGCGCCCGGTACAGTCTGGAAAAACAGACGGGCAAGCAATACCTGAAAGGCAAGGTTCGCCGCCAGCTGATTCCCTCCATTGCCATTATCTTCCTCATCGGGTGGAGCACCGGCTGGGTCACCGACCAGTACGCAAACATCTTCGGCGGCAATGGCGGTCAGGTTCCGGGGCTTATCAAATATCTTGTGTGGTGCATGTCCGGCATTGGGGTGCTGTGGTTCCTTCATGAGCTGCTGCTGTGCGAGGTGGTGCTGGTGCTGATTCGCAGGCTGGACAAAAAAGGCCGGCTGTGGCAGCTGGGCGGCAAGGCGAATTTCCCAGTGATCTGTCTTCTGGTGCTCGGCCTGTGGGGCAGCGCCTATATTCTGAACACCCCGGTGATCGAGGTCTACCGCAACGGATTTTACCTGTTCTGCTTCCTCGCGGGCTACATTCTGTTCTCCCATGAACATATCCAGTCCCTGCTCGCCAAGTGGGCGCCCTGTCTGCTGGCCGTGAGCAGTGTGCTGGCCGTCGTCTACACGATGCACTTCTGGGGGCAGAATTACGCGGCTCTCGGCAATCTGAAAGCCCCCCTTACCAACCTTTACGCCTGGTTTGCCTGCCTTGGGGTGCTGGGCGCGGGGAAGCGATGGCTGGATCAGGAGACCGCCTTCACCCGGTACATGGCCGGCCGCAGCTTCGGCATCTACGTTCTGCACAATCCCCTGCTGGTGCTGCTGGTGTGGGGGATGGATAAGCTGCTGCATTTCCCCGTGTGGAGCATGTATCTGCTCCTGCCGGTGCTGCTGGCACTGCTCCTGCCCCCGCTGATCGCGCTTATCAGGCGCATTCCCGTTCTGCGCACGCTGATTCTTGGTGAAAAGTAAAAAACCGCGCCACGGTTTCCGCAAACCGTGGCGCAGCGTTTTTTGGTTATTCGATGCAGATGCGGTTGTTCTCGGGCAGCTTCTTCTGTCCGGCCTTCGGCACATCCAGCGTCAGGATACCGTTCTCAAACTTGGCGGACACCTCTTCGGGCTTCACATCCCCCACGTAGAAGCTCCGGCTCATGGAACCGGAGTAACGCTCCCGGCGGATGTAGCGACCCTTCTTGTCCTCCTCGTCCTTATCAAGACCCTTTGCGGCCTCGATGGTCAGGTAACCGTTGCTCAGGTCAATGCTGATCTCGTCTTTCTTAAAGCCGGGGAGATCAACTGACAGCTCGTAGCTGTTTTCCTTCTCACGGATATCGGTCTTCATCAGGTTCTTGGCGTGCTTGCCGTACAGGGGATTGTGTCCCTCGGATACGTTCATCATGCCAAAGGGATCGTTAAAGAAATCATCAAACAGGTTCTCTCCAAAAATGCTGGGCAACATAAGTCATTCCTCCATTCAAATCTTCTATGTTCCCTGCGGAGGGGCTTTCCTTTTTTCGCCCCTCTTTTTGGTACGACTACACTATACCACGATTTTTAGCACTGTCAAGGTCTGAGTGCTAAAGTTCATAAAAAGATAAAAATGCGTTCACAGAATATGCGATTTCTCCGGCGACTGGCAGGAAACGGCGGGCACCCCTTGCCTCTCCCTTTGGGAGAGGTGGCTGAGCGAAGCGAAGACGGAGAG
>ERZ773258.272-NODE-272-length-65572-cov-7.461346_pt1 | contig 65572 bp, 57 predicted proteins | sample MGYA00511962_ERZ773258 | MGnify/ENA primary metagenome ERZ773258 (study PRJEB29015, sample SAMEA2737755) | human gut metagenome | biome: human gut; feature: human-associated habitat; material: faeces | place: China | collected 2012 ... | reverse complement strand
GTCCATTTCTCTTTATGTAGGTAGCACTTCGGGAATGGAGTTGCGGATTTAAGGTAAAAGAGAATTATCTAAACAAGTAATACATTTTAGGTTTACTGAAATATAGTAAACTCAAACAACGATCTTAAATCTTCAATGAAATAGCACACATTATTGCGATGTTATGCAACTAAATCAATAATATACAAGGGGAAAAATATTCTTCCATACCCCATAGCAATAATTGCTATAAACATTCTTCGAATGAAAGTTTCTATCATCACTTCCTGCTTCAACCGTGAAGCAACCATCGGGCAAGCTATTGAAAGTGTGCTGGCCCAGGATTATCCAGAAATTGAATATATCGTAGTGGACGGAGCCAGCAAAGACCGCTCCCTGCAAGTGATCAACCAGTACAAAGACGGAATCAGCCGGATCATCTCGGAACCGGACAAGGGGATGTATGAGGGGATTAACAAGGGCATCCGGGCAGCAACCGGAGATCTCATAGGGTTGCTGCACAGTGATGATTTCCTGTATTCCCCGGATACCATCAGTAAGATGGTCCGGAAGTTTGAACAAAGCGGTGCGGACTTCGTATACGGCAACGGACTGTTCGTTGACTATCAGAATACGGACAAAGTGATCCGTAACTGGATGGGGGGCTCGTACAGCAAATGGAAGGTGAAACACGGATGGCTTCCCCTGCATCCAACCTGCTATATCCGCAAATCCTGCATAGACCGGCTGGGCCTGTATGACGAGAGTTACAAGATTGCAGCGGATTCGGATTTCCTGTTCCGTTATCTGTATGAAGCGGATCTGAAAGTGGAATATCTGAACGAGTACATCGTAAGGATGCGGATGGGAGGACTTTCTACCGACAGCGCCAGACGGAAGCAGATGTGGCAGGAGGATGTGCGCATGTACCGGAGCCACGGTCTCCCTCCTACCTGGACGAAACTGCAGAAAATGGCCTGGAAGATACCACAATTCATTACAGCAAAAATTAAATTCTGAGAATGAACGAAAGTTTTTCTAAAATAATAGACAAAATTTCTGAAGCATTAAACTTCTTTGATTTTTCGTTTATCGTATCAGGAGGATTGACTTTTAGTGTTATTTTCGTAACCATAGACTTCTTAAATATTCCTCTTTTATTACTCAATTCAATCAGTACGCCTGTAAAAATTATAGCCTGTATAGGAGCTGTCTATATTTGCGGATTAATATCTTTTGCCGGAGGTAAAAGTATACGCTTATATTTCCTTTATAAACTTGATAGCAAAAGAGGATTCTCCCCTATATTTATAGAAGCTTTAAAATTTATCAAGAAATACGATGAAACAACTGCAACAGAAGTAGACAGTTTTATTCATAAAGATAGCGATACCTTAAAATTATATTATACAAGAATGTGGATGGAACTTAGACACTGTGCTAATGCAGAAGCAACGATTAAACTTCTGAACCGTTTTTGGGTTATGCAAGCTGTTTTTGAAGGTCTTTACTTTTCGTTCATCCTAGCATTAATATGCAGCACCGTATTAATGCTGATTGTCAATCATTCTTTTATGATTGGTATTGTCATTGCATTTTTCTGCATCTGGTTTTGCTATAAAGAAGCCCAAAGATATGCTGAAACGCAAATCAACGAAATTGTTATAGCCTATAAAAAATTTATACTCAATGGAAACTGAGAACAATAAAACAATAGAACTGAAACTCTCGCAGTCTGAATTTTCAGACGCAATGGTATGTAACGACCAGAATCTGATCCATAAAGTACAGATGAATCAGATCCTTGAAATAGTTGATGCACAATTTCAGAAAGCAAAAAATTATACGCCAAGTACTACTCCGGAAGACCGGAAAATCGTACATAACACTATATCGATCTTTGCAAACCGGGGAGCTGGAAAAACTACATTCCTCCTTTCTGCTTTAAAACGAATCAGAGACAACTATAAAAAAAATGTTGTTTGCTTACGTCCCCTCGATCCTTCCATCATTGACTGCAAGCAACATCCTTTTATCAACATCATTGCCGCTATTCATCAGACAGTGGAAGAGTCTATCAAAGAGGCCCCCTGGAAAAAGCCTTCTGTAGACAAAGACTGTCTGGAAGAATATAAATCAATCTACAAGAAACTTCTGAAAGGACTTCCTTTCATTGACGGTATCGGGAATGAAAATATCTATCAAAACTGGGATGATGAGCTTTTCATTTCCATGCAAGGAATGGAAAGAGCAGAAGCTTCGAATAATCTGATTGACTATTTTCATGCATATGTCCACAAAGCATTAAAATTATTACAGGCTGTATGTTTTGTCATCTCATTTGATGATATTGATACAAACTTCCAAAAAGGCTATGAGCTGCTGGAAGTCATCAGAAAATACCTGACCACCGAACAGATTATCTGTATTTTGACCGGTGATCTGGAATTATATGGTAAACTGGTCAGAAAGGCATCCTGGAAATGTTTTGACAGTACTTTCCTGAACAAAGAGCGTACATATGCCAAACGTAACGAAGATGAGTTCTCGACAATGATCAATCATCTGGAGAACCAGTATCTGCTAAAAATTCTGAAACCGGAAAACAGAATCCAGCTACACACCATCAACGAGGTTATAGAACAAGATGAATCAACTATATACATATATTTCTCAGACGATCAGAAAGAAAAGTGGACTCTGGATGATTGTTACAAAGCATTATTAAAATCACTGAACTTTCCAACCAATAATCAAAGGGTTTTAACCAGTGTCCTACTGTTTTTAAAATCATTATCACTTAGAAGTCAGATCCGTCTGTTATATCTCATAAAGAAACATATTTCTTCTGAAACGGATTCCAACGAAGATCTAAGCAATGATAAGAATAGAAAAAGGGAACTTAAACTTAAAAAAGAGAATAGTATTGTAACCGAAATGGCCAATATATTCTGGAATGACATCAACCAGAAGGCTACTAATGCAAAAAAGCTGATCACACTGGATCCTTTTTATACCGTGGAAATGCAAACTTTTCAGCTTCACAATCACCTGCTTGCAGGCGGAAGTAATTTTATGCCATCTACCAATGACGAAACTTTGAACAAGGCTCTGCTAACCATAGGAGCTTTGTATAATGTACAAGCAGAGAAATACAGTTTTCTGATTTTTGACTTCTGGCTGAGATTATGTTATGTACAGTATGCAACAGAAACCTTTGAAGGTGGCCATACAGCCCAAAGTATCAGTGATTTTATTACATTTTCATGTCTAAACGACAATGATGATCTGACTAAATGCATAGGATTGGCCCAAGCATATTGCCAAAGGGAGTACAGCAAGTATTTCAACATGACTGATAAATCAATGGCTGGAACCATGATTATTGATTATATTCCCCTATTACAGTCAGATGAAGATAATATTTGCATCTCTTTATTATTAGAAGGTACTCAAGATGAAATACAAAATGAAACAATCATAGCATCTGTTTATAAACTGTTCGCCGCCATAAGGGATATTCTTTTCCATATAGAAACATCCCCAAACTCATCAAATAATACAAAACTGATTTTAAGCAAACTGATGCAATATCGTTCCTACATTGAACCTAATAATATATTTAACCATATAGATGCAGGACAGATTACAGAAGACAGAGAAATTTCATTTGGAGATTTTTATGGGAATCAAATCATTGATAATCTTGTAAAGGAAATAGTTGAATGGAAATCCCAATATAAAAAGATGTTGGAGGATCAGACTATTTCAACACAATTGCTGCAACGTATATTTACCCGAAGCTATTTTACGATGGTAAGTATTGACAGAAGTAAACTTTACACGAATGTAGGTGAAAAAATCAATGCCTACATCATCGGTTTTTTAAATGCAATACTTGTTGAAGATGCAATAGAAAATAATCTTACATTTGCTAATCTTAACACGGGTAAAGATATAGACAAAATATTTAAAAATAACATAACAGCACTCTTTAACGAGAAAGAATCTACCTCAAAATATTTAGGACTATATCAATGGGTAATCAATTGCCCCCTTTTGAAAAAGTTTTTAAATCCTTTTATAGAGAAGATTATCCGAAAAGATAATATTGATACCAATTGGGAACTTTACCAATATTCGACTCTTAGAAATCGTATAATATCTAAAATATATAAAAATAAAGAAATAAGAAATAACATACGAAACATTGATAAAGCAATACAATGGATTGATAATCGTTCTACTAGCACAAGCCAGACATTTATTAATTTTTATATAGATGATAATCACCAAAAAAAGTTTATCTATCTAGATAAGAATATGGAAGAAAATGAAATACAACAAAATAGAGTAGAACTTGTACAAAAAAAAGAAAAATTTTCCATCTTGAAATATCAAAATGATGAATTTATTAGAAACAACAGACAAAAAAAGAAGAGATTTACAGGCCCCATAATAAGAGACTATACCCAATACAAAGATGATTTAAGTTTCTATAATTACCTGTGTAGTATAGAAATCAAAGAATCAAAAGTCTTAAACTATGATCCCAATATTGACCAAGATTCTTTATGACAATGAAAGTCTGTTTGAGTATGAAAGGAATGAAAGTTTAGGATATTCCATTCCCTTCAACAAAATCAAAACCAGACTGATTGCCATGGAACGGATGGGAAACCCGATACTGAACGATGCGTTCTACGAAGGTATGGGAGAAATGTACCTGGATGATTATCACTCATTGGCTGAATTTCTCTATAAAATGCCTCAAATGGTCGCACAAGATCTGTTGTGCAGGAAAAGCGGGGCTATTTTTGTGCAAAAAGAAAAACTGGATACATGGATGGAAGTTATCTCTTTTGTCCCTCCTACTTTCTTCATAGCAGCCTTCGTTCTGGAAAAATTCAGGATGTCCATATTGTCAACCAGGAATACATTTATTGATTTTGTCAATGCAAATCTAATCCAATTTATACATACGGCCCAGCCGATTGCATACATTCCGGAATTGAATTATCTGCTGGATGAAAACAACGGACTGAATGACCTGCATATCCATCTGAACGGTTCTACAGAATCGGATGCTGTCTGGCAATATATGATCCATAATCCATATAAAACGCTGAAAGACTTTATGGACGTATTTACGGCCAAAGCAGCGGTCAGAAAGCTGACGAAACAGACCATTGCAAATTTTACACCATATACTTTATTGGAGCGTCTGAAAAAAGCCAGACAACTGAGATCTGCTATCTTGCATAAAATAGCAATCAACAATGAATTGATACACGACACATCTGATGACTGCATAGCTGATTTTGAGCTGGAAAATCTGATTGGGAATACATCGTTTGACTTCAGACTTCCTCCCATATTAGACGAAATACTCTTTTTCCTGACAGTTTTCCATGAACTGGAAAACAAGGATGACAACTATCTGGCCAGTTGGCTTCATCATTACTTATTGATAAAGGGAATAGCTCACAGACTGACCGTCATGCAACAGTCACAAACAGGTTTTCCCCAGTTCCAACTGATTACGGAAAATTCATTCAGATACAGCATTGAAACATTTTATACGCAACGGTTTCTTCAACTGGCAGGAGGCGGACCAATCAGTTATCTGAACATCATAGAAGGAAGATTTGCACCAGCAGAAAACAGTTATAAAATTCATCTGCTGACATCCAGAATCAAACAAGGCTTTGAGAAGGCTCAACAGAACTGTAAATTTCTTAACAACGCGGAACTTGTTCTGATCGCTCATTTCATAAAGAAAAAAGACAATGAAAAGAATCTTCCGATCAGACACAGGCTTTTAAGACAGGAATTAAAAAGGAAGGCAATGGCATTGGCCATATTTATTGAAAAAGATACCCAAGCCGGAAAACTTGTCAAAGGTATAGATGCTGCCGCCAGCGAATTTGATGCAGGCCCGGATGTTTTTGCCCATACTTTCCGATTTTTAAGAATGAAGGGAATCGAAAAATGTACTTTTCATGCCGGTGAAGATTTCCGACATATTCTGACAGGCATCAGAAATATCTATGAAGCAATGCAGTTTCTGGAGTTACAGACCAGTGACAGAATCGGACATTGTACAGCAATCGGAATTTCACCCGATTTATGGATGAAACGAATCGGCCCGGTTTGTTTCATAAGTCAGGGCGAATGGCTGGATAACCTGGTATTTGCCTGGTATCTTATCAGAGAAACAAAGTGCCTGGAACTCCAACAAACCATCATACAGATAGAAAATGAAATTGCTGAATTTTCACATAAAGTTTATGGAGCCTATTATCCACCCTATATCTTGGCTGAAGCCTGGAAAATGAGAAAATACAACCCGTTTTTGTATCTGGAGCAGGATTATGTCTCTCCTACTGATGACTGGTACAGAACCGAATCTATTGAGGAGGAAAGACAAATCAGAGAGTGGTTAAAAGGGAATCCGGATATTCAAGAAGTCTGGTCTGCCTATCATAGAATGAAGGGAAATCCGGAACAATACGATAAATTAATCAAAATCAACACCAACAAAATATTTAATGCACACGAAATCTATCTGTTACAGAATCTGATTCTGAACGAAATGGCTACAAAAGGTATTGTAATTGAGGCTCTGCCGACAAGCAATATGAGAATCAGTTACTACAAGCATCTGAATGAATATCATCTGTGCAGATGGGTAAACGGTGTGGAGGAAGAGGTTCTATTACCTCCCGTAGTCCTTGGGACAGATGATCCGGGCATATTCTCAACAAACATTTACAACGAATATGCCAAGGCTTATCTTAACATCGAGAAAGGAAATGCATCCTCCACGGAACGGCTACACAAAATATCCGGCCTACACAAGAACAGTATCATCTATAATTTTAGCAACAATGGTCAATGAAGTACGGGCTGCAATTGTATTTTTTTGTACTTGTGTACAAAATAATACTGAAAAGCATATGCTATATGACTTTGAAAGAAGGAAATATTATCATTACAATTTAGTAAATGATTCTATTCGGTATAGCCTATATGATTACGATCGAGGAAGTTATCTACAAGGGAATTTATCACAACTCTTTGATACTAAAACACAATCATATATTTCTGTAAAACTTGAAAGCAATAAATTTTATGCTTTCGACAGGCGATCTGGAAGTTATCTTTATGGAAATATCAACAATAATTTCATAACTGTATACGACACTCAAAAAAGCAGATATATTCAATATACTATTTTCTGATTGCAACAATTTATTTTCATAACTTCTAACCAACAATTCCTATGGGAAATAAACTACTGACCTACAAGCGGATGGTGAACACAATGGTCATCATCACGGAGACTCTGATCTGCGGCGGACTGTTCGGACTGTTTTACAGCTGGGCGCAGGGAAGCAGCTGGGAAAAGACAATGGGAGTACCGCAAACACAGATCATGCTGACGCTGATGCTGTGTTATTTCATAACGGCGATCAATACGGGGGTTTCGCTCTACAACCGCAAAGTGTATGCTTACCGGATTGTGGGCCACGTGGTACAGAATATGTTTGTCTTCGCCATTCTGGCGGGATGTATCCTCACCGTAGGACACTATACGGATGCCTGGTCGAAGCTTTTTGCAGGCTATCTGGCAACCCTGCTTGTCTGTCTGGCGGCATTCCGGCTGACGCTGCGCTACCTGGTGAAGAGTTACCGCTCACGGGGTGGAAACCTGCGCTTCGTGGTGCTGGTGGGAAGTTATGAAAACAACGTGGAGCTGTACCGGGAGCTGACGGAGGCATCGTATGCGGGATTCCGGGTGATCGGTTATTTTGACCACGAACCCAGCAACCGCTATCCGAAGGAATGTCCGTATCTGGGACGGCCGGAAGACGTGACGGCCTATCTGGGACAGCATCCGAGGGTACACTTCCTGTTCTGCTGTCTGCCTTCGAAGGACCGGGACGTGATCATTCCGATCATCAACTTCTGCGAGAACCATCTGGTGAGATTCTACAGTGTGCCGAACGTGCATAACTACCTGCAGAACCGGATGTACTTCAACATGCTGGGCAGTGTACCCTTCCTGAGCCTGCGGCCGGATCCGCTGAGCCAGCTGGGAAACAAATTCGTGAAACGGACGTTTGACATCGTATTCTCGCTGTGTTTCCTCTGCACGCTGTTTATCCCGATCCTGATCATCGTGACCATCATCACGAAGATTACCATGCCGGGGCCTATTTTCTTCAGACAGAAACGGAACGGGCTGAACGACAAGGAGTTCTACTGCTACAAGTTCCGGAGCATGAAGGTGAATGCGGATGCGGACAAGGTGCAGGCTACGAAGGATGACCCGCGGAAGACGAAGTGGGGAAACATCATGCGCAAGACGAGCATCGACGAGCTGCCGCAGTTTATCAACGTACTGATGGGCGACATGAGCGTGGTGGGACCGCGTCCGCACATGCTGAAGCACACGGAGGAGTATTCGAAACTGATCAACAAGTATATGGTGCGCCACTTTGTGAAGCCGGGAATCACGGGCTGGAGCCAGGTGACGGGTTACCGCGGGGAGACGAAGGAACTGAAGGATATGGAAGGACGTATCCGCGGGGATATCTGGTACATCGAGCACTGGAGTTTCTGGCTGGATCTGTACATCATCTACAAAACTGTGGCGAACGCCGTACATGGAGAGAAGAATGCATATTAAGAAATTGAGAAAAGGCTGCCTCTTGCGGGCAGGAATCCTGGCCGCTCTCCTTTGCGGGCCGGGATTCGTTATGAAAACAAAGGCGCAGTTCAACCTGGGCATGACGGGGGGACTGATGGCTCCGACAGCGGAAATGAACGAAACGGGAACATTCATGATCGGAGGAAACTTCATGCCGGAGAAGGGAAATCCCTTCGGTTATAATACGGGAAACTACTTCGTGGACTTCACCCTGTTTTCCTTTCTGGAACTGGCTTACCGCGAAACGCTGCTGAAAACAACGTACATGACCAGCAAGCCGAAGTTCAACCAGCAGGACCGCTCGTTCTCGCTGAAGGTGCGGGTGCTGAAGGAAGGGAAATACCGCCCTGCCCTGGCCATCGGGGCGAACGACCCGTACAGGAATCTGGGAAAGAATTACTACCGGGGGATCTACGGAGTGGCTACCAAGCATCTGGATCTGAAAGGCAACGTGCTGATGCTGACAGTGGGATACCTGGGATGGACAGGCGACCGGAACGTCCTGCAGGACGGGGTGTTCGGCAGTGTGTCGTTCAGCCCGGTGTGGTGCCGGAATCTGTCGGTCATGGCGGAATATGATACGCACCAGGTGAATCTGGGACTTTCGGCAAAGCTGTGGAAGCACCTGTCGCTGAATGCATTTACGGAAGGTTTTGACTGCATAGCAGGAGGAGTGAGATATGAATGTACACTGTGGCATTAGACGGTTCATCCTGCTGGCAGCCCTGACGGGACTGGCAGGAAACATGCGGGCGCAACTGGCGGAGAAGCTGGAAGCGGCGGGCATGGAGAATGTGAAGGCGGTGCGTACGGAACAGGGCTGGGTGGCTTCGTTCGAAGACCGGCTCTACCGGAGCAGCTATGAGGGTGTGGGAAAGGCAGTGGAAGCGGCACTGGCCTGCGAAACGGCCGGACAGGAAACGGTTCTGGTGGTGACGGATGAGAACGGGATCCCGGTACTGCGGATCGGTCTGCCCGGAGAGGTGGCGGAGAGTTACCGCGCCGGAAACTGCGGACTGAAGGAGGTGTTCGGGGCCATGACGCTGGATACGGAAACGGACGAGGCGCTGAAGGCGCTGAAGGGAACGGAAACACGGAACCGCAGCAGCTGGAAACCGGATCTGTGCGTGTATCCGCAGGTGTTCCTGGAGAATACCAGTTTCGACAAGCTGTACCGGTACAGCATCTCGCTGGCTCCGGCACTGGAAATGCCGCTCTGGAAAGGGGCGGAACTGACGGCACAGGTGATCTTCCCCATCGTGGGCAACCAGCAGGGGGAACTGAAGCAGATCCGTCCGGGTGTGGTGGCTCTGAAACAGGGCTTCTACTGGAAACGGAACTGGAGAACGACCGTAGAGGCGGGACTGCTGACCAACCACCGCATGGGGGGCCAGGTGAAGGCTTCGTGGAGAAACCGGGACGGACGGTGGGAACTGGGAGGACGGCTGGGACTGACGGTCTACTCGCTCATCGACAACCAGGGATGGACGGTGACCAACCGGCCGAAAGTGAATGCGGGGGTGTATGCACGGGCGTATATCCCGGTATGGAACACGGAGGTGACCGTGGAGGGGAACCGCTTCGTATATGGTGACTACGGGGTGAAGGGGGACCTGACACGCCACTTCGGGGAATATACCGTGGGCCTGTACGGAATCTATACGGGCGGCATGGTGAACGGGGGATTCAGCTTTGCCATTCCCCTGCCCGGCCGCAAATACAAGCGCTGGAAGGGCATGCGGGTAAAACCGGCGGATTATTTCTCATACACCTACAGCATGGTGGCCTGGGGAGAATACATCGACCGGAACCTGGGAAGGGACTACCAGACACAGCCCGGGGAAAACCGCAGCAAGGGATTCTACCAGCCGGACTTTATCAAGGATTTTTTAATCAAACATACAAACAACTAATCATTAATTTTTTTACAAACAAAAATGAAAAAGAGAGAAATCTATGCAATGGCTCTGTTGCTGATGGCAACCGGAGCCGGATTGAGTTCTTGTTCTGTGAGTGACAACGAAAAGGCTCCTGAGGAGGTCGAAGACCCGATCAAGGATGTGGTGGAATACTACATCGTGGGCCAGGTAATGGAAAACAACCAGGGACTGGCAGGTGCCAGCGTCACTGTGGAAGGTGCTGAAGCCGTAACAACGGATGCAGCCGGACAGTTCAGAGTGGCTGTAAGCGACAAGAAGGCTTATGCCATCACCGTACAGAAGGACGGATACCTGAGCGCTGAATCCAGCGTAACGGTTCCTTCGGGTGCCAGCAACCGTGACAGCTATGCCATCAGCCTGAACCTGACCAAGAAGTCGGCTGCCGTAGCGCTGAACAAGAACAACGATACAACCGTGGTAACAGACGGTGCTGTCGTTGACGGTATCGAGGATATCCAGGAAGCAGGTGTGGAAGTGCCGCACGATGCCATCACGGAAGACAAGACTGAAGTGACCGTTACTCCGTATGTACCGGAACAGGCTGCTGCTACCGTAAGCCAGATCAAGGACGGTACTTCCATCATGAACGTGTATGTGGAAACCAGCAAGGATGTGGACGGAAAGAATGCAATCATTGCTGTCAGCAACCCGACTACCAGCAATACCAACTTTGAAGATGTAGTGGTTTACAAGAAAGCTGCCGGATCAAGAGCGGATGCACAGGGTTATGAAAAGCTGGGTAAAGCTACTTATGATGCAAATACGAAGAGCTACCAGTTCAAACTGGCAGACGGTACACTGAGCGGTGACTACTCATTCCGTGTCACTCCGACCAGACAGGAAAGCGGTTCAGGTACGGAAGTGGTTGAAGGTGCTGAAGGCAAGGTGGACAACAGCGGTAACTTCGCTGCACTGACTGACATCCAGATCAGCTACGAAGCTCCGATGGGATGGAGCTACACCACTACTCCGGAAAGCGTAATGGGAAGCGACAAGGGACTGGCCTCACTGATCAACAATGCCGTTGCAGCAACAGAAGGTGCTTCCGGCGTATATAAAGTGAGCTACTCTACCAAGACCAACGTGAGCGGCAACAGCATCATGTACTGGAGCGTGAAGAGTGCATACAGCAACGTGGACTATACCTTCAAGATGAACAACGGCAGCAAGACCGTGAAACTGAAGAAGTATACCGGTTCTGTATTCAGCTACCGCAACGAAACTGCCAACCAGCACTCAGGCGGTACAAGCACTGCTTCGCTGTAAGAACCGGAAATAACGGATTGATGAAAAAGCGGGAGGGGCGGTCCGGCAAGAAGGACGCCCTCCCCTTATGAACTGAATTGACCTAATTTAATTATAAAAAATATGTCACTGAAATCTTTTTTATCCAGCAGAGCCGGAAAGAACTTTTATAATGTATGCTACTGCTGGGGAGCTTGTCTGGTAATTCTGGGCGCCGTGATGAAAATCATGCACGCACCGTATGACAATGTCTTTCTGATGATCGGTCTGTGTACCGAAGTGTTTATCTTCTTTATCTCTGCTTTCGACGAACCGAGCCGCGAGTACAAATGGGACCGGGTATATCCGGTGCTGAACGACAAGAACGCTGTTACGGATCCGAAACTGGGAAACAGCAACGTCGGAAAAACAACTGCCAAAAGTGCTGCCTGCAGACGGGCTATCGACCAACTGAACAAGAATGTAGACACGCTGAACGAACTCTATATCAACAAGCTCAACGATCTGTACGAAGCTCAAATCAAACAGCTGAAGAACGGTGCATCGGCCGACAGCATGCAGGAATCTACCCGCAAGCTGGCTGACGAAATCGCCGCACTGAACGAGAAGTACAAAAAGATGTTGGACGCAATGAACTAATGACAGACTATGGCTAATTATAAATTGCCTCCAAGGCAAAAAATGATCAACCTGCTGTACATCATCCTGATCGCCATGCTGGCTATCAACATTTCAAGTGATGTCCTGGACGGTTTCCATACGGCCAGCAAAGACATGCAACGGAATGTGGAAGGACTGAAAACGTACAACAGCGTACTGAGCAAGGCCGCAGCTGACCGGGGAATGGCGGAACAGGCACAACTGCTGGAAGGACAGGCGAACGAAATGGCCGGACTGATTGACGATCTGAAAAAGGCAATCAAGGAAGAGACCAAACGGAACAGCCTGACCGAAAAGGGCATGGATGCCGATGATGACCTGAACGCCGTGGAAACCGTGATGCTGGGCAACAACATGGAAAAGGCAACCTTGCTGAAAAACAAAATCGAACAGCTGAAGGAATCCTGTCTGAAACTGACTCAGGACCCGAACGTGAAAGGCTATGTGGAGAATCTTCTCGCTACCCAACCCCTGAAAGAGGGAAACAACTGGGAGAAGGAGCACTTCGACAACCTGCCGACCATCGGGGCTTTCATGATGCTGAACAAGGTGGAAAAGGATGCATGGCTGGCTGTCAACGAAACACTCAAGGGCATGGGACAGACTGGAAACGACAGCCTGCAGACCGTGCAGACTCCGACAGTGGACATTGACAACAACCTGATCAAGGCGCTGGTGAACCAGCTGGAACAGAACAACAAGAACCGACAGGCTGAAGCTGCTGCCAGGGTGGTGAAAGAAGACAACGGACAGATCAAGGCCATGGTTTTCGCTGAAAACAAGGCTCCGCTCTTTGCCAACTATGAGAATGTGATCAACATCACCGTGGCTTCCAGCCAGGCCGGAGACGTGAAGGTGGACATGACCGGCGGACGCGTGAAGAAGGCGGGTAACCACTATGTGGCTGTCCCCGACGGAAAGCATCCGGAAACAACGCTCACCATCCGGCAGAACGGCAAGGTGCTGGCCAGAACTTCATACAAGGTGATGCAGCTGCCCGCTCCTACTCCTTACCTGACGTATACAACCGAGAAGGGTAAAGTGAGAGAGTACAGAAGCAATGTGCCTCTGAACGGCAGAGAACTGGCTACCATCAGCGAAATCAAGCTGAAAATGGAAGCCGGTATCGACACGAAGGAGCATATCAGCGGATTTGACATGATCGTCATCAAGAACGGAAACAAGACCGTCATGACGGAACATGCCAACAGCGGAAAACTGACCGCAGAAATGAAGAAAATGATCGGAAACGTAGTCAAAGGGGACAAGCTGTTCTTTACAAACATCACCGTGAAGGGTAATCTGAGCCCTGCACGCCAGGTGGTTTCCCTGAACGTAATCCCCATGTAACTAACTTTAATGATTGACTGAAAATGATGAAGAAAAGTTTGATACTGGCAGCTTGTGCTGCCCTGATCACCGTGGGTGCCAACGCGCAAGAGACGGAAACATTCCACAAATACAACTGGTTCGTGACCGGTGGCGTAAACACGGAGGCTTTCATGAACACGGACGGATATGTCACTGCTACCGGAAAAATCGGTGCCGGTCTCTGGATCAATCCGTGGGCAGGACTGAAACTGGAAGGTGTGGCCGGAAACACTCACCTGCTGACGGACAGCCGGGGACAGGTGTTCGGAGGTCATCTGACCTACATGACTCATCTGTATGGAGGCAAGAAATACAGACCGTTTAACCTGAATGCCGTGCTGGGCATGGGATTCTATCACCATAAATTCGGCGATATCCTGCAGAAATATTCATACATGAATATCCTGACCGGAAATCTGGGTATCCAGGCCGTGTACAACATCACTCCGAAATGGAGCGTGTACGTGGAACCGGGAATCTCCCTGCAGCCGAAATATTATGACGTGAACGACAAGGACAAGCTGACTGTTTCGGCTTATCTGAGCGCAGGAATCACCTACTCGTTCAACAACCTGTTTGACAACATCAGCAAAGGTAAGTCCAAAGAGGTGGCTGCCAAACCGGTGAACAGTGCAGAAATTGACCGGATGAACCAGCAGATCAACGACATGAGAGCTCAGATCGAAGGTCTGCAGGACGAACTGGAGAAATCGAAGGTGGTGGATGCCAGAAAGAAGGTGGTGCTGGAACCGATGCGTGAAATGCCGGCTGTCAACATTCAGTTTGACACCATGGGCGACTACCTGAACGAACAGGAAGCTGCGAAGCTGGATGACATCGGCGTATGGATGCAGGATCATCCGAACAGTATCAGTGTAGTGCCGTTTGCCGACTCTCAGGCAGATGTAACTTTAGAAAAGGAACTGAAACAGAAACGTGTGGATGCGATCACCAAAGTGCTGACTGAAAAGTACGGCATCGACCGGAAACGTATCCTGACGGCTTCTGCTGAGGAACTGGGATATGTGAACAAGACTCAGGCGGCTGCCATGATCATTTTCATGAGCGAATAAGCCGATGAAGTTTCCCGAATAAATACCGGAGCCGGTCAGCCCAGCCGGCAGACCGGCTCCGGTTGTATAAAAACGAGAACTGTATTGACTATGGAAGAAAAAAAAGAATTGAAGGTAAGTCCGGCTCTGCTGCAATATACGTACCGGAAACTGCTGGAATTCCTGCAGAAAAACCACAATTTCACCCGGGAAGGGCTGAACCGTGTAAGCCTGTCGGAAATTCTGGATTCTAACGAAAAGTATCTTTGCATGGCCGTAAGAAAATACTCCAAGGAGAAGACGCTCAAGAAGCTGATCGAAGGGATGCGGATGAAATACGCAGCTTCCCTGTTGCTGGAGTACATGAATTATCCGGTGGACGAGATTGCACGGATGTGCGGCATCGAATCGCGCTGTACTTTTTACCGGGCTTTTCAGCGGCAGTATCACTGTACACCGGCGGAGTACCGGCAGCAGTATTATCCGCTTGACGAGATGAATGAGCCGGAAGAGACGGAAGAAACCGGACCGACGGACAAGAACCTGAAAACGGAGCCGACCCTGATCGGCATGGAACTTTCAAACCTGAAACAGTTATGATTATTGCAGTAGATTTTGACGGAACAATCGTGGAACACCGGTATCCGGAAATCGGCAGAGAGCTGCCGTTCGCCATTGAGACACTGAAAACGCTCCAGCGGGAAGGACACCGGCTGATCCTGTGGAGTGTGCGGGAAGGCAGGCTGCTGGACGAAGCAGTGGAGTTCTGCAAGGCCCGGGGACTGGAATTTTATGCGGTGAACCGGAACTATCCGGAGGAAAAGGCAGGACATGATCATTTTTCGCGCAAGCTGAAGGCGGATCTGTTCATTGACGACAGAAACCTGGGTGGAATGATGGACTGGGGAATCATTTACCGGATCGTCAAGGAACGAATCAGTCTGAACGAACTGGTAGCGGACTGTCTGGCGGATGATACCGGACGGGAAAAGGACCGGAAAAAGCGCAAAGGGCTGCTGGGAAAACTGTTTTCCTGAATGACCCTCTGACAAGCCGCATACGGGCGGCAGGAAAAAGCCAGTGAACGGCAGAGGAGCCGGAAAGGAAAGGGATTGTTTGGCAAAGTAAGAAATCTTTTGCATCTTTGCGGAGAATTGTGTAACGGAACTGCGGTTCTGAAGTAAAAACTTAACCAAACTATAAAGGAATGAAACTGAAATATGTAGGAATTCTCTGCATGACGGTTTGCACGGCTTACGGACAGGCGCATGGCCAATCGCCGGAATGGGAATATCGCATAGAGGCAGGTGCTACGGCGGGAACGGGCACGTATGCTCCCCTGTGGTTCACATCCAACCGCTACGGGCTGGGTACTACAGCTCCGAACTCCGGATATCTGCGGGCTGGAATCGGATATCATCAGACTTTAAATAAAGGATGGCAGATTGATGCTGCCCTGGATCTGGCCGGCACGGTCAACCACGGAGCGGATACCAGAGGTATGGGTTTCGTGGTGCAGCAGGCTTATGCGGATCTGACATGGAAGGCGCTCCGGCTGAGTATCGGAAGCAAGGAACGGGGGGCTTTTCCTCTGGAAAGAAATACGTCTCTGAGCAGTGGGGCCATGGTGGAAGGACCGAATGCGCGTCCGGTACCCCAGGTGCGGATTGACATCAGGGATTATCTGAATGTCCCGGGTACGGGCGGATGGCTGGCTTTCAAGGGCCATCTGGCATACGGTGCCTTTACGGACAACAAGTGGCAGAAGGAGTTTACTGCCGCGGGAAACAAATATATTCAGGATCTGCTGTATCACAGCAAGTCGCTGCTGCTCCGGCTGGGAAACCGGGAAAAACTGCCGGTGGAGTTTGAATTTGGTCTGCTGATGGCCACACAGTTCGGCGGGGATCAGTATGAGAAGCAGGCTGACGGAAGCGGCAAACTGACACTGGACATGCCCAGCAACGCCAAAGCTTTCTGGAAGGCGTTCTTCCCACAGGCGGGAGGAAGTGATACTCCGGAGGGAGAACAGGTGAATGTGGAAGGCAACATGCTGGGAAGCTGGAACTTCGCCCTGAACGGCTATGTGGGTGACTGGACACTGCGGGCTTATCTGGAGCATTATTTTGAGGACACGTCGCAGATGTTCTGGGAATACGGACGCTGGAAGGACGGTCTTATAGGTCTGGAAGTGACTCTCCCGAAAAACCGCTGGCTGAGTACGGCCGTCTGGGAAGGGCTGTGTACGAAGGATCAGAGCGGTCCGATGCTATTTGACAGTTTCTGGGGACAGTTTCCGGAATATCAGATCAGCGCCTGTGACAGTTACTATTATCATTATCTGTACGGAGCCTGGCAGCATGCAGGCATGGGCATGGGAAATCCTCTCCTGCCGGGACCGGCTTACAATGACGGAAAAATCACATTCAGAAGCAACCGGGTACGGGCGCATCATCTGGGACTGACCGGACAGCCGGCTGAGGAATGGAACTGGCGGGTACTGATTTCATTTGCCCGTCACTGGGGTACGTATGAAAACCCGCTGGACAAGCAGCGCAAGCAGTTCAGTTCGCTGTGGGAGGTGACATATGCTCCGGAACGTTTCAAGGGATGGAGTGCTTCCGTAGCTCTGGGAATGGACCGGGGAAATTACCTGGGCAATTCCACCGGAGGAATGATCACCCTGCGAAAGACGGGAAAGTTCTAAAGCGGAACGGAAACGGACCGGCAAATGATCACTGAATGTAAAAACCTGAAAGATATGAAGACAACGATAAAAAGAACAATGCACTACGGGCTTGTCTGTCTGCTGCTCTGTCTGCTGGCAGGCTGCAAGAAAGCTCCGATGAACAGCAACATAGAAGGATTCTGGCAACTGCTGGAGTTCACCACGCAGGCGGACGGGGAAACTCATCCCTGCAACCGTATCTATTACAGCATCCAGCTTTGGGTGGCAGAGGTATCGGAACGTGGCGGAGATCTGGGAGCCGGTTCGTTCCGGGGACGGTACCGCTACGACGAGGAGACGAATACCGTCACCCTGAAAGAAATGAGTACCTATGCAACTCCGGAAAATTCACGTCCGGCTACACGGGAAGAGCTTCATCCCTTCGGACTGGACAGTACGGATACGACTTTCGACGTCATCAAGGCAGACGGGAAATCACTGATCCTGAAATCGGATTATGCGACACTGACCCTGAAGCGTTTCTAAAAAACAAATCTGATTATGAAACAATCGAATGAAAAGGTGAAGCTGGTACAGACACGGGACGGCAAGAACTTTCTGCTGCCGTTTATTCTGATCACTTCCCTGTTCTTTCTGTGGGGATTTGCCCACAGTATTCTGGACGTACTGAACAAGCATTTTCAAGATGCACTGGGAATCACCAGGACACGGTCTGCCCTGATTCAGGCGGTGGTGTACGGAGGGTATTTCCTGATGGCCCTGCCTGCCGGAAACATTATCCGGCGCTACGGCTACCGGGCAGGAGTGCTTACAGGACTGCTGCTGTACGGCATCGGTGCCCTGCTCTTCATTCCGGGAGAACGGATCATGAGTTTTGAGTTCTTCCTGTTCTCTCTCTTTATTATCGGCTGCGGACTGACTTGTCTGGAAACTGCCGCCAATCCGTATGTGACCGTACTGGGAGAACCGGAGTCGGCAGAACGCCGCATCAACCTGGCTCAGTCGTTCAACGGACTGGGATGGATCTGCGGACCGCTGGCAGGCGGTCTGTTTCTGTTTTCTGAAAACGGGGAAAGCGGAAGCATCTCGACTCCTTATGCCATCATCGGGGTTATCGTGCTGCTGGTGGCTCTTTTCTTCTCCCGGATCCGGTTGCCGGAGATCGGCATGAACCAGCCGGCAGAAACGGAGGTACAGACCGGCGGAGAAGCTGCCGGCTCGCTCTGGAGTCACCGGAACTTTACGTGGGGACTGGTCGCCCTGTTTCTTTACGTGGCAGCCCAGACGGGTATCAACAGCTTTTTCATCAACTACGTGACGGAGCATGCCGGCATCACGGCACGGGAAGCTTCGCTGTGGCTGTCGTTTGGAGGAATGAGCATGTTCATGGCCGGACGCATGGGAGGAAGCTGGATCATGAGATTCATACGGGCCGAACGGCTGCTGGTGTTCTGCGGAGCGGGAGCAACAGTGACCATGATTCTGATTCTCTTCGGCAGTGGAATGTCGGCCATCGGTGCATTTTTCGTCTGCTTTTTGTGTGAATCAATCATGTTTCCTACTATCTTTGCCCTGGCGATCCGGGGAACAGGCACCCATACCAAACGGGCTTCCTCCTTTCTGATCATGTCGATCGTAGGTGGAGCTGTCGCACCGCTGGCCATGGGATACATTGCCGACCACGCATCGATGGCACTGGGATTTGTCGTACCGCTGGGATGTTTCCTTTACATCACGCTGTATGCCGTGACTTATCCCCGGAAGAAACAATAGAAAAGAATAACCTCTAAAATATGAAACCATGAGAAAAGTGGCTCTGATCACCGGGATCACCGGACAGGACGGCTCCTATCTGGCTGAATTTCTAATTGAAAAAGGATATGAAGTACACGGCATTCTCCGCCGTTCGTCTTCATTCAACACGGCACGCATCGAACATCTGTATCTGGATGAATGGGTGCGCGACATGAAACAGAAACGTCTGGTAAACCTGCACTGGGGAGACATGACGGACTCCAGTTCACTGATCCGAATCATCGGAGACATTCATCCGACGGAAATCTACAACCTGGCTGCACAAAGCCACGTAAAGGTGTCATTCGACGTGCCGGAATATACGGCTGAAGCGGATGCTGTGGGAACACTCCGCCTGCTGGAGGCTGTGCGTATCTGCGGTCTGGAAAAGACTTGCCGGGTATATCAGGCTTCTACCTCGGAACTGTTCGGAAAGGTGCAGGAAGTTCCGCAGAAGGAAACGACACCGTTTTATCCGCGTTCTCCGTACGGAGTGGCCAAGCAGTACGGATTCTGGATTACCAAGAATTACCGCGAGAGCTACGGGATGTTTGCCGTGAACGGTATCCTGTTCAACCACGAGAGTGAACGGCGCGGAGAGACTTTCGTGACCCGCAAAATCACCCTGGCTGCAGCCCGTATCAAACAGGGATTCCAGGACAAGCTGTATCTGGGAAATCTGGATGCCCGCCGTGACTGGGGATATGCCAAAGATTACGTGGAATGTATGTGGCTGATCCTGCAGCACGAAACTCCGGAAGATTTCGTCATTGCCACCGGTGAAATGCATACCGTACGGGAATTCTGTACGCTGGCTTTCCACTATCTGGGCATTGAACTGAAATGGGAAGGCAGCGGCGTGGACGAGAAAGGAATCGACACGGCTACCGGCAAAGTGCTGGTGGAAGTGGATCCGAAGTATTTCCGTCCCTGCGAAGTGGAACAGCTGCTGGGTGATCCGACCAAGGCACGTGAGCTGCTGGGATGGAACCCTACCAAGACTCCGTTCAGTGAACTGGTGCGCATCATGGTGGAACACGATATGCGCTTCGTGAAAAAACTGCATCTGAAAGCTCAATTAGATTAATAAGATATCATGCTGGAACAATCTGCAAAAATATTCGTGGCAGGCCATCGGGGACTGGTGGGTTCTGCCATCTGGAACAACCTGAAGCAGCGCGGATATACCAACCTGACGGGACGCACGCATCAGGAACTGGATCTGCTGGATCCGATGGCCGTGAAGCGGTTCTTCGACGAGGAACAGCCGGAGGCAGTGGTTCTGGCAGCCGCTCATGTGGGCGGGATTCTGGCAAACCTGCACTACCGGGCAGACTTCATCTACCAGAACCTGCAGATTCAGCAGAATGTCATCGGGGAAAGTTTCAGACACGGTGTCAGAAAACTGCTGTTTCTGGGAAGTACCTGCATCTATCCGCGGGAAGCTCCCCAGCCGATGAAGGAAGAGGCTCTCCTCACCTCCCCGCTGGAATATACCAACGAACCGTATGCCATCGCAAAGATTGCGGGACTGAAAATGTGTGAAAGTTTCAATCTGCAATACGGCACTAATTATATCGCCGTCATGCCGACCAATCTGTACGGACCGAATGACAACTTCCATCTGGAGAACAGCCACGTACTGCCGGCCATGATGCGCAAGATCTATCTGGCCAAATGCCTGAATGAAGGCAACTGGGAGGCTGTCAGAAAGGATATCGACCTGAGACCGGTGGAAGGGGTGAACGGAAGCTGTACGGAACAGGTGATTCTGGAAAAGCTGGCCAAATTCGGTATCACGCCGGAAGCGGTAACCCTCTGGGGAACAGGCACACCGATGCGGGAGTTCCTGTGGAGCGAGGAAATGGCAGACGCCAGTGTCCACGTACTGCTGAATGTGGATTTCAAGGATATCTGTGCCGGAAAGGGAGAAGAGATCCGCAACTGCCACATCAACATTGGTACCGGCAAGGAGATCAGCATCCGCGAAGCTGCCGAAATGATCATCCGCGAAGTGGGCTTCCGGGGAGAACTGCGATGGGACCGCTCCAAGCCGGACGGAACCCTGCGCAAACTGACGGACGTAACCCGTCTGCATGCCCTGGGATGGCACCACCGCATCGAAATAGACGAAGGCATTCATCGCCTTTATGAATGGTATCAGAAAGGTATCTGCATCAACCATCAAACTGTATAACAGAAGAAAAAGATATGGAGAAAGAGAACTGGTATGCGATGTATGTACGCATGCACCACGAAAAGAAGGTGGCCGAAAAGCTGGGACAAATGGGAGTGGAACATTATCTCCCGGTACAGGAAGTTGTCCGGCAATGGAGCGACCGCCGCAAGAAGCTGCAAGTGGTGGTCATCCCGATGATGATCTTCATCCGGGCTTCCGAACAGGTACGACTGTCCGTGATGAGAAACATTCCATCCGTGAGCGGCTGTCTGATAGACCGCTGCACTCACCGGCCGGCCGTAATCCGCGACGAGGAAATGCAGCGTTTCCGCTTCATGCTGGACTATTCGGAAGAAGCTGTACACTTCATCAATACTCCCCTCGCCCCGGGACAAAAGATACGGGTCATCAAGGGACCGCTGGCAGGACTGGACGGCGAACTGACGGAAATCGACGGAAAATCACAGGTGATGGTACGCATCGAACAGCTGGGATATGCTTCTGTGGAAATGCCTGTCGGATATGTGGAAGCAACACCGGAAGACAGCCCGGCAAAATAAACGAATTCAAACTAAAAGCAAGAATAAGCAATGAAGAAACTACTCTCACTTCCACCCAACCTGGTGGAATGCTTTTATGACATCGAGAAAGCAGACCGCAAAGAATGGTTCTGCACCTCTGACCCCATCGGAAGCAAGCTGGGATCAGGAGGCGGAACTGCCTGGCTGCTGCAAGCCTGTAAAGCCAATGAAAACAACGAAGAAGCCCTGACTGACTGGCTGGCCAAGGAAAAACGTATCCTGCTGCATGCAGGAGGACAGAGCCGCCGTCTGCCGGGATATGCTCCTTCCGGAAAGATACTGACTCCGATACCGGTGTTCCGCTGGGAACGCGGACAACGGCTTACCCAGAACCTGCTGTCCCTGCAGCTGCCGCTTTACGAGCAGATCATGCAGAAAGCACCGGATTCACTCCACACGCTGATTGCCAGCGGAGATGTTTATATCCGTGCCGGAAAAGCCCTGCAGGACATTCCGGAAGCAGACGTCGTATGCTACGGACTGTGGGTGGACCCGAATCTGGCCAAAAATCACGGAGTCTTCGTGTCTTCACGCAACACACCGGAGCGTCTGGACTTCATGTTGCAGAAGCCTTCCGTAGAACAGCTGGGTGACCTGATGCAGAACTATCTTTTCCTGATGGATATCGGTATCTGGCTGCTGAGCGACCGCGCAATTGACCTGATGGTGAAACGTTCGATGAAGAACGGCAGTCTGGGATTCTACGACATGTATTCGGAATTCGGACTGGCTCTGGGTGAACATCCGCGGATCGTAGACGAAGAACTGAACCAGCTGAGCGTAGCCATTCTTCCTCTGCCGGAAGGAGAATTCTACCACTACGGAACCAGCCGCGAAATGCTGTCATCGACACTGGCCGTACAGAACCTGGTCATCGACCAGCGGGCCATCATGCACCGGAAGGTGAAACCCCATCCGGAAATGTTCGTACAGAACGCTGTGCTGAACTACCGGCTGACGGCCGAAAACTCACAGACCTGGGTGGAAAACAGCTGCGTAGGAGCCAGATGGACGCTTCACAACCGCAATATCATCACGGGAGTACCGATGAACGACTGGACACTGAACGTGCCGGAGGGAGTCTGTATCGACGTCGTTCCTTTCGGAGAGAGTGACTACGTGGCACGTCCGTACGGATTCAACGATGCCTTCAAGGGAGCGCTCGACAATCCGGACGTGATGTATCAGGGACGTCCCGCCGGAGAATGGCTGGCAGCCCGTCAGCTGAATGCGGCCGATATCGAACAGAATCACGACCTGCAGGCAGCACGGATCTTCCCGGTATGCAAGGACACGGAACAGCTGGGTCTCGCCCTGCGATGGATGACTTCGGAACCGGAACTGGAAGCCGGACGGAAGGTATGGGAAGAAGCCAGAAAGGTATCGGCCGACGAAATCTCTGCTTATGCCAACCTGAGACGGCTGACTGCCCAGCGTGAGGCATTCCGGAAAGACAGCTGGAACGCACTGGCACGCAACTGGGAACAGAGTGTGTTCTATCAGCTGAACCTGCAGGAAGCTGCGGAAGCGTATGCTGCAGAAGGGCTGGAACTGCCGGCTCCACTGCCGGAAACCGCTCCGCTGATGACCCGCATCAGTGACGCGATGTTCCGTTCACGTACCCTGACTCTGAAAGGACAGGACGGCAAGGAACAGGAAGATCTGGCATTCCGTCTGATGCGTGAAGGACTGACCGCTACCGTCAACAAACGCCAGCATCCCCGCATGTCGGTCTATGCCGACCAGATTGTCTGGGGACGAAGCCCGGTACGTATCGACCTGGCAGGCGGATGGACAGACACCCCGCCCTACAGTCTGATGGAAGGTGGAAACGTGGTGAACCTGGCCATCGAACTGAACGGACAGCCCCCGTTGCAAGTGTACGTGAAACCCAGCAAGGAGTATCAGGTGGTACTGCGTTCCATCGACCTGGGAGCCATTGAAATCATCCATACTTACGAAGAACTGGCAGGATTCAACAAAGTAGGTTCACCCTTCTCCATTCCTAAGGCAGCACTGGTACTGGCCGGTTTCCACCCGGATTTCAGTACGGAACATTATGCATCTCTGGAAGAACAGCTGAAAGCATTCGGTGCAGGTATCGAGGTTACTCTCCTGTCGGCTATTCCGGCAGGTTCAGGACTGGGCACAAGCTCCATCCTGGCTTCGACGGTACTGGGAGCAGTCAACGATTTCTGCGGCCTGAACTGGGACAAGCACGAAGTATGCAACCGCACGCTGATTCTGGAACAGCTGCTGACTACCGGCGGCGGATGGCAGGATCAGTACGGAGGTGTGCTGCAGGGTGTAAAACTGCTTCAGACACAGTCGGGATGGGCACAGAATCCGTCCGTACGCTGGTTGCCGGAACATCTGTTTACCGATCCGGAATACAGCAAGTGTCACCTGCTTTATTATACCGGCATTACCCGTACGGCCAAAGGCATTCTGGCAGAAATCGTACGCGGCATGTTCCTGAATTCCACTTCACACCTGCAACTGCTGGGTGAAATGAAACAGCATGCTCTGGATCTCTACGACGCTATCCAGCGCAACGACTTCGAAGCTACCGGACGACTGATCCGCAAGACCTGGCAGCAGAACCAGCTGCTGGATGCAGGAACCAATCCGCCGGCCGTAGCTGCACTGACCGGTCAGATTGACGATCTGTGTCTGGGTTACAAACTGCCGGGAGCCGGTGGTGGCGGTTATCTCTACATGGTAGCCAAGGATCCGGAAGCAGCCGTACGCATCCGTCAGATCCTGCAGCAGAATCCGCCTAACAGCCTGGCCCGTTTCGTAGAAATGAGTCTGTCAGACAAAGGTCTGGAAGTGAGCCGCAGCTAAGCAAGCGAACCGTAACTAAACAAAAGTCCCTCTATTTCAACTCTGGAACTCAGTTGAGCCAGAAAAATGAAATAGAGGGATTTTGTATTATTCCACGTAAAGTACCAGTCCCTTGAGGTATTCGCCTTCTGGATGGTAAATATTCACCGGATGATCTCCCGGCTGAGTCAGCTGATGGAGAATCCGCACGCTGCGTCCGCTCTGGGCAGCAGCCGTAAAGACCGCATTGCGGAAATCCTGCTTGTTGACCACCTGTGAACAGGAGAAAGTGAACAGGATGCCTCCCGGACGAATCTTTTCGAAAGCCTTTGCATTCAGTTTGGTATAGCCTCTCAAGGCATTGCGCAAGGCATCCCGGTGCTTGGCAAAAGCAGGCGGGTCAAGAATAATCAGATCGTACTGGTCGCCCATCCGGTCGAGGAACTTAAACGCATCTTCCGCAAAAGCCTGGTGACGTGCATCACCGGGGAAGTTGAGTTCCACATTCTCATTGGTCAGATCGATCGCTTTGGCAGAGCTGTCCACGGAATGCACCAGGTTCGCTCCTCCGCGCATGGCATAGAAAGAGAAACCGCCGGTATAACAGAACATATTCAGTACGTTCCGTCCCTTAGCGTAGTGTTCCAGCAGATGACGGTTCTCACGCTGGTCGACAAAGAAACCGGTCTTCTGTCCCTTGAGCCAGTCCACATGGAATTTCAGTCCGTTTTCCATGGCGATATTCTCCGGACTGCCTCCCTTGATGAAACCGTTCTCGGTAGCCAGCAGATCCGCCTTGAAAGGCAGGGTTGTTTCCGACTTGTAGTAAATGTTCTGGATTACATCCCCCATCACTTCGCTCAGAGCATCGGCAATTTCCATGCGATAGACATGCATGCCGGCAGAATGAGCCTGCATGACCGCCGTATGATCGTAAACGTCAATGATCAGTCCCGGCAGGTTATCGCCTTCTCCGTGTACCAGACGATAGGTATTGTTCTGCGGGTTACCGATCAGTCCCAGAGCACGGCGCAAATCCTTGGCCACCTCCAGACGGCGTACCCAGAACGCATGGTCAATGGTTTCCTGACGGAAAGAAAGCACACGCACCGCAATGCTTCCCACCTGGAAATGACCACAAGCTATAAATTCTTTCTGCGAGGTATAAACATCTACTACTTCCCCTTCTTCGGGCTCTCCCTCCACACGGGCAATAGCCCCAGAAAACACCCACGGATGGAAACGCTTCAACGATTCCTCCTTACCGGGTTTCAGATATACTTTCTTATAAGACACGTTTATTGTATAATTAAAAAGGTTATCACTGTTTTTCAATCCGGTAGTCACCTGTCCGGCGCAACTCTTCCAGATATTCATAAATCCGTACGCAGGCCCAGGCATCGGTGGCCGCATACAACTGCTGGGCTTCCGTCAGCGTTTCCGCTTCCCAGTTGGACAGCCGTTGCGTTTTCGAAATCTTCTCCCCGAAAAGCAAGGCATAAATCTTTTGCAGACTCATCTCTTCAATGCCGAAATGAGGCACATAATCCTGAAGTTCCACCCAGTTTCCCGTGCGGGGATCCTGCCGGTTTCTGCGGCTCAGCATCCGGAAGTCATCCTTCAGCGAAAGTCCCACCTTGAGCACATCGTTCTGGAGAAACTCTTCCAGGAAATCGGGCAATCCGATATGGTTCAGCCGAAACAGGAAACAAGCATCTGCCGTAGCCACCTGCAACAACGCCACCTGATTCACCATTCCCTTGCGAAAAGAAGGGCGGGTTTCCGTATCTACTCCCACCAGTGCATGAGAATTCAGGTATGCAACAGCCTTGCGTGCATCGGCTTCGGTATAAACGACATAAATCCGTCCGGGGAAAACCACCTTCGGCAGTTCGGCAATTACTTTTTTGTCTATTTTGTTCGGTATGACAATCATTCGTTTTCTATCGGTTGTTTTTAATCTATTCCTCTCCCATATCCAGACCTTCGTACAGTTCGTCTTCGGTCACTCCTTCATCTTCAAATCCGCAATCGTCTTCCTCGTCGTCTGCTGCGTGACGGCTGTATTTCACTTCATGCAAGGCCCGCATCAGATTGACCAGACGCTGTCCCCAGAACTCGGCAAACTGTTCCCGGCAGATCACCAGGGAATCGTTCATGGTCTGTTCCAGTCCCAGACGGAACACGCAGATAAAGTCCTTCACCGACTGGTAGATGTCTGCCAGTCCTTCGGAAACGGTCTGATGAATCGGAGTATCACTATACATCATATCATCGAGAAACACTTCCAGATAGTCATCACGGTCGCCCATCAGTGCCGCCACTTCCCTGCGCAACTGCTCATAATCGCTCTCGGTCACGAAGGTTTCGGGATCAAAATCCTCCATCCGCTCACATTCGGGAAGCAGCGATGCCTTCAGATAAAGCAAGGGCAGCAGTTTCAGGGCCGTATCAACAAACTGACTGCGTTTCTGCTCGGAAACCCGTTCCAGGAAACCGCAGAATTCAGCAGCCACCGTGACAAACTCCACTGTATTTTTATCAAATATGGCTTGTGTATTCTTTTTCATATTCATTTGTCCATTAACCTTCGCAAAGGTACGAAAAAAATTTCTCAGTTTTAGTTTTATTCGTACATTTGCGGGGTTATTCAGATAAAAACAGCATCAAATGAAGAAAAAAACAGATACCAAGACTACAGAACAGAAGCGAGTTACAACCCAGAAAGTTGTTACGGCTCTTAAAAGTGAAACGGCACATTTCGTCATCGGACTGTTGTGCGTCATATTCGGCGTCTACATGCTGCTGGCGTTCAGTTCTTTCTTTTTCACGGGAGGCAACGACCAGAGCATTCTGGCACATCCCAACCCCGGAGAACTGCTGGAAACAGGCAACCGCATCCAGAACTATGCCGGTACACGGGGTGCCCAGCTTTCACAATACCTGATCAATGACTGCTTCGGAATTTCGGCCTACTGCATCATTGTGTTCCTCATCGTTGCAGGCATGAAGCTGATGAAAGCCTATAATTTCAGCCTGCGGAAATGGTTTGCAGGCTGCATGACCGTCATGATCTGGTTCTCCATCACTCTGGGACTGATTTTCGAAGGTCCTTTTGAAAACTCATTCATCTATCCGGGCGGTCTGCACGGATATAATGTCAGCCGCTGGTTCTGTTCCCAGATCGGAACGCCGGGACTGATTCTGGCCCTGCTGGTAACAGCCATTCTTTTCTGTGTAGCACTGACCAGCAAGACAATGCCTTTCGTACGCAAGGCACTCCGTCCGAACCTCCGCAGAAAAGGAAACGATCCGCAGCCGGCCGATCCGGAACAGCCCGACGAACCGCGTCCGACCGAACCGACTGCAACAACTCCGGAACCGGAAATTCAGGAAGAAAAGACGGAAGATATCCCGGCAAAGAAGACATCAGAAACTTACACTGCTTCTTCCAGTACTCCTTCATCCAAAGTGACTGAAGTATATGAAGAAGAGGAAGATAACGACAAGAACGAGCCGCAACCAAAGGCCCACGAAATTGAACTGAGCCTGGACGAAACTCCGGCCAGGGAAAGTAAGGCCAGCGACATGCGGGTGGAAATCGCAACCGGAGAAAAAGCGGATCTGCTTCCTTCCGGCGGTGAACCGGCTTTCGAGATCGACGAGAAAACCAGCGAAGAGGATGAAGCCTATACCGGCGACGTGACACAGCCTTACAATCCCCGTCTGGATCTGGAACACTACAAATTCCCGACCCTGGATCTGCTGAACACTTACAACGACAACGAGCCGACCATCGACATGGAGGAACAGAATGCCAACAAGGACCGCATCATCAAGGTGCTTCGCAGTTTCGGCATCGAGATCAGTTCGATCAAGGCCAGTGTGGGTCCGACCATTACGCTTTATGAAATCACTCCTGCCGAAGGTGTCCGCATCTCCAAGATCCGTAACCTGGAAGACGACATTGCCCTGAGCCTTTCTGCCCTCGGAATCCGTATCATCGCTCCGATCCCGGGCAAGGGAACCATCGGTATTGAAGTACCGAACGCCAATCCGCGCATCGTTCCGATGAGCTCCATCCTGGCCAGCAAGAAGTTCCAGGAAACCACTTTCGACCTGCCCGTAGCACTCGGAAAGACCATCACCAACGAAGTGTTTATGGTGGATCTGGCCAAAGCGCCTCACATGCTGGTAGCCGGAGCAACCGGACAGGGTAAGTCTGTCGGTCTGAATGCCATCGTGACTTCCCTTCTCTACAAGAAGCACCCCAGCGAACTGAAGTTCGTCATCATCGACCCGAAGAAGGTGGAATTCGCCATCTATGCGCCGATTGAACGTCACTTCCTGGCCAAGCTGCCCGACGGAGAAGACGCCATCATCACCGACGTGACCAAGGTGGTACAGACCCTCAATTCGCTCTGTGTGGAAATGGATACCCGTTACGACCTGCTCCGCAAGGCAGGCTGCCGTAACATCAAGGAATACAATGCGAAGTTCATCAGCCGACAGCTGAATCCGGAAAAGGGACACCGGTTCATGCCGTACATCGTCATCATCATCGATGAGTTCGGCGACCTGATCATGACTGCCGGCAAGGAAGTGGAACTGCCGATCTGCCGTATTGCCCAGCTGGCACGTGCTGTCGGTATCCACGCCATCATCGCTACCCAGCGACCGACCACCAACATCATCACCGGTACCATCAAGGCCAACTTCCCGGCCCGTGTGGCATTCCGTGTAGCTTCCATGATGGACTCACGTACCATCCTCGACCGTCCGGGAGCCCAGCAGCTGATCGGTAAGGGAGATATGCTCTACCTGCAAGGCAACGACCCCGTCCGTGTGCAGTGTGCCTTTGTCGACACTCCGGAAGTGGAAAAGATCGCCTCCTACATCAGCAAGCAGCAGGGCTATCCGACTGCCTTCATGCTGCCTGAATACGTGGATGAAAACGCCGAACCCAGTGCAGCTGCCGACGTGGACATGAACCGTCTGGATCCGCTGTTCGAAGAAGCAGCCCGTCTGCTGATCTATCACCAGCAGGGTTCAACGTCTCTGATTCAGCGTAAATTCTCCATCGGATACAACCGCGCCGGACGTATCATGGACCAGCTGGAACGTGCAGGTATTGTCGGACCGACCAACGGAAGCAAGGCGCGCGAAGTGCTGTGCATGGACGAAAACGACCTGGAAATGCGAATGAGTTCCCTGAAAAACTAAACTACATTTTATATGAAACGACGAAACGCTTTTCTGCTTTCGCTTCTATGTTTTTTATTTTTGTGCCCGCGTTTTTTACAGGCACAGTCAGACGCGAAAGCCCGTGAAATACTGGACAAGACCGCTGCTGCCTTCCGACAGGCACAAGCGGTCAGCATCACCTTCGGCGGTACCCAGGAAGGTACTTTGTTGCTGAAAGGAAACAAGTTCCACCTGAACACCGGTGACGTAGAAACCTGGTTCGACGGGAAAACCCAGTGGAGCTACCTCAGACAGAACGAGGAAGTCAATGTCTCCACCCCCACCCCGGAAGAACTGCAGAGCATCAACCCGTACGTACTGCTGGACCATTACAGCCAGCATTACAACAGCCGTTACAGCGGAGTGCGGACACACAGCGGCAAACAGGGACAGGAAGTCATCCTGACTCCCCGTGCGTCACAACAGGACATCCGCAGCATCTGCTTCGTTGTCAACAACCGCTATGAGCCGCTCTACATCCGCATCGACCTGAAGAACGGACAGCAGCAGGAGATCCTGATCCGCACTTACCGTGCCCTTCAGACAGCCAGTGACAAGGAGTTCACGTTCGACTCAAAGAAATACCCGGATGCCGAAATTATCGACATGAGATAATCTTTTTTCCGTTTTTTATCGCGACCTTTTATTTTTTCGCTATCTTAGCGAAACTTTAATGTCTAACTAAAAAACGAATACTTATGGAAATGAAAAGACTGATCCCTACCATAATGCCGGCCTGCTGCCTGGTACTCCTGTTCAGTGCCTGTTCTGAAAAGAGCAGTTACACGCAACTGATTCCCGAGGATGCGTCCTCTGTCGTGGCCGTCAACCTGCAGTCCCTGACTGAAAAAGCAGGCATTTCTTCCGGAACTCCCGCTTACGAATCCTTACAGAAGGCTTTCTCATCGGGTAAGGACAACCCCCTGAAAGATCTGCTGGCTTCACCGGACAAATCCGGCATCGACTTCAGCAAGGACATTTATATCTTTACCAATTCCACATCAATGAATATAGGAGTCGTAGCCCGGCTCAGCAATGCATCCGACTGGACTGCTACCCTGACTGAAATGAACGACGGCGAAAAGAATCCGATCAGCCAGGGAGACGGTTTCTCCTATCAGCTTTCGGACAAGTCCATCCTGGCCTATACCGAGGATGCACTGCTGATCTGCTCCAACGAGCGCCGCACGCCTGAAGACAGCCTGATTGCCATGGCAGGACGGCTGATCCATCAGACAGAGGCCCAGAGCATCACCGGCAAGGAAGCCTTCAAGAGCATGGAAAGCGAAAAAGGAGATATCCGTTTCATGGCCGCTCCAAACGCCCTGCAAAGTGCATTCAAGACTTCGGGTTACAGCAAAATGCTGCCTTATCCCTACACCAGCACCCTGACAGCCCTGCCCGCTTCGTGTGTCACCGTCGGCAACGTCAGTTTCGAAAAAGGCAAGATCGTAGTAGATGCCAAACCTCTGGGCCTGGACGAAGAAAGCCGTGCCTTTCTGGAAGCTGCCGTCAAACCCTACGGAAAGATTGAAGGCAAATTCGACAAGCTGTTCCCGTCGTCCACACTGATGTACTTCAGTGCCAACGTGAACGGCAGCGAACTGACCAGCTTCTACCGGCAGCAGCTGAAATCAGCAGACAACAACCAGCTGATGGAAGCCCTGGCACGTTCTGTCAACGGTGAAGTAACTTTCGGTCTGCTGAACTTCAGCCTGACCAGCATGCCGGCCTTCGTCATCTACGGCGAAATGAAGAGTCCGGATGCGCTGGATGCCCTTTACCAGAAGAAAGACAGCCTGGGACTGAAACGCACACAAAAACTCGTGAAACTGGCTGACCACGAATACATGATCGAAAATGCAGCCAGACTGTTCCGCAACATGTCGCTGTTCTACGGATACAAGGACGGACGCTTCTATGCAACCAACGACGAAATGGTCTACAAGACCATCGGCAAGGAATCGTCTCCTTCCCTGAAAGGCAGCTCCTATCTGGACAACCGCAAGGGAACCAGCCTGTACAGCCTGGTCAACGTCGATGCAGCCCTGCAGCTCCCCATCGCCAAAATGGCGGCAACGACACCGGCAGGAGCCTTCCTTCAGATGGTCGGAAAGATCTCCTACATCTCGGCCGGCAGCAACGGCGACAACGGACATGTGGAAATTGTCCTGACCGACAGCAAGGAAAATTCCCTGAAGCAACTGACCGACCTGATGGTCCAGTTAAGCAAATTATAAAAACTCTATAAACAGTAAAATTGAACGATATGACAACTGAACATGTGAAATGCCTGATCATCGGATCAGGACCGGCAGGTTACACTGCCGCCATCTATACCAGCCGTGCCAACATCGCTCCCGTACTCTACGAAGGACTGCAGCCGGGCGGCCAGCTGACCATCACCACCGAAGTGGAAAACTTCCCCGGTTATCCGGAAGGTGTGACGGGTCCTGTATTGATGGACGACCTGCGCAAACAGGCAGAACGCTTCGGTGCCGATATCCGCAACGGAATCGTAACCAAGGCCGACCTGAGCCAGGCCCCTTACAAATTCATCATTGATGAAGAAAAGGAAATTACAGCCGATACGGTCATCATCTCTACCGGTGCCACAGCCAAATACCTGGGTCTGGAAGATGAAAAGAAATATGCCGGCATGGGTGTGAGTGCCTGTGCAACCTGCGACGGATTCTTCTACCGCAAGAAAACGGTAGCCGTAGTGGGTGGAGGCGACACCGCCTGCGAAGAAGCCATTTACCTCGCCGGACTGGCCAGCAAGGTTTATCTGGTGGTACGCAAGCCTTTCCTGCGCGCTTCGAAGATCATGCAGGAACGCGTACTGAATCACCCCAACATCACCGTTCTGTTCGAACACAACGCAGTCGGCCTGTATGGTGACAACGGAGTGGAAGGCATGCACGTGGTGAAACGCATGGGTGAAGCCGACGAAGAACGCTACGACGTAGCCATCGACGGATTCTTCCTGGCCATCGGCCACCAGCCCAACTCCATGCTGTTCAAGCCGTGGGTAAAGACAGACGAAACTGGATACATCCTTACGGAAGAAGGTACTCCCCGTACCGGTGTGCCCGGAGTATTCGCTGCCGGTGACGTAGCCGACCCGCACTACCGCCAGGCTATCACAGCTGCCGGAAGCGGATGCAAGGCTGCCATCGAAGCAGAACGCTACCTGTCGGCCAACGGACTGCTGTAATCCCCCATACACACAGGCCCGAACTGACGGCTAGGGCTGACCTTCCCTGCACCCCGGGCCTGTGCGATTTCCTGCCTTTATTTAGGAACAGGTTTAGAAAACGAGAACACTTTTTTTACAAACACATACATTTATGAAAAGACTAATCAGAAAAACATTTGTTGCTATCCTGCTTACGGGAGGAGCAACAATGGCATTTGCCCAACAACAGATGCCTCCGATTCCGGTTGATCCCAACGTACGCATCGGTAAACTGGACAATGGACTCACCTATTACATCCGTCACAATGCTCTGCCGGAAAAACAGGCTGACTTCTATATTGCCCAAAAGGTAGGTTCCATTCTGGAAGACGACAACCAGCGCGGTCTGGCCCACTTCCTGGAACACATGTGTTTCAACGGAACAACCCATTTCCCCGACAATACCCTGCGTGAATGGCTGGAAAGCATCGGAGTGAAGTTTGGAGCCAACCTGAATGCCTACACTTCCATCGACGAAACGGTCTATAACATCAATAACGTCCCCGTTACCCGCGAAAGCGTAGTTGACTCCTGTCTGCTGATCCTTCACGACTGGGCCAACGACCTGACCCTCGATCCGAAAGAAATCGACAAGGAACGCGGAGTCATCCACGAAGAATGGCGCACAGGCATGGGAGCCATGATGCGTATGTATGAAACCGTACTGCCTGTTCTCTACAAGGACAGCAAGTATGCATACCGCCTCCCCATCGGAACCATGGAAGTGGTGGACAACTTCCCCTATCAGGCACTGCGTGACTATTATGAAAAATGGTACCGCCCCGACCAGCAGGGAATCGTTGTCGTGGGAGACATCAATGTAGACTCCATCGAAAACAAGATCAAGAGAATGTTCTCCCCCATCGAAATGCCGGAGAACCCCGCTGAACGTACTTACTTCCCTGTGCCCGACAACGACGAACCGCTGATTGCCGTTGCCAAGGACAAGGAACAGAACATACCTATCATCTACCTTTTCCACAAGCATGAAGCCGTCAAACCGGAAGAAAAGGGCAACATGGACTACATGGTCTACAGCTACCTGACTTCCATGATCGAAAGCATGCTCAACACCCGTCTGGAAGAACTGACCCAGAAGGCTGATGCTCCCTTCATCCAGGCTTTTGCCGGTGACGGAGACTACCTGCTGTCAAAAACCAAAGGTGCTTTCATGGGAATTGCCGCTGCCAAGGAAGACGGCATCCTGACCGCTACGGAAGCCCTGATGCGCGAAATCGAACGCGTACGCCAGTTCGGATTTACCGCCAGCGAATATGCACGTGCCAAAGCTGACTACCTCCGCAGTCTGGAAGTGGCCTACAATGAACGCGACAAACAACGTACAAACAGCTACGTCAAAGAGTACGTACGTCACTTCATCGACAACGAACCGATTCCGGGTATCGAAAACGAATATCCGCTCATGAACCAGATCGTTCCGAACATTCCGGTAGAAGCCGTGAACCAGGTGATGAAACAGCTGATCCAGGAAAAGAATATCGCCCTCAGCGTATTCTGTCCGGAAAAGGAAGGCATGAAATACCCCACAGAAGCCGAACTGAAAGCCGTGATCGACAAGGTGAAGGCTGAAAAACTGGAACCCTACGTGGACAAGGTATCCAACGAGCCGCTGCTGAAGGAGAAACCGCAGGCCGGCAAAGTGGTGAAGACTGAACAGGGAGCCTTCGGATCAGCCATCCTGACCCTGAGCAACGGTGTACGCGTGATCGTGAAATCGACAGACTTCAAGGCCGATGAAATCCGCATGAAGGCATTCAGCCCCGGAGGAAACTCTCTCTTCGACGACAAGGATGTCCTTCAGTTCTCCGTCATGAACGAAGTCGTTCCATTGGGCGGACTGGGTAACTTCAGCGCCGTAGACCTGAGCAAAGTACTGGCCGGAAAAGTGGCTTCTGTCAATGCATCCGTAAGTACCCTCACCGAAGGACTCGGTGGCAGCTGTTCTCCGAAAGACCTGGAAACCATGCTCCAGCTGGTTTACCTGAACTTCACGGCTCCGCGTATGGATCAGGAAGCCTTCCAGTCATACATCCAGCGTGGCAAGGCTGCCCTGGCCAACCAGGCTGCCAACCCGATGAGCACCTTCAACGACTCACTGGCCGTAGCTCTCTACAACCATCATCCGCGTGCTCTCCGTCTGAAAGCTGAAATGATGGACAAGGTGGACTACAACAAGATCATGGAACTCTACAAGAACCGCTATGCAGAAGCAGGCGACTTCACCTTCCTGCTGGTAGGTAACATTGACCTGGCCACTGCCACTCCGCTGATTGAGCAGTATCTGGGCGGACTGCCGACCATCAGCCGCAAGGAAAACTTCCGCGATCCGAAGATGGATATCCGCAAGGGTGATTACGAAAACAACTTCATCCGCGACATGGAAACTGCCAAATCAAGCATCATGATGGTGTACAGCGGCAACTGCCCGTATACCCTGAAGAACAAGATCATGATGAGCATGTTCGACCAGTTGCTGGATATTCTCTACACCCGTACCGTACGTGAAGAAGCAGGCGGTACCTACGGTGTGAGCAGCTGGGCTTCCATCAGCAAGTATCCGCAGGAAGAAGGAACCCTGAACATCTACTTCGATACAGATCCGAACCGCCGCGAACAGATGGTAGGACTGATCAAGCAGGGTCTGCAGGACTTCATCGCCAACGGACCAGCCACCGAAGATCTCAACAAGGTGAAAGAATACATGCTGAAGACCTATCAGCAGAACCAGAAGGAAAACGGCTATTGGATGGGCGCTCTGAATGAGTTCTACTGGACCGGTCTGGACATGAACAAGGACTACGAAGCAACCGTAAATGGCGTTACGATCGATGATCTGAAAGCATTTGCCAAAGCCTTCATCGGACAGAACAATGTCATTGAAGTCAGCATGAGTACTCCGGCTACCAAATAACTGACAACCGGCCTATGTTACTGACCGAAATAAGAAGAAACCAGAAACTTGCAGCAAAGCGGAACCCCATGTACGACAGGAACCGCTTTGCCAAGTTCCTGATTTATCTGTTTACAGCATTCTGGGCAGCGTACCTCGTTCTGATCGGGGTTTCGCTGTCCTTTGCTTTTGAAGAGGATATCCCCGGCATGGAACCCTATGACGCACTCAACAGCGTCCTGATCCTCTTCCTCCTGATTGACTTTCTGATCCGTTTTCTCTTCCCCACTCCGGCGCAAGAGATCAAACCCTATCTGTTGCTGCCTGTCAGCAGACAGCGACTGATCAACACCCTCCTCGTACAGGTGGGTCTCAAACTCTACAACCTGTTCTGGCTGTTCCTGTTCGTACCCTTTGCCGCCCTTACGGCCGCCCGATACTTCGGCGTGGCAGGAGTGACCGGCTATGCAGTGGGTATCTGGCTGCTGATGACAGCCAACGCCTACTGGAGCATACTGGTACGCGCACTGGCCCGTCAGCACACGCTCTGGCTCCTGCTTCCCGCAGCAGTCTACGGTCTGCTGGCCCTGCTGGAATTCGTTCCCTCGCAGGGAATGGTCAGCCAGTTCTCCATGTGGCTGGGCGAAGCCTTCCTCCGCTGGAACCTTCTCGCCCATGCAGGCGTACTGGCAGTCATCGTCCTGCTCCTGCTGGTCAACTGCCGTGTGCAGACCGCCTGCATCTACAGCGAACTGGGACGGAAGGAAGACTCCCGCGTCAGACACTTCAGCCGCTACGGCTATCTGGAACGCTTCGGCATGACCGGTGAATACATGCGGCTGGAACTGCGCATGATCTTCCGCAACAAGACACCGCGCAAGAACTTCCAGATGATGTGCATTGTCCTGGTTCTTTTTGCTGCCATGCTCTTCGGCATCACGCAGGAGTCCACCCAAAGCGTCTACTCCATCCAGCTCTATTCCATCTACTGCTTCACGGGATTTGCCGTTTCGATCCTGACCCGCATCATGGCGTACGAAGGCAATTACCTGGACGGACTGATGGTGCGCCGGGAATCCCTGCTCAGCCTGTTCCGGGCCAAGTATTACTTCCACTGCCTGCTGCTGGTTTTCCCGCTGGTTCTCCTTCTCCCGTCCATTATCTGGAGCGGACTTCCGGCCGGACTGGTAGTCAGCCAGCTGTTTCTTACAGCGGGCATCATCCTGCCCCTCATCATGCAACTGGCATGGATCAACCGGAAAACAGCTCCGCTGGACGCAAGCATAATGGGTAAGGGACAATGGAACTCACCTTACCAGATGGTAATCGTGTTCTTCGCCTTCTTCTTCCCGATCCTGTTCAGCAACCTGCTTTTCCTGGTGCTCAGTGAGAACATGGCTTATCTGGTATGCACCCTGCTGGGAATGGCCGGAATAGCCGCACAGCCCCTGTGGATGCGATACCTGTACCGTCAGGTCATCCGGAAGAAATATGACATCCTGACGAACCTGCGCGACACACGCTAATACTTACAACCTCCTGCAAACAGACAGAATTATGGAAATCAAGATAAACAACCTGATCAAACGATATGGCAGCAAGACTGCCGTAGACATACCCGACTTCACCCTCCACGAAGGAGAAATCCTAGGACTGGTGGGAAACAACGGAGCCGGAAAGACCACCCTCTTCCGCCTGATGCTCGACCTCCTGCAGGCCGACAGCGGAACCGTCTGCATGAACGGCACCGACGTGACCCGCAGCGAAGAATGGAAAACCTTCACGGGAGCCTATATGGACGAAAGTTTCCTGATCGACTACCTCACTCCCGATGAATACTTCCAGTTCAACGGCCGCATGTGCGGACTGGACCGGAACACCGTCAACGAGCGCATCCGGCGCTATGAACGCTTCCTGGGCCCGGAAATCCTGGAAGAAAAGAAATTCATCCGGAACCTCTCGGCCGGTAACAAACAGAAAATCGGAATCGTCAATGCCCTGCTCCAGAATCCGCAGATCGTCATCCTCGACGAACCCTTCAACTTCCTCGACCCCACTTCGCAGTCGCTGCTGAAACACATGCTGCAACACTACGGCGAAGAACACAAAGCCCTGATCCTCGTATCGAGTCACAACCTGAGCCACACCATAGACCTCAGTACACGCATCGCCCTGATGGAAAAAGGATCGCTCATCCGTGACCTTGACAACACCGACGGAGCCGCCGGAAAAGAACTGGAAGACTACTTCGAAGTGAAGGAAGAAAACTGACCGCACGATCAGGCCCGAACGACCGCACGATTCAGGCCAAACGACCGCACGATAACTTCGCATTGACTGGTCAATGCAAAAAAAACGACCGCACGATCCGGCCGCAATGACCATATGATTCAGCCCCATTCCCAGTATAAGTCCTGCCGGACCTGCTGCGAACGGGGCTGAACAGTCTGCAGACCTCTCCTTCCGGGAAGATAAAAGAAACTTAAACAGGTCATAAAATACCCTAAGTCCAGGTACACACAACCCGGATATTACGTACATTTGTTCAAAACAATTGATATGTGCAGACGCTTACACCTCCGTTTTCCGGCCGGCATGCTGGTCATGCTGCTTGCCCTTCTGCTTGCTTCGTGCGGCACACGGGCTCCCCGCTACGACTACCGTCAGCTGGCAAAAGCTGCCGTCCGGCTTGACATGGACATCGACGCCAAGGACAACCACCGCCTCTACATCGAGGTGGCCGACTGGATCGGTACCCCCTATCGTCACGGAGGCACCACCCGCAAGGGAACCGACTGTTCAGGTTTCACCTCGGCCGTCTACAAGAAAGTGTATCGCCACAAACTGAAACGCAGCTCTGAAGAACAGCGCACCAAAAACTGCCGGAAAGTAGCCAAACGCAACCTCAAGGAAGGCGATCTGGTGTTCTTCCACAACGGACGCAAGAAACGGAAAGCCACTCATGTAGGCATCTACCTGAAAGACGGACGGTTCGTACACGCCAGTACCAGCCGGGGAGTCATCGTCAGCCGGCTGGAAGAAGACTACTACCGCCGCTGCTGGATGCAGGGCGGACGGGTGAAAGGCATCTGACAACAACCATCCACAAACACAACAGGCAATGAAACATCCCGACCATCTCTCATTTACCCTCCTGCTCTCCCTCTGCACACTGGGCTTCCTGCCCGCCGCTGCACAGGATCCGGACGGGAAACCATCGAATCCTCAGGACACCACGGAACTCAGGCTGAACACCGATGCCGTCAAGCTGATCCAGTTTGACTTCACCCCCGACCTCAGCAAGATGAACCAGCCCAAGGAAGCCCCTCTCGACAAGAAATGGATGGAATTCAAAGCCGACCTCTCCCTGCCGAGAAGCCTCATCGACACCACCAGAGTGAGAAAACCCACCGGATACATCCGGCTCGCCCCATACAGTATCTGGACGAAATATGGCGAAGAACCCGTGTACGACCGCACGGTGGAAGGCCGCCCCAAGGAACAGAAGATTTACTGGACCTTCAACCCCTACCGTTCCTACTACAACGATGACTGGAGTCCCACTCCCTCCACCGGAAGCATGTATCAGATGAATACATCCCCGGTAGGCCCTGCGATCTGCATCAACAACCTGGACTTCATCATGACCCTCTACGAGACCTTCAACAAGCACGGACGTACCCTCAGGCACAACCGTAAATATGCAAATGCCTGGAAGACCTACAAGGACTACAAGCCGACCCGGGAAGACAGTCTGAAGTTCCCCAACTACCTCCGCCGGAACAGCCTGGCTTTCATGCCTCTCGTGACGGGCAGCGTAGCTGACAGCCTCAGCACGGTGCAGTCCTCTCCCCTTCCGGCAGACACCCTGCCCGCCACCTTGCCCGGTCATCAGGCAAACCATCGGGGTATTGTCATTCCGGAACGTCCGGCTCCCGCTCCGCGGCCCGAAAAAAAGAAAGAAGAAGAGCCGAAGAACATGGATGAACTCTACGACTATATCCGCGAAAAGAAAGCACAGGACTCCCTGTTCTATCAGGAAATGTTCCATTCGGAAAAACTGCGCATCCGCAAGGACGATGTGGAGAAAACCCGCCAGTACCTGAAGGAGCGCGAACACTGAGACGGAGCATCACCGGTCCGGTCAGAAAAAAACGCTTCGGCGTGCAGGATGAAACGTCTAAATGTTTTCAACTGCACACCGAAGCGTTTTTCAAAAAGCCCGAGCGGCTATACGCACTGTATTTTATTTGCGGAAGACAAAGTAGACCGCCAGGATCAGACAGACAAAGGCTGCCAGGTGATTCCAGCGCAACTCCATCTTGAAAGCAATCATAGAGAACACCGTGAAGACTGCCAGCGTAATCACTTCCTGAATGACCTTCAGCTGCATGATGTCGAAAGGTCCCCCACTGTCGCGGAATCCCAGACGGTTGGCCGGAACCTGCAGACAATATTCAAAGAAAGCAATCGCCCAGCTGAAGGCAACGACTCCAATCAGCGGCAATGCAGCAAACCAGCTGAACTCTTCACGCATCTTCAGATGTCCGTACCAGGCAAAAGTCATGAAGATATTCGAAAAAATCAGCAAAACAATCGAATAAATACCATTTGTCAACATATCTTTTTTCCTTTATTTAAAAACCGGCGCAAAAGTACAAATAAAATGTGACAAAGCGAAAAAACTGAGGCTGATCTGAGATCCAAAATCGACGCAAGTATTCCCTCTTCGCCGTAATTCTTATATTTGGCGACTTCGTCAATGTAAAGCCTTTTATCATGTATTCTTTCAGCTGTTGTGTTACCCATTGACGAAAACGGGTGGCTATCACAGACTTGATGCGATACCCCAATGCTATAATCATATCCAGATTATAGAATGTGGTATTATATGATTTCCCATCCGAAGCAGTTGTTCGGAATTTCCGAACAACTGACTCTTCATCTAATTCACCCTCTTCAAAGATATGCTTGATATGCTCGCTGACATTCGATTTACTGGTCTGATACAGTTCACACATCTGCGCTTGTGTAAGCCATAAGGTTTCATCTTCCAGTCTGACATCAATTTAGTCTGCCCGTCGATGGAGGTATAAATAATCATCTTGTTCTCTTCCATTCTTCTATTCTTTCTGATTACAGGATTTTTCTTACCGTATCTTTCTACTGAAACAACTTTTAATCTGTTTATATCGGCCATTGTATTATCCTTATCTTTGCGTCATACACATAGATAATAATAAATATAAATCTATAAGACGAATCATGCTGTTTTTAGCACAAATACCACCCAAAGAAAACCAATCACTCAATTGGCAGAATAGTTGAGAATATCCTTATAACAAGCAACAATGATTACTCCTTCGCCTCATAAGTGCGATAAACCAGATAATGCCCTTTCGCCATAATCCGGAACGATTCGCCTTCCACCTCATTCAGGGTTCCCTGCCACCAATACCGGAAGTCATAGATCGGATATTTCAATCCTTCGCTCCGCAACTGCACCGCATCAAAATTGAAGACGGACACCTGCTGGTGCGGGAACCCGGCAAAGGTCTGTGTATCTGCAGCCGGAGTAAAGAAACCGTAATCCGTCAGCATCACCACTTCCAGCCCCATCTGCTGATACTCCATAAGCAGACTGATATTGCCCAGCGTATGATCTTCCCGTTTACCTGTTGCTCCCACAATGGCAATCCGGCGTATGCCCTGCGAAGCCAGAAAGGAAACAGCTTTCGTCTGGTCGTTCGTTTCCTGATCCGGAATGCGATGAATGCGGTCCTGAAAACGAATCCGGTTTTCTTCCGAGAGAGAGTCTCCGTCGCCTACAATCCAGTCAGGCAGACGTCCGCTTTCTACCAGCGCATTCGCCCCTCCATCGCAACACACCACGCAAGGTGCCTGATCCAGAACGGACAGGGGAAACGGATGTGATGGAAACTCTCCGTTCCCTACAACTACGGCTTCGGGTATAGCAGGATATATTCCTGATTTATTCTTCTCCATATTGCCTGCTGATTATTCGTTTTCAGTTCGTGATCCGGTTCTCATCAATGAAAGCCATTTTCTCCATCCGAAGAAAGCGACGATCGCATACACTCCATACAAAGCTGAAGTGAAATACAGCTCCTTGTAGATATAGAGGGCACAACATACCCAGTCCACAATCATCCAGGCCCACCACTGCTCCACATATTTGCGGGCCAGCATCCACATGGCTATCACGCTCAGGGCCGTCGTGAAACTGTCCGTCCAGGGCACGCTGCTGTCTGTCCATTTAATCAGTATCCACGCGATGAACACCCAGCACAGGACAAAGACCACCGTCAAAGGAAAATACTTCCTGAACGGCATGCGGGTGATAGGGATTTCCTTCTCCTCCTGCTGTGCATCATGCTTTTTCCGTCCTCTGCTCCAGACAATCCAGCCGTAGACCGAAGCAATCAGATAATAGACATTGATTCCGAAATCGGCATAGAGTCCGGCCTGGTAATAGACTACCAGATAGATGGCCGGCATTATGATACATGCCAGCCACAGATAAATACTGGCCCGGTATTCAAGCCACAAATAGACTAACCCTACGAGAGTTCCAAACAGTTCCAGATAATTCATGATGCAAAGATAAGAGGAAGTGATGAGATAATTATATTTCATATAAGAATATCACTATTATAAACTACAAAACATGATCAAATATAAAACAAGAAGATAAGCACCCCTGCTAAAAATAGCTTAAACATCCAGTAATCAATCAATATCTAACCCAATTATTACATATAATACTTATTTAAATTTTTAAAATAGAAAACAATCAAGATTTGAAGGGGATTTTGTATCTTTGTCATTAAATTACCATTGGATTTATGAATAAAAATATACCCAGCATACATTTAACGGACTTTCCGGAAAAGATTACTATCAAAGATACTTCTGCAGGAAAAGTACAAATTTATATGTATGGTCCTAAATCATATGACAATCAACTAGCCGTCATCACACATTACCTGCACAATCGTAACCTCATCAATGATTTTTCAATTAAACAAGCGAAAAAATATTTAAAAGAATATTTAGAATACAAGTTCCCCAAAATTGAAGTTACAGAAGATATCTTACATGATCCAATACAAGCTGGATTATTTAATGATTTTTTCCAAATACCTTTCCCCGATCCAATTGACTACAAATTTACTTTCATTGATTTATTTGCAGGAATGGGAGGTTTTCGTCTTGCCATGCAAGCACAAGGTGGAAAATGTGTTTTTTCTTCTGAATGGAATCCTTTTGCACAAAAAACATACATGGCAAATTTTGGAGAGATGCCATTTGGTGATATCACAAAAGAGGAAACTAAAATATATATCCCCGAGAAATTTGACATATTGTGTGCAGGCTTCCCATGTCAGCCATTTTCCATTGCCGGAGTATCCAAGAAAAAAAGTCTGGGAAGAGAGACTGGCTTCAAAGACAAAACTCAAGGAACTTTGTTTTTTGATGTTGCAGAGATTCTAAACAGACACAGGCCTAAAGCTTTTTATCTGGAAAATGTAAAAAATCTTGTCTCACACGACAAAGGAAATACATTTAAAGTTATTCAATCTACATTGGAAGAGCTGGAATACTCGATTCATTATCAAGTAATGGACGGGAAAGATTATGTGCCGCAGCATAGGGAACGTATAATGATTGTAGGTTTTGATAAAAGACGTTATAAAGGAAAAGAAGAATTTAGATTTCCTAAAGCCAATAATCCACTCAAGAAAATACAAGATATTTTAGACAATTATCCAGATCCTAAATACACCCTTTCAGATAAACTATGGACTTATCTGCAAAATTATGCAGATAAGCATAAAGCCAAAGGAAATGGATTTGGATTCGGCTTAGTAGACCTGAATGGTATAAGTCGTACTTTAAGTGCAAGATATTATAAAGATGGTTCGGAAATTCTTATACCGCAAGAAAACGGTATGAATCCTCGTCGGTTAACACCAAGAGAGTGTGCACGACTAATGGGATATCCAGACGAATATATTATAAATAAAGTGTCTGATGTACAGGCATACAGACAATGCGGTAACTCAGTAGTTGTACCTTTAATTACCGCAGTTTCAAAACAGATAGTCCAAACAATGCTAACAGAATAGCCATGAGTGACATATTAAACAGTGCTATTGCTAAAGTACAAAGCTCAAGACATGCATTTTGCCGTTTTATTACAGCCAATGATACAGGAAAAAACGGTTCACATCAGGCTGGCTTTTATATACCAAAATGTGCAGCCCTGCTCCTATTTGACAAACCTGGAACAAAAGGAGAAAATAAAAGCAAACTGGTTAAAGTAAAATGGCAAGATGATTTCGTCACTGACAGCCGTTTTATATATTACGGTCAAGGAACACGTAATGAATATCGAATTACGCGTTTTGGCAAGAATTTCCCTTTCTTTGAGGAAGAGAACGTTGGAGACCTGCTAATCATAGCACAAGAAAGCGATGATTATTATCATGGTTTTGTCTTACAAACAGATCAAGAGATTGATGATTTTTTTGCATACTTCAATCTCTCACCGGAAATGACCAACCAGTTGATAGATATTTCTCAGCCTATATCTTCAGAAGAACAGGTACACATTAGGATCCAGGAAGTAGTTTCTTCATATACAGACTTCCCGGGAACTATACAGATGGCACAATTAGCAAGAGATTTGTACAATAATATCCATAATATCACTAATACAGAAATTTCTAAAAATCCAGACCTTCAATTATTGAAATGGATTGATACTGAATACTGCTTATTTAGAGGATTTGAAGAAAAAATATATGCGCCTATTTATAGTAAGCCTTTTGCAAATTGTCAAGAATTAGTCCAATTCTCCAACGCAATCCTTAACCGAAGGAAATCACGCGCAGGAAAATCGTTGGAGCATCATCTCGCAACCATATTTACTGCTGCTCAATTAAGATTTGAAGAACAAGTTATTACAGAAAACAATAAAAAACCAGATTTTATATTCCCCAGTGGGGAAGCTTACCATAATCTGTCATTCCCTACAGATAAATTAGTTTTCTTAGGAGCCAAAACAACCTGCAAAGATCGTTGGAGACAAGTTTTAAATGAAGCCAATCGTATTGATATCAAATATTTATTTACTTTACAGCAAGGCATTTCCAGAAACCAATTGCAGGAAATGAAGCATGAACATTTAAAGCTTGTAGTACCAGAAGCTTACAAATCATTTTTTGACAAAGAATTTCAACCTGAGATCAAAACATTAGGCTCTTTTATAACTATGGTAAAATCAAAGCAATAAGACAAATATCCCAAGCTACACTAAAAACAAGTCTATTTACAATTCAGTTTTTACTCAAAAATATATGGATGTCCTATCAAAAGAGCAACGGCACAGAAACATGACAGCCATACACTCGGCTAACACCAAACCTGAAATAACGGTTAGAAAATATCTATTCGCCCATGGATTCAGATTTCGGATAAATTATTCCCGCCTTCCGGGACATCCTGATATTGTACTACATAAGTATCGTACATGTATCTTCATCAATGGTTGCTTTTGGCATGGACATGAAAATTGCAAATATTATGTTATACCTAAATCAAACACAAGTTTTTGGACACAAAAAATATCACGCAATATTGATCGAGACAAACAAGTACAAAGAGAACTAGCCCAAATGGGATGGCATTGTATTACAATCTGGGAGTGTGAATTAAAACCTAAGAAACGAGAGCAAACCCTTCTTTCTTTAGAATATACACTTCACCATATTTTTCTAAAAAACCATAAAGTTACAGAATCTAAGATACCCGACTTACCAAAACAAGAAATATAATTTCCCTCCCCAAACAGCCGGCAGAGAGTCTGCCATACTTTCAGGGAGGGAAATTACAGAAAATGATCACTTACAGGATTCCGAACCGTTTCAGATCTTCGTCAGGGGAAGTAATGCCGCCGATGCCGAACTGCTCAACCAGCACTTTGGCCACATTGGGTGAAAGGAAAGCCGGCAAGGTGGGCCCCAGGTGGATATGCTTTACGCCCAGACTCAGCAAGGCCAGCAGGACAATGACGGCTTTCTGCTCGTACCAGGCAATGTTGTACACGATGGGCAGTTCGTTGATATCATTCAACTGGAAAACTTCCTTCAGTTTCAGGGCAATGACGGCCAGTGAGTAGCTGTCGTTGCATTGTCCGGCATCGAGCACACGGGGGATTCCCTGAATGTCACCCAACGGAAGCTTGTTGTAACGGTACTTTGCGCAACCGGCCGTCAGGATGACCGTATCTTCCGGAAGGGCCCGGGCAAAGTCGGCATAGTAGTCACGGCTCTTCATGCGTCCGTCGCATCCGGCCATGACCACAAACTTACGGATGGCACCACCCTTTACAGCCTCAACTACCTTGTCGGCCAGTTGCATCACCTGATTGTGGGCAAATCCGCCGACAATCTCTCCCTGCTCCAGTTCCACGGGCGGCTGGCACTGTTTGGCCAGGGCGATAACTTCCGAGAAATCCTTATGACCATCGGCATCTGCAGCAATGTGTCTGCATCCGGGATAGCCTGTCGAATTGGCCGTGAACATCCGTTCCTTATAAGAGGCATTCTCCAGTGGCGGAACGATGCAGTTGGTCGTAAAGACAATCGGGCCGTTGAACGCTGTAAACTCTTCGCGCTGTTTCCACCAGGCATTTCCATAGTTGCCCACAAAATGCTTGTACTGTTTGAAGGCCGGATAATAGTGTCCCGGAAGCATTTCACTATGCGTATATACATCCACTCCCGTACCTTCGGTCTGACGCAGAAGTTCCTCCAGATCGTGCAAGTCGTGTCCGCTGATCAGGATGCCCGGATTCTTCCCTGCTCCGATGTTCACTTTCGTCAGTTCCGGATGACCGTATCGGGTGGTATTGGCCTGATCCAGCAAAGCCATCACCTGTACCCCGTATTGTCCGGCTTCAAGCACCAGTGCCACCAGTTCGTCTGCACTCATTGCCTGCACGGTGATACGTGCCAGAGCCGACTGCATAAAGGCATGAATGGCATCTTCCGTAAAGCCCAGACGCATGGCATGCTCGTGGTAGGCAGCCATTCCCTTCAGTCCGTACATCAGCAGTTCCTTCAGCGAACGCAGATCTTCGTCCGGTTCTCTCAATACGCCGACAGAAGCTGATTTGGCCAGGTATTCTTCTTCCTCTCCGCACCAGGTCAGTTCATCCACCTCCGGCAAAGTGATGCCTGCATCCACGGCACGGGCTTTCAGACGGTCGCGCAAAAGGAATCCCTTGCGTACACGGGCCAAAATGCTTTCATCGTCAAAGTTGGCATTGGTAATCGTCGCGAAAAGTGCGTCGGTGACAAAGGCATTCGTATCGGCATCCAACTGGCATCCTTCCGTACGCAAGGCATCGGCAGCTACCGACACCCCCCGTACCACGAAGAGCAGCAAATCCATGTAGCGTGCGGTGGTATCTTTCTTTCCGCACACTCCTTTCAACACACATCCAGTGCCCTTGGCAGCTTCCTGACACTGGTAACAAAACATATTTCCTTCCATATTCTTCTTGGGTTATTGTTGATTTTTCATTAAGTTTGCGCAAAGATCCGGAATCCCGGAGAGGATTTCTGTAACTTATGTGACACGCAACCCAAAGAAAAGTTAAAAGAAAGATGCATACCGAAGTTTTGAACCGGATGAGCCTGTTTGAAGGGTGTGATCCGGAAGCGCTCAGCCAGTTGCTGCGCGAAGCCCCGAACAGCCTGCGCACGTATAAAGAAGGAGAATTCATTGCCCGTCAGGGTGACGTGTGCCGTTCTCTGTTTATTCTGATGAAGGGAAATGTCAGGACACAAATGGAGAACGCCGAAGGCAAGCAGCTCACCATCGACCGGATCAAGGCACCCGATATTCTGGCACCGGCTTTTATCTATGCCTCGGAGAACCGCTTCCCGGTGAATGTGGAAGCGACGGAACTCTGCGAGGTGCTTGTCATGGACCGGAAACGTTTTGAGAATTTCATGCATGCCCAGCCGGCAGTGATGCGGAATTTCATTGCCATCATTTCCGACCGCAGCCTGTTTCTGAGCCGCAAGCTGAATGAATTTGCCCTGCAGAGCCTGAAATCACGTCTGCTGAATTACCTGAAAATGCACGGGGGCATCCACAACCAGCAGGAAGTGGCCTTTATTCTGGGAGTGGCACGTCCGTCACTGGCCCGTGCCCTGGCAGAACTGATTGCGGAAGGGAAAGTCACCATGTCGGGCAAACAGGTGATCCTGCACACTGCCGGCTGAATCTCACCCGAGCGGGCTGTCTTCCTCTACCGGAAGCATGTCACTCTGAATGTTGCTCATGCTTCCCCACAGGCTATACCGGGCTTCCGGATTCATGGCTTCCAGCCGGGCCAGCACTTCCTTCATGTCCGAACGGTGGGAATCCTTTTCATACGGACAGTTCTTTACCTGCTTGCGGAAACCACGGAGAGCGGCCATTTCCTTCATATCGGCTTCATGCACCAGACACATGGGGCGGATAATGGTCATGTCGAACTTGCGCATCACCAGACGCGGCGGCATGGTACTGAACGCTCCCTGGAAGGTCATGTTCATCAGCAGGGTTTCCAGAATGTCATCCATGTGGTGACCCAGTGCAATCTTATTGCATCCCTGTTCCTTGGCCACGGTGAAAAGTGCCTTGCGGCGGTTCCACGAACAAAGGAAACACGGTGACTTCCGCGTGTCGGTCGACGGATCAAACTCCGTTTCGTAACACACATAGGGTACTCCCAGACTTTCGGCATATTCGCGCAGGTAGGTCTGGTCGGACTCGTAGGCAATGTTCTTCATCACCACATGCGCAGCCACTACCGAAAACTTCGGTTTGTAGATACGCGAACGCCGGGCCAGCAGCTCCAGCAAGGCCAGCGAATCCTTTCCTCCCGAAAGCCCCACCAGAATGCGGTCGCCTTCTTCTATCAGCCTGTAATTCATCACTCCTTTCATGAACCGCTGGTTGATGCGGCGCATCAGGCGGTCTTCTTCCGTCATTTTTCCCATGTTTCGTATCTTGTTAAAACGGCGACGAAATTACGAAAAATATGTTTTGATTGTGTCACAGAATTTGCTAATTTCGCAATAAGATCCAACCGGTTCAGAAACGGCCTCCGGAAAAGACGGGGCCGGTCTCCCTGTTCCGGGGAAACAGATCTCCCGGAGCAGGAAGGAACTTAAAAATAAAAAATGAAGGAATGAAAATGGCATAATTCGGAGAATATGCCTATATTTGAGAAACTTTTAAATGACAGAGACAATGAAAAAGAAATACATATTTCCCCTTTTGGCATTGTGTTTTACCGGCAATGCTTTCTCACAGACTTTAAGCCAGGCCCAGAAATGGTTTACGGAAGGCAAGTTTGCCGAAGCCAAACCCGTATTCGAGAAGCTGGTGAGACAGGCTCCTTCGAATGCCAACTATAACTTCTGGTATGGTGCCTGCTGCTATGAAACGGGAGAACTGAGCAAAGCGGTTCCCTATCTGGAGAAAAGTGCAGAACGCAAAGTGATCAACGGCTTTCTTTATTTGAGCAAAGCCTATTATGATCTGTACCGCTTCGACGAAGCCATCCAGAATCTGGAGGATCACATCTACTGGCTGGAACGGAAAAAACGGGACACTTCGGAAGCTGAAACCCTGATGGAACGCTACCGGATGGGAGCCCGCATGATCCGAGGAGTGGAAAAAGTGGCTGTCATCGACAGTTTCACGGTCAGCAAGCGGGACTTTCTCAGTGCCTATAAGCTCAGCCGGGAATCCGGTGAGATCAAGGCAACCGGAGAAAGCGGATGCACGGAATTCACCAACGAAATGGGTGACAAGAAGATTCTGGCACGTCCCAATGCAGACGGAGCAACCAGCCTGTACGGCAGCGTGAAAATGATCGACAAGTGGAGTGATCCGGAGCCGCTGAAAGGACTGGAAGAGGGAGGAACCAACCTGAACTATCCTTTCCTGGATTCGGACGGTATCACCCTCTATTATGCCGCGCAGGGGGAAGAAAGTCTGGGCGGATATGATATCTTCATTACCCGCTATGACTCGGATGACAATGCCTATCTCCGGCCGGACAATCTGGGATTCCCGTTCAACTCAGTTGCCAATGACTACATGTACGCCATCGACGACTTCAACAACCTGGGATGGTTTGCTTCCGACCGCTACCAGCCGGAAGACAAGGTCTGCGTTTATGTATTCGTTCCGAACGAGTCCAAACAGGTTTACGACTACGAATCAACCAGTCCCGAAATGCTTCAGGCTGCCGCTTCCCTGCAATGCATCCAAAAGACACAGACTGATGCAGCCAAGGTGCGCCTCGCCCGTCAGCAACTGGCCAAAGTGATGTACGGACAGGACGAGCAAAAGAAAAAAGGAGACTTCCGTTTCGTCGTGGACGACAATGTGGTCTATCATACACTGGCCGACTTCCGCTCGGCTGAGGCACGCAAGCAGTACCAGACCCTGTCGCAGAAACAGAAAGACCTAGACAATCTGTCTGAAACGCTCGGCAAACAGCGGGAACTGTACGGACAGTCCAACAAGGCAGGAAAAGACCGGCTCACACCGGCCATTCTGGACAAGGAACAGCGCATCAAGCAGCTGCGGGAAGAAATCGCCAGTCTGACGGTCAACATCCGCAACACGGAGCTGAAAGCCCTGAACCGGAAATAATACGATTTCACACTAAAACCTATACTTATGGGAACACTGATTATCATTACACTGATCATTGCCGGACTGCTGCTTTTTGCCGTGGAGGTATTCCTGATTCCGGGCATCAGTCTGGCAGGGATTGCCTCGGGGGCAAGCATTCTGTATGCGATCTACTACGCATTCAGTTCGCTGGGTACGCAGGCCGGCTTCATCACTCTGGGCGCTTCCGTTGTCGGAATCGCAGGAGTCACCCTATGGTTCATGCGGTCAAAAACCGTGGACCGGCTGGCTCTGAACCAGACTCTGAACTTCAAGCTGAACCCGCTGAAAGGGCTGGATCTTCAGGTAGGTGATACGGGAGTTACCACCACCCGCCTGACCCTGATCGGCAACGCCGAAATCAAAGGCCAGCGCATTGAAGTGCAGTCTGCCGACGGCTTCATCGAAGAAAAGACCGCAATCCGGATTTCCCGCATCGACAACGGTGTCGTATATGTGCAACGTGTCTGAGAACCAACTGAATTATATACCTTTTAAACTGATCTGAATTATGATTGACCCGAGTTATCTTCCGTTTGTCATGGCCGGTGGCGGTATCATCCTGCTGGTCATCTTCTTCCACTATGTACCTTTCTTCCTCTGGCTCTCGGCCAAAGTATCAGGCGTCAACATTTCGCTGGTACAGCTTTTTCTGATGCGTATACGTAACGTACCGCCCTATGTCATCGTACCCGGACTGATCGAGGCTCACAAAGCCGGCCTGAGCAACATTACCCGCGACGGTCTGGAGGCTCACTTTCTGGCCGGAGGACATGTGGAAAAAGTGGTTCACGCCCTGGTTTCGGCCTCCAAAGCAAACATTGACCTGCCTTTCCAGATGGCAACAGCCATTGACCTAGCCGGACGTGACGTGTTCGAAGCGGTACAGATGTCGGTCAATCCGAAAGTCATTGACACACCTCCTGTGACAGCCGTAGCCAAGGACGGTATCCAGCTGATCGCCAAGGCCCGCGTCACCGTACGTGCCAATATCCGCCAGCTGGTGGGCGGTGCCGGTGAAGACACGGTACTGGCCCGTGTAGGCGAAGGTATCGTATCCTCTATCGGTTCTTCCGAGAACCACAAGTCAGTACTTGAGAACCCCGACTCCATCTCCAAACTCGTATTGCGCAAGGGACTGGATGCCGGTACTGCCTTTGAGATTCTCTCCATTGATATTGCCGACATCGATATCGGCCGCAACATCGGTGCAGCCCTTCAGATGGACCAGGCCAATGCCGACAAGAACATTGCCCAGGCCAAGGCAGAAGAGCGCCGTGCCATGGCTGTAGCCCTGGAACAGGAAATGAAAGCCAAAGCCGAAGAAGCCCGTGCCAACGTGATCCAGGCAGAAGCCGAAGTACCCAAGGCCATGGCCGAAGCCTTCCGCAGTGGCAACCTCGGTATCATGGACTACTACCGGATGAAGAACATCCAGGCTGATACCGACATGCGAAGCAGCATTGCCCGGCCGGATTCCCATCCCGCCAGCCATGATCCCATCGGCAAATGATATGACAACAACAATAACTTTACATACTACTTAACGACTAAAAAGCAATTTATATGAAAAAGTATTTTCCACCCTCAGAACTGATTATCAATGAAGACGGCTCAGTGTTCCATCTTCACGTAAAACCGGAGTATCTGGCGGATAAAGTCATTCTGGTGGGCGATCCCGGACGCGTGGAACTCGTGGCCTCCCATTTCGACACTAAAGAATGTGAAGTAGAAAGCCGTGAATTCCGTACCATCACCGGAACTTACCAGGGAAAACGCATCACGGTAACCTCCACCGGTATCGGATGTGACAATGTAGACATTGTAATGAATGAACTCGACGCACTGGCCAACATCAATTTCCAGACCCGCGAAGAGAATGATACCTTCCGCCAGCTGGAAATCGTGCGTATCGGTACCTGCGGCGGTCTGCAGCCTTATACTCCCGTAGGAACTTACATCTGCTCCGCCATCTCCGTAGGATTTGACGGACTCCTGAACTTCTACGAAGGACGTAACGCCGTATGCGACCTGCCCATGGAACGCGCCCTGCTCAACCACCTGGGATGGGCAGGCAATCTCTGTGCGCCGGCTCCCTACGTGATCCATGCCAATGAAGAGCTGGTAGACCGCATTGCCGGTACGGACATGGTGCGCGGCGTAACAGTAGCCTGCGGCGGTTTCTTCGGTCCGCAGGGACGTCAGCTCCGTATTCCGCTGGCCGATCCGCACCAGAACGAAAAGATCGAAAGCTTCGAGTATCAGGGACACCGCATCACCAACTTCGAAATGGAAAGCTCTGCCCTGGCCGGTCTGGCCCGTCTGCAAGGCCACAAGGCTACTACCGTATGCATGGTCATAGCCAACCGGGTAGCAAAGGAAGCCAATACCGGATACAAGAACAAGATTGACGACCTGATCAAAGTCGTACTCGACAGAATTTAACAAACTTATTATCAACCAACAGGTTCCCCTCTACGGAGGAGAACCTGTTTTTATGTCTGAAAACTCACACACATGGAAGCAAGTTTCAAATCCAACCTTACCGACAAGCGTCAGCGCTACCTCCAGTTTCTTGAACAGTTCGCCCCACTGATTGAAGGCGAGAAAAACGAAATCAGCATACTGGCCAATACCAGTGCCGCCCTGAAAGAAGCATTCGGATTCTTCTGGGTAGGCTTCTATCTCGTACACGAAGGCGAACTTCACCTCGGTCCGTTCCAGGGCAGCGTGGCCTGCTACCGCATCAGAAAAGGACGCGGCGTATGCGGCACCGCCTGGGCTGAAGCCCGTACCCAGCTCGTGCCCGACGTAGACCAGTTCCCCGGCCATATCGCCTGCAGTTCCCTCTCCCGCTCCGAAATCGTTGTACCGATAATAGCTGCCGGAGAAGTGCGGGGCGTGCTTGACATTGACAGTGACCAACTGGCCACATTCGACGAAACCGATCGCGAATACCTCGAAAAGGTTGTTGACCTGCTGGTGAAAACCCTCTATGCCCACGCATAAATCTGTCGGCTCCGCTTCCGGATATAACCCGAAAACCGTATCTTTGCAAGGATTTTAAAAAGAACTACGCACGTGAACATATTACAAACTGAAGATACTATCTGTGCCATCGCCACCGCCCAAGGTGGAGCCATCGGCACCATCCGTGTGTCGGGTCCGGAAGCCATTACCCTCACCGACCGCATCTTTAAACCCGTATCCGGCAAACCGCTGGCAGAACGCGCACCCTATACCCTCACCTTCGGTCACATTCTTACCCCCGAAGGAGAAATCATCGATGAAGTGCTGGTCAGCCTATTCCGTGCGCCTCATTCCTATACGGGACAGGACTCTACGGAAATCTCCTGCCACGGTTCAAGCTACATTCTCCAGCAAGTGATGCAGCTTCTCATCCGGCAAGGATGCCGTGCCGCCGGACCGGGTGAATATACCCAGCGCGCCTTCCTGAACGGCAAGATGGATCTGAGCCAGGCCGAAGCTGTGGCCGACCTCATTGCTTCCACTTCTGCCGCTACTCACCGCATGGCCATGAACCAGATGCGTGGCGGATTCAGCCGTGAACTGGCCGTTCTGCGCGACAAGCTGCTCCATCTCACCTCCCTCATGGAACTGGAACTCGACTTCAGCGACCACGAGGAACTGGAGTTTGCTGACCGTTCGGAACTGGAAGCCATCGCCCGTCAGATTGAGCAGGTCATCCATCACCTGGTTGATACATTCAGCGTGGGCAATGCCCTCAAAAACGGAGTGCCCGTGGCCATCGTGGGCGAAACAAACGCCGGAAAATCAACCCTGCTGAATGCCCTCCTGAACGAGGAACGCGCCATCGTGAGCGACATCCACGGCACCACACGCGATGTCATTGAGGACACCATGAATCTGGGAGGTATCACTTTCCGCTTCATCGATACTGCCGGTATCCGCGAAACGACTGATACCATCGAAAGTTTAGGTATCGAACGGAGCTTCCAGAAACTGGATCAGGCTGATATCGTACTCTGGGTCATCGACGCAACCTGTGCCGAAGAACAATATCATCAGCTGGCCGACAAAATCCTGCCACGGTGCGAAGGCAAACATCTGGTCATCGTACTCAACAAGGTGGATTTGCTTTCGCCGGCAGACTCTTCCAATAAAATTACAGAGACTGCGGAACCGACCGATGCACGGATTGCGCAGCTGAAAGCGGCTCTCCCCGATTTGCCTGAAGATGCCTGTGTGCTTTCCCTTTCAGCCAAGCAGAAAGAAGGGCTTGCTATGCTCCAGAAACAACTGGTGGACTTCGCTGCCCTGCCCGACCTGTCGCAGAATGATGTAGTGGTAAGCAATATCCGCCATTACGAGGCTCTGAGCCGTGCACTGGAAGCTATCCACCGTGTACAGGACGGACTGGCTATGCAGCTCTCCGGGGATCTGGTAAGCCAGGATCTTCGTGAATGTCTTTACCACCTAGGAGAAATCGTAGGCGGAACAATTGAGACAGACGAGGTTTTGGGGAATATTTTTAAGCATTTTTGCATCGGGAAATAAGGTAGTATTATAAACCATAAACATCTATCATATTTAATTAGTAAGGCGTTCATTTTGAGCGCCTTTTCTTTTTGCCATCTACCATATAATAATGGTTTCTAATGGTTTTTCATTCATTTTTTGTGTCGATTTTGTACCGCATGGGCTGATTTGGGTATTTTGCGATTTGCAAGGTAGTAGAGAGATTTCAATATGGTACAATATAGTTCAATATGATACAACTATTTGCGTCCATAATTGGAGTAATAAATATAGTGTTTAACATAAAAAATGAATGTAAAATGGCAGCAAGCAAAATTAGAATTAAGAAAATCTGCGAATACTGCGGACAAGAATTTTATGCCTTGAAAACATCTACACGCTTTTGTTCAAAATCATGTAATGATAGGGCGTATAAAATGAGACAGAGAGTCAATACTGTTAAAAAGGCAGAATCAGAAAATCTAACAGTATCTCAAGAACATACCTTTAGTGTAATTAATCAAAAAGAATATCTTTCAATAAAAGAAGTTGGAATACTTCTAGGAATCACATCAAGAGCAGTATATAATTATATTTATAGTGGACAACTGAAGGCAATAAAATTGAGTACAAGACTTACCATTATACATAAGTCTGACATAGACTCAATGATGAGTTCTACCCCTTATGTAAAACGAAATAGAATTTCTCACACTCCTATTACTGATTTTTATACTACCGCTGAAGTTGCAAGTAAATATGGAGTAAACGAATCGTGGATATTTAAAGTAGGGAAAGAACAAAATATACCCAAAGTTTTCAAAAGAGGAAAAACATACTGGAGTGCTAAGCATTTTGATAAATATTTTGCATCTAAAGCACCGGACTCCAACATTACGGAATGGTATTCTGTAGAAGATCTAACGGAAAAGTTTGGCATGACAACAAGTGCTATATACTCTTTTGTTTCCCGATTTGCTATTCCAAAGAAAAAAATCAAACGGCAGGTATTCTATTCAAAAAAGCATGTAGATATTGCCAAAGGTCTAGCTAAGGCTGAACCTGAATATTATACGACAGCCGAAGCTATGGAAAAATACAATCTCACACGTGACCAATTGTATCACTATGTAAAATGGCATCATATCAGTAAAGTGCAGGAGGGAAAATATATCAAGATATCGCGCAAAGAGCTTGATGATCTGCTTGCTCCACCTTCGATTTAATGTTATTTACTGGTTATCCTGTGGTTAACTTTAAAATAACCACACCACCAGAAATACACTTGTTTATTTTGCTATCACTACAATAAGAATTAAACCTGAATATAAATTTTAATACATTATATATTATGAGACAACAAACATGTACTACTGTAACATTAAGACAACGCCCTATAAGAAACGGACGAATCTCTCTTTACTTGGACTACTACCCTGCTGTACGTAATCCTAAAACAATGAAACTGAGCAGACGTGAATATTTAGGATTTTACATTTATGCAACCCCAAAGAATGCAATTGAACTAGATTACAATAATGAAATCCTAGCTAAAGCAGAACTTATCAGATGCCGCCGACAAGAGGCTGTAATCAATGAAGAATTTGGATTTATGGACAGACACAAAATGAGAGCCGATTTTATGGCATATTTTAAAGAAGTATGTCGTAAGAAAGATCATAAATGGCATATCGTTTATCTGCACTTTGAGAAATTTGTCAATGGCAAATGTATGTTTGGAGAAATCACTGTTGACCTATGTAACCGCTTCCGAGACTATCTTCTCCATGCAAGGCAACTAAAGCATACTGATAAAATGGTTTCCCGTAATTCAGCTGCCAGTTATTTCTCATTATTCAGAGGAGTTTTGAAACTTGCGTATAGAGATAAATATTTACGTGAAAATCCCAATGATTTTCTTGAAAAGATAGAAAGTAGGGATATTCATAAAGAGTTTTTAACACAAGATGAATTAAAGACTCTGGCTTCAACTCCATGCGATATACCTGTATTAAGAAATGCATCCCTTTTCTCATGTCTTACCGGATTACGCATCAGTGATATATTGAATCTTAAGTGGGAAAACTTATGCACAGCCCCCGATCTAGGACATTGTATTCGTCTTCGTACGCAAAAGACACAGACAGAAGCCCTACTACCTATCAGTTATGAAGCATACGCACTTTGTGGAGAACCGGGCACAGGTAAAGTGTTCAAAGAACTGCGCCGTTGCATGACTGGATATCCTCTTAAAGCATGGATAAAGAAAGCTGGTATTCAAAAACATATAACATTCCACTGCTTTAGGCACACGTACGCTACACTACAAATCGCAGCCGGTACGGACATCTTCACAGTGTCAAAAATGCTTACTCATAAGAATGTTGCAACAACACAAATCTATGCTGAATTAGTAAGTGAAAAGAAAAGAGAAACTGTCGATAAAATATCACTAAAGTAATATGCAATAAAATTGCATATCTAAAATAAACATGCAATAGTGATCAAAAGTTTTTATATGTATAGCCGTTGGGAAAATCGGAGTTTCCCAACGGCTTTTTCATTTATGTAACAAAACAAAATACAGTTAAAAATGTGAATTTTCTTTGTTCGTTTTTTTATAAGTATGATTGGCGATTTCACGAGGTATGATACTTATATTATATTAAAAACCAGACATTTTGCAATCATTTCCTTTAATTTCTGATACTTCAAAAATATATTTGCATCAAAATCAATAACAAAAAATCACTAATTATGAAAAGATTAAATTTATTCCATTTTGCTGTAATATATGTAACTGCAATATGTTCAATTACCTCAATTCCCAGATATCTGATATTGAAAGGAAACTCTCCACATAGTCTGGATCTTGTATTATACTCACTCTTCACTACCCTACTTTTTATTACAATCATATTTATGATTGAAACAGCTTACTGTAAATATATTGTACCTACAATATGTAATCTTATTGATGTAGTACAAGATCAAAGGAGTAGAAGGGTTACCCAAATAAAGGGAAATACGAAAAGGAATGATAGACTATCGATGAAACTATTTCATAAAACTATTGATGACAATAAAGAAAAGACAGAAAATTCTATATTGTACTCTCATGAAGAAGAAGTAAGATTGGATAGAGAACGTATCAAAAAAGAAAAAGATGATACAATAAAAGAAGTCATGTCTTATTTTGAAGCTACTTTCTTCAAATTACTGACAAGCAATGAAATGAGTGTCATGAAAGAAAATATTATGGCCTTAAACAATAAAACAGAAATAAAGACAGCTGTATCACGTCGTTTGAATGGAGTTACATCAAAAGATCTATACCATTTAGCTAGAAATATCGGAAAGCGGCTAGGATGCTCAAACATGCAAATAGCACATTTCATCAAAAAAAGTTTTCAGCTTATGCTTGAAGATACTGAGATACTGACCATTTCAAGCAAACTCACCTGTAATGAAGGACGGTTTACAATAAAAATTATTCCTATCGGAACACCGCTCGTTGCACAATCTCTTCCCTTTTCAAGGGATTAACAAAGAAAAAACATTACTATCCATTGGTTAACTTATAATCCACCAGTTAACCAATAATACACCATCTTTCTTTGCTGAAAATCAATTAAAAAAGATGAAGATGAAATTAAATTTCGAGGAATTACCTCAAGCCACAGCTTTTCTATTGGAGAAGGTGGAAGAACTGACGATTTCTATTAATGAGATGAAGCAGTTATTAAAGAGACAGACAGCAGCAAAGGAAGAAATGATTGGTATTAACGAGGCTTGTGAGATACTCAGCCTTGCTAAGCCAACGGTTTATGCTCTTGTTCAGGCAAATAAAATTCCCTATTATCAACCTGGGAAAATGCTTAAATTCAAACGTACCGAACTTATGGAGTGGATGGAAAAAAGCAGGAAAAAACCGATTGACAAAGAGAGCCTATACAAAGAGATACAAAAAGGAGTAAAACATAAACCAAAATCAGGATGGGAGGAATTTTAGATATGGGAAAAATTGAAATGACAGATGAATACGTAAGAGTTGGTACCACACTCTATAAAATAGTTTTTCAGCCTCTTATTAATGGTACATTTGCCAAGCGTAGAGTCCCTTGGAGTATGGGGACTTTACGTTATGATCATGGGAAAGACTTCATAGCAAGTGTTCCTAAATACGATGGCTTCTGCACGGTACCAAGTCACGTAGATTATAAGAGGAATATTGGCTCGTTCCTTAATCTGTATGAGCCGATTACCCATACCCCACAAAAAGGGAAGTTCCCACATATACAAGAACTTATTCTTCATATTTTCGGGGAACATTATGAGTTAGGTATGGATTACTTTCAGCTTCTTTATCTCAATCCAGTACAGAAACTACCAATTCTACTTTTGGTTTCTCAAGAAAGAAACACCGGTAAAAGTACCTTTCTGAATTTTCTGAAAGCAATCTTTCAGGATAATGTCACATTTAATACCAACGAAGACTTTCGTAGCCAGTTCAATGCTGATTGGGCCGGCAAATTACTCATTGGGGTTGACGAAGTGTTGCTTAACCGCAGAGAGGATTCTGAACGATTAAAGAATCTAAGTACAGCAAGTGTATACAAGATTGAAGCAAAGGGTAAAGACCGCTGTGAAGTGCAATTTTTTGGTAAATTCATCATGTGTTCCAATAATGAAGATACCCCTGTTCTTATAGAACCGGGAGAAACACGTTATTGGGTGCGAAAAATTAATCCTCTCAAAAATGACGATACGAGTTTTCTTCAAAAACTAATCACGGAAATTCCAGCATTTCTTTACTTTCTTCAACACCGTCAACTTACTACAGACAAAGAAAGTAGAATGTGGTTCAATCCGCAACAGATACATACGCCAGCTCTCGACAGGATTATCAATTGTAGCAGGAATCATACAGAAATAGATCTTGCTGAAATCTGCATAAATATCATGGATACCATGAGCCAGGATAAATTGACTTTCTGTATTAATGACATTCAACAGTTATTAATGCTTAGTAATATCAAGGTTGAAAACTATCAGATTCGAAACATTTTAAAAAGGAACTGGAAACTTACACCAACTGACAATTCTCTTGCTTATTCAACCTTTATAAAAAACTTCCCTCCAGGCCCTCCGTATCGGGAAGAAAAGAAAACTGGCCGCTACTATACCATTACAAAAGAATTTCTTAGAAAATTCCGATGATTTGATGAAATGATGAATATTGTTATTAAACAAAAGGGAATGAATGATTTATAATTCATCAAATTTTCATCATAATTCAGAAAAAAGACTCAATACTTCCTTATTTGAGGAATTGAGTCTTTTTTCTTCCCTATTATTTAAATAAATCCTTAAAATTTTTTCCTACGAACAGGACTTCTTTATTAATCGCATTTTTTAGTATTGCTTTTGTTATATTTTGTGCATCAATTTTAAATTGTTTTATTTCTGTATGATTTTCGTACTCAAATTTCACTTCTTTAATCTTAATATCTCCCCATTCTGTTTTTACATAAGCATCCTCAAAAGGATAAACATAGCCATCATCTTGTTTGGATTTTTTCGGCAACTCATCTTCCAATTTCCGTATATCTACAATAATCTTACCTTCAGAATTCCTAATCTTATCCTCCTTAGTAGTTAAAGGAATATGGGTAGCATTAATCCATTTATCACAAACAGGAAAACTGAGCCAATCTAATCGTTGCTTATATGATTGAATATTTAAATCATATTTTTTAGCCCAATCTTCATCAATAAGAAAAAGTCTATGTCTAACAGAACAGTCAATAGTTAATGTGGTTTCAGCAACAATAGCCTCTCCTTCTTCTGGTTCTCTTAATTCCATTAAATCAATTCCGTAATGCTCACCAAACTTCTTTGCCCCCTCTTGATAACCCTTCTTGGTAACCATAATGCCTTTTACTTCTTCCAAGTCATAAAGGACACCAAAAAAGTCTCTCACTTTACCAATAGATACTGTATGGTTATAATTCTTACATTCTATTGCAATCTTGAATATAGTATTATCATATTGATACTCCCAGTACACATCTATTTGATGCTTCTGGCCTGACTTTCCTATCAATTTCACATTATGCATAACCTCTATATTCTTTACATACAAATTCTTCAAAATCTCATTATAAATCTCTTGAGCAAATTTCTCATATTCAATATTATCATTCATAAAAATCAATTTTAAGATTGTCGATACTTCAAAAGTAAACAATTTATCTTAGTCAAAATCTCCTAGATACATTATTTTCGACTATAATACAGTATAAAATTGAATTATACGCAATAAAATTTCCTTTTACAGCTAATTATTAATTAAAACTCAATTACTTTTTTAGGCAAAAGGATTATATTTGTATAATTGTTAATTAAAGATGAGATATGTCCAACAAAAAAATAAACCGAATCAAGGTGATGCTAGCCGAGAAGGAAAAGACCAATAAATGGCTGGCAGAACAAGTGGGGAAAGATCCTGCTACTATCTCCAAATGGTGTACAAATGCGGCACAACCCAGTTTAGAAATGCTACTTCAAATAGCTAAAGTTCTTAATGTGGAGGTTAAGGATTTGCTAAGAGAGTCTAATGCATAATTTTAGATCAACAAAAACTGATGGGAAATAACATAAATTATGCAGAATGTGTGCATAATTCATGTAGAATTTTGTGTCAATAATTAATTGTTTTATACTTTTTAGTCTTTTGTAATTATGCAGAATTCTGAAACTGAACTAATTATTAACCTAGTTTGGCAATATTTTAATAAAATGAGAGGTACATTTTCAGTAAATGATATGTTTCCTTCTGTAATTTATATATTATATGGTTATCATAAACAATATATGTTTGAGAAAACCATAAGAAATTCTATTCGATTTATAAGTGAAACAGATGAGCTTCTAAACGATTTATATTTGTATGTAGAAAGCATTAATCACCATAATATTGATTTCCAACTACTGGAGTTTTATAACACTATAACTAATATTTCTCATGAAAAGTTTGAAATAGCATATCCTGAGATTCTGTCGTTATTAAATGACCGTATATCCTCCATAGGTGGGAAAGTTAGTGGAGAGTTTTATACTCCAAATGAAATCCTATCTTTAATAGCTTATTTTGTTAATAAAGAGGCATGTAAAACCATATATGATCCTTTTTGTGGTACTGCTTCCATAATAAACCATCTAAGTAAAGACGTATGTTTTGTAGGTCAAGATTTAAATCATTGGTCTACATTATTAGCGCGTGTTGTTTTAGATGCATCAAATACAAATCAATTTACAATTACATGTACAGATTCATTAACAAATTGGAATCATCGACATTTTGATGCAGTCATTGCATGTCCTCCTCTTGGAGTTCGGTTATCAGAAAAACAAATCAGCGACTTATCTCATAATGAATTTAATTATAGGACATTGGAAGATGTGTTATTTATGCGTTCATTTAAAGATAATAATGCCAACTTATTTATTGCATTAGAATCTTTAGGTTTGACTTTTAATTCTGGACATTATAAAAGTTTAAGGAGATTTTTAGTTGAAAATAATTTATTAGATACAATTATTTCATTGCCATCAAATTTGTTATATGGAACCAGTATTTCTCCAATATTAATTATCTGCAAAAGGAACCGTAAGACAAAGGCCCCCATTACGTTTATTCATGCAGAAAATTATTTCTCTGGTGAAAATAGATTTAAGCGCAAATTTGATATGCACCGATTTCTCTCACAATATGAAAGTGAAGAGACATCAGATATAGTCAAAGTAAATATTGAAAACATTTGTAATAATGAATATAATTTAAATCCCAATTTGTATAATGCAGAAATCAAATTAAAAGAGGGGCAAATGGCTATACCCTTGTCAGAATTAATTACACCTGCCGAAATATTTAGAGAGGTAGATCATAAGGAGATAGACTTAGTAACCAGTAGTTTACTTAGCAATGATTTCATTAAAGTACTTACTAACAAAAATAAATCAGCACATGTAGATGATTCTAGACGACATATGCTTCATCGTTGTTACCATTCCACAATCTACGATAATTTGCTATTAGTAACAGATTCATTAATGAGTATTCGCTATGGACTTCGCACTAATGATTCATATTTTAAATGCAGTTCCCCTATTCGAGCATATCGTATTAATACAACATTAATAGAACCAGAATATCTTGTATATAAATTGCTAAACAATTCTGTGCTTAGTAAAGGAGGAATACCTTTAAGTGGATACATGAAGTATTCAATAGTTATTGATAAAGAAAAAAATAAACAGCTAGCTGTCATAGATAAGCTGAAATATGAATACAATGAAAAGATAAAATCCGAACATGAGGCTGATTTACAACGTTTAGGAATAAAGCGCAATATTTCTGATTTAGAGCACATGATAGCCCCTACTCAGTTTAAAATCAATCAGATCGTTTCAAGGCTCGAACGAATAACTCCAGGGGCGGGGAATTATATGACAATGATTAAGTCCTTGAAAGACAATATAAATTATATGTCTCGTATAATCCATTTTTCAAATGTTAGATTAAATTCCGAATCTATTAATCTAAAAGAAGGTAATTTATCGGATTTCATTCAAACTTATTCTGAAGGATGGAAAAATTATGGAGGTAATTATTTTAGATTAGAAGTTGTAGATTCAGAGACAACCATTTTAACCTATTTTGATAGGACTTTACTAACAGTTATGTTGGATGCAATCTTAAGTAATGCAATATATCATGGATTTCATAAACAAAAAAATTACACAGAGGATAACACTGTAGAGATTTCTTTAGCTAAAGTCGAATACAACGATAAATCATACGCTTGTTTAACAATAGCAAATAATGGAGATCCTATGAGTGAAGAATTTACAATAAATGATTACATTTCAAGAGGAAGATTTAGTTCTGAAACCGGCAGGTCTGGTTTAGGAGGTAATCATGTTTATGAAATAGTAAAGGGACACAATGGTTTCCTTTTTTTAGATAGTAACAAACAATGGAACATGATTGTGGAAGTATTACTTCCAATCAATGAACCTTCTGAAAATTTAACAAAATATGAACATGAATGTATATAATATAGTTTGGGCAGATGACCAAATCGATGAATTACTAGATGATGATATGCTATGTGATTTGAAAGATCGTGGTTTCAATATTATAGCTAAAGCTCATAATGGAATTGAATTGGAATCGTCACTTATAAATCTTGACAAGGTTGATGCTGTTATCATTGATGCAAACTTTAATGAGTCAGACAAAAAAATAGAAAGTGAACGAGATACATCCGGATTGGATTATGCCCGTAGTCTATACAAACATAAATGTAATAAGAGCATCCCATTCTTTCTATTTACTGGCCGAAGCGATGAGTTATTGCAGGACATTTATAAGCATAATCCTGAGTTCCTTAAAGATTTTCCACGACATAAAAGGTGGTTTAACAAATCTCTTTCAGATGAATTCGACGACATGTTGAATGAAATTAAAAATGCTGTAGATGAACTTAACTCTACGAACTTCAAAATCAGAAATAAATATAAAGACGAATTAGCAGCAGCTAGTATTATTGATATTGCTTATAATTTTATATTTGAATTTCTTAGACGTGAAGATGATAATACATTATCAGAACTTAAGGAACCTTTTGTTACTGTTAGGCGTATTATAGAGATAATTTTCTCTAATTGCGAAAAATTAAAATTAATACCTCCTATAAGTACCAACACAAATGGAACAGCAGCCTATTTTCTACATTGTAATTATAGTATTAAGCCTTAATTCCGCAACATAATTGATAATTATTTTTATAAGTTCCTGAGCAACATTT
>ERZ773258.269-NODE-269-length-66009-cov-7.697956_pt1 | contig 66009 bp, 83 predicted proteins | sample MGYA00511962_ERZ773258 | MGnify/ENA primary metagenome ERZ773258 (study PRJEB29015, sample SAMEA2737755) | human gut metagenome | biome: human gut; feature: human-associated habitat; material: faeces | place: China | collected 2012 ... | reverse complement strand
ATACGGTGATTACTTTTGGTGAAGGGTTATTAAAAGCAAAATGTATTGAAATCAAAGATGAAGGTATTCGTGTTTTTGAAATGATGTATGATGGGATTTTCTATGAAATCTTAGATCAATTAGGAACAATGCCTTTACCTCCTTATATTAAAGAAAAACTTGAAGATAAAAATAGATATCAGACAGTTTATGCAAAGTATGAAGGTTCCGCAGCTGCACCAACAGACTCACCGCCAGCTCGCTTTTTGATGAGGCAATCATTAAAGAGGCCGGATTGTCCAGCTGTCCTGTAGCCAGCAGATATTCCGCCTCCACCTTCTCTGCGTCAGTCTCTTTTACATGGTCAATCGCCGACTGAAAAGCCAAGCCGAACATGCTGGGATTCTCTGCCGCCAAGCCCGGCTCCAGTACGCTGCCCGTAATCGGAGCCAACCCCTCAATGGGTGAAATCATAGCCACTCTCCCTCTCTCAATCTTACCTGCCGATTTCCAGGCCCTTCGCCACCACACTTTTCAAGGTGTTGAACGCAGTCACATTGGCGGAATATGCCTGTGTGGCCGCCATTGCATCGGTCATCTCCTTCACCATATCGACATTCGGCATCTCCACATACCCGTCCTCATTGGCATCCGGATGCGCGGGGTCATAGACCAGCTTCATCGGGGAGGGATCCTCCACAATCTGCGTAACCCGGACGCCGCCAGCGGGAGAAGCGCCAGTGTTCGGCGCCAGGCCGCCAGCAGCTCTGGCCATGGCCGCCCGGAAGTCGTCTCGTCCAGCCACAGACTGAAACACCACCATTTTCCGGCGGTATGGGCCACCAGCCTCCGTTCTGGTCGTGGTGGAATTCGTCACATTTTCCGCCACCACATCCAGCCGCAGCTGCTGTGCCGTCATTCCGGACGCCACGATGTTCAAAGAACTCAAAAATGCCATATCGCTTCCGCTTCCTTTCCTGCCGCAATCGCTTCCGCGCCAGCTTCACTCAACCCTGAATCGCCGTCCGAAGTGTGGACAGATCACTGTTCATCGCGCTCATCACATACTGGAGCTGGTAGGCGTTACGAATCATCTCCGCACTCTGCTCTGTCACATTGACGCCGTTTTCATCCATACGGGTGGACACCATCTGTTCCACCACCGCAGCGTCTGAACCGTTCAGCACCGCTTCCACCGCGCTTTTCGGCGCAGAGGAATGCCGGGCCTCCTCCAGCCTGGCCTTCAGCGTTTCCTCAAAGGTCACGATCTTCGCCTTGTATCCAGGCGTTTCCGCATTGGCGATGTTGTCCAAAATCGCAGCCTGCTTTGTCCACAAAAACATCATGGACTTCTCCATCATCAGAAAAGAGTTGCTTGACAAAAAATCCATCTGTTCCTCCTGAAACTCGTCTGTTTTCCATTTCTCGCAGACATTCCCTGCATACCGCCCGATCTCCCATGTCTGGAACAAGCCATGACAGTTTTCTCCATGAAACATTATAATCAATGCCGATTTAAAACACAAGAAGAATTTATTACCCAAATTTCCCCTTTATTTGCTCATTTTCTCCAAATTCCTTATCGTAGCACTCCCCCCCCATTTTTGCAGAGCTCCCGATTGATACACAAGCCTTTTTCACATCGGTGCAGCATCGTCTTTTTGGATTTATTTTACTGGCTTCCTTAATAGCAACGCTTATCTTTTTGGAATTTTTGCCGAAAAAATATTATAGAAACTTATTACGATATTATCCGCTTTTAAGTGCGTCTAATCGCTGTTATTTCAATGGTTTTCAGAGCGGTTAGAAGTGGATAAAAGTGTGGAAATGTAGATAACTCATACATTGTTTCTATATTACTTCTATACCTTCATTTCTACATTCAAGTCCAGGCACAAAAATATAGGAATATGAGTGTAGGAATGTCATTTGAGAGGGAATAGTATTTAGTCGGAAAGGAACCGCCCCTGGCTGCGAATAACAGTCAAGGGCGGCTTTGTGTTGTCTTCGGTTAATGATTTGATTGCGGTTTCTTGGATTGCGTAGTCACGGCAAATTGTCGCGGAATCAGCAATACGCCAAGTCTCAGCGGGGTGAGCATATCCGCACAAATGATTACCAAGACTTCCCCTTTCCGACTAAATAGTGTTCCCTCGAAAGGGCGCGTTTGCTGCATCCCCTATTTTATTTTCTCGATTTCCTCCCGGAGCCAGGCGAACTCCCGGCGGGTGTAGACCTTCTCAGTGATGTCGGAAATCTTGTGGCCTACCATATATTTGATGGCATACTCGTCCACCCCATAGCGCTTGGCTATGGTGACAAAGTGAGTACGGCCATCGTGCGGACGGTGATTGGAGTTCAACTTCAGGTCGTCCCGAATACGCTCGAAGGCTTTCTGATACCGGGCGTAGGTCAATTTGATGTTTTTCTTGTTGCGGTTATTGGGATCTGTCCAGTTGAGTAGATAGGGACTTCCAAGGGCCTCCGCTTCCTGATATTTTCGGAGCACCAGGTCTTGGATACGGGAGTGGATCGGGACGACACGGTTTTCTCCGGCATCGGTCTTCATGCCGCCCCGGAAGGTCCAATTCTCCAAGTCAACATCTTTCAGTTCCAGTAAACCAAGCTCCTGAGGGCGCCAACCGGAGTAGCATTGAATGAGCATAATGTCGATGCCCTGCTTGCTGCTGATATTTCCCCAAAGCAAGTCCATCTCTTCGTCGGTGAAGGCAATGTGCTCTTTTTTCACCGACTGGATTTCTTTGACCGTCTCCTCGGTGAGATTGAAGGTACGGGAGTAGTTCCGGTCCACCAGTTCATACTCTAAAGCATAGTCCAGCATCATGTTGAACAGGGATTTGATTTGGTTCTTCATGGTGGCGCTGGGGTGCTGCTCTTTGCCGCGAATGATGGCAACACCTTCCTCCATGCAGCCCTTCACATGCCGGGCCCGAATGTCCATAACCCGCATTTTATAGACTCCCGAACAGTAGGCCCAGGCCGAGGTGACGGACTTAGTGCTCTTCACCGTCTTCTCATATTCCCGCAGCCATTTGTCGTAGAGCTCCTGCATGGTGATGGACGGCTCCAGGTCGTAGGGGTTCTTATTATATTCCACCAGGGCGGCATAGGCATCGTTATAGGTGGCGAAGTAGGACTCCGGTTTTAGGGGTTTGCAGATGGGTTTTCCCTCCGGTGTCTTCCCCACCGTCACCATCGCCCGAAATGGGTTCCTTAAATTACGATTTTTGATCTCGCTGATCTGACCAAAGCCGTTCGGCAACCGCCGGCGCTTGTTGGATTTGCGAGGTCTTTTTTGCTTTTCAGAGGGTTTCAGCGGATAACCGCAATGAGGACAGGCATTTGCCTTATCGCTCACCGGCAGCTCGCACTCTGGGCATTGGGTCAGCATGGTTGGCTCCTTTCCTTTATTCAGAGTTGATTTACCGTTCTTAATCATATATGATAGTGTATGAATTGTCAAGTATATTCCTACACAATATTTTTTAATTTAGATTAGAGGGCGGCCTATGGTGATGCAGGACCAATCCACCTGCCCAAAGTGCGGCGGGGAACTGAAATACTATGACAGCGTGCCAAGGATTGTACGGACGAAGGGGCGGGAGACGACCAGAGTGCCCATGCGTCGGTTTCGGTGCGCCCACTGCGGGGCAGTTCATCGAGAGCTGCCGGAACTCCTGTTCCCCTACAAGCAGTATGAGGCGGAGGTTATCATCGGTGTGCTGGAAGGGTTGATTACCTGTGAAACACTGGGATTTGAGGACTTCCCCTGCGAGATGACTATGCTACGATGGCTTTCGCAGAAAGCACAGCTCCTTTTATGGAGGTATCCATAAGCGAAAGGAGTTTTGTAACCATGAAATTGATACCTGTTGACGCGATACCGAAGGTGAGCGGTTATCACAAGCTGCAAGAGCTGATTGAGGAATTTGTAAACGGTGACGCTAAAATCGTAAAGGTGGATTTTGGTGAGGACGACTACAAATCCCCGACGGTCTGCCGGTCTTGTCTGGCCGCCGCTATCAAGCGGTCAAAGCGTTCGGTCAAGGTATGGAGGCGTGGAAACGAAGTGTTTCTGAGTAAGGATATTTGACCGGGAGAGCCGTGTAACAGCGGCTCTTTTCCTTTTCCACCGAGGCTGTTTTCACAAAAAGCAGTTCCTTACTTAGAATAGCCGTTGAAAGGAGGAAAAAGCCGATGAATGAGCAAGAGTTCCACCCGGGCTCCGTTCCGGTAATCGTGGCGGCCCGCGTCTATGGAAAGGATGCCTCATGGGTCAGAGCCGGCATTATCTCTGGATGGCTCCCGATTGGCAAGGCAACCCGCAACGGCAAATTAGTGACCACTATTGAGGAGATGGATTCGCGGTACGGCCGTATCAACTTTTACATCTCCCCCAAACGGCTCTATGAAGAGACCGGATATTTATGGAAAGGAGAGCGACGGTGATGGGAACAGAGATCCGTCCGGAGCTTTCGGACAAGAACCCCTACTGGATCGGGAAACACCGATACTATGAGCTGAAGCACTTCTGTCTGCAATATCCTATTTGGAAGAAGGCCTATGCCGCCCTGGACAGCCTGAGTAAACGGCCGCAGGATCTGGAAGTCTTTGTGAAAAGCGGACAGCTCACCAGCGACCCTACCGCCCGCTGCGCGGAGTCGCGTCTGTTCTTCGCTGATCGGATGGAGCTGGTAGAACAGGCGGCTATTGATGCAAGCCCCGACCTCTACCCTTATATTTTACGGGCTGTGACCGAGGGACTGTCCTACAATTCGCTGAAGATGCAGTATGATATTCCCTGCTGCCGGGAGGTTTACTATGATTGTTACCGACGGTTCTTCTGGCTGCTCAGCAGAAAGCGAGGATGATATGAGAATTGTGGATGTGGCGGTTCGGCAGTGTTACCGGTTCAACTGCCCGAACTGTGGGAGCAAGCTGGAGGCTGACTGCGACGAGCTGGTAGACATCGGTGGAAAGGTGAGCCGGTTTTTCTGTCCAGTTTGCCGGGAAGAGCGGTACATTCCCTGGAGCGCGCTGAGGAAACGGACGGTGTATGAGGACCGTTCCGCAGATTAAGCACCTTCCTTTATGGAGGTGATAGATGTGAAACCGAAAAGCATCATCAAACTTGTAGGAACCTATGTCATCGTAGGCGCCGCATCCACTGCGGGAGCGGCCCTCTGGACAAAAGTTCTGCAAGGAAAATGCAGCGAGGTCACACAGAGAGTCAAAGCCAAAAAATCAAACAAAGTGATAGACTTTAAGCAAGCAAAGAAGAGATTGAGCCACGGTTAAGGGAGAAGAGCCCCGAACACGGGCTCTTTCTCTTTTGATATTTTCCGCACGCGGGTAACCGGAAACCATGTTAAATTGGTATCTGGAAAAATCCCCGGGTGGAAAATTCCGAAAATCATTTTGGAGGTACGCCCATGGAATTCATAATTGGCATTGTCGTCGGCATTCTTTTAGGCGCCATTCTGTTTCATCGAAGGCCGGTTGGCGACCTTCGGGTAGACCGCTCGGACCCCACTGAAAACCCCAGCCTTTTTCTGGAGCTGGAGCGGGATGTATGGTTTGTTTCCCGAAAAAAGAAAATCACTCTCCGAGTCCGGAACCGAGACTTCCTCCCGCACGAATAGCACGCCCTATTATGGAGCCTACCAATTTTTGAAAGGAGAAAATGAATATGAATGAAATCAAACGGATGTTGAACGAGGAAATCAAGACTCGGATCAACGACCTGTCTGGTATGCCTACCGGCAGTAGTGAGAGAAAGGAGACGGTTGACGAGATTGCCAAATTGTGCGGCTTGGTGAACGGGGATGATAAGCGAGAGCAGCGTATCGACCGGTTTATCAAGTATGCCTTGGAGGCTATCGGGATCGGCCTTCCCCTGATCTGCTACGGACGCTGGTATCGGCAGGGACTGCGGTTCGAGAAGGAAGGGATCATCAGTTCCAAGACATTCGGGAACTTCTTACATTTCATCAAACCGACCAGAAAGTAAGAAGGCTCAGACGGAGAGGGTCGTGAAAAACACGGCCTCTTCGTTTTTCGTCAATTTTGCAGGGTGCTTTATGGAGAGAAAGCAAAGAGCTCTTTCTGACTCTCGACTAAAAACCGGGAATGCTGTATGATAGGATATGGCCATGACCGGATTAGCTGGAGGTAATGAAAGTGCGAAACAAAAAGGGTAAGAAGATTATCAAACCGGCAGGCAGCGAATTGATGGACTACCTGAACCGGGGGTACGCAATCTGCAATAGATGCGGAGCGGTCATGGATCGAAAAGAAGATCCGGAAGGCGGATGTGATATTTACACCTGCCCGTCCTGTGGATGGGAGATTGATGAAATGGACTATGAGTATGAGAGCGGAGACGATATGGAGCTTGCGCTCGATGAAAGAGGTGACGAGTATCTGATTCTCCGGAACGATATGCCGCCCGCCGGTTGCAGAGCCTGCGGAGGCCCGTACCCTTACTGCAAAGCATCGTGCAAGATGTTTGACGACTAAGCATTATCAACGCGGAGGAGGAGTCCCGTAACAGGGGCTCTTCCTTTTTTATTTTTGGAGATATCTATGCGATACCATTATGAAAAGCCGGCGATCTATCTGTCCATGTACGGACAGCGGTATCTCTGCGACCATCCGGTCTACGACAGCTGCACCCTGTTTCTCATGGAGGATAAGGGATTGGCCGTCATTCAGCAGCGGTTTGACCCGGAAACGAAAAGCACCTTTTGGACGGAGGTGGACGTCTGGCTTACCGACGCCTTATATTTACACCCCAAATTTAAGGAATTCTTTGACGAGAGGGCCGGAGCTTGTACGGACGGCCTCTACCCCACGGTAACCATCCGGCAGATTATGTGGGCATTGAAGATGAAACCCATTCCGAAACAGCGGTGGGAGACCGTATTTGACCGGCGGGACATTTGATGCGCCAAACCCGCAGCCCCTATTATGGACACCAATGCCTATTGAAAGGGGTTAAGGAGTATGGACGAAATGAAAATCGAGTCGAAGTTCATAACTGGAATTGTATCGAAGATCGCAAAGAAGGTTGTGCGGGATAAATTGGGCTACAACATTGATATTCAGCTCAATGGTCTGCGCACGACCGTCATTGACGACAAGACGCATGTGCATCTGGATGTGGACCTTGAACTAACCAAAGAGGAACTTAACAAATTGCTGAAAAGCATTGGAGTGTAAGGGATGGAGCCGTTTACAGCGGCTCTTTCTCTTTTTGCGCAGATTTCGCAATTCCTATCATGGAGAGGATGTTAGCTCAGTTGGTAGAGCGCCGCCACACCCGGCGGAGGTCATCGGTTCGAGTCCGATACAGCCCTCTTCACTTTTTGAGCCATGCGACGGCTCTTATATTTTTGAAAGGAGAAAGCCTACATGAAACCCAAATTGCATCAAAAAGCCGGGCGCGCTTTGAGAAAGGCGTCCCCGACCATTCTGACCTGTATCGGAGCCGTCGGCGTGGTGGCCACCGCAGTTCTGGCAGTTAAAGCCACGCCTAAGGCGCTCCGCCTGATTGAGATTGCGGAGGACCACCGGCATGATGACGACCCGAATTGGACATGGTCACCACTGACTAAGGCTGAAATCATCAAAACCACCTGGAAGTGTTATGTGCCGGCGGTAGTGACCGGAGCTGCGACCATCATCTGTATTTTCGGAGCAAATACGCTCAACCGTCGTCAACAGGCATCTCTGGCAAGCGCCTATGCTCTGCTCAACCGCTCCTACAACGATTACAAACGGAAATTGAAGGAGCTGTATGGGAAAGAGGCCCATGATAACATCATGAAGGCCTTGGCGGTTGAGAAAGCAGATAAGGTTGATATTTCAGCATGGAACTTCTGTTCGCTTTCCTCTCTTGAGTTTGAGGGAGCGGAAGAAGAGGAGCGTTTGTTTTACGACCCCTTCTCCAAACGGTATTTCCAGTCCACCATCGGCAGAGTGTTGCAGGCAGAGTATCACCTCAACCGCAATTTCGCCCTGATGGGCGGGTGCATCGGAGTCAACGACTTCTATGAAATGTTAGGACTGGAGCCAGTCAAAGAACTGGACTGCTTTGGCTGGTGGGTCAGCGACGACCTGTATTGGGTGGACTTTAACCATGTCAAAACAGTGGTCGATGACGGACTGAATGGGGAGATTCCCTGCTATATCGTGGAGATGGTCTTTGAACCTACCAATCAACCGCCGGATTAAGCGCAGAAATGGCAGAGCGTATTATGGAAAGGAGGTCACGCTTTATGGACAAAAAGACGGTATTTAAGCTGCTGTCCTTTGCCGGGATGGCCCTGGGATTTGTAGGAACCCTACTGTCCGGATGGGCCGACGACAAGGAGCAGGATGAAATTATCGAGGAAAAAGTCAATGAGGCGCTTGCCGCCCGTGAAGAGAAAGAAGATGAAGAGCCTTAACAGGGGCTCTTCTCTTTCGGAGGCGCCATGGATGAATGAAACAGTTGTGCAAGCTATCCTCGGATATTTGGAGTCCTCGGAGCCACCGGGTATCGATTGGCCCAGGCACTGGTTCGAGGAGGTATGCTTTTCCCGATGGGCTGCGGAGGAATTGGTCAACCTGATTTTGGACCATCCATTGGTCCCGGCGGAGGACATCATTGACGAGTTCGCCATAAAGATGACCGCCTATGCAGCAACTTCGGATGGCAAAGAGGCAGGCCGTATCTTTTCTATTGCGGCCACCTTTGCCTGGGAGTGTTTGGAGAACATCCCGCACTGATATTTTGTGAAAAGGAGAAGACCTATGGATAAACAGACCATTACCAAAGGCGTCAAGGGAATTCAGCGGGCTCTGCGCAGGCACAGCCCGGAGATCCTTACCGGAATTGGAATTGCCGGCATGATTGCCGCCACCATTACTGCGGTTCGGGCAACCCCCAAGGCCCTGCGAATGATTGACGAGAGGGAAATCAAGGACGGAAAACGCCTGAATACCAAGGAGATTGTCCAGACTACCTGGAAGTGCTATGTGCCGGCGGCAGTGACCGGGGCATTATCCGTAGCGTGCCTCATTGGAGCAAGCTCGGTCAACGCCAAACGCAATGCGGCGCTGGCGACCGCCTACACCATCTCGGAGACGGCTCTCAAGGAATATCGGGAGAAGGCGGTAGAGGTCGTCGGGCCTAAGAAGGAGCAGGCCATCCGTGATGCGGTGGCTAAGGAGCAGCTGGTCAAGAATCCGATTGGGAAAAACGAGGTCATTTGCACCGGGAAGGGCGAGGTGCTTTGTTACGACCCGTTGTCCGGCAGATATTTCAAGTCGAGCGCCGACCAGCTCAAAAAGGCGGAAAACAATCTGAACCGGCAGATGCGGGACGAGCTGCACATCACCCTCAATGAGTTCTACTACGAAATCGGCCTCAGCGACATCGATGTGGGCAGCAACCTCGGCTGGGATATTGACAAAGGGTATATCGATTTGGACTTCAGTTCCCAGTTGGACGAGAACGGGACCCCCTGCCTGGTAGTGGGGCACCACAGACCGCCCGTTTATATCTTCTGATGCGCAGAATTTGCAATTCCTGTTGTGGAGAACCAACCCCATGAAAATACTTTTGAAAAGGAGAATTTTGTTATGGAAGACATGACTGCGAGAGTCAACGACATCGAGGAAGTCGAGACCACTACGGAGGTCGAGGAGAGCATGGAGGACTCCAGTTCCGGCGCTCTGGTCGCGGGAATCATCGGAGGGTTCCTCGCTTACGCCATGATTGGCGGAGTGAAGAAACTCTGGGGATTCGCAGCGCCCAAGCTGGCGGAGCGGAGACGGGCCAAGCTCGGCAAGACCGTGGAGGCCGAAATCATCGAGGAGACTCAGACGGAGTCCGAAGAGGATGATTCTGAGAAGTAAACCAAAGGGGTTTGCCAAGGGAGAGTACCTGTAACAAGGTGCTTTCCCTTTTTCGTTTTTACCAAAAGTTTAGGAGGTAACACAATGCCTGAGTATCCCGATAATTCCCACAGTGCCCGTGAGAGCAGCGCCTCTCCTCCGGAGAAAAAGCTGGAAAAGGTGGTCACTGGTGGAGCCAAGACCAGAAAAAAGAGTGAGGTTAAGAAGTTTGCCGAGTTTTTTGTCCCCAAGGACACAGAGAGCGTGAAGAGTTTTATCCTGTCCGATGTGGTCATTCCCGGTATCCGTAACGCCATCGCCGATGTGGTTAGCATTCTCCTGTTCGGGGAATCCGGACGGGTCGGCGGGAGAAAAAGCGGCGGAGGCTCCCGGGTGTCCTATCAGAAGTATTATGATGACCGACGGGACGACCGGAGAGATTACGCACGCCCCAGGACCATCCCCGGCTACGACTATGATGACATCATCTTTGACGAGCGGGGGGACGCAGATCTGGTATTGGACCAGATGGAGTCGGCCATCGCCAACTATGACTTTGTGACAGTGGCGGACCTGTATGACCTGGCCGGCGTTACCTGCCGCAGTTATACAGCCAACAAGTACGGATGGACGGACATCCGCAATGCCAAAGTGGTTCGGGTGCGGGATGGCTACATCTTGCAGCTCCCGAGGGCCATTCAAATCACCTAAGGAGGACGCGCCATGTACGGATATTTTGTCTCGTATGGCTACATGGGCCTCGTGAATGGCGTATGGATGCTCTTTGCCACTGAGGCCGAATATCAGGAGTACATGTCTGAAAACTGAAAAATACCCCCCCTACATTAAATTAAAAGGAGATTTTCAAGTTATGAAAACAAATGAAATCATGAAGTCCGTGAGCGGAACCGTCCATAAGGTCGGGTTCAAGCTCCAGAAGAAGAGTCCGGAAATCCTGGTTGCCGTCGGCATCATCGGTGTGGTGACCAGCGCGGTCATGGCCTGCAAGGCGACCACCAAGGCCGGCAAACTGGTGGAAGAGACCAAGGAAACTCTGGACAACATCCATGAGGCTGAGGAGTCCGGCACTACCAAGGCGGGCGAGACCTATTCCAAGGACGACTGCAAGAAGGACCTGACCATCGCCTATGTGCAGGCCGGTGTGAAGTTTGTCAAGCTGTACGGTCCCTCGGTGGTGCTGGGCGCCATGTCCATCACCAGCATTCTGGCGAGCCACAATATTCTGAAGAAGCGCAATGTCGCCCTGGCTGCGGCTTATGCGGCGGTGGACAAGTCCTTCAAGGATTATCGCGGCCGCGTGCTGGAGCGGTTCGGTGAGCAGGTGGAGAAGGAGCTGCGCTACGGTATCAAGGCCCAGGAGATTGAAAAGACGGTGACGGACGAGAAGGGCAAGGAGAAGACCGTCAAAGAAACCGTCAATGTGGCGGACGGCATCGACCCCAGCAAGTACAGCCCCTATGCGAAGATCTTCGACGAGACTCACCCCGACTGGATCAAGGACGCGGAGCAGAATATGTTCTACCTGAAGGCCCGGCAGAGTCAGGCCAACGATATGCTCAAGGCCCGCGGGCATCTGTTCCTGAATGAAGTCTATGATCTGCTGGGCTTTGAGCGTACCAAGGCCGGCGCCGTTGTGGGCTGGGTATATGACACGGAGCATCCCATCGGGGACAACTTCGTGGACTTCGGCCTCTTTGATATTTACAAGGCAAAGGCCCGCGACTTTGTAAACGGCTACGAGCCCGCCATCATCCTGGACTTCAATGTGGTCGGCGACATTCTCGACTATGTGGCCACCCACCAGTACATCTGAGGACTGAGCCATGCGGAAGATATTTATGGTACTTATGATGGTCGTGGCCGTTGCGACCATGGCCTCGTTCGCTCCGGTGGCTCCGGCAGTGGAACTTACGGAACCTGCTGATATTCCCGCACCGGTTGTGGAAGCGGTTCCTCTGGTAAGCAAGGAAGTGGTCTCGACCCCTCCCCCGGTGGTAGAAACATCGCCGCCGGAGGAGGTTTTTCCTTTGACTCAGGAAGAGATTGAACTCATTGCGCTGGTGACGATGGCGGAGGCCGAGGGAGAGTGTGAGTATGGACAGAGGCTGGTCATCGACACCATTTTGAACCGGGTGGATGATCCGCACTTTCCGGACACTGTCCATGAAGTGGTTTATCAGAAAAATCAATTCAGTTCGATGTGGAACGGACGGGTTGACCGCTGCTATGTTAAAGAGGAGCTTGTGGATCTGGTCAAAGAGGAATTGAGAAATCGAACCAATTATGATGTGGTCTTCTTCCGGACAGAGCGATACAGCGACTATGGCGTGCCTATGTTCCAGGTCGAGCACCATTACTTTTCAAGCTATGATTAAAAGGAGGATGCGTTATGAAGATGTTTCGTCGAGCTCTGCTCTCTTATGTCCTGTCCACGATTTCCGGCCTGTGTCTGGTGAGCGGCATTACGGTGCTCACTTCCGGGAGGTAATCAGGATGGAGAGTATTGCAAATCTGATTTCCATGCTGGACTATGTGGTGGATTCCAAGCGGAAACGCCATATCACCGGCGGCCTGCTGCTGAGTGCGGCGCTCCTGTTTGGGAGCATGGCCATTACCATCATGAGCATTAAGGACGAGGAGGATGACAATGAGTAAAGCAAGTACGATGGCCGGGTTTGTCGCCGGCCTCGTGATTGGCGGCGCTGCGGCCTGGTACTATGCCCGGGAGATGTATAGCCGGATTGCGGAGGAGGAGATCAACTCCGTGAAAGAGGCTTATGCCCGGCAGAAAGAGCAGGCCGAAGAGTGCCCCCGGACCCAGGCAGCCGTGTCCCCGAATAAGCCTGATGAAAAGATGGATATTCGGCAGTATGCCCAGAAGGTCCTCAAAGAAGGCTATACGGACTATTCCCATACCGTGGCTGATAAAAAGCCGGCCAAGCCGACTGGCGCGGAGACCTATGTGATTTCTCCGGACGAGTTTGGAGAAATCGAGGAGTATACCAAGGTTAGCCTGTTCTACTTTGAGGATGGCACGCTGGCGGACGAGTATGGCGAGGTCGTGGACGATGTGGAGGAGATCGTCGGCGACGGCCTGGAGCATTTCGGAGAGTATGAGGAGGATTCCGTGTTCATGCGGAATGACGCCAAACGGTGTGACTATGAGATCCTCAGGGACCTCCGGACTTTCGCTGAGTTCAAGAGAACTCTTCCTCCCGAACATGATAACGAGGAGGCCTAACTTTGACTCCAAACGAGCTAATCGATCGGTATTTCGATTGGATGTATCAGCTCGTGGTCGACGACCGATATTCTAAACAATCCTATCGTAAGCTGTTCTTCAAACTGCACGGTACGGAATTTACATATACGATTCCGATGGACGGCAACCGGGCCGAAGACGGCATCGACCTTAGATATCGGTTCGGCCGCGAGAACCATTACAGCGATTCAATGATCGCGTCCTATCTGGACAATACTCCGTGCAGTATTTTAGAGATGATGATTGCCCTTTCCCTTCGCTGTGAAGAGCATATCATGGACAACCCCGACGCCGGCAACCGAACCGGACAGTGGTTTTGGAACATGCTGGTGAGTCTGGGGCTCGGCTCCATGGATGACACCGAGTTCGACCGGGATTATGTGGATATGGTCCTGAAACGATTCTTGGCGCGTGACTATCAGCGGAATGGAAGGGGCGGTCTTTTCACCGTCTATGATCCCAGACAGGATATGCGATCGATGGAGATTTGGTATCAGTTAAACTGCTACCTCAGAGAAATCATCAGAGAAGGGAGCATCACATGAACACAATCACCCATGATATTTTCGTTCATTTTATTCCGTCCAAGGAATTGACCAATCTGTTCAGGAAGCAGGTCAAGGGCCAGCGAGGGCTGAAGATGCTGACACTGGTGAGCATCGGATGCGTCATCTGGTCTGAGGTCGAGCGTCGGAAACAGGAGGAGCAGATCTATCAGCTCTCTGTTAGAGTAAAGAAATTGGAGCGCGGCGAAGGGGAGTAACAGCCAATGTTAGACTTCTTGGTGATTGCGACGCGCAGCGGCAAGCGTGGTATCATCGAGATCTATCCCAAGTTTATCATCAAGAAAAGCAGCGACCTTATGATAAGAGGTGGCGATTTCTATGCTATATGGGTGGAAGAACGGGGATTATGGTCGACTGATGAACAGGATGCGGTTGATCTAATCGACCGTGAACTGGACCACTACGCGGAAGAAAACCGCCAGCGATTTGACAACAACATTCGTGTCATGCATATGTGGGACGCTGAGACTGGCATGATTGACACTTGGCACAAATATTGCCAGAAACAGATGAAAGACCAGTTCCACATGCTTGACGAGAAACTGATATTTTCCAATATCAAAACCGGGAAAAAAGATTATGCCAGCAAGTCGCTGAACTACCCCCTGGAGGCTGGAAAACTGGACGCCTATGACAAATTGATGGGGACGCTGTATGCTCCGGCCGAGCGGCACAAAATCGAGTGGGCCATCGGCTCGGTAGTATGCGGTGACTCCAAACGGCTCCAAAAATTCCTGGTTCTCTATGGCGCCGCGGGTACGGGAAAATCCACCGTGCTCAACATCATTCAAAAACTTTTTGACGGATATTACTCTGTCTTTGATGCGAAAGCTCTGGGGTCATCCAGTAATGCCTTTGCTCTGGAGGCATTTAAGAGCAATCCTCTGGTGGCGATCCAGCATGATGGAGACCTCTCCCGTATCGAGGATAACACCAGACTCAACAGTCTGGTATCTCATGAGTTGATGACCGTCAACGAAAAGTTCAAATCGACCTATGCCAATCGGTTCAAAGCATTTCTCTTTATGGGCACCAATAAGCCGGTCCGGATTACAGACGCCAAGTCCGGCTTGATTCGACGGTTGATTGATGTCTCCCCCAGCGGAGATAAGCTGGACCCCCAAGAATACAAGACCATCATGAAACAGATTGACTTTGAACTGGGAGCCATTGCTTATCACTGTCAGGAAGTTTATCTGGCAGACCGGGATTTCTACGATGACTATATTCCGGTTGCTATGCTGGGGGCCTCCAACGATTTCTATAACTTTGTGGTGGATTCCTATATGGTGTTCAAACGCGAGGACGGAACATCGCTGAAGGCAGCCTGGGAGATGTATAAAACCTACAATGAAGAGGCAAAGGTCGCCTATCCCCTCAGCCAGAGGGCATTTAAGGAGGAATTGAAAAACTATTTCCGGGAGTACAATGAGCGGTTCTGTTTCGATGATGGGTCCCGTGTCCGGAGCTATTACAGCGGCTTTCGGACGGAGAAATTTGAGGAGCAGATTACGGAGGTAAAACCGGAACCAGAGAAACGCCTGATTCAATTTGATGCCACTGAGTCTATCTTTGACAAGGAGTGCGCGTCCTGTCCTGCTCAATACGCCACCTCGAAAGAAACACCGGCGCAGAAATGGGAAAAAGTACGGCGCACATTGTCTCAGCTGGATACAACTCGGCTCCACTATGTCAAAGTGCCGGAAAACCACATTGTCATCGACTTTGATATTCCAGATGACAAGGGCAATAAATCCTTTGAACGAAATCTGGAAGAGGCAAGCAAGTGGCCTCCGACCTACGCGGAGTTAAGCAAGAGTGGGTGCGGCATCCACCTGCATTATATTTATACGGGCGACCCAACAAGACTCAGCCGGATTTATGATGACCATATTGAGGTAAAGGTCTTCACCGGTAAAAGCTCGTTGCGGCGCAAATTGACGAAGTGCAATAACCTGCCTATCGCTACGATAAGCTCTGGTTTACCGTTGAAAGGAGAAAACAGCGTGGTAAATTCCAAAGTTGTCCAAAGCGAGAAAGGGCTTAGGATACAGATTAAGCGAAATCTCAATAAAGAGATCCATCCGGCTACTAAGCCCAGCATCGACTTCATTTACAAAATCTTGACGGATGCGTATGAGAGCGGTCTGACCTATGATGTGACCGATATGCGTAATGCCGTCCTGGCCTTCGCGGCCAACAGCACCAACCAAGCAGAATACTGCATCAAACTGGTTAACAAGATGCCGTTCAAATCCGCTGACACCGCTGCTGCGGTAAAAAATGATGACGCCAAATTGGTCTTCTATGATGTGGAGGTCTTTCCGAACCTGTTCCTGGTGAACTGGAAAATCGAGGGCAGCACTCAGCCTGTGGTCAGGATGATCAATCCGACTTCTCAGGAAATTGAGGAGCTGATGAAATTCCGTCTGGTCGGTTTCAACTGCCGACGGTATGACAATCACATCCTCTATGCCCGGCTGATGGGGTACACCAATGAGCAGCTCTACAATCTGTCTCAGAAGATCATCGGCAGTGAGAAGAAATCAAAGAGCAACAACTGTTTCTTTGGAGAGGCCTATAATGTCTCCTATACGGATGTATATGACTTCTGCTCCAAAAAGCAGAGTCTGAAGAAATGGGAGATTGAGCTGGGTATCCATCACAAAGAACTCGGCCTTCCGTGGGACCAGCCGGTTCCGGAGAACATGTGGGTCAAGGTTGCAGAATACTGCGACAACGATGTAATTGCCACGGAGGCAGTGTTCAATGCCCGAAAAGCCGACTTTGTAGCCAGAGAAATTCTGGCTGATGTGGCTGGCATGACGGTCAATGACACCACCAACTCTCTGACCGCCAAAATCATCTTCGGTGGAAATAAGCGACCTCAGGATCAGTTCAACTACCGAGATATGGGCGATACTTCTCAAATCTATGACCCTGAGCGGGATCTTCCGTTCACTATGGGGCCGAAGGAATTTGACGAGTTTACTGTCTTCGACAAGAAAAAACGCCCTATCTTTCCCGGCTATAAGTTCGAGAATGGCAAATCTACCTACCGAGGTGAGGAGGTCGGTGAGGGAGGTTACGTCTACGCGGAGCCCGGCATGTATGGAAATATCGCTCTGCTGGATATTGCCTCGATGCATCCGTCCAGTATCATTGCGGAGGAGTTGTTTGGTCCTGAGTATACCAAACGGTTCCAGGAAATCAAGGATGCCCGCGTCGCAATCAAGCATAAGGACTTCGAGAAAGCCCGTAAAATGCTGGGCGGCGCTTTGGCTAAGTATCTGACGGACGAGGATTCGGCAGATGCGCTGGCTCAGGCGCTGAAAATTGCCATCAACTCGGTCTATGGCCTCACTTCGGCCGGATTTGAGAACCCATTCCGCGATAACCGGAACAAAGATAATATCGTCGCCAAACGTGGAGCCCTGTTTATGATCAACCTCAAGCATGAGGTGCAGAAACGGGGCTTTGTTGTTGCCCATATCAAGACGGACTCTATTAAGATTCCGGACGCAACGCCGGAAATCATCCAGTTCGTCATGGATTACGGCAAAATGTATGGCTATATCTTTGAACATGAGGCCACCTATGACCGGATGTGTTTGGTGAACAACGCGGTCTATATCGCCAAGTACAAGGACGGTAAGCACGCCGGTGAATGGACTGCTACTGGAACCCAGTTCCAAATTCCTTATGTCTTCAAGAAATTGTTCTCCAAAGAGGAGATCGTCTTCGAGGATATGTGCGAAACCAAATCGGTCACCGGGGCCTTATATCTGGATATGAATGAGAATCTCCCGGATGTTACTGCTGCGGAAAAAGAGCTTGAAACCCTTTATAAAAAGTGGCCGGATGAAAATGGTCAGTATCCGCTTGACTATGACGAAACAGTGGTGAAACTCAAAGAGGAAGTCTCCAAAGGTCACAACTATGTCTTCGTTGGAAAGGTCGGCCAGTTCTGCCCCATTAAACCCGGATGTGGCGGAGGATTACTGTGCCGGGAGTCTGAGGATAAAAAGACCGGCGAGAAAAAGTATGACGCTGCGACTGGAACCAAGGGATATCGGTGGTTGGAATCCGAGATGGTCAAGGAACTTGGAAAAGAAGACGATATTGACCGGGGGTACTACGATGCGCTGGTTGATGCTGCGGCTACTGATATTTCCGCTTTTGGTGACCTTGAATGGTTTGTGTCCGACGATCCCTATGTTAAGGAAGACGATACGCCGCCTTGGTTTGGCCCAGGTGAACCGCATGGTGATGATGCCACAGCCTTTGATGTGAGGTGACCAGAATGAGCATTGTTCTAATGATATTTGGGGTCAATGTTTTTGCCGCTTTCGTTTTAGGCATTACTGGCCACTCATTTTGGTGTGGGGTCAATGTCGTGCTGGCAGTTTTGATGGCTTTCTTGGCAATGGCCTATGAGGGCCGTTTGATTAACCGGATTCAAAAGCTCGAACGAGAAATTGATGATTTGAAAAGGAGAATGACTTATGGCTCGTAAAAATTTGAATGACCTTTCGATTGAAGGCGCACGCATTATCTTCCGGAACTTTTCCGGACGGGAGAGCCGATATAATCGTGCCGGCGACCGGAACTTCTGCGTATTCATCGACGACCCGGACACCGCACAGAAACTGGCAGATGATGGCTGGAACATCCGTGTTATGGCTCCTCGTGAGGAAGGTGATGAACCTCGCCACTACCTCCAGGTCAGCGTGAAGTTCAATAATTATCCTCCGAAGATTATTCTGGTTACTCGTCGTAGCCAGACTCCGCTGGATGAAGAGTCAGTGGACACGCTGGATTTCGCGGATATTCGTAATGTTGATATGATCATCAGGCCTTACCCCTGGGTCACGCAAGAGGGGACACCGAATGAGAAGCGCGGAGTTAAAGCCTACCTCAAAACGATGTATGTCGTTATCGAGGAAGATGAATTTGCGGAGAAGTATGCCGCAATGGAATATCCGGAAGAGTAAAAAACGACCTTGGGGGCGCTGGTTATGGAGGTGACTGGCGTCCCCATTTCTTTATTTGGAAAGGAGAAACCGATGAAGCCTTTCTGGAAAAAGCCCGGGAAGAAAAAATTGAAAAAGCATTCTGCTCCCGTGCAAAGCAAACAAGCATCATCAACACAAAGGCCTAAACCGGAGCCATGGAAACCGCCTATGTCTGCTCCTCGAAAGGAGCCCATTATTCCCAAAGAGCCAAAGACAGTGCCGCCGACTCGTACTACCAATCCACACCCAAGGGATAGCGAGTTCTATAAAGAGTTTCGTTCTACTTTTCGGCAGCTTATATCGGAGAAATTCCGCCCTTGGGATATTTGGAAGGACTTCGTCATCATGTCGGCCTGTGCCATTTCCAACACAGTAGATAAGAGCCATTATGATGAACGAGAAAAGCGGTATCTCGAACTTATAAACAAATATGAAAAATCGAAGCAACACCTATTTCCAGAACTCTTTGCCGATATGGTAATGGCCTTGGACAGAAATCCAGAGCAAGATTTTCTTGGAGAAATGTTCATGGACCTGCGTCTCGACTACGACGAGTTAAAGCAGGTATTTACGCCATACCCTGTATGTCAACTGATGGCTGAAATAGGAATTGGCGATATTGTTTCTCAAGTCGAAGAGGAAGGATATGTCACTATCTCTGACCCTTGCTGCGGCGCTGGCGCAAATCTAATTGCTGCCATCAATACGGTGCGTCACAAATTAGAGAAAGTTGACTTGAATTATCAGAACCATATACTAATTGTCGGTCAGGACATAGAGGAAGTAGTCGCTTTGATGTGCTATCTCCAGATTTCTATGCTTGGAGTAGCCGGATACATTAAGGTGGGTAATACCCTTACAAATCCAATAAGCTCTGCTGACACTATGGAAAATTATTGGTTCACTCCGATGTATTTTTCTGATGTGTGGCATACCAGAAGAATTATTCACAAGTTTACAGAGCTATTTGAGAAAGGGGAAACTGATGAAAAATAACCATAGTAATAAAGGATAAGTGATGCCTCATGGCTATTCAGCTCTATGACCATCAGCGAAAAGCCTTGGGCAGCATGAAAACAGGCTGTATCCTCTGTGGCGGGGTCGGTTCCGGGAAGTCCAGGACCGGCCTCGCTTATTATTATCTCCAAGAGGGTGGGAACTTGGATACGGACAATTATGTTCCGATGAAAAATCCTCGGGATCTCTACATCATCACCACGGCCCGAAAGCGTGATACCTGTGAATGGCAAGGTGAATTGGCTCCGTTTCTGCTCTCCCCTAATCCGGAAGCAAATTACTACAAAAACAAAGTTGTAATAGACTCCTGGAACAACATCGCTAAGTATAAGGAAGTCACTGGAGCTTTCTTTATCTTTGACGAGCAGCGGGTTGTCGGTTATGGGGCTTGGACAAAGGCGTTCCTTAAAATCGCCAAGGCCAATGACTGGATCTTACTTTCGGCAACTCCCGGAGATACCTGGCAGGATTATATCCCTGTTTTCATTGCCAATGGCTTCTATCGCAATAAGACCGACTTCGTTGACCAGCATATCATCTATGACTGGCGAGCAAAATACCCTAAAATCGACCGCTACCTAAATACCGGTCGACTGATTCGGTTGAGAAATCGCATCTTGGTCAACATGGACTTCAAGCGCCATACAATCTCCCATCACGAAGACATCTATGTCCAGTACGATATTCAAAAGTACAAGCAGGCTACCCGCACCAGATGGGACCCATTCAAGGACGAGCCTATTACAACGGCTGGTGGGTTATGCTATGTTTGGAGAAAAATTGTGAATAGCGATGACTCCAGACAAATCGCACTTTTGGAAATCTTTGAGGACCATCCCAAGATGATTGTCTTCTACAACTTCGACTATGAGCTTGATATTTTGAAAAATCTCTACTACGGCGAAAATGTCGAAGTGGCAGAATGGAACGGCCACAAACACCAGCCAATCCCTACTTGCGAGAGCTGGGTGTATTTAGTCCAGTATAATGCCGGCGCCGAAGGGTGGAACTGCATCAGCACTGATACCATCGTCTTCTACTCCCAGAACTATTCCTATAAAATCATGCAGCAGTCGGCTGGACGGATTGATCGAATGAACACTCCGTTCACCGACTTATATTTTTACCATTTGAAAAGCAGAGCCGGCATTGACCTCGGAATTAGTAAGTCTCTCTCTGAGAAGAAAGACTTCAATGAAGGACGATACGCACATGGCATCGTTTTCAAGAATCAACCCATATCATTTGCAGAACTCCCTTATGTGAAACAAGTGGAGCAGCGGGTTGCTGAGACCGGAGGAGATCCATCTTGGGTCACAAAAATCGTGGACAAAGATGATCCTTACGCAGTGTTCCTGGAGAAAGGTAAGTCAAATAATCCTCGTTATGGAACAATGTATCCAAGCGTTTGCCCCATGTTCCAAGGGTATTGGCTTCTCGGAGGGACTGGAAGTGTCCAATGTTCCAGATGCAAGAACTTGATTCCCGGCATCCAATGGGACTTTGTCTGTAAGGACCATCCAGAAAAATGTATCTATCGGATAGGAGATTCAAACTGATGCAGAAAGCCATTTATAATTCCGAGCCTTGTTGCTCAACTTGTATGAATTTGGGTTGGGCCCCTCCAGAAGCCTGTGTCGAGTGCTTAAAGTTATGCAAAGAAGAAGTGTTCATCTTGAAACTCGGAGTAGGACTTTTTGCTGACAAGGCTATCATTAAAAATCATGATGGGCAGTTAAAAACTGTTCCTATCAGTAGATTAACCTTAATCGAGTAATGAAAAATTGAAAGGAGAAAACCCATGCGTAACAAAATTATCGCTGTCGATTTTGACGGCACTCTGGTAGAAAACAAGTGGCCGGAAATTGGTGCCACCAATACTAAGGTCCTCGATTACTGTAAAGAGGAACAGGCCAAAGGAACCCGCATCATCCTTTGGACCAATCGCGTAGGCGACGCGCTGGATACTGCTGTTAAATGGTGCAAAGAAAATGATCTGCACCTCGACGCAGTTAATGACAACATCCAGGAGTCTATCGATTTCTTTGGATTCAATACCCGTAAAATTTATGCGGATGAATTCATCGATGATCGGGCTCTGAATAAATTTGCTCTTCCCTATTCCGAGGAAACATCTAATACCTGGGCTGAAAAGGAAGTCGACCTTGCCTGTCAGAAAGAGCGGGAGGCCGCTGAGGGTGCGGACGACTGGAAATATGGCGTTGGCTGCTATGAAAGCGCACTTAAGGCTTATCACAGTCTTTGTCAGGATGGTCACAGCGGGTTCAGCATTCAGCTTACAAAAGGCATTCTGAACCGTCTGATTGATGGCAAATGCCTGACGCCCATCGAGGATACCTCTGGTATTTGGTCTGACATAACTGGCGAGTTCGATGACTGGAAAAAGGGGTATCAGCATTATCAGTGCCAGCGTATGTCTTCTTTGTTTAAGGAGATTGCGCCAGATGGATCAGTAACCTATTCCGATACAGAAAGAGTTCAGGCCATTAACATCGACAACCCAGATGTGGCATTCCAGAACGGCTTCGTCACTCGACTGGTGGATAAGATCTTCCCCATCACCATGCCTTATTTTCCGGCCAGCAAGAAGTTCCGAGTATACCGGGAGGAATTTCTGACCGATACCAAGAATGGCGACTATGATACTGTGGCCTTCCTTTACATCATTACCCCGGACGGAAAGAAAATTGAGCTGAACCGGTATTTCAAAGAGGGGTCGGACGGCATGGTCGCTATCGATAAGGCTGAATACGACGAGCGGAAGGCCAGGAGGATTGAGAAAAAATGAAGAATTCTGACACGCTGCTCGTCGGCTTTGACAACAAGCATGGCGATATTGCGGTGTTAATTGTTGGGCGGAAAGAACCCGGTGAGAAGGTTCAAATCATCAACCAATTCCAAGGGAAAGAGGCCGAGGAGCTGTACCGGAAATTGAGTACAAAGGAGAAATAGATATGCCTGGCGGATTAGATTTCAATATCCGATATGAAACCCGGCTCTGTAAGGTGAAGGGCGAGCTTGGGCTTTTTCATTGTTGGGAGCATTGGACCAATGTCGTCGGTGCCAGTGCTCTTCGTGGTGGTCACCCCGGAGGCCAAGTGGGACAGGTTTATGGCATTGTTGAGTTCAAGGATGGTGTTCGGAGGGTTGAGCCGACCAGCGTTCATTTCTGCGACGAGACAAATGTTATTCTCACGAAAATGGAGGAAGAACGCCATGTTGAAAATTGAAAACACCGAAGTCCTGGGCTGGGAACATGCAATTCGTGGTATGCGGAACCCTATGAACTCTTGGGAAAAGAGCGATAGTTGTTGGAGATATTACGCTCCAGATCAAATAGAAGGTCATATTTGTGTTTCTTCATTCGATGACTCCGAATTATGGATTGGCCCGAATGATGCCAAACTCATGATGAACCTTCGCAATGCCGGAACCGACCACCGGAAGTTCATGCGGATGATCACGGTCTATGTGGACCTGACTGCCCCGCTGTACTGGTGGAAGGAATTCAAGACATATCGAGCGGGTCGAAAATTTGGCGATGATGAACCTGATTTGATTTCAGGTGAATATCTTGAATGCGACATCGAAATGAACTCTTGCTCGACGATGCACAAGATCGCGGCGAAGGAGTTCACTCTGGAGGATTTCAGCCATGAACATTTATTCGGACCGGATGACATGCTCAAATGGGACGAACGAAAAGATATTGCTAAAGACAACGCCTTAGCGGCTGTGAATGTGGATGGAAACTGGTGTTACTTTACGCCGCAAGGATATATTAAGATGACTTGCAATATCCTTAATCATTATCGTGAAAAATACCTCGAAACCCAAGACAAAAAATACTGGTGGCAGATGATCCAGCTCCTCCCGAGCTCTTACAACCAGAGACGGACGGTGATGCTCAATTACGAGGTCTTGGCCAACATCTACAAGAGCCGGCGGAACCACAAGCTCGACGAGTGGCATACCTTCTGCGACTGGATTGAGGGTCTGCCGTACAGTGAGCTGATCACAGGTCCCAGCTTGAAAGATACCCCCAAGAGTTTTTCGATAAAAATTCCCAAAGAGAAGGTTGCCCCTGAGGTATTGAATCTGATTGAACGGGTGGAACGAGAAGAGCAGCAACGAGTCAAGTTTAGCAACCATTCTCTTGAACCGCGCTTTGTTATGGAAACGGAGGATGACTGTGATGGAAAACAGTAAATTTATCACTTCTTGGCAGGAAGTTCACACCATCGTGGATGACGCTATGACAAAGGGTAATCGGTCAGTTACCATTTATATTTCACCGGATGGCGGAATGTCCATCGCAGTTTTCCCTTGGCCGGACGAGGAAACGCTTCGGGCGGCTTACGAGCAGGGCAAAATCTCATACAATGACTATCGTACAAAACTCGGCTTATCGCTTGTTCGCGACCAAGGAGGAGGACATTGATGGACTGTAAAAACTGCATCTCGGCTCTGGTTTGTAAAGATGCCCAAGACCCCTCCTATCGGGAAAAGATTCGGGAGGGAGAGATTAGTTGCTGTGACTTTTATCCCAGGCCGGATGACTCACTGAAAAAGGCCATCGCTGCCGTGGCTAAGCTGGACTCCACGTCAGGTGTTCCTCAGAGCGTCTATGTTGCGGAGGAATGCTCCGAGCTTGTCAAGGAATTGATGAAAAAGGAGCGGAGGAAAGGCAACAACTTCGCTATCATTGATGAAGCCTGTGATGTTCTGACCACTGTCTTTATCATGCTGTATCAGTATGGCGTAACCGAGTGGACAATCCAGCAAAACATTCTCGCCAAATGTAAGCGTGCGCTGGAGCGATACGAAAAATTTGGTGAGTTATAAGCCATTTGACACCCTTCGGCCAGGCATGGTATGATGAACTCGGATAAGTCGCATCGACCATGCGCAAAAGGCACAGCTCCTATTATGGAAGGAGGTTGTTAAGCTATGGCTGAACGCAACGAGTCTCACCTTCTGAATGGTGGTGACGATTCCATGGGCATGACAGACAACCAGTACAAGGGTATGCTTCTGGACCAGTTGGAAGACTGGCAGGAGATCCTTGATCTGGCGGTCGAGGCCGGGAACACCGAAATTCAGAAAAAGGTGGAAAAGCAAATTGCGAAAATCAACGAAAAGCTGAAATTCTAAACCTCAACCAAAGGGGAGGGCCTGCGGAAACGCGGGCTCTTCTCTTTTTCTATTTTTAAGGAGGAACGACCATGAGTGCAGAAAAGGTACTTCGCCATAAGGCGATTTGCGACGAGCTGAACAAGCTCTATGAAAAGAAAAATCATGATTACGGCGACAGCTTCCATCAGACCTTTGTGGAAGAGGGGCTGGCTATGACTCGTATCCGGCTGGGAGACAAGTTTTCCCGGTTCAAGACTCTCTCCCGCATCATCTGTACGGGCAGTGACCAGCAGCAGGTTACGGACGAGTCTATTCGGGACACGCTGATGGATCTGGCGAACTATGCCATCATGACCATTTTGGAAATGGATGACGGGGAGGGAGCATCATGTGGAAACGAGAACTCTTGAGAAATAAGCTCTATGCTCTGCTGCTCGTTGGGCTCTCTTTACCCGTTTTGTTCATAGATGGGGATGCGACCGTTCTGGTTATTATGCTGTTCTTCGCTGTCCCCATGTTCTTTGCGAAAACCAACTGGATCATGGGAGGCAGCTATGCAAGTCAAGAAAGCAGGAGGAAAAGTGTACGGCGCCATACTCACCGCTGCGGAGAAAAAGGCGATGGATTTAGAGATCCAGCGGGAACTGGCCGAGTACGACAGAAAACATATTGCAGAAATCGACGCCACCATTCTGTGGGTGCTGCATGAGCAATTTGGGTTCGGGGCTCAGCGGCTCCGAGCCTATTATGATGCCTTTCACGACCGAATCAAGGAGCTTGTCAGCCGGTATGAGATGGAAGACCAGGATGACATTTGGCTCTGCACCCAAATGCTAAAACGGATTGGCGTCGACATCGAGGCGTGGCATAAAGAAAGCGAGGCGAATAATGTTGGCGTCAAATGACCGAAAAAACGCAGAGGGTTACTCGGACCCCACCGCTTATCAAGCATTGAAAAACATCGAGGCTGAAGAGGAGCGATTCCGCAAACTGCTCTATGCCATCTTTGATATTTGCGAGCTGGCAGACTTCGCCATAGAAGGCCGTATTGTTCTGATTGACAAGCGCTCCGGGAAGGTTTGGAGGTGATGACCAATGACTACGGAAGAAGCTCTGGAAGTTATTCAAAAGATCGCGGATGCTTGGGATGCCTTTGCTCAAACGATAATGGACGCAGCACAGGTACTCCAGGATATGTTTCGCAGATTGGGTGAGAGCGATGACATCTATCCCGAACGCAATGGAACACCGCCGAAAAAATACGGGATGTCACTTCATAAGCGTCCGTACAAGACTGTCTCCTACTACCACTACATCCCGGTAACTCCACGAAACCGTCCTTACCAGCGGCGTGCCTATTGACTGAAAACCAGAGATTTTGGCTCAGTTCTCTCTAATCTAAGTTAGAATTTGGGCCAATTTCTCCGCCCACTTTTTCGTTGGAAAGTGGGTCTATGCCCGGTTTTCGTGGCCAGATTTGGAAAATTGGGGCGCCTGGAAAGGCTTGTACGGACGGTTTTGCCCAGAAAAAGTGGGTTTTTGCCCGGTTTTATTTCAAAAGTGGGCAGCCGGAAACCGTTGGGGCGCAAGGCTTTGCGGGTTTTCTGCCCACTTTCCCACTTTTTTCTCTTATTTAATGCGAAGAAAAAACATTAAAATTATATATAACTGGCGAAAAAAAGTGGGTTTTTGGGCAGAGAGTAAAAAACGGCTTAAAAATGACGCTTGTGTAATTCGCACTTCCCTTTCAGGACGGGGTGTGATATACTGGCTATGCTACACAAACAGATATTTGATCATCCTTTAGGGGAACACTGGCAAATAGTGTTTCTCTCTTTACTCGCGCGCCCTATTGGGTGGTCAATGAGTTTGTGTAGCAACAGTGAGGGATACACTTTTGCAAGGGTGCGTCTCTTCATTGGGGCGCACTCTTTTTATATTTTCAGGATGATTGGAGGAAAGCACAGTGGCTGAACGAAAAGTAGGCGGAGGAGATATCGCAGGGATCGTTGCCGCTGTGGCCGGAATTGTCTCTGCCGTTACTCCCATTGTAAACGACGCTATGGAAAAACGGAAAGACAAAGTCAGTGGAAATGAACTGGTCATCATTCCGGCTCTTTATGACAAGAGCTTTCCTCTTAGGATGGAGCAGGCCATGGAACTGTTGAGCAGTTATGGGCTGAAAGCCATGCCAAGTATGCTTACGCTTCGAGAGGCCCGAGCAAAGTATAAGGACTGCTTTGATGGGCAGGTTATCGACTCCAAGCCCAAAAGCAATCAAAAAGTCCGTCCTGGAACGACTGTGCTGATCCGGTGTATTTCTCAAGAGGTCATCGATGAAAGTCAGAGGTTATTTGATGAAGCTGAAAAATTAAAAGTGGCTGTCAAGCAGAAGCGAGCTTCCAAGCGCTCGGAGCAGATGGAGCGTGTCAAAGGTATGGTCACTGATGCCGCTGGTCTGGCAAGGTCTGGCGTCGAAAAAATTGTTCACCGCAAAAATGAAAAGAAGAAAAATGGAAAGGAGCCATCACATGAGTAAAGGTAGTGGGAAGAAGCGCAGCACTGCTGGTTTAATTTTGGATGTAATCCTGACCCTTTGTACCGGTGGACTGTGGCTTATTTGGATACTGATTCGGTACTTGAGGAATAACAGCTGATGATTTACAACTCGATATTTTTGGATTAGCCGAGATGCTTACGGGTGTCTCGGCTTTTTTCATGCTCTTTTGTCTTCCGCCAAAAAAACAGACTCTTTTATGGAGAGGAGAGAGATGTGTCAGTTAAAAACACCACTACCCGTGGCTGAAACTGAAATTGTGTCGCAACAATTTTACACATCCCCCACCTCTTCCTTTATTTTTTGCAGAAAGGAGGCCTGTTTCATGCCAAGAAGTTCCAAGTTAGAGAGTGGTTTTCAGGATCGACTCATTGAGACCTTGAAAACGCTATTCCCTGGATGCATGGTTTTCAAAATGGACCAGATACAGGGACTCCCCGACCTACTCATTCTTTACGGAAAGAGATGGGCCTCATTGGAATGTAAGCGAAGTGCGAAAGCCAAGAGACGGCCAAACCAGGAATACTATGTCGGAAAGATGAACGAGATGTCGTTTTCTCGGTTTATCTCTCCGGAGAACAAGGAGGAGGTTTTGGATGAACTTCAACAAGCATTCAAACCTTGAAGGTCAACACGCCTTTCTTGGCGCAAGCAAGTATCACTGGATCAATTACAGCGAAGAGAAGATTGCCGATGCCTATGCCAATTATATGGCGACGCAGAAGGGCACGCTTCTTCACGCCTTTGCTGCCCAGTGTATTCTTTTGGGGCAAAGGCTTCCCAAATCCCAAAAGACTTTGAACATGTATGTGAATGACGCCATCGGTTTTAAGATGGTTCCTGAGCAGATTCTCTACTATTCTCCGAATTGTTTTGGGACGGCGGATGCCATTTGCTTTCGGAAAAATGTTCTTCGCATTCATGACCTAAAAACGGGAGAAGTTCCGGCTCACATGGAACAACTTATGGTCTATGCTGCGTTGTTCTGCTTGGAATATCGTTATAAGCCAAGCGAGATTGAGATGGAACTTCGCATCTACCAGCACGACCAAGTTCTTTATCACAACCCGACCGTGGCCGACATTCTTCCTATTATGGATAAGATTGTGACCGCTGATAAGATCATTGAAAAAATGAGAGAAGAGGAGGAGTAACCATGAACCCCATTCAGGAAGACATCCTGATGCACTATGGTGTGAAGCGACGCTCAGGGCGTTATCCGTGGGGTTCCGGTGAGAATCCCTATCAACATGGCGGAGATTTTCTCAGTCGAGTAGAGGAACTTCAGCGGCTTGGAAAAAGCGAAAAAGAAATTGCAGAGGAGATTGGTCTTTCTACTACCGATCTCCGTATGCAGATTCGTGTGGCCAAGCATGAGCGGCGTGCTCTTCAGGCCGATCGCGCTAAGTCCTTGCGTGAAGATGGCAAAACTCTGGACGAGATAGCCGAAATCATGGGGTTTAAGAATGACTCTTCTGTTCGGGCTCTCCTGAATGAGAACACTGCTCAAAACAAGAACAAGGCACAAGAAACGGCCGAAATTCTGAAAAAAGAACTCGATGCAAAAGGTGCTTTGGATGTGGGTGCCGGCGTTGAGTATCAGCTTGGTGTTTCTTCTGGAGTGCTGCAAGAGGCGTTGTTCATTTTGGAGACTGAGGGTTACAATCGTTATGGTGTCGGCGTTCCACAGGTCAACGACCCTAAAAAACGCACTATTACTCCGGTTATCTCAAAACCCGATATCGACCAGAAAGATGTTTACCAGAACTTAGACCTTGTTAAGTCTGTTGGGGAATACCACTCCACTGACGGGGGGACATCCTGGGATAAACGGGAGTATCCGGCCAGCATTGATTCAAGTCGAGTGAAGATTCGTTATGGTGATGAAGGTGGTACTGCTAAAGATGGCGTCATTGAGATTCGCCGTGGTGTAGCCGACCTGGACCTGGGAAATTCCCATTATGCTCAGGTTAGAATTCTGGTGGATGGAACACATTACCTGAAGGGTATGGCCATGTATTCAGATGATATGCCTGACGGCTCCGACATTGTCTTTAATACGAATAAGCATTCTGGCACTCCGAAAATGGATGTTATGAAGAAGATTAACTCTGACCCAGATAATCCCTTCGGCGCATTCATCAAAGCAGATGGCCAGAGCTATTATCCTGACCCGAATGGCAAATACACAGATCCCGTCACAGGAGAAAAGAAATCGCTGTCTGCTATCAACAAGCTGAAGGAAGAGGGCGATTGGGACAAAATGAGCAAAAACTTGTCGTCCCAATTCCTATCCAAGCAACCTCGCCAGCTTATCAAGAAGCAGCTGGACTTGACCTATGCTGATGCGGAAGACGAGTTCTCTGAGATCTCCAAGCTGACCAACCCAACCGTAAAGCGTAAGCTGCTATTGGATTTTGCCGACGAATGCGATTCAGCGGCGGTTCATATGAAAGCGGCAGCGCTTCCCAGGCAGAGCACCCAGGTCATACTTCCCTTGACTAAAATGAAGGAGACTGAGATCTACGCTCCCAATTATCGGGATGGCGAGCAGGTTGCTTTGGTCCGCTACCCTCATGGTGGAACTTTTGAGACCCCGGTCCTGACCGTCAACAATAAGAACAAATCTGCTATCTCGATTTTAGGCAAGAATATTCAAGATGCAGTGGGTATCAATCCCAAAGTAGCTGAGCGGTTATCTGGAGCCGACTTCGATGGTGACCAGGTTGTGGTCATTCCCACCGGGGGGAGGGTAAAAATTCAATCCACCCCCAGGCTTAAAGACCTGGAAGGGTTCGACCCAAAAACCGAATACTCCACTGAGGGTAAAACAGGCGTTCGTCTTCTGTCTAAAGGCGCCGCAACACAGCGTCAGATGGGGGAAATTTCAAACCTCATTACAGACATGACTCTAAAAGGCGCCCCTGAGGGGGAGATTGCACGGGCCGTTAAGCACAGCATGGTGGTCATCGATGCCGCCAAGCATAAATTGGATTATCGGCAGTCGGAGAAAGACAACGGTATCGCTGAGTTGAAGAAGAGCTACCAGGGGTATACCGATGAAGAGGGGCGGGAGCGTGGAGGCGCTTCCACTTTGCTTTCCAGGCGAAAACAAACAGTTGATGTGCCTGAGCGAAAAGGCTCCCCTCGCATCGATAAAGAGACAGGTCAGTTGATTTATAAAGAGTCTGGGCGAACCTATGTTGACCCTAAAACCGGGAAAACTGTTCGGGCCACCACTAAGGTCAGCCGTATAGAGGCCGTGGATGATGTCCATAAGCTATCCTCTGGTACTATCCCTGAGGAGCTGTATGCAGACCATGCCAATAGGATGAAGGCCCTGGCTAATCGGGCAAGAAAAGAGTATGTTTCGACACCTACTTTGAAGCGCTCTGCCAGTGCGGCCAAAGCATATCAGCCTGAAGTGGACCGACTTATGTCAGCTCTTCGAGTGGCCCAGAAGAATGCTCCTCTGGAGAGAGAGGCTCAGCGTATTGCCAACGCCAGGGTCAAAGCCAAGGTTGAGGAAAACAACATCACTGACAAAGACGAAATCTCTAAGATTCGTCGTGCTGCTATCAATGATGCTCGTATCCAAACCGGAGCAAGCGGTAAGCAGACGCGCATTACCATTACAGATGGAGAATGGAATGCCATTCAAGCTGGTGCAATCTCCGACACAACTTTGACAGAGATTCTTCGCTACTCTGATCCAAAGACTGTCCGTGAACGCGCTACCCCAAGAGCAACGACTCAGTTGTCGCAAGCACGCATCAATCGTATCAAGGCAATGGCGAACTCTGGTAACACGAATGCCGAGATTGCTGAAGCTTTGGGAATTTCGACTTCTGCGGTTTCAAAGTATTTGAATAGTTGAAAGGAAGTGAGCTAAGATGTCGCAATGTGCGTTGACCACTGTCGATAATCCATATGACCCCTTCACCGAATATGAGGCGTGGTATCGATTCGACGAAGACATGGGCTACCACTCCTGCTCTTATCTGGCTCGTATAGCCCGCCCTTCCGATCAGCTTTCTGATGCTGAGAATGAGCAGGAATTGGAACGAGCCATCGACGACATCATTAAGTACGACCCCCTCGGTATCTATAAAAAGGTCAAAAGTTCATCGGACTCAGACCTTGGGGAGACCGCTTAGCGATGAAGCATTGCTTTCCATTTAGGATCGCGTGTTTCATCGCTATTTTTTGTTTATGCGAATTAAGTGCCTTAACATTGTTTGGTATGAGTTTTCATGTAAGGCGCTGTGCTGCACAAAAGAAGGTATAGGGGGGGTCGCCAAAACTACACCCCCTCCTGTATCGCGGCGGTCCTCGGAAATTCCCCGGCGGATATTTTTGAAAAAACAGTTTGGGTCTGGGCAGCGTTTGAACGAGCTCGCAAGGTTGATATTTGGCCATAGGTGCTTTTCATTACCTCCAAAACTTCCGATGGTTTTCTCCTTTCAGCCTTTTCGGCGATATCAGCTTATGTGAGCTCCTTCAAACGCTGCCCAAACTCTATCTATCCCAAGCAAAACTTCACGGCATGTATCATCAAACCCGGCAAGAGGAGGTGGCAAGGATGAAGAAGGCCGTGCAATCTTCTGGCCCTTCCCGGAAGACCCGGGCGGCGCTGACGCCGGAGGCCAGAGAAAATCAGCTGATCGCCCGAGCCATCGACCTTGCGGAGAAACAGCTGATGGAAGGCACCGCCTCCTCCCAGGTCATCACTCATTTTCTGAAGTTGGGGTCCACCAAAGCCCAAATCGAGAAACGGCTGTTGGAAAAGCAGTGTGACCTCGCCGCGGCCAAGGCGGATTCCCTGAAATCTCAAGAGCATATCGAAGAACTCTATCAGAAGGCGGTCAGCGCCATGAAGAGTTACAGCGGTCAGGAGGAGGAAGAACCGAATGGAGAGTATTAGGCGCTATTCAGAGCTGGTTCTGCTCCCGACCTTCATTGAGCGATATCGGTATCTCCGTCTTGGAGGGGGCGTCGGTCAGGAGACCTTTGGGTTTGACCGGTATCTCAACCAGGTGTTTTACCGTTCTCCGGAGTGGAGGCATATACGGGACATTGTGATTGCCAGAGACATGGGATGCGACCTGGGCATTGAGGGCCATGAGATTTTTGGCAGGGCGCTGATTCATCATATGAACCCTGTGCGGCCGGAGGATATTCGCAGACGCGCCGATTGGATTTTGGACCCAGAGTATCTGATTACCACGATCCATGAAACCCATCAGGCGATCCACTATGGGGATGAAAACCTGTTGATGACTACTCCAACTGTGAGAGCCCCCAATGACACCTGTCCCTGGAAACACAATTAAAGGAGGAATTTGCCATGGAAGCAAAACCGGCTACCGGCGTGGTAGTAAATTGTCTTTCGCTGAAGGTGCTGGAAGCTCCTGTACCCGATGCAGACGCCCTGGCAGTCCTCTCCGCTTTGGATGAAGTAGCCGTTGATTTGGCACAGTCCAATGATACCTTTTATAAGGTGCGCACTCCGGATGGCATCGATGGCTTTTGCATAAGAAAGTTCATCGTTTTGCGATAGCAGGAGGTGCCTATGGAGATGACTGACAGCATCCTGACCTCAATCAAGAAATTGCTGGGCATCGACGAGAACTATAAGCACTTTGACCCGGATCTTGTCATGCACATCAATTCCGTGCTCTCAATCCTGATGCAGATTGGGGTCGGGCCGGCCGAAGGTTTTTCTATTTCCGGAGATAAAGAAACCTGGGCCGATTTCATCAAAGATGACTCAAAGAAATTTTCACTGGTAAAATCCTATGTCCACTTAAAAGTAAAACTGCTGTTCGACCCGCCGCTCAGCTCCGCTGCCATTGACTCTATCAACCGGCAGATCAGTGAGTTTGAGTGGCGACTTTTCGTTGCAGCAGATCCGATGGACACAAGCGGAGAGGAGGAAGTTCAAAATGGAGAATAATGAACTCCGACATTATGGCATCAAAGGTATGAAGTGGGGAGTTCGTCGGTTCCAGAATGAGGACGGCTCCTACACCGCGGCCGGGAAACGCCGGGCAAAGCAGCAGAAGGCCGAGTCCATGAGCGACGAGGAGCTCGCCGCCCGGGTAAAGCGGCTCAACATGGAGAAGACTTACAAAAAGCTGTCCAAGGAGTCGGAGCCAAAGTCCACCCTGGAGAAATCCAAAGAGGTGGTGGATTCGGCGTCTTCCCTGGCTAACAGGCTGAAGGAGGCAGACCGGAAGGCCGCCTCTTCCAAGCCCAAGCCTCGGATGGACCTGAGCAATATGAGCGACAAGGAGATGCGGGACCGTATCAACCGGGAACTGCTGGAACGGCAGTATAACGATTTGTTCGCTCAACCTGACTCCGTGTCTAAGGGGCGGCAGTATGTCTCTCAGATTATCGATTCAGTGGGGACAAGCCTTGCAATCGGCGGCTCTGCTCTGAGCATCGCGCTTGCAATCCAGAAACTGAAAAAGGGGTGAGCTGATGGCCCTGTCAAACACCGCGGTTCCCCGCTATTACGGTAAATTCCGGGATGCGGTGATACGGGGAGAGATTCCGGTCTGCAAAGAAGTCTCCATGGAGATGAACCGGATCGACGACCTGATTGCCAACCCCGGCATCTACTATGATGACAAGGCGGTGGAGGGCTGGATTAAATACTGTGAGGCAGAGATGACCTTGACAGACGGTTCCGACCTTCACCTTTTGGACAGCTTTAAGCTGTGGGGCGAGCAGGTGTTTGGCTGGTATTACTTTGTGGAGCGGACGGTATATGAACCGAATGCGGATGGGCATGGCGGCCACTATGTCAAGAAGATGATCAAGAAACGGCTAATCAACAAGCAGTATCTGATTGTCGGAAGAGGTGCTGCCAAATCAGTGTACGACTCCTGCATTCAATCTTTCTTTGAGAATGTGGATACTACAACCACCCATCAAATCACTACCGCCCCAACCATGAAGCTGGCCGAGGAGGTCATGTCCCCTATCCGCACCGCAATTACCCGGGCGAGAGGGCCTCTGTTCCAGTTCCTGACGGAAGGCTCTCTCCAGAACACCACTGGTTCCAGAGCCAACCGGGTAAAGCTGGCTTCCACCAAGAAAGGCATTGAAAATTTTCTGACCGGTTCTCTCATTGAGATCCGGCCCATGTCCATCAACAAGCTCCAGGGTCTGCGCTGTAAGATTGCCACGGTAGACGAGTGGCTTTCCGGCGACATCCGGGAGGATGTGATTGGCGCAATCGAGCAGGGAGCTTCCAAGGTGGACGACTACCTTATTATAGCCACCAGTTCAGAGGGCACGGTCCGAAACGGAGCCGGCGATACTATCAAAATGGAGTTGATGAACATTCTCAAAGGGGATTACTTCAATCCCCATGTCTCCATCTGGTGGTATAAGCTGGATTCTGTGGATGAAGTGGCCTATCCGGAGATGTGGCTGAAGGCCAACCCCAACATCGGGAAGACTGTCAGCTATGAGACCTATCAGCTGGATGTGGAGCGCGCTGAGAAGGCGCCGGCCGCCAGAAACGATATTTTGGCAAAACGGTTTGGGCTCCCCATGGAGGGTTATACCTACTACTTCACCTATGAAGAGACTCTCCCCCACCGGCGGCAGGACTTCTGGCAGATGCCCTGCGCTCTTGGCGGAGACCTTTCTCAAGGCGACGACTTCTGTTCCTTCGTATTTCTCTTTCCCCTCCGCAATGGAAACTTCGGCGTAAAGACCCGGAATTATATTTCTTCCCGAACTCTGAACAAGCTCCCCGCCGCAATGCGGGCAAAGTACGAGCAGTTCATGCAGGAAGGAAGCCTTGTCATCCTGGAGGGGACAGTGCTGGACATGATGCAGGTTTATGACGATTTGGATGACCACATCGTCCATTGCGGCTATGATGTCCGGTGTTTCGGTTATGACCCGTATAACGCCAAGGAGTTTGTGGAGCGGTGGGCCGCCGAGAATGGCCCGTTTGGTATCGAAAAAGTGATACAGGGCGCCAAGACAGAGTCGGTTCCTCTGGGCGAGCTGAAAAAGCTGGCCGAGGATCGGATGCTGCTTTTCGACGAGGAGCTGATGACCTACGCCATGGGGAACTGTATCACCATGGAGGATACCAACGGAAACCGGAAATTGCTGAAAAAGCGATATGAACAGAAAATCGACGCTGTGGCGGCTATGATGGACGCCTATATCGCCTACAAGCACAATCCGGAGGCATTTGAATAAGTAAACCCATTCCAACCGCCGGCCGTTTCGGGTCTGCGGATTTTTTATGCTCAATGAGGGAGGTGATGGGCTCGGAATGGAAGTGACATTTGGTTCCCGGCTGATGCACGCCTGGAATGCGTTTCTCAACCGCGACCCCATGATTTACCGCCAATATGTAGGTCCGGGCTACTCCTACCGCCCGGATCGAATCATCTTCAGCCGGGGAAATGAGCGGTCAATCATCTCGTCCATCTATAACCGTATCGCTTTGGATGCGTCCTCAATCAAGATTCAGCATGTTCGTCTGGATGAAGAGGGCCGGTTTGAGAAAGTGATTGACTCCGGGCTGAACAACTGCCTGACCATGGAGGCCAACATTGATCAGACTGGCCGGGCCTTTATCCAGGATGTGGTCATGTCTATGCTGGACGAGGGCTGCGTGGCCATCGTGCCGGTGGACACCAGCTTCAATCCCAATGAAACGGGGTCCTTCGACATTGATACCATGCGGACCGGAAAAATTCTGGACTGGTATCCCAAGCATGTGAAGGTGCGGGTCTACAACGACCGACGGGGAGAAAAGGAGGATCTTCTGCTCCCCAAAGAGATGGTCGCTATTGTGGAAAACCCCTTCTATGCGGTCATGAATGAGCCCAACTCTACGATGCAGAGGTTGATCCGGAAGCTCAATCTTCTGGATGCCATTGACGAGCAGAGCGGCTCAGGCAAACTCAACCTGATTATCCAGCTGCCCTATGTCATTAAGACAGAAGCAAGGCGCCAACAGGCGGAAAAACGCCGAAAAGATATTGAGGATCAACTGTCCGGTTCCAAGTACGGTGTGGCGTACACCGATGGAACAGAGCGGGTAGTCCAGCTGAACCGGCCCATCGACAACAATCTGATGACCCAGATCGAGTACCTGACGAGTATGCTTTTCAGCCAGTTAGGTCTGACCCAGGCGATTCTGGATGGTTCTGCCGATGACAAGACGATGCTGAACTATTACAGCCGGATGATTGAGCCCATTCTTGCCGCTATTGTTGACGCGATCAAGCGGACCTTTCTTACCAAAACGGCTCGGTCACAAAAGCAGTCCATCATGTTCTTCCGTGACCCGTTCACCCTGGTTCCGGTCAATGACATCGCCGAGATTGCCGACAAGTTCACCCGCAATGAGATCATGACCTCGAACGAGATCCGGCAGAAGATTGGCATGATGCCGTCCAAGGACCCGAAGGCGGACGAACTCCGGAACAGCAATCTGAGCGCGCCGTCCGAAGAAACAGCACCAACACCGAAGGAGGAAAAAGTTCAAAATGAAGCTGAGGTATGACTTTAGTGGCTGGGCTACCCGAAACGACCTTGTATGCGCAGATGGGCGGACCATCCGCCAGGACGCCTTCAAGGATTGTGACGGGAAAATGGTTCCTCTTGTATGGAACCACCAGCACAACAACCCTACCGATATTTTGGGACACGCTCTGCTGGAGAACCGGCAGGACGGCGTCTATGCCTACTGCACCTTTAATGAGTCGGAAGCCGGAAGAGCCGGCAAGCTTTTGGTGCAGCATGGCGATGTGGAGGCCCTCTCCATTTACGCCAATCAGCTCAAGCAGCAGAACCGTGATGTGGTTCATGGTGTAATCCGTGAAGTCAGCCTCGTGGTGGCAGGAGCTAACCCCGGGGCTCGTATTGACTTTGTGGACATGGCCCACGGCGAAGGCGGAGAGCAGGAGGTCATCATCAAGACCGGCGAGAGCATCAGTCTTTATCACGCCGACGACGGTGATGACGATGGCGACGACGGCTCCAAGTCCAAGGAAAATCCCAAGGATGACGGCGAGGGCGGCGACACCCTGGAGGCCGTGGTCGACAGCATGAGCGAGGAGCAGAAGAAGGTTGTGTACGGCCTTCTCGGCGCTGCTCTGGCGAGCGAGCCCCCCAAGGGCGATTCCGGCTCTGACGATAAGGGTCAGAAAAAGGAGGAGCCCGACGATAAAACTGTGAAACATTCCGAAGGAGGAGATAGTACCATGAAGCGCAATGTTTTCGACAAGACTGACGACACTCAGGATACTGTCCTGAGCCATTCCATTCAGGAGGCCATTCTGGCCGACGCCAAGAAGAAGCAGTACGGCACTTTCCAGACCGCCCTCAAGTCTTATGTCGAGCAGAACAGTGAGACACTGAAGCACGGCATCGACGATATCGAGTCTCTGTTCCCCGAGTATAAGGACCTGCGTCCGGGCGCTCCCGAGCTGGTCACCCGAGACCAGGGCTGGGTCACCACGGTCATGAACAAGGTTCACAAGAGCCCCATCAGCCGTATCCGCACCCGCCAGATGGACGCCCGCAACGACGAGATTCGGGCCCATGGTTACCAGAAGGGAAAGCGCAAGGTCCCCTCCGGCAACATGAAGCTGATCAAGCGCACCACCGACCCCCAGACCATCTACATCACGGATGCCATGAACCGGGATGACATCATCGACATCACCGATTTCGATGTGGTCGAGTACCAGTACGGCGTGATGCGCCAGGCGCTCTATGAGGAGGTCGCCACCGCCATCATGATCGGCGACGGCCGTGAAGAGGGCGACGAGCACAAGATCTACGAGGAGCATATCCGTCCCATCTGGAAGGATGACGACCTCTACACCATCCACTACGATGTGGACATCGAGGCTGCCCGCGCCGAGATCCAGGGCACCCGCACCGACATGAACTTCGGCGAGAACTATATCTACGCCGAGGCCATCATCACTGCCGCCCTGTATGCCCGCGAGAAGTACAAGGGGACCGGCACTCCCGACTTCTTCTGCACGCCGCACCTGGTCAATGTGATGCTGCTGGCTCGTGATATGAACGGCCGCCGTATCTACAACACCAAGGCGGATCTGGTTGCCGCTCTGAACATCGGTGAACTTCACACCGCTGAGCAGTTCGAGGGTCTGGAGCGCACCGACTCCGAGAACAAGAAGCATAAGCTGCTGGGTCTCTTTGTCAACCTGGCTGACTACACCGTGGGTTCCACCAAGGGTGGCGAGATTACCCGGTTCAACCAGTTTGACATCGATTTCAACCAGGAGAAGTACCTGATTGAGACCCGTCTGTCTGGTGCTCTGACTCGTCTGTGGTCTGCCATCGCTCTGGAGGAGCCTGTGGGCGCGACTACCGGCGGCGGTTCCGGCACTGGCGGCGGCCAGGGTGCTGGGGCCTGAGGAGAAATTTCAAAATGGCAAAATTTTATGGACCGGTAGGCTATGCAGTCAAAGAGGAGACGGCGCCTGGAGTGTGGGAAGACAAGATCGTCGAGTATCACTACTACGGCGATTTGGTTCGGAACACCCGTCGGCTCCAGACCTCTGAGAGCCTCAATGATGACATCAATGTGGCCAATGAGATCAGCATAGTCGCCGATCCATTTGCCATGCAGAACTTCCACAAGATGCGGTATGTGGTGTTTATGGGCGAAAAGTGGAAGGTCAGCAGCGTTGAGGTACAGTATCCCCGGCTTATCCTAACGATTGGAGGCATCTACAATGGGAAGTAGACTTCAGCTCCACACCATTCTCTGCGGGGTTTTGGGTTGCCCGGAGCGGGGGGAGGAATGCCGGGTCTACTTCCAGCCTCCCTCTAATACGGAGATGGTCTATGACTGTATCCGGTATGAGCGGGACCGCATAGAGCCCAACTTTGCTGACAACCGCCCCTATGCACTGCATAACCGCTACCAGGTCACTGTGATCTATCGAAATCCTGACAGTGACTTGCCCCAAAAGATTGCCCTGCTCCCCCGGTGTTCCCATGACCGGCACTATGTAGCGGACAATCTTCATCATGATGTATTCAATCTTTATTTCTGAAGGAGGAAACAGCAATGAGTAAACTGAAGTGGGACCAGATCGGCGAGCGCATTTATGAGACTGGTCTGGATCATGGCGTTCTGTATCCTGTCACCAAGTCCGGCACCTATGATAAGGGTGTGGCGTGGAACGGTCTGAGCGCTGTCAACGAGAGCCCCTCCGGTGCGGAGGCCAACCCTGTCTGGGCGGACAACATCAAGTATCTGAACCTGATCTCCGCCGAGGACTTCGGCGCCACGGTGGAGGCCTACACCTATCCTCCCGAGTTTGAGGAGTGCGACGGCTCCGCCGAAATCGCCCCCGGCGTGACCATCGGCCAGCAGTCCCGTAAGATGTTCGGTATGTCCTATCGCACTCTGATTGGCAATGATGTGGATGGTCAGGACCACGGCTATAAGCTGCACCTGATTTACGGCGCCCAGGCTTCTCCCTCTGAGAAGAACCGCGCCACCATCAACGACAGCCCCGAGGCAGTGTCCTTCAGCTGGGAGCTGTCCACCACCCCTGTTGACGTTCCCGGCTACAAGCCTACCGCCCATCTGGCCATTGATTCCACAAGAACCGACGCCGCCAAGATGAAGGCCCTGGAGGACATCCTGTACGGTTCCGAGACCGCAGAACCCCGCCTGCCCATGCCCGAGGAAATCATGGAGCTGTTCAAGGACGCGGTCACGGTTGTCACCGCTGCTGAGAGCGCTGACGCCACCCTGCTCGGCAAGAAGGTTTCTGACCTTCAGAGCAACATTGTGGTGGGCGAGAACGCCATCACCGGCAGCCTGAAGCATGTGACCGGCTATACCGGGTTCAGCAGCAAGACCTCTGAGCAGGAAGGTCATTACCTGGCTCTGAAGTTTGATGTGACCCCGGCTGACGCTGTTACCACCGTGGAGCTGGTGGGCGGCACCAAGGGCCCTGTGACGCTGGACGCCGACCAGAACATCGTTCTGCTGGTTAAGAGCAACACCCAGAGCGTCAAGGTGATCTCCACCAAGGGCGGATTCTCTGTTACCAAGGTCTATGACCTGACCGGCCTGACTCTGGAGGCCTAAGCGACAACCTGCAAAGCGGGGCTCTCTTCACCGAGGGCTCCGCTTTCCTTAATTTTTGAAAGGAGAACATCATCATGCTTAAGAAGACGATTCAATTCCAGGATTTCAATGGGACCTCCCGCACGGAGGACTTTTATTTCAATCTGACCCAGGCTGAGGTGACGGAACTGGAGCTGTCGGTGGACGGCGGCCTGGTGGAGATGATTCACCGCATCACCGCTGCCCAGGATGGCCGGCAGATCATCGAGACCTTTAAGAAAATCATCCGCAAGGCCTATGGCGTGAAGTCCCCTGATGGCCGCCGGTTCATTAAGAACCAGGAGGTTTGGGACGAGTTTGCCCAGACCGAGGCATACAGCAAGCTGTTCATGGAACTGGCCACCGACGCCAAGGCGGCGAGCGCCTTTGTCAACGGCATTGTGCCGGCTGGGTCTGACGCTGCGGCTCCGGCTGTTGCACCTGCCGCCGCGCCCGCGCTCCAGGGCTGATGCCCGGAGGAGTCGGGAGATGCTGAAAATTGTGGTTCCGGCGTCCGAACAGTTTGACAATGCCACCCAGACTTTCATCAACACGAAAGAGCAGACGCTCCAGCTGGAGCATTCTCTGGTCTCTCTTTCAAAATGGGAATCCAAGTGGCACAAGCCGTTCCTTTCGCCAAAGCCGAAGACGGTGGCGGAGTCGGTGGATTATGTTCGGTGCATGACTCTGACCCAGAATGTGAACCCCAATGTTTACACGGCGATCACTCCCGAACTGCTCCACCAAGTTTATGAGTATATCGACGCCCCCATGACTGCCACGACCTTTTCCAATCTTGGCAGGAAGAAGGGCAGTCGTGAAATTGTGACGGCCGAAATCATCTACTACTGGATGATTTTACACAACATCCCCTTTGAGTGTCAAAAGTGGCATTTGAACCGGTTGCTCACGCTGATCCATGTGTGTGACATCAAGGGTTCCAAGCCACAGAAGATGCCCAAAGGGGAGATGATTGCTCAACGCCGTGCGCTGAACGCTGCGCGGAGGAAGAAATGGAACACGAGAGGGTGAGAGACGTGTCTGAAGCAAGAATCTGGAGTTTTCTGAAAGGAAAAGGGCTCTCCGATTTTGGGGCCGCTGGTCTGATGGGGAACCTCTATGCCGAAAGCGGCCTGAAGCCGACCAATCTCCAGAACACCTATGAGAAGAAGCTGGGATTGTCTGATGCGGACTATACTGCTCAGGTGGATTCCGGCGCCTACTCCAATTTTGTCCACGACAGCGCCGGATACGGCCTTGCCCAGTGGACCTTTTGGAGCAGAAAGCAAAATCTGCTCAACTTTGCCCGGCAGTGCGGAAAGAGTATCGGCGATTTGGATATGCAGCTGGACTTTCTGTGGAAGGAGCTGACCGAGGGGTATGCATCCCTGATCGGTACCTTACAGTCCGCCGCAACCATTCGGATTGCCTCTGACGCCGTCCTGGTGCAGTTTGAACGACCCGCCGACCAGAGCGAAACAGCCAAGGCAAGGCGGGCTTCCTATGGGCAGAAGTATTTCGACCAGTACGCAGGAAAGGGTGAAACCATGCCTTCTACCAATGCTATGTCGGCAGTGGAGAGACTGCTGGCGACTGCCAGGGCTGAGATTGGTTACATCGAGAAGGAAACCAATGCACAGCTCGACGATAAGACGGCGAATGCCGGCGACAACAACTGGAACAAGTATGCCAGAGATCTGGACGCCCTCGGCATCGTCTATAACTTCAACAAGAATGGCTATGCCTGGTGCGATATCTTTACAGATTGGTGCTTTATCCACACCTTTGGCCTGGAAATGGGCATGAAGCTGCTCTGTCAGGCGGAGAAAGGGTTGGGCGCTGGATGCACCTATTCCGCCAATTACTACAAGCAGAAGGGACAGTTCCACACCAGTAACCCCCAGTCGGGAGACCAGATTTTCTTTACCAATGACGGCGGCAAGACCATGTATCACACCGGCATCGTGGAGAAGGTCTCTGACGGGCGTGTCTATACCATCGAGGGAAACACCAGTTCCCTGCCCGGTGTGGTGCCAAACGGAGGCTGCGTCAGGGATAAGAACTATCCGCTGAACGCCAGTTACATCGGCGGCTATGGCCGTCCGGACTTTTCTATCGTACAGGAGGACGACGATATGATGACGCAGGAACAGTTCAACACAATGTTCAACACTGCCATGACGCAGTATCGCAAGGGCTTGCAGGACAATGACTGCGGCGAGTGGAGCAAGGCGGCCCGGGAGTGGGCAGTCAGCGTCGGTCTGTTTGCCGGAAATGGGACTACCATCGACGGTCAGCCGAACATGATGTGGCCTGATTTCCTGACCAGAGAGCAGGCAGCTATGCTGTTCTATCGCTTTGCACAGGAGAGAGGGCTGGCGTGATGAAAAACGGACGGCATCTGGCCCGAGGACGAGCCAGACAGGCACGAGAACACTCCAAGCAGCTGACCAATGATATTAGGGCTCTGCTTTGGGTGGTTACAGTGGGAGGCCTATTGCTGGCATTTTATTGTGTCCGCCTTGGTTATACCGGAGCTTTGCCCTGGGTTGGTGCCATGGTCGGCCTTCCCTGGACCGCGCATGGTGTGGTGTGCAGCTTCTATCTGAACCTGTGCAAGTCTGACCACAGCACGGGCGGTATCACCTTTGAGGCGGCAAAGGCCGCTAATTTCAATGTTTCACAGACGCCGGTAGGCTCCGTGGAGAGTCCGGCGATTTAAGGAGGGCGCATCAATGAATGCGGAAATCATTTCAACGCTGCTGATGATTGTCGGTGGGGTCACCATCCTGACGAACATCATTGTCCAGGTGGTCAAAAGCATCACCTGGGACAAGATCCCCACCAATCTGGTGGCTCTGTTTGTGGCCGAGGCATTGACGCTGGCCGCAGGAGGAGCCTACGCCTCAATCAATGGCTTGGCTGTTACCTGGTACATGGTGGCGGCTGCCATTGTGGTCGGGCTCATGTCTGCCTATGCTGCGATGTTTGGATTTGACAAGTTTAAGGAAGTCATCCAGGAGTGGCAGAAAAAATCTGAATGATAGGAGGAGCCGGCAGTGATTCGCTTCAGACAAAAGGGTGACTTCTCAAAGCTGACCCGATTTCTGGAAAAGGCAAAAGAGGTTGTCCATCTCGGTGACTTGGACCAGTTTGGCCGGGCTGGAGTGGCCGCCCTGGCGTCTGCAACGCCTGTCGACTCCGGAGAAACCGCGCGCTCGTGGTACTACGAGATTTCCAATAAAAAAGGTTCGGTCACCATCTCATTTCATAACTCCAACATTCAAAATGGAGTTCCCATTGCAATTATCCTCCAGTATGGACATGGTACTGGAACCGGAGGCTGGGTAGAAGGGCGAGATTACATCAACCCCGCTATCCAGCCTATTTTTGACCAAATCGCCGCCGAGGCATGGAAGGAGGTTACACGGCTATGAGCAAGACCATCGACGAGAGAATCGTCGAAATGCGGTTTGACAACAAGCAGTTTGAAGAAGGCGTTCAGACCAGTTTGTCAACGCTGGATAAACTCAAGAAGGGGCTGGATCTGGACGGCGCGGCTAAGGGCCTGGAAGGCCTGAACGACGCCGCCAAAAAGTGTGACTTGTCCACCCTTAGCCGTTCCGTCGAGACCGTCCGGGCCAAATTTTCCGCCCTTGAGGTCATGGCCATAACCGCCCTTTCCAACATCACAAATTCTGCGGTCAATGCCGGAAAGCGGCTGCTCTCTTCCCTCACCATTGAGCCCATTACAACGGGTTTTAATGAGTACGAGCTGAAGATGGGCTCTATTCAGACCATTATGGCCAGTACCGGTGAAAGTCTGGATGTGGTCAATCAGAAATTGGACGAGCTGAATACATATTCAGACCGGACAATCTACTCCTTTGCCGATATGACCGAGAACATCGGTAAGTTTACCAATGCCGGCGTCAATCTGGACGATGCTGTGGCGGCAATCCAGGGTGTGGCCAATGTGGCGGCTGTATCTGGTGCAAACGCGGCTGAGGCATCTCACGCTATGTATAACTTTGGTCAGGCGCTGTCTTCCGGCAGCGTCAGACTGGAGGATTGGAAGTCTATCGAGCTTGCCAATATGGCAACGGTAGAGTTCAAAGAACAGCTGATTGAGACGGCGCTGGAGCTGGGCACGCTGGTCAAGGTGGGCGACCAGTATCAGTCTACGACCACGGACCTGAATGGTCATGTGTCGGAGCTGTTCACAACCACCACCATGTTCAACAACTCGCTCAGCAGTCAGTGGATGACCACCGAGGTCCTGACCCAGACGCTGGGAAGATATGCTGACGAGACCACCGATATTGGTAAGAAGGCATTTGCGGCGGCCCAGGATGTCAAGACATTCTCCCAGCTGCTGGATACACTGAAGGAGAGCGCACAGTCTGGCTGGGCGGAGACCTGGCAGTTGTTTGTTGGTGACTTTGAGGAAGCAAAGGCCACTCTCACGGACTTCAACAACTTCTTCAGTGAAATCATCGGCGCATCTGCTGATGCAAGAAACGCTCTGCTGGGCGGGGCGCTGATGTCCAGCTGGGGACAGCTGAAAAACCAGATTGCAGATGCCGGGCTTGCGGTAGATGACTTCACGGCGGCTCTTCAGGAGACTGCCTCTGAGACAGTCGACGGCTTTGACAAGATGGTGGAAGAGGCCGGGTCCTTTGATGCCACCCTGTCCAAAGGCTGGCTGACCACTGATATTTTGGCGAAAACTCTGGATAAGATGGCAAATGAGGCCACCGGGACCACCGAGGGGATTGCCGCGCTGTCTGACGAGCAGCTGAAGAACATTGGCTACACGGAGGAACAGATCGAGGCGCTGAGAAATCTGAGCAGCGAGGCCAGTACCTCCACAGGCGCCGTCGCGGAGCTGGTCAATAACATGACCCGCAAGAGCGGCAGAGAACTTTTATTTGACGCTATCCTGAATAGCTGCAAAGCCGTTCAGAAGGTCTTCGAGACTCTGAAGGGCGCCTTTGATGATATTTTTCCACCCCTTACCTCGGAGCGGCTTTACGGTATCATCGAGGCGCTGCACGGCTTTTCTGAGCGGCTTATCATTTCAGATGAAACGGCAGACAAGCTGGGGCGAACCTTTAAGGGCCTGTTTGCCATTCTCGATCTAATCAAGCAGGGGTTCTCTGCGGTATTCAATGTGATCAGCCCGTTGCTCGGCGGTCTTGGGACCCTGGGTGACGGGATTCTTTCTGTCACGGCGACCATCGGCGACTGGCTGGTTGGTGTGGACGAGGCGGCAAAGAAGGGTGATGTGTTCAACAGGGTTTGTCAGACCATCGCCGGTATCATCGGGACAGTCGTATCAAAGATCCGGGATTTCATCAATATCCTGAAAGATACCTTTGCCGTGCCAGGTCTGGAAGTATTCCAGGCTCTCCTGGAGCGCATTCAGGCCCGTATCGGCCAAGTGATTGATGCGGCCGGAAACATGGGCGCCGGCGTCAGCGCTGCGGCGGATGCCATGGGTTCCGCTTTGGCGGACAATAAATTCCTGCAACTTCTTCAGGCGTTGTTCAATGGGGTCAAGACCATTGCCGGTGGAATCATGAGCGTGCTTGGGAATCTTGCAGGCTCTATGGTCGAGGCTATCAGCGATGCGGATTTCAGCGGATTGATTGATTTGTTGAACGGAGCATCGCTTGGCGCGATTGCTGTCGGCATTACAAAATTCCTGAAAAATTTGACCTCGGCTTTCGACGATGTGGGGAGCCTGCTGGACAATGTCAAGGGGATCCTGGATGGCGTCCGCGGGTGCTTTGAGGCTTATCAGACGCAGTTGAAGGCCGGAACCCTTCTAAAGATTGCCAGTGCCATTGCTATTCTGGCGGCATCCATCGTGGCGATTTCTCTGATCGACAGCGATAAGTTGACCGCCTCTCTTGGTGCTATCACGGTACTGTTCGCAGAGCTTATGGCCTCCATGGCGATTTTCAGCCGGATCAGCGGAGAGGTAACGGGTGTGCTGAAGAGCACCACAGCTATGCTCGCGATTTCTTCTTCCGTGTTGATTCTGGCATCTGCATTGAAGAAGATTTCTGACCTGGATGCCGGACAGCTTACGGTTGGTCTTGTGGGCGTCGCCGGGTTGATGACGGCTATGGTGGCTGCCTCCAAAGTGATGGGAAGCGGCTCCAGCACGATTATCAAAGGCTCGGCTCAGATGCTGATATTTGCCGGAGCTATTAAAGTTCTCGCTGGTGTCTGTACTGATTTGGCTCAGTTGGACCTGGCAGGGCTGACAAAGGGCCTGGTGGGTGTCGGCGTTTTGCTGGCGGAAGTATCCCTCTTCATGAATACAGCGCAGTTCAGCGGGAAGTCATTGACGACGGCCGCCGGTATTTTGGTTCTGGCCAGTGCGATGAAGGTATTTGCCTCAGCCTGCAAAGACTTCGGGCAGATGAACATAGGCGAGCTGGTCAAAGGGCTCAGCTCCGTTGGGGCTCTGCTCCTGGAGATCACCGCTTTTACAAAGCTGACGGGGAGTGCCAAGGGGCTCATGTCCACCGGCCTTGCCATGATTGAAATTGGCGCGGCTATGAAGATATTTGCCTCTGCAATGGCGAACTTCGGAAGCATGTCTCTGGCGGAAATCGGAAAAGGCCTTCTGGCGATGGGCGGGGCGCTTGCAGAGGTTGCTCTCGCCACAAAGCTGATGCCCAAAAACATGGTGACTCTTGGGACAGGCTTGATTGCGGTTGGGGCAGCGCTGGAACTCGTCGCTGATTCTCTGAATAAGATGGGCGGCATGAGCTGGGAGAGCGTGGCCAAGGGCCTTGTGACCTTGGGCGTGTCTCTGCTGGAACTGGCAGCTGGCTTGAAGCTGATGAATGGCTCTCTGGCTGGTTCTGCCGCTGTTCTGGTGGCGGCCGGCGCTCTGGCTGTGCTGACCCCGGTGCTTTTCACCCTGGGCTCTATGAGCTGGGAGTCTATTGTCAAGGGACTGGTAGCGGTCGCTGGTGCCTTTGGCGTCATTGGTGCGGCTGGTGCAATTCTCACGCCATTAGTGCCTACTATTCTCGGCCTGGCCGGGGCGTTTGCGCTGATTGGCGTGGGCGCTGTCGGCATTGGAGCTGGTCTGCTTGCTATCGGAGCGGGGCTTTCGGCTATCGCCATCGGTGTCACGGCTTTGGCGACTTCCCTGGGCGCAGGCGTGACCGTCATTGTGGCCGGACTCACCTCTATCATTACGGGTATCGCGGCGCTGATTCCGGCGATTGCTGAGAAATTCGGCGAGGCTATTGTGGCGTTCTGTCAGGTCATCACCGATGGCGCTCCCGCCATTGGCGAGGCGGTAAAGGCTTTAGTGCTGACATTAGTGGATGTTCTTGTGGAGTGTGTGCCCGCCATTGCCAACGGTGCGCTGGAACTGATTGCCGGCGTGTTGGACGCTTTGGTGACCTACACACCGCAAATCGTGGACTCCATTGTGCAGTTCTTAGTCGAGGTACTGAATGGCATTGCCCGCAATCTGCCGGATCTGATTCAGGCGGCGGTCAATGTGCTGATGTCCTTCTTCTCCGGTGTGGTCCAGGTCCTTTCCAGCATCGACGTATCTACTTTGGTGCAGGGAATCGCCGGGATCGGCCTCTTGTCTGCCATCATGGTGGCTTTGGGCGCGGTAGCCGGTTTGATTCCCGGAGCCATGGTGGGCGTACTGGGTATGGGCGCCGTGATTGCGGAGCTGGCTTTGGTGTTGGCGGCCGTAGGCGCGCTTGCTCAAATCCCAGGTCTGTCCTGGCTGATCAGCGAGGGCGGAAAGCTGCTGGAGAGCGTGGGCGTCGCAATCGGTTCCTTCGTGGGCGGCATTGTCGGCGGTTTTATGAGCGGAATTTCCGGGCAGTTCCCCCAGATTGGGGCAGACCTGTCCTCGTTCATGGCCAATGTGCAGCCCTTTATCGACGGGGCCAGCAGTATCAGTCCCGATATGCTCTCCGGTGTCAAGGCGCTTACCGAAGTGATTTTGCTCCTGACTGCTGCTGATATTTTGGAAGGGTTGACCTCCTGGCTGACCGGCGGGTCTTCCCTTTCTGACTTTGCTGAACAGCTGGTTCCCTTTGGAGAGGCCATGCGGGATTTCTCCAATTCCATCGCCGGAATGGATGCAGACCTTGTGTCCAATGCGGCTACCGCCGGCAAGACCCTGGCCGAAATGGCCGCGACCCTTCCTAACAGCGGAGGTGTCCTTGGATTCTTTGCCGGAGAGAACGATATGGAAACCTTTGGCAACCAGCTGGGCGGGTTTGGCACCGCAATGGTAAACTTCGCAAACACCATCAAGGGTATGGACTCCGACGCTGTGGTTAATGCGGCCACCGCCGGCAAGGCCATGGCGGAGATGGCGGCTACTCTTCCCAACAGCGGCGGTGTAGTAGGCTTCTTTGCCGGAGAGAACGACATGGACACCTTTGCCGAACAGCTGGTGCCCTTTGGCAAGGCCATCAAGGACTATTCCTTGGCGGTCAAGGGGCTGGATGTGGACGCGGTGACCAATTCCGCTGCGGCGGGAAGGGTCATGGTGGAGCTGGCCAGTACGCTGCCTAACAGCGGCGGTGTGGTCGGATTCTTCACCGGAGAAAATGACCTGTCCACTTTCGGAACCCAGCTGCTGAGCTTTGGCCTGTCTATCAAAGCATATTCCCTGGCGGTCAAGGGCCTGGACACCAATGCCGTGGAGAACTCCGCCGTTGCGGGTCAGGCGCTGGTGGAACTGGCGAACACCCTGCCCAACTGCGGCGGGCTGGTATCGTTCTTCACCGGAGACAATACTATCTCTGCTTTCGGGGATGATATCGTGGCGTTCGGCGAGGACTTGGCCGCTTACGCGGAGGCTGTTTCCGCGGTAAAGCCGGATGCGGTGACCGCGTCGGCCAATGCAGCGCAGGCGCTTTCCAATCTGGCGGCGGGGCTGCCGGACAGCAGCTTGTTCGACCAGTGGTTTGGTGGCGACCAGACGCTGGAGTCCTTTGGCGAGGATATTGCCGCGTTCGGAGAGGATATGGGGTATTACTACTCTCAAATCTCCAACGCCGATCCCAACAAACTTTCCGGAGTCATTACTCAGGTATGGGCTCTGGTGGACCTGGCGAAAGGCGTACAGGATTTGGACAAGAACGCCTTTGCCAATTTCAGCAGTTCTCTGACGACCTTGGCCAATACCGGTATTTCTGGCTTTACCGACGCCTTCGACAACTGTGCGGAGACCGTGCGGAACTCGGTGGTAGGAATGCTGAATGTGGTCAGCGATACCATTTCCGCAAACCAGAACATCGCAAACCCGGAGATGGAGATGCTGGTCATTTCCATGGCCGGTGTGCTGACGGAAAAGACTACCATTATGGACACCGCTGTGGTGACGATGATGGTCGGTTTTGCCGCCGCGGTCAAAGAGAACGGAGATACCGTCGTGGTCGCCATGGGCGTGGTGCTTACAGAGACCATTAGCGCCATCAATGACACCAAATCCGAGTTTACGACAGCGGGTCAGAATGTAGGCCAGGGCTTTGTCAACGGCATTCGCTCGAAAATGAGCAGCGCCAGTTCGGCGGGCCGCAGCCTTGGTCTGGCTGCGCTGAACGCCGCGAAGAAGGCCCTGGACAGCCATTCTCCTTCCCGGGAGTTTATCTATTTGGGCGAGAATATTGGCGAGGGTCTGGCTATCGGCGTCAACAACAGTATTGTCCCGGCCGCCCAGGCAACCTCGGACATGATCGGCGAGGTCATCGATGTCAGCAACAAGGGCATCGACGCCTGGAAGGACTGGGTAGACGAGAAAACCTATTACGACGAGCTGAGTCTAAAAGACGAGCTGGCCGGGTGGGAAAATCTTCAGAAGAAGTATGTCGCTGGTTCTGAGGAGCGCAAGGAGATCGACCGGGAGGTCTATCGCCTTCAAAATGAGCTGGTGGCATCCACTTATCAGGCCTCCATCGATTGGATCGAGGAGGAGAAATACTACAACCGCCTCAGCACCGAGGAGGAGCTGGCCGCCTACGAGCGGATGCAGTCCCGGTACATTGAGGGCAGTGAGGAACGCAAGAAAATTGACCGGGAGGTTTACTCCCTGCGCAATCAGCTGATGGAGGAGTCCTACCAGGCCTCTATGGACTGGATCGAGGAGGAACAGTATTACGGCCGAATGAGCCTTGCCGACGAGCTTGCGGCTTATAAGCGTGTCCAGAGCCGGTATGCGGTGGGCACCGAAGAGCGTAAGAAGATGGACCGGGAGGTCTATCGGGTCGAACAGGAGATTTATGAGGCCCAAATGCAGTATCAGGAGGATGTGCAGCGGGTCCAGGAGGAGGCAAACCAGAAACGCCTCGACTTGGAGCAGGAGTATGCCGACAAGGTCACGGAAATCAATGACCGGCTGGCGCAGGACATCAAGAACCTGAATGACGAGTATGAGCGTGAACTGGAGTCCCGCACCAACAGCCTGTACCAGTCTTACGGCCTCTTTGACGAGGTCAAGGAACGGGAAGAGGTTAGCGGCGAGACCCTGATGCAGAACCTGGAGGGCCAGGTCAAGGAGTTCGGCGAGTGGCAGGATATTCTGGACCAGCTCTCCGCCCGCGGTCTGGACTCTGCGCTCATTGAAGAACTTCAGGAGATGGGACCCGACGCCATTGCGGAAATCAAGGCGCTCAACTCCATGAGTGATGAAGAGCTGGAGAAGTATGCCTCTCTGTGGTCCATCAAGCACGCCCAGGCCCGGGAACAGGCCGTCAGCGAGCTGGAGGGCCTTCGCATTGAGACCCAGAACAACATCGCGCAGCTGCGTGAGGACGCGGATCGCGAACTGGACGAGTATCGGGCGGTCTGGCAGGAACAGATGGAGCAGGTTACCATTGACACTAATGCGGAACTGGACCAGCTCCGGCAGGACTTCGGCGAAAAGGTAGGTCTGATCAAGAAGGACACCGAGGCCGAAATGAAGGAAATGTCCGAGGTTGCTCAGAAGATTCTTCGTGAGGCAGGCTGGGACGAAACCGGACAGCAGATCGTCACTGGGTTGACCGAAGGTGTGGAAACTCAAAAACCCACCTTTATCACCGCCTTGACTGCTATGGCAACGGCTGGCGTGGCCGCAGTAAAGAGTGTCCTCCAAATCAATTCTCCCTCCCGGGTTACCCGGAAGTTGGGCGAATACACGGGGCTCGGCTTTGTGGATGGCCTTCACAACTATGTGGATAAGTCCTACAAGGCCGGTTCGGAGATGGCGGAGTCGGCCCGGTTTGGCCTCTCCAACATTATTCAAACCATCGCGGATATTGTCAACAGCGATATAGACATGGCGCCCACTATCCGTCCAGTGCTGGATCTCTCCAACATCACAAATGGCGCTGGAGTTCTGGATAGTCTGTTCTACCCTCAGCGGACGCTTGGGCTTGCTGGTCAGGTGAGCATGGCATTTGCTGCCCGCGGAGAGCAGCAGACCCAGACCATCACGGTCAATAACGATGATGTGGTGGAGGAACTGCGTTCTCTCCGGACGGACATGACAGAACTGACAGATCGGATGGAACGGATGCGGGTCGTGCTGGACACCGGCACTCTGGTCGGTGAAATGGCGGGGCCCATGGACAATGCCCTTGGGCAGAGGGTCACTCGAAGAGGAAGGGGGAACTAAGCTTTGTACCACTCGGTTACCTTTGGGGATAAAAACACCTGGGACGACTGGCGGCTGGTTCCCGCCTCCCGGCCTGTGTTCAATCCTCCGGCCCAGAAGGTGACGACGCTGGATATACCCGGTGGGGATGGGGTGATCGATTTATCCCAGTCTCTCACCGGGTATCCGGTGTATCAGAACCGGACGGGCTCCATTGAATTTATCGTGATGAACGACTTCAAGCCTTGGCACATGGCCTATTCCGACATTATGGATTACCTGCACGGGCAGAAGCTGCGTGCGGTGCTGGAGGATGACCCGGAGTATTTCTACGAAGGGCGGTTCGTGGTCAACACATGGAAGTCGGAAAAGGATTGGTCGCGCATCACCATTGACTATGATGTGGGGCCCTACAAGTGGTCGCTCCTGTCCTCGACGGACGACTGGCTGTGGGACCCCTTCAACTTTCAAAATGGCGTGATTCGGCCTGCTCTCTTCAAGAACATCGCCGTGACCACCGCTAAGAGAACGATTCAGCTGGAGGCCGCGCTCTTTGGACGGGCTCCGGTGTGTCCTCAGTTCTTTGTGACCAGTTCGGATAAGCGGGGCGTGCACATCCGGTTCGTCAATCCCACACTGGGGCTGGACGAGACCAAACTGCTCACGGATGGCACCATCCAGTTCCCGGAATTTGTGTTTTTCGGCGACCAGGGGGCGACCCTGGAGCTGTGGTGTGACACCGGGACCGGGACGGTTTCTGTGGATTTCAGAGTGGGGAGGTTGTGACCGATGTATAGCATTTATGCCGATGGTGTGTGCATCTACAACGATGTATTCTCGCTGGATGACATGAAGGTTGTAAACCCCAAGCTGACGCTGGAGGACAGCGCGGCTGGCTCTCTGGAGATGTCACTTCCCCACACCAACAAGGCTTATGACACCATTGTCCGTATGGTCACAGAGATCTCCGTGAAAAAGCATGGGGAAGAGATTTGGTCTGGGCGTGTGCTCTCGGAGAGCAAGGATTTCTGGAACAACCGGGTGCTCTACTGTGAGGGGGAACTGGCGTACTTCAACGATTCGGTACAGCCTCCGGCGGAGTACGCCGGAAAATCTGTTCGGGAGTATCTGGAACAGCTGATTTCCGTCCATAACGCAAAGGTTGGCGCCAACCGGCAGTTTTCCCTTGGCGCGGTGACGGTGGTGGATGAAAACTTCCCCACTTACTACACCAACTACGAGAAGACCATGGAGCTGCTCAATGCCTTGGTGGAGACCTACGGCGGTCATCTCCGGGTTCGGAAGGTGGACGGGGTGCGGTATCTGGATTATTTGAAGGAGTACCCCGACACTTGCAGTCAGGTCATTCAGTTCGGGTCCAATCTCATTGACTTTACCCGCAACTGGGACTCCACTGAGTACGCCACGGCCATCGTGCCCCTGGGCAACCGGCTGGACGACAGCCCTATCGAAGCGCTGGATGCCTATTTGACGGTGGAGAGTGTGAACAATGGGAGCCTCTATGTTCAATCGGACGAGGCGGTCAAGAACTATGGCTGGATCGTCAAGACGGTGACCTGGGACGATGTGAGCGACCCGGCGGTGCTGCTGGAAAAGGCCAAGGAGTATCTGGCCGACCTTCAGTTTGACAATCTGGAGTTGGAACTAAGCGCCCTGGACCTGCACTATCTGGATGTGAACACCGAGGCGGTCAAGCTGCTGGACGAGATCCGGGTCATCTCCCGTCCCCACGGTCTAGACCGCCTGTTTCCGGTGACCAAGCTGGAGATCCCATTGGATCATCCGGAGAACACCCAGTTCAAAATGGGGGATTCTGTGCAGGTCAGCCTCACCAGCGTCAACAACCAGACCAACGCCGCGGTGCTGGAGAAGATCGACAATCTCCCCAAGGCCCATTCCATTCTCAAGGAGGCCCAGGAGAATGCCACCGAGATCATGAACATGGCCACTACGGGCTACATCACCATCACCCGGGATGAATATGGCTCAGACACTTTGTATATTTCCAATGTCCGGGACTACACCAAGGCCGATAAGCTCTGGAAGTGGAACATGAATGGTCTGGGGTACTCCAATGACGGCGGAAAGACCTATGGGCTGGCCATCACCATGGACGGCTCTATCGTAGCCAACTATGTCAATACGGGCGTACTGAGCGCTGATATCATTCGGGCGGGTATGCTCAAGGACATCAGCGGGAACTTCTCCCTGGACATGGAGACCGGTACACTGACTATGAAGAAGGGCTCCATCGACATCGGAAATGGCAACTTCACCGTGGACGAGCAGGGCAACCTCTACGCTCGGCGGGGCACCTTTGCGGGCACCCTGTCCGGCGCCAACGGGACCTTTGGCGGTCAGCTGGTAGCGGCCACCGGAGATTTCAAAGGCGTGGTGCAGGCCGAGGACTTCCTGGACCGCTATGGCAACAGTATGATGAATGGCAGCAAGTTTGCCTCCGACTATCTGGACCTTTATGGTATCACCATCACCAACCGGAGTACCGGGGAGATCAGCTTTGCAGTCAGTTCCACGGGGCGCATCACCATCAACGGTCAAATCAGCATGGGTGCTGGAAGTGTGATTGACTGGTCCAGTGTCAGCAATACAAATCTTGCTTATAACCCGGCCTATTCCATGGCCAACGACGCCTATAATTTGGCGGATGATGCCTATGACTACGCTGATACGGCGTATTCCAGAGCGGAGCGGGCCTATAAGTTGGCAGATTCCATTGAAATGCCTCGATACATCAAGTCGACTTATATTGACTCCACTACGATCCGTTCCCCCGTCATCGAAGGCGGCGAGTTCTATGGCGAGGAGTTCAACATTATCGCTGGGAGCGATTACGGAAGTTTTAATTTGTACGGCCCATACGGGAACAGCCGATTCCACATGCTGGCGATTGAATATTACGAGGGCGATGCTCCATACATCGATATTTACAGCCCCTGCGGAGGATATATCACCATCGGACGAAGAAGCACTGGTGGAGTTGTTTACTTTGAGGGCTATGTGGATTTTAGTGGTGCAACCGTCCAAGGTCTGGATTTAGGAACAGGAGAATAACACGCCATGAAGAAAACATTGAAAAACTCAGAGGTGTTTGAGCGGCTTCATTCGCTTAAGCCCTTGCTCTCCCGAAGGGACAAGATCGGCTACATTGCTGCCCGAAACTATCGCTTTCTCTCCAACTCCCTTGTGGAGTACGAGACGATTCGCCGGAGCCTGATCGAGAAGTATGGCGAAGAGGGTAAGGACGAGCATGGGGCGCCGAACTACATCCTAAAAATGGATTCCCCCAATTTCAAGCAGTTCTGCGACGAGCTGGCTCCCTTTAACGAGATGGAGCATGAGGTGGAATTGATGACTGCGAAGTACGATGACGCCGCGGGGAACCTGTCCGGAGAGGAAATTTTGGCCATCGACTGGATGCTGGAAGATTAGGAAGGGGTGAGTTGATTTGGCCGATATCAGCAGTTATCTAAAGAAAATCCTGGAGGCGATTTATGGCGAGGAGGTGCGCGGTTCCATCCATGACGCCCTGGCCGCCATGAATGAGGAGTCCTCCAGCGCCATGGAGTTTGCGGCTACGGCCAAGGACTCTGCCGCCGCCTCTGCCGAGAAAGCCAAGACAGAGGCGGACACCGCTACCAAAAAGGCGTCCGAGGCTTTAGACTCCGCCGAGAAGGCTGCTCTTTCCGAGTCTGCCGCAAAGGCATCTGAAAACCTGGCAAAGCAGTATTCTGACGACGCCATTGGCGCGGCCAACCGGGCCAAGGAGTCGGAGACCAATGCTGCCAACTCGGAAGCGGTTGCGCTCCAGGAGTCCCGCGAGGCGGAAGAGGCCAAGAATGCCGCCGCGCTGAGTGCGGCTGAGGCCAAGGCCGCCGAGGAGCGGGTCAAGACCGTCAAGAATGAGGTGGAAACCCTGGGGGCTCAGGCCACGGCGGATGCTGAGACAGCTCAGGCTGCTAAGGAGGCTGCCGAAACTGCCCGGGACGCCGCTAAGCTCAGCGAGACCAACGCCAAAACCTCGGAAACCTCCGCACTGGAGTCCAAGACTGCCGCTGAAAAGGCGAAGGACGATGCCCTGGCTGCCAAGGAGAGCGCCGAAGAGGACGCCCTTGCTGCGGCCAAAGATAAGGAGGACGCCGAGAATGCCAAGGTAGCTGCGGAACAGGCGAAGGCCGATGCGGAAGAGAGCGCCTCTGATGCCGCGGACAGCGCTGCCAAAGCGGAGCAGTACAGTGGGAAACCACCCATGCCTCAAAATGGGACCTGGTGGCTTTGGAACGCCGATACCGGTGAGTATTACGACACGCACATCAGCTGTGAGCTGCCGGGGCCCATTGGTATCGGCATCGACGACATTCAGCTGACCAGCGGCGACCACTCTCCGGGCACCACGGATATTTACACCGTTCTGCTGACGGATGGGTCCTCCTATACCATCTCAGTCTACAACGGTCTGAATGGTACGGGCGCTGGTGATGTGTTGGGCATTTCCTTCGACCTGGTCATTCCCAAGGATGGCTGGAAGGATGGGAGCATTACGATTTCCGACAGCCGTCTTCTGGCCCTGGCGACCCATAAATATTTTCTCAGCGCAGATGAAGCCTGCAAGGAGGAGTTCATTGACTGCAATGTGCAGCCGAAGGACATCACCACTTCGGGCTTTCTTACTTTTACCAATGAGAGCGACCCGACTATGGATTTGACGGTCAATCTCATTCGATTCGAGCTGTCCGGTAACGGGGCCATTCAGTGAGGAGGTGCAATCCGTGGAAATTGCAGTCAAAGCAAAATCCGCCCATCTTATCAAAGACGAGAGCCTGGTGCAGAACTCGGAAAAGCTCTACATTGTGGAGTTCGCCTTCGACCAGAGCTGGGACGGATATACCAAGTCGGCGATTTTTAAGGCCGGCGGCGTGCAGCAGCCCTCTGTGGCGCTGACAGACAATCGATGCATCATTCCTGCCGAATGCCTGAAACGGGCCGGGGTGGTATTGAAGATTGGCGTGAGCGGCGTCAATGGGGACGAGCAGAAAGGCCCCGTCTGGTGCCTGACCAGCAAAATCCTCTATCAGACGGATACGGCCGCTTTGATTCCTCCGGTCTCTCCTGGAGGAGATGTGACGGCCCAAATCCTGGAGGTTATCCGGGAAAATACAGCCACGGACGAGGAAGTCCAGGAGGCCATCAATGATGCGTTCGCGTCTGAATGGACGCCGCCCGATGACCCCGATGATCCGGAGAACCCGGACAACACCGCCACCGACGAAGAGGTGGAGGACATTTTGGATGCTGTTTTCGGCGACGAGCCGTAAACAAATATTTTTAAGGAGGACATAGTTATGTCTAAGCACACCACTCTTGACCAGCTGAAGATGCTGGCACAGCGCACCAAGGCGGAGATCGACAAGATTGAAGTTGCGGAGTATTCCCTGACCAAGCAGGCCACTGCGGAGGATGGCTATTTAGCCACCTACCAGCTCACCAAGGACAGCGTTCCCGTCGGTGAGAAGATCAATATTCCCAAGGACTTCCTGGTGAAGTCTGCGGACATCAAGGAGGTCGAGACCGCTGACCAGCCCTATTCCGGCGCTCAGGTCGGTGACAAGTACATCGACTTCGTGATCAACAGCCTCCAGGGCGACGCCAACGAGTCTCACGTCTATCTGGCCGTGAACGAGCTGGTGGACACCTACACCAACGGCAATGGCATCGACATCTCTTCCTCCAATAAGGTGTCCGTCAAGATCGATACTGCCAATGCCAACGGTCTGGGTGTTGGCGCCAACGGCGTGAAGCTGGATCTGGCTACTACTACCACCGCGGGCGCCATGTCCGCCGCCGATAAGACCAAGCTGGACGGTATTGAGACCGCCACCGACCCTGAGGTGGAGTCCATGCTGGACGAGGTCTTCGGCGCGGCCGAGGATGCCGAGGGCGGCCAGGAAAGCGTCTAATTTGCCTGAGGAGGGGGATGGGGCAGCCTGTCCCCCTCTTTATTTTTTCTCGAAAGGAGCTCCGATATGGCAGAGAACAACAAACTCACCAGCCTGGGGCAGCTGCGGAAATTAGCAGAGCGGGCATTGCTGGACTCCCAGTCCAGAATCTCCGATGTACTGGAGCTTGTTATCCCACTGCTGGAGAGCGCGCAGCACACCGGTATCACCGTCACTCTGCCGGCCGAGAACTGGAACGGCAGAGCTCAGACTGTGCAGGACGAGTCCTTCTTAGCTGACGAAAAATACTGGTATATTGTGTGCGCCGATGCGGACTGCTTTATGGCGGCAAGCGAAACCGGCGTAAAAGCCGACAATATCACCGTTGACGGTCAGGCCACATTCCGCTGCGAGGTGACTCCGGTGGAGGACCTGACCATTTATATTTTGCGACTGGAGGTCGAGCAGAGCAATGAGTAACGCTAACGTTGGCAAGGTTTTCAACATGACCGGCGGCAACGGTGGCGGCGGCTCTCTGAAGCTGGAGACCCTGACCATTACCAAGCAGCCCAATAAGACGGTCTATAAGTCCGGAGAGTCCTTCGACCCCACCGGCATGATTGTTACGGCGGGCTATGGATACGGGCTCACTTCGGATGTGACCGGCTATACCGTATCGCCCCAGATTCTGACGGATGGCGTGACGGAAGTTACCATTACCTACACCGAGGGGCGCGTCACCAAGACAGCGATGGTCTCTGTCACGGTGGAAAAGGTGCTGGTATCCATCGCCATCACGACTAACCCCTCCAAGATGGCATACAGCTATCTGGAGACATTTAACCCGGCCGGCATGGTGGTCACCGCGGAGTATTCGGACGGATCTTCTGAGGCCGTCTCCGGGTACACTTATCCCGAGACCGCCTTTTCCACGCTGGGGCAGCAGGCGGTGGAGATTGCGTATGCCTATGAGGGCGTGACCAAGACCGCGAGCCTGAATGTGACCGTCAATCCCATCGAGGTGGCCGTCCCCGTTCAAAATGGACTGCCTGTCTATGACGGGACCGCCAAGACGCCCTCCTGGACCGGCTATGACTCGGTGAAGATGTCCATGTCCGGGGAGACCAACGGCGTCAATGCGGGAACCTATAAGGTCAAATTCGTCCTGAATTATGGCTATGTGTTCCCCGGCGACGCATCAGAGACTGAGGTGGAGTGGACTATTGACCGGGCGACTATCCTCTCTTTGCCGTCCCAGAGCAATGTGCTGGCGGCCAATGGAACCCCCCAGACGCCCACCTGGGATAATTACAACACCGGTCAGCTGACCATCGGCGGGGACCGGTTTGGGACTGACGCCGGCAACTACACGGCCACCTTTACCCCCACGGCCAACTACAAGTGGTGGGATGGCTCCACAGAGGCCAAGGAGGTCATCTGGACTATCACCAGCGTCATCGTGCCTATCCCGACTCAGAAGGGTTCCCTTACCTATACGGGAGCGCCTCAGACGCCGGAATGGGACAACTTTGACCAGGAGAATTCCTCGGTATCGGTGGCGACCCAGACCAATGCAGGAACTTACTCCGCCACCTTCACTCTGCTGAACGGCATGTGGTCGGACGGCACTACGGGCAAGAAGACGGTTCAGTGGACCATCGGCCGGGCATCTATCCCCGCGGTTCCCCAGCAGAGCGGCTCGCTGAAGTATGATGGCAACCCCAAGACTCCGTCCTGGGACGCCAACTATGACAGCAATAAGCTGACCGTGGCCGTCGAGGCGCAGATCAACGCCGGGACCGGTTATACGGCTGCCTTTACCCCCACGGCCAACTACAAGTGGTGGGATGGCACAGTGGAGGCAAAGACTGCGACCTGGGCCATCGGAAAGGGTGACCAGGTGGTGTCTGTAAGTCCGGCAAGCGTGACGCTGAACATGAATGCCAAGAGCGCCAAGTTCACGGTGACCCGCAAGGGAGATGGCGTCATCTCCGCCACCTCCAACAACACGGGCGTGGCTACCATCGGCAACATCAATCAGAACACCGGCGAGGTGACAGTGAACAGCGTCAACGACACCAGCGGAAGCGCCACAATCACGGTCAAGGTAGCCGAAGGCAGCAACTATCTGGCCGGCGCCGATAAGAGCGTTGCGGTCAAGGCCCAGTTCCGGGAATATCTCTATGGTTTTGACATCAATCTGAACGACAGCAATCCGGCAACCCGAGTCAGCTATCCCAGCGATGTGGAGAACAGCGGATTTACCCCAGCCAAGATGAACTTCGGCGGAGCGTTCAGCTATGGCAGCTGGCCCAGCACCCCGGGACAGAAGTTCATGCCCAAGCCCTGTATGCTGACCTATGCCGGCGTGGTGGACCACTATCTCAATCCCAATGACTACACCAAGAAGGAGGACGGCTCCGCATCGCAGGTCGCAAATGTGAACTTTGGCGGAAATGCAATGATGGAGTGGCCCAAGATCTATGTCAAGCGCTGGGAAGAGAACAACATCTATCACTTCCGGTGCTCGGACGTGAAGGTGGACAGCGACTATGAGTGCTGGTGCAACTATGACAAGAACAACAAGGAAATCCCGCACTTCTATACGCCCATCTTCTTTGGCTCCAGGGATTCCTCCAACCGGCTGCGTTCCATCAGCGGACAGAACAACTCGGTGAGCACCACCGCCCAGAATGAGGTGACCTACGCCAAAAATAACGGCGCTGATATTTGGTACACCGAAGTCCTGGCAGACCGTATGCTTATCAACGACCTGCTGACCATGATGTTCCGGAGCACCGACCTTCAGGCAACAGCGGGGTATGGTGTTTGCAACGCGAGCAGCGCAATTAAGCCGGGCACCATGAACACCAAGGGCCTGTTCTGGGGCAGCAATGACAAGACCTCCGGCGTGAAGGTCTTCGGTATGGAGAACTACTGGGGCAACATCTTCCGGCGTATTGCCGGGTGGTGTATCAGCGGCGGCACCCAGAAAGTGAAAATCACCCGAGGCACCAAGGATGGCACAACGGTCCCCGACTACAACTTCGACGGAAACGGCTACAAGACCATCTCCGGCGTAAGCCTGACCAGAAGCGGTTATATCAGTCAGATGAAGACCGAGCCCTTTGGACGGTTCCCCGAGGCCGCAAACGGTTCTACCACCACCTATGAGGCGGATTATGTGTGGGCTGACAGCGGCAGCGGATATTACGCGTATGTCGGCGGTGGCTGGGGCGTTGACCTGAATTGCGGTCCGTTCTGCGCGCATCTCTCTGCTGCGCCGTCGGTTTCCAGCACGATCTTTGGCGCGGCCCTCTCTTGTAAACCACTTGCAGCGGCGTAGCCGCTTAAAGGAGAGGACGGGAGAACCTTGGGTCTCCAGGGAAACGAAATAAGCTAAACTTTTTAGGGGTATGCACTGCGCCACCCGCGTATGTCGGCGGTAACTGGAACAATGACCTGAATTGCGGTCCGTTCTACGCCAATCTCTATAATACGCCGTCGAATTCCAACACGAACATTGGCGCGGCCCTTTCTTATCTACTGATATTTATAATGCAGTGCATATCGCCGCGGAAACGCGGTAAGGGGCGGGGAAACTACCCCCCCCCTTCCTCACCGCTTGGTGAAAATTAACTCGGTGCAAGCACCCGTTAGTATCTGAAAAAGGCTGAACGCGGGTGAGAGGATAAGAGAATTTATGAAATCCTACAAACACTTGTTTGACATCTGTATCTCGGAGGAAAACCGCCGTCGGGCTATCAAGAAGGCCAAGCGCACGAAACGCATCCGAAAAATGCTGAAACGGCGCCACCTGTCTGATGACGATGTGCTGGCACTCTCCTTTGAGTGGATCATCAACTACAAAAACGCGGAGCACACGCCCATGGTCATTCAAGACGGCATCCGGCATAAAAATCGTACCATCATTGTGCCCACACTGGAAGAGCTGATCGTCCAGCATTGTGTGGTCATGGCTATGGAAGATATGCTCTGGCGGGGTATGTATTCCCATACCTACGCAAGTATTCCGGGAAGAGGCTCCCACAAAGCCAAGAAGGTCATCGAGAAGTGGATTGACAGAGATCCGAAGAACATGAAGTATGTTCTGAAAATGGACATCCATCATTTCTTTGACAGCATTCCACATGATATTTTGAAGGCCAAGCTGGCCCGAAAAATCCATGACGAGCAGATGCTGGATCTCCTGTTCAAGATCCTCGATGTGACGGAAGTGGGACTGCCGCTGGGGTTCTACACCTCGCAATGGCTCTCCAACTGGTACTTGCAGGAGCTGGACCACTTCATCAAGGAGAAACTCCACGCCAAGAACTATGCCCGATACATGGACGACATGATAATCGGCGGGTCAAACAAGAAAGTTCTGCACCAAATACGGCTTGCCATCTCCGAGTATCTGGCCAATGAGTTTGGCCTGGAGCTGAAAGGAGACTGGCAGGTCTTTCGTTTCTCTTATACCGTTCAAGGTGAAGACCGGGGCCGCCTCCTCGACTTTATGGGTTTTCAATTCTACCGGAACCGAACGGTGCTGCGAAGGTCCATCATGTTCAAGGCTACGCGAAAAGCCCGCAAGATTCATAAGAAACCCAAGCCGACCATCTACGACTGCCGGCAAATGATGTCCTATTTGGGATGGATCAACTGCACAGACACTTACCGAATGTATCTAAAGCATGTGAAGCCGTTCGTCAACTTTCAGAAGATGAAACGCTACATCTCTAAATATGACCGATTTGACGACAAGCGTATCTATGAGCAGCTTGCAAGACTCTATCAACCGAGAGGAGGAAAGCAACGTGGAGCTTACCTATATCCACGCCGAGAGCGCCGTTCGTCCGCCGGAAATCGAGGTCGGCGTGACCACGGTGTATCTGCGCCGCAACATTGTTGAGACTGAACGGGAGGAGATGGATGAACGAAAGTCCACCATCTTCACCTATGAGGAGGCGCAGATGAACAAGGACCAGGCAATGTTCCTGCTGACGGAGGGGCAGAGCAGTCTTTCCAAGGCTGTGGCTGATGCCGACAGTATGAATGTTGACCAGGAACTCCGTCTTACCATGCTGGAGCTTGGCTTGACGGATATTTATATTTAAGAGGAGGATTTTGTCATGTTATACCGTACTCTGAAGCGTATGATCGAGAGAGGTCAGACTGAAGGCCTGGAGGAGAAAATCGACATTTTCTTTGCCGTGGGCAAGGTGACCGAGAGCGAGTACCAGGAGCTTATCGGAATGCTGCATACCGAGGCATGACGCAAACAGGAGGAAGCTGAATTTTGACGATTAAAGAACTTCTGCTTGGTGGGGGCGGCTTGCTCCTGATTCTGATGACCCTGGTGCAGATTGCCCCCATCAAGATCAACCCGTGGACGGCGTTAGCCAAGGCAATCGGGAAAGCCGTGAATGCCGATGTGTTCAACCGTCTCAGCGAAATCGAGTCAAAGCTGGACGAGCACATCAAGACGGATGACCGCCGGACGGCTGACAACTGCCGGGCTCAAATCCTGCATTTCAACAATGAATTACTCCGACCGATTTATCACACGAAAGAGGAATTTGTTGAGGTGCTGACCAAAATCGATGACTATGAGCGGTACTGCGAAGAGCATCCGGAATACCCGAATAACCGAGCAGTCCTTGCCATCGAGAACATTCGTGAGGTCTACAAGGAGCGTTTGAAAAAACGGGACTTCCTTCAAGAGAGTCAGCCCCGGATGGACGAGGAAAATCCTCGTAGTTAAGAGCGGAAAAAGGTGTAGGAGAGTCGATTATTACTTGACTACTCCTACACCTTGACCGTTTTGGCCTTGATATTGCTGGATTTTCAGTTTTTATCATATAATTTACTTAAAGGAACACTGGGGAGGTCCACCATGCTTTTGGAAGAAGAATACTACATCGGCGTACCGCATCTGGACGCACAGCACCGCGCCTTGTTTAAGACCATGGATCGCGTAAAAGACATCTTGATGAAAGACGATTACGAGCGGAATAAACGTCTTTGTAAAGAGGCCATCAAATTTTTTGGGGACCACGCTTCCCGCCATTTCTCCGACGAAGAGGCGTATATGCGCTCCATTCACTTTGCCAATTATGAGCTGCACAAAGCGCAGCACGACGCCATCAAAGAAAACCTCCTCCTTTTTGAGCAAGACATTATTGCCAGCGACTATTCTCCCCAGTCCATCAAACATCTGTTAGGCATCATGATGGCCTGGCTCACCTATCACACCATTGAAATCGACAGCGTCATCGGGAAGGAGATTCCCCGGATTGACTGTTCAAATGACGCAGCGGTTGCCTTGGAAAAGGCCGTTGTCCGCATATCCTCCGAACTTTTCCGCATTGTTTTGACCCTCGCAAACGGAAATTATCGCGGCTTTCCCTTAGGCCAGAAAATCTTTTGCTATACGGACTGCAGCCACCCGGATGGCCGCCGGTTCTGTATCTTGTCCGCTCTCAACAAACAGGTAGTGCTGCAGGCGGTCTCCCTGCTCTTTTCTTCCAGACAGGCCGAGGTAGACGAGCTGGCACTTTCCGCTACAGAGGAGCTGAGTGCGATGCTGGCTATCCACTTTGTCCGGAATTACCAAAACGGGGACTTTTTTCATGTGGACTGTGTAAAAATCCTTGACGAAACCCAGCTCACCAAACCGCTGCCAAGTCACGAGCCATTGTGCAGCCTGCTGTTCGACAGCGTGTATGGTGCTTTCCTGCACCGGGTCTGGGATTTTCCTGATTGAGACGGCAAAAACAATAGCAAATAAAATGCAGCTCCCAGACGGCGCTCAGAGTGGTGGTGATACATATCATTTTTGTAACGAGTACAGGCAGGGAGCCGAAAACATCTGCAGTCTGTCAGCGAAGAAAGACTGCTCGCACAAAAGGGCTTGAAACTCCTGCCAACCGCGGAAATGTGGAAAGTCCCCATTGATGTCCGAGCCTCAGGGGCTTTCATCAATGGGGACTTCATTATTTTGCAAACTTGGGTGCGGTCACTTCGTTTCCCGCGAAGGCGTTGGGGCCGCGGTTGGAGAGAGAAATACATTTTTGCCGCTTTGGTCGTGCCGAAGTCCCGGTTGGAACCGCTGTCCTGCACCTCGTTAAAAGTGTCCCGGAACATCTGATTGTAGGCTTCCTCCCGGTTGAGCAGGAAATCGACGGTCTCCCGCACTTTTTGTCCTCAATCTGGCGGTAGAGATATTCGCACACCACCTTGGCCCGCTGCTCAGACGCAATATTGCTCAGCAGATCTGCGCAGAGGTCACCCGTCACAGTGACATAGTCTGCCGTCCAGGAATAGCCGGAGGCGTTGATAAGGCCGGGATTCAAGCCCAGCAGAACGTGTGTTTCGATCTCGCCTACCTGGACCTTGTCGGCCTTCACACCATGACCATTGAGCAAGTTGATGGCCTGCGCCACCATCTCCATGTGGCTCCGTTCCTTTGCCGCGATATCCATGAACAAATCTTTGATCTTCGGGTTTTTGATGCGAAAGCTCTGAGACATATACTGCATAGCGGCTTCAGCTCTCCGTTTCCGCCGCCAAGCTGTTCCTGCAGCAGCGTTGCGTACTACGGATTAGGCCGCTCCACCTCTACCGGGTGAAACAACTGTTTTTCGTGCTTGAACAAGCACATCACCCCTTCCATTTGGCTGGGGTTAGGTTTCCACAATTCTGGAAAGCTATGCGCACTGGTCCGCTGTCTTTCAGTGTGAGACCTTTGGACAGGCAAAAGA